>Ga0233439_10003910_pt1 | contig 14932 bp, 15 predicted proteins | sample SI_123_September_6_FD_182713 | JGI IMG/M metagenome (GOLD analysis project Ga0233439, IMG submission 182713) | Seawater microbial communities from Saanich Inlet, British Columbia, Canada - SI_123_September2016_100_MG | ecosystem: Environmental > Aquatic > Marine > Inlet | place: Canada: British... | reverse complement strand
CCGTCGAGGTCCTTCAGCAGTATCGAATTTGGCGAATTTTCGGCGACGCGGTCAAATAATGCCTGAAGACGTTTCCGCTCTGAGATATCCCGAAGCGCACCAATGAATAATGTCCGCCCGCCAAAAACAACCTCGGATATAGACAGTTCCAAAAACAGGCTGCCGCCATTTTTGTGCCGTCCGATAACTTCGCGAGGGCCCTTGCCCAGAATTTTCGACCGCCCGGTCGCCACATAGTCCGACAAATAACGATCATGCTGGGTCCGATCTGGGTCGGGCATAAGCATCGTGATATTTTGGCCATGCACTTGGGCGGCTGAATATCCAAAGATATTTTCCGCCGCCTGATTGAATGATGAAACCAAGCCATGTTTGTCGATGGTGATCAAGGCATCGACCATATTGGAAAGGACCGTATTAACGAAGGCCTCGCTTTCCGCCTTCTCGGCCTGAAAACGCATGCGTTCCTTGATCTCCTCCTGCATGCGCTGGTTGGATTTACCTAAAGCTTCCGTGCGTTCGGCGACCCGTTCTTCAAGCGAGGCATAGGCTGCCTGCAATTCAGCGGCCGATTGTTTTTGCTTTGTGACATCGACAGCCACACCCGTCATTCTTATGGCTTGTCCGGTATCGTTGCGAACCACGGATGCCAGAGCGTTGATATCCCGAACCTTACCGTCGTCCCTACGCAAAATCCGATAAGTGACATTATACTCAACGTCTTCTTCCAAGGACCGCCTTACAGCTTCCTCGACCATGGCAACATCGTCCGGATGCAGGGATTTGACAAAGTCATCTTCCATTATGCCGGTCAGGGCGTCGGGCACCATGCCCGTCATTGCCACCATGCGATCATCCCAAAAATGGCTGCCATCCACCAAATTCCATGTCCAGGTGCCAATGGAGCCGGCATCAAGAGACAGATTTAGGCGATCTTCGCTTTCTTCCAGCGCGATCTGGGTGCGTAGTTGATCCGAAATATCGACGATTGCGACGATGACCCCTTTGACAACGCCTGCATCGTCAAAATCCGGCACATAGGAAATCAGTAAACCGCGTAATTCGCCAGTTTTTGTTCTTTCCGCGTTTTCATACTCCGAGGGTTGCCCCTGCAAAGCCAGGTCAATATGGGTCTCGGCCCGGAGGAACGCGGCTTCGCCCAGAACGTCCTGCAATTTACGCCCCTTAACCTCCTCTTCGGCAAATCCGAACATATCTTTGTAGGCGTTATTGGCGAATATCAAACGCTTGTCCGGGTCAATATAACAGACCAATACTGGTAGTGTATTCAGGACCTGATCAGCGCGTCTGGCAATCCTCACGCCCACCGCTTTCCGCAATTTCCTGCTCAGTGAGATCCGTAATCAGAGCGGTTGCCCCAATGGCCCGGCCCTGTTCGTCAAGGATCGCGGAATATGTTGTCTTACCGTAGACGATGGTCCCAGGCTGCGGCTTGCTTTCGTATTGCACTTTATCGCCAACCACCGGCGCAGTAGTCGTCATAACCTGTCGCATTTTCTCTTCAATGCGGGCAGCAGAGTGAGGCAGAACCTCAGCTATCGTATGGCCGATATGATCTTCCCTGGACGCCCCGTTAAATGCCACAATTGCGTCATTCACATAGACATAGCGAAGATCTGCATCCACGATACAAAAACCAACAGGAACCTGGTCGAATACGCGCGCTACATCCAGCAACCGACGTCGTACCGACTCGCTATCGGCTACAACACTCTTTCCTGTGCTATTTTGCGTCGGCAATGGCCCGATATCTCCAATTTTCGCCACATCGTACTGCATCTATGCAAAATGGCGAACGCAACTGCGATAAAACACGTCCCCACAGCAGCGACGCAGCCCTGGGACAATATAGAATTATTACCCGAAATGTATAAAAATCCGTTGCAATTAGGCTGGTTGTTTTTCTGCTATCCCGTGCGGTGGAGGGCCAGAAAGCGCGCCGCGACTTCAAACTCCCCCTGCAAGCGTGCAGCGTGGGCATCAGCCTCCCAATCCCGGCCCCAACGCTCCGACTGATATTCGTTTTCCAATCGTACAGCCGCCCAGGCCGATGCCACCTCTAAAGCGCCTGTACTGACGGCCAGGGCCAGAACCAATGAGCCCGCGATCGTTACCAGGTCGTTCATAGCCGCCAGTTCCATAATATCATGGCCATCCACCGCCCCGTGCAGGGCGGTCAGGGCAGCTGGGTTCTGGGCAATATGGACGATGCCATCGGTGGTTTTGAGGCTTGCGCCATATTCATCCCTGGCCCAATCCAGCCAGGGGGACCAATCTCGTAACTGGCGGGCGACCAGGTCCTCCGGTTCCGCCGCGCGATAACACAGCAGATCCGTACCGCCATAACCGGCCAAATTGTCGACCACGGCGTCACGCTGCCCGGTGACCATATCAATGGCTGTATTGGCCAAACGCAGAAGGGGCATGGATTCGGGCCGAATATCTTCATCCTGGCAACGCCATTCCTCGGCTATGGCCTGGGCCAGAGCGGCACTATGCACAACGAACGGGGTCTTTTTCGGCGTCCGGATCGGTTTGCCATCAAGTTCGATCGCATGCCCTGCTGCCGCTGTTGTCACGACTGAGACGACTTTGTAGAACTTTTTCATTTCGCCTCCAAAACCTTGCCGGGCAGTTGCATCAGGGATTTGGCGCCAGATTTAACCGCGCCGCCCATCTGTTCCAGCACGCCGGGCGAGGCGCCCGATTTGCCGCCCTGGCCAGGTGCGGCGACCGCCTTGCCATTCTTTATCACATTCATGCAGGGATGCGCCTCACCGGTGCCCGCGCTCAACAGAGGCAATAGCAGGCCCACACCGGGCAGCAGCAAATTTCCAACGACGGCGATGGCGACGCTGCCGGCAACAGCGACACTGTCAGGTGCGAAACCCGGATCGGTCAACGTACCGGTGACATTTATGGGTGTTGCCAGGGAAATCAGGCTGGGGTCTTTCGGTTTCGGTGCCAAACGATAGCGGATTGCCTCATCCGCCAAATTGGTTTCGCCGTCTCCTGTAACCGTCATGCTTTCCGTATCCAACAGCAGAACCTGACTATCGGCCAGACCGTCCTTAATGACATAACCGTTGGCAAAACAATGCAACCGGACGCCTTGCTCAGATGATTTCTTGGCGACCAGGGCGACAACAAGATCCTTAGCCAGGAGTTCAAGCAACTGGCTTCGCACATGGCCATCTGTCACCACGAGGGAGACTTTGCCATTCAGGCCCGCCGCAATAGCGCGCAAGTTCGGGGCCATAGGGGCCCGCAGGTCGGCGGAAAAATCCAAGCTGCCGTCAACATCATGAAAATCAACCATAGCGCCCAGGTCAGCAACTGCAGCCCGGCGCAACGAGGCCTGCAGCACCAATTCGTTATCCTTTACATGGCCGTTCAGGGTCAACTGCCCGCCTGCCAGGCGCGCGGTTGAAGGCTTCATGGTCAATGTACCATTCTCCAAAGTGGCCTCAAGGTGGAAGCTCTCCATCACCAGGTCGCTCTTGCGAAGGCGGGTGGTCCGAACTTTCAAGCTACCGTCCAACAAGGTCAGGGCACTTTGGTTCGTCGCCAGATCGGGAATGAAGCGTCCATCTGACTTTGCCTCGCCGCCGTCCACCGATGCCATCGGGGGGGCCGTCAAAGCATCCAGGTCAAATTCTTTCGCATGCAGATCAGCGTCGACCCGGGGCCGTGTGCCGCGCAGATCAATATCCAGTGTTCCGGCCAGATCGCTGCTGCCAAGGCGCAGATCTAAAATATCCAGGCGAAATACATCCCGACTGCCCGTTACCCCGCCCTTGACCGATAGCTGTTCCGTTAGGGCAAGTTTGTCCAGACCCATCAGCTCCGCCAGGACTGCATCGGCGGTACCAGCCATGGCAAATTGCATATCAATGCCCACTCCTGTGAACAACCGGGCAACATCACCTGACAACGTCAATGTGGCCCCGCTGGTCGTTTCAAAGGTTACATGCATGTCCCGCAAGACCGGGTCATCTATGGCACCCGTCAGGACGGCCCTTGCCTGGAACAGACCAGGATCGTGGATATTGCCAATGTCCTGACCAGACCGCGCCGCCAGGGCCAGCAAACTGGGTCCTGTCGCCTTGAACGCCAAATTCATGTCCGCGCCGGTCATTGGGTTTTGCACCGCGCCATGGAATTCGATGTTCGTGCCATCACTGTGGTGAAACCGCCCGGCAATACCGCTCAATTGTGGGGCATCGATGGAATCTGACAAATGCCCACGCAAATCAAACCGCCCCAAGGCCGGTATTGCGGTGCCCGCATACTTCGAAAGAATTTCGCTATCCGGTCCCTGTAGGCGGATGTCCAGATCCAGTCCCGTACCCGCCAGGGGCTGCGTTATGGCACCTGTCGCCGTTAATAATAGCCGCCCCGCTGCGCCCGCCTCGACATTCACGTCAGCCAGGGTCGGGCGCGCCATGGAACCCCCTATTCGCCCGGCCAGCAGAACCGGCCCAATCGAGGGCAATTCCACGCCCGCCAACGCTGACAATTGCGTTGTATTACCGGCCTGAACCTTCATGGCAAAATCCAAACCGTCCAGGGCCAGGGCGTCTGCCATGACGCCCGTTAGGCGAACCTGAACACCAGGTGCCGGCCTAACTTTGGCATCCAGATTTCGCACAGACAGCGGACCATCCCGATCCGTCAGATCAAAGGCCAGTTCCGCCGGGCCCTGCAGCCGAGGCTGCAATCCGGCGACCTGCAACAGGCTTCGCAGCTGTTCGGTCTGTGCATTTACGTGCACATCCATGCCGCGGCCTTCGAGGGGGTGGAATATTCGGCCCTTGGCCCGGGCAGTCGCGCCGGCAAATTCAAAGGTGCCATCGAGCTGAATTTCCCGTCCGGCCAGAAATGCCTCCAGGTTATCCATCTGCCCGGTAAAGGCCACGGGATGGGTACCGTTTCCTTGCAGAACCGCTTCCATTGTGATTTCGGCTGGCGCGGCAGTGGCGGCGACATCCGCCTTTAGCTCCTGAACCGCCAATACGAACTCAACCCCGCTGTCCCGATATGTGACATCGCTGTTCAGCAAACGAAAATCCGAAATGCGCGGTGGTGCCCATTGACCGACACCGGCGTCCTGCATACCCACCTGCGCAGAGCGGAAAACCTCGGCCCAGTTCAGACGGCCATCAGGCAACCGCGCCACCAGGATTTCCGCATCCTCGACCTGCATTTGATCTATTACGATTTCCCGGCGCAGCAACGGCAGCAAGGACACACCGAATGAAATTCGTCCGATCTTGGCGATGTTTTCCGCCCCGCCATCACCGGCGTCATCACCCCCACCATCACCGGCGCCCGCCAGCGACAGGCCCGCGACGGAAAACCCCGTATGCAGACCCAGATGCAGTTTTAAGTCGCCGTCGATTTTCAGGGGCCGGCCCAGATGTTGCGACAGTTGTCTGGCAAGCAGGCCGCGATATTCGTTAAATTCGACGAAATAGAGCGTCGCGGTTATCGCGATGATCAGGCCAAGAAACAGACCCGAAATAATCCGGATAGCCTTCCAGCCGCGGCTTAGGGACCCGGCCACGGTTACGCCTCCGGCTCGCTCATTGGTTCTGGTTTTGGCCCGGTCTTAGGCTCTGGCTTCAGCTCTGGCCAATTCTCAGCAATCCATGCCATCAACTCAGGAAAATCATTCAGCACGACCTGCGCGCCGGCAGCAACCAGGGCTTCCTCGTCATGATATCCCCAGGCAACGCCAACAGGTCTGACCCCGGCATTGACCGCCATCGCCATATCGAATGAGGTATCGCCAAGCATCAAAGTATTTTCCACCGTCGCACCAACGTCTGCCATAGCCTGATACAGCATCGCCGGATCGGGCTTGCCCGGATGAACGTCCGCAGTCTGCAGCGTTAGAAACAGGTCTTTGAGATTGTGGCTGTGAAGCACCGCGTCAAGGCCTCGACGCGATTTTCCCGTCGCCACCCCCAATTGGTATCCCTGCGCGGACAATTGCCGCAATACTGTTTCGGCATGGGGATACAGCGGATCAGGCGCTGCGGCGTGGCGGCGCTGTTCAAAAAACAGGCGACGATAGATATCAATCAACTGGGCGCTTTGGTTTGCCTCTGCCGCGGGCCACAGGCGGGCGGCGGTCTCCTCCAATGACAGGCCTATCAAATCGCGAATTTCACCAGCGCGGGGTGCCGGCTGCCCCATTTCGGCGAAGGCCGCCGTCATGGTGGCAACGATGGCATGCTGGCTATCCACCAGCGTACCGTCGCAATCAAATACGATCAGCGCCAAGTCTTTACGATTTCGCTGGTGCGGCGACCAGGGAAGATGACGAGACCGAGCGTGGATCGCGCAGGCCCCAGCTGTCATGATCTACCTTGGCCAGAAATTCCGCCACGGCGCCGTTGAACATCGCGGGCTCTTCCAAATTGGCTGCATGTCCCGTGCGCGGTATGATCAACAGGCCCGATGACGATATGGTCCGCTTAAGGAAAAGGTTCGTCTCCAGGCACGGCTCCTCCTCGTCACCAACGACCAAAAGCGTCGGTATCGTCAGCTTACGCAGTTCATCTTCAAGGTCGTAGAGGGAGGGACGCTTGGCCTGGACGCCGCCCATGGTCAGTCCGGTACCCTGCGCCGAATGACCTAAAAAACGTTCCTGGAATTCGGCAAAACCGCGGGCGTCCTTGTTCTGGAATTGCACCCGTGTCGGGCCCAGGGAATAGGGCGTACCCACCTCGGCCATGCCTTTTTCGATGAAGGACGTGGCGAATTGTGCGACTTCGGCCGAGAAATCATCGCCCTTGCCCTTTTCCGCGCCATAGCCGCAGCCGGCAACCACAAGGCTAAGGGCCATTTCGGGATAGCGCATGCCGAAATGCAGGGCCGCAAAGGCACCCATGGAACAGCCGACAATATGCGCCTTTTCAATATCCAGGCCGCGCAACACGGCGGCGATGTCGTCGGTGGCAATATCCTGGGAATAGAGGGCGGGGTCACTGGGCACCTCGGACGGCTCAAAGCCACGGGCATTGTAGGCAATGCAACGATAGGAGCGGGAGAAATAGCGCATCTGCAATTCCCAGCCACGCAAGTCATCGGCGAATTCGTGGACGAAAACGATGGGATCGCCGCTGCCGGCTTCTTCGTAGTACAGTTTGGCACCCTCGGCCTGGATATAGGGCATGGCGGTTCTCCTGATATTTAGGTCTATTTGAGAGGTCGGATTATAAGGCTTTTTAGACGGTTCACCATTCCTCTTCCGCCTGCAATTCGGCCATACGTTCTGCAGCGGCCTCTGGATTGAAACCGAGTGTCTGCATGGTTTTGCGAAACGGCGCGGGCGCAGGGGCCTCCACCGACAGGGTACCACCGTCGGGATGGGGCAGGGTAATGGCGCGGGCGTGCAGGTGCAGACCCTTGGATAGGGCCATGCCAGGCAGAGTGGCATCGACGCCGCCATACTTGCCATCTCCTAAAATTGGCGTACCGATAGCGGCACAATGGGCCCGCAGTTGATGGGTCCGCCCCGTGCGCGGCCACAGGGCCAGCCAGGCGGCCTGATCGCCGATGTGCTCGATCACGACATAGTCGGTGATCGCCTGTTTGCCCAATTTCCGGTCAACACGCACACGCTCTCCATCCGGGCCCGGGGTTTTCGCCAGGGGCAGGCTAATATGGCCACGGGGTTCAGGCGGTACGCCCGCGACAATGGCCCAATAAAGCTTTTCCGTATCCCGGTCACGAAAGGCCCCGGTCAGGGCGGTTGCCGCGCGGGCATGACGGGCCAGCACCAGAATGCCGGTGGTATCCCGATCCAGACGATGCACCAGGCGGGGGCGTTCCGCAGCCTCGAACTGCAGGGCGTCCAACATACCGTCCACGTGGCGCGTGGTGCCGCTGCCGCCCTGCACGGCCAGACCGGCAGGCTTGTCGATCACCAGCACCGATTTGTCCTGATGCAATATTGTATTGCGGATTTCCTTGGCGTCCTGATCGGAAACTTTATCGCGATTGCGTTTCTTCGGCGGCGGCGGGGTGTCCAGCGGGGGAATGCGTACCATCTGTCCCGGCGTTAGGCGATGACCGGCCTTCACCTTGTCGCCGTCAACGCGCACCTGGCCCTTGCGCAGCATCTTTTCCAGACGGCCATGGCTAAGGGTTGGGTAGTGGCGTTTGAACCAACGGTCCAGGCGCACCTCCCCCTCATCCTCGCCCACCGGTACCATTTGAATTTCGCTCATGTCAGAATCTCCCGGAACAATAACAGACCGGCAAACAAACCACAGATCGACAGCAGCAAATTACCAGAAATATAGGCGAATGCCGCCCCAAGCTGACCCCGTTCCAACAGCAAGACAGCGTCCAGGGAAAAGGCCGAGAATGTCGTGAAACCGCCCAACATACCGACCACCAAAAAGCCGCGCATTTCCTGGGTGGTGGACCAGCGCAGGGCCAGATATTCGACCAGAACCCCCAAAACGAAAGACCCCAACACATTCACCGTTAATGTTCCCCAGGGGAAGCCGCTACCCGCCCAGCGCATCACCTGACCCGAGACCAAATGCCGTCCCATGGCGCCCAGGGCCCCGCCGCAGGCCACTGCCAATAACATGTTCATTGCTTCGGTTCCTCCTGCCCGGACACGCGCAGTTTACCCCAATAGGCCATACGTTTTCCGATTTCACGTTCAAAGCCGCGTTCGGCGGGTTGGTAAAAATTCTGCCGGGTCATTTGTTCGGGAAAATAATCCTGGCCGGAAAAGCCTTCTTCGGTGCCGTGGTCATAGACGTAACCGTCGCCATAGCCCAGGTCTTTCATCAAAGCGGTGGGGGCGTTCAGAATATGTTTTGGCGGCATCAGGGAGCCGGTATCCCGCGCCGCCCTGTTGGCCCGGCTCAACGCCTCGTAGGCCGCATTGGATTTCGGCGCCGTCGCCAGATAGATCACGGCCTGGGCGATGGCCAATTCCCCTTCCGGGCTGCCGAGAAAATCATAGGCCTCCTTGGCCGCGTTGGCCTGGACCAAAGCCTGGGGATCGGCCAGACCAATATCTTCCACTGCAAAACGAACCAGGCGACGGGTGATGTACAAAGGTTGCTCCCCCGCCGTCAACATCCGCGCCAGCCAATACAACGAGGCATCCACGTCCGAGCCGCGCAGGGATTTATGCAGGGCACTGATCAGGTTGTAGTGGCCTTCCTGGGCCTTGTCATAGACCGGCGCGCGGCGCTGCAAAGTCTGGCTCAACGCAGCGACATCCAGGGGTGGCACGTCGGGCAGGGCCAACAGCTCCTCCGCCAGGTTCAAGGCGAAGCGGCCATCCCCATCAGCCATGGCACGCAGCGTCAGGCGCGCCTCCGGCTCCAGGGGCAACGGGCGATCCGACGCTGCCTCGGCCCGGCAAAGCAGTTCCTCCAACGCATCATCATCCAGGCGATTGAGGACCAGGACCTGACAGCGGGACAACAGGGCGGCATTTAACTCGAACGAGGGATTTTCCGTGGTCGCACCGACCAAAATAATGGTGCCGTCTTCCACAAAGGGCAAAAAACCATCTTGTTGAGAGCGATTGAAACGATGGATCTCATCGACAAATAACAATGTGCCCTGGCCGCTCATCCGCCGTTCACCGGCGGCGGCAAAGGCCTTACGCAGGTCCGCCACACCAGAGAAGACGGCAGAGAGCTGCTCGAAGTGCAGGCCCACATTGGCTGCCAAAAGCCGGGCAATGGTTGTCTTGCCGCTGCCAGGTGGGCCCCACAGGACCAGGGATGCAAGACGCCCCCCCGCCAACATGCGGCGCAGCGCGCCATCCGTGGCCAGCAAATGATCCTGGCCGATAACCTGTTCCAACTGATCGGGGCGCAAACGTTCGGCCAGGGGGCGTAAAGGTCCCTGGTCCAGTCCCGCAGCTTCAAACAGGTTGCTCATGATAAATCTTCACTGGCCAATCCGAAATGTGTGGACCTTGCCACCCCGCTGCATGGTAACGCGCCATTCTTCTACTGGTGTTTTCAACGCTGCGCCAAGGTCATCCACAAGATTGATCCTAGCATTGTTAATCTGGAGGATCAGATCACCCTTGCGGAAACGAAAACGACGCGCCGGGCTGCGCGGTTCAACTTTCAGAATGATAACGCCGCTGGCCAGGGTATCCAGGCCCAATTCCTCGCCCAACGCCGGCGACAGATTGGCCACCGTGGCACCGGCGAGGGGCTGGCGGCCTGCCAGCACGGTGATATCCCTGAGGGGTGTTTCAGGCGCGGATACCAGGGCCAATTTGACATTGCGGACTTTACCATCCCGCCAAATTCTGACCGGAATGGATTTCCCGATCATGCGGGTGCCGAGGCGAAAATTCAGCGCCTTGGGGGAAGCCACCTCGTGATTATCAAGGTCCAGGATGACATCGCCCACCGCCATACCGGCACGATCCGCCGGGCCACCTTCATACATCGCCCGCACCATTACGCCGCGTGGCCGATCCATGGATAGGGATACGGCGATATCTGGCGTGACGGTTTGCGTCGCGGCCCCCAACCAGGGTCGTTGCACACGGTTCATACCGGATTTGGCAGAGGCCAGAACCGCCCGCACCATGGCGGATGGTACGGCAAAGCCAATCCCGTGCGAGCCGCCGGTCTTGGAATATATGGCCGAGTTAATACCTACCAAACGGCCATCCATGGTGATCAGCGCACCACCGGAGTTGCCCGGATTGATGGCGGCATCGGTTTGAATGAAAAACTGAAAATCGGAGACACCAATGCCTGTTCGCGCCAGGGCGGAAACAATACCGGAGGTCACCGTCTGTCCCACGTTGAATGGATTTCCGATGGCTAAAACCAGATCGCCCACTTCCAAATCATCGGAGTCCCGTAGTCTCAAATACGGTAAATCCTCCCCCTCCGCCTTGATCTTGAGAACAGCCAGGTCCGTACCCTCATCATCGAGCACCAATTCCGCCTCGAACTCCCGTCGGTCGGACAGGGCCACGGTGATTTCATCGGCACCGGCGATGACGTGATGATTGGTCACAATCAGGCCACCGGAGGTCAACAATACGCCGGAGCCCAAGGAATTTTGTTGTTTGCGCCGGGTCCGCCCCCCACCGTTGCCGCCAAAGCGGTCGCCAAAAAAACGCCGGAAAAACGGATCTTCAAACAAGGGCGAACGGACGACCTGTTGGACCACACGACGGGTATAGATGTTGACGACCGCGGGGGCGGCCTGCTTGACCAGGGGCGCAAACGACAACTGTATCTGGACCTGGTTCTCGGGCACTTTTTTCTTGGCCAGGGCAGAGGATATCGGCACAGCCATTGCAGCCAGGATAAAACATGCCATCACAATTGCCGGAAATGCGGACTTATTTATGCTCACTGAAAAAGGTGTCCTCTGCCACAAACGCTTCCCAAAAAACGCCTCGCCACAAATAACTGGGGCAGCCCAAAGGCTGCCCCAGTTAGTTCGCTTTTCGCGGACCGGATTTGCGCCATGATCAGGCGGCAACGTCCTCGTCTTCATCCTCCAGACCCGTCGGGCCGGAGTCGAGACCTTTGGCATCCACATCCCGGTCGACAAATTCGATATAGGCCATGGGTGCGCAATCGCCATAACGGAAGTTGGCCCGGACGATCCGGATATACCCCCCCTGACGGTCCGCATAACGGGTTGCCAGCACATCAAACAATTTCGTCACCATGGCACGATCAGGAATGCGGGCGAAGGCCAGGCGGCGGGCATGCAAGTCGCCACGCTTTCCCAAAGTGATCAATTTTTCCACGATGGGGCGCAATTCCTTTGCCTTGGGCAGGGTCGTGTTGATCTGCTCATGCTTGATCAACGCGGCTGCCATATTGGCGAACATTGCCTTACGGTGCGAACTATCGCGATTTAGTTTGCGTCCACTTTTGCGGTGCCGCATATCCTTAACTCCTTTTACCGGTCAAACAATGTAGATATCGATCAACCGGAAATCCCAATTAGAAAACTGACTTAAAAATCAGTTTCCATCTGTTTGGCCAGATCATCAATATTTTCGGGCGGCCATTCAGAAACTTCCATACCAAGATGCAGGCCCATCTGGGTCAGCACTTCCTTGATCTCATTCAAGGATTTGCGACCAAAGTTTGGTGTCCGCAACATCTCGGACTCGGTCTTTTGCACCAGATCGCCAATGTAAATGATATTGTCGTTCTTGAGGCAATTGGCCGAACGCACGGACAATTCCAATTCGTCGACCTTGCGCAGCAGGTTCCGATTGATGCGGGGCTGTTCGGGTTCCAGGTGCACGGGTGTTTCCCGGGGCTCCTCGAAATTAATGAACAACTGCAATTGGTCCTGCAGGATGCGGGCGGCAAAGGCGATGGCGTCTTCCGGCGTCACCGTCCCGTCCGTCTCCAAATCCAGGGTCAGCTTATCATAGTCGAGGATCTGCCCTTCGCGGGAATTCTCAACCCGATAGGCCACCTGGCGCACAGGCGAAAAGACACTGTCCACTGGGATCAAGCCAATCGGGCTGTCTTCAACCCGGTTATGTTCCGCAGCCCGATAGCCCTTGCCGGATTCAACCGTCAATTCCATGGACAGCTTGGCACCCTGGTCAAGATGACAGATCACCAAATCAGGGTTCATCACCTCGATATCGGGACCCATCTCAAGATTGGCACCCGTAACCGGCCCCGGCCCTTCGACATTCAGGGTCATGCGACGAGGACCTTCGGTATGCAACCGAACCGCCAACGCCTTAATGTTCAGGACAATGTCCGTCACATCCTCGCGCACACCCGGGACGGATGAGAATTCGTGGAGAACCCCATCAATCTGTAGCGAGGTGACCGCAGCCCCATGTAACGACGACAATAAAATGCGCCGCAGTGAATTGCCCAAGGTCAGCCCGAAGCCACGTTCCAATGGCTCGGCCACTAACGTGGCTTTGCGTTCCGGATCGTCTTTGGCCTCAATGCTTAACTTATTGGGCTTAATTAGTTCTTGCCAATTCTTCTGGATCACGTCGTTTCCTCGCTCACCAACCGCTGCACCCCGGGGAATCCCGGAAAATTCTGTTTACCTAACTAACCAGCATCAAAAGAGATGCCGGCCAACAGGATCAGACCCGCCGCCGTTTGGGTGGCCGACAACCATTGTGGGGTATCGGCGTTACGTCTTTGATGAAAGTAATGGTGAAACCCACCGCCTGTAGTGCCCGAAGCGCGGATTCACGCCCGGAACCAGGACCCTTAACAAACACTTCAAGGGATTTCATGCCATGTTCCTGTGCTTTCCGGCCAGCATCTTCCGCAGCCATCTGCGCCGCGTATGGCGTAGATTTCCGCGAACCTTTGAAGCCCTGGGCACCGGCGGACGACCAGGCGATTGCGTTGCCCTGGACATCCGAAATGGTAATCATGGTGTTGTTGAACGTCGCATTAACATGTGCGACGCCCGAAATAATGTTCTTCTTCTCGCGTTTGCGGACGCGTGTCCGTTCTTTTGCCATTTGGCTAACCTACGCCTTTTTTCTGCCGGCAATTGGCCGGGCCGGACCTTTGCGCGTACGCGCATTGGTGTGTGTACGCTGACCACGCAATGGCAGGCCTTTACGATGGCGAATGCCGCGATAGCAACCAAGGTCCATCAGACGCTTGATATTCATCGCCACTTCACGCCGCAAATCACCTTCAACCATATGATCCTGGTCGATGACTTCACGAATTTGCATGACTTCCGCGTCCGTCAATTCGGCAACCCGTCTTTCAAACGGGATCCCAACCTGATCACAGATGTCCTTGGCTTTGGTCCTGCCAATGCCATGGATGTACGTCAATGAAATCTCGACCCTTTTATTGGTCGGAATGTTTATGCCAGCTATCCGCGCCACGCAGTTTCTCCTCGAATTCGTCCCGTATTTCGCATTTTACGGGACGCCTAAACATATTTAAACCGCTCCGCCAATTTGGTCGTCAAACTAAACCAACGGAACCGTACTTTACTTACTCGTCATGCCGGTCTTTTTAAAGACAAACCGCAACGCGAATTGTTGGGTTCGGGACCTGCCCACGGGCGCGCTCACAATGAATGTGGAACCCGCGATCTAATGCCTTTTTGCCGCCAAGTCAATGCTTTAACCAACCCCCAACAGGGTTCGCATCGCCTTGGTAACGTCGTCTATATCCGCCATGCCGTCGACGGTCTGTAAATTGCCTTTTGCCCGATAAAAGGGCAGCAACGGTGCCGTCTGTTCGTGATATGCCTGCAACCGCGAAGCAACAGTTTCGGCGTTATCATCGGCCCGTCGACTGAACTCCGTCCGACCGCAATTATCACAGACCCCGTCGACCTTCGGCTTCAAATTCTTATCATGATAGCCTGCCCCACAATTGGCACAGGTGTAACGACCCGTAACCCGATCAATCAGCAAACCATCGTCAACCTGCATTTCGATGACCGCGTCCAGGCGCAATTTCTTCTCGGTCAGCATCAATTCCAACGCCTCGGCCTGGGCCAGAGTGCGGGGAAAGCCATCAAGGATAAAGCCGTTCTTGCAATCGGGCTCGTCCACGCGGTCTGAAATAATGCCGACCACAATATCGTCAGAGACGAGATCTCCCGCCTCCATTACCGCCCTGGCCCGCAGACCAACCTCCGTACCAGCCGCGACCGCAGCACGCAGCATATCGCCGGTGGAGAGTTGGACAATGTTATAAGCATCCATCAGGCGTTGTGCCTGGGTGCCCTTACCGGCACCGGGGGGACCCAACAAAATCAACCTCATTTGTTACGGCCCCGCAGTTTTGATTTCTTAATCAGGCCTTCATATTGATGGGCCAGCAGGTGGGATTGAATTTGCGAGACCGTATCCATGGTCACGCTGACAACAATCAACAACGATGTACCGCCAAAGTAGAAC
>Ga0233439_10003906_pt1 | contig 14947 bp, 16 predicted proteins | sample SI_123_September_6_FD_182713 | JGI IMG/M metagenome (GOLD analysis project Ga0233439, IMG submission 182713) | Seawater microbial communities from Saanich Inlet, British Columbia, Canada - SI_123_September2016_100_MG | ecosystem: Environmental > Aquatic > Marine > Inlet | place: Canada: British... | reverse complement strand
AGGCACTTCGATTCCAACCACTGATTCGCCGGGAACAGGAGCTTCGAATCGAAGACTGGGTGATGCGAGTGCGAGAGCGATATCTTTTTCGCGGTTGAGGATGGTGTCGACTCTAACGCGCTGACCGCCAGTGTTTTCTTCCGATCGACCCTTCCAGCCGGGGCTGAGTCCGTACATAGTTACGGTCGGGCCTTGGCGAACTTGATCGACGCTAACGTCGATGCCGAACTGGCCGAGAGATTCCTCGACGGCGCGACTTGTACTGTCAATTTCTTCTTGAGAGATACCACCGGGCTTTGCGATAGCCAGCATGTCGCGGTTAGGAAGATGCCACGGATACCGCTGGGCGGCAGAATAGTCGGGCGGCGGAGTAGCGATGTCCTCGGCGGCTTCTACTTCGGTGGGTGTCGGGTAGGCGACGGTTACTGGAGTTGCAGGATCCTGCGGGAGTCGGTCGACGAACTTGGCTAGCTCGGATTCCGGAGCCGTTTCGTTCGTAGCTGTGAGAGTGTTTTCAGCGTTCGAGGTTGCCGGTGAGGTAGCGGGCGTAGTGACAGTGGTAGATGTATCGCCTGCGTTTTGAATTGCGGCGAGTCCGACAGCCTCGTTCTCGGCATCGGTCTTCGCCTGAGCCGTCTGATCGGCTTCGTACTCAGCTAGATCAGCTTTTTGTAACTCTTTAGCTGCGGCACGTTCAGATCGCCAATTTTCGAGCTTGATAGATAGTGTGCGTAATCCGCCAACGACCATCGCGTAGAAGGTAACGATTGCTCCGCCAAATACTGAGCCCGTTCGTTTGGCCCAACTTGGTGAGCCGATTGCGAATGCGATCAGGAGCAGGGCGACCACTCTCACCCACGCGATGGCGTATTCGGAAATACCAACGTCGAAGCGATCCCACTCTTGCGGTAGCCGGGATATCGCCATTCCAACGTCGCCGCCAAAAGTCTCGCCACTAAATGCCGCGAGTGGGGCGTAGAAAATGCCAAGCCCGCCTGATATTGCTGCCGCAATTGAAAGCGACGAAACCACCCAGCGCCATCGTGCAAACAATGCAGTTCGTTTGAACACGATAAGGAACAAGGTGGCTACTAGCCACAGTCCGAGCGGAATCGCCGACCATCCGACCAATTTGCCGGTGTCGTCTTGAAAGAAGAAGTAAGCGATCGCCGCCACCGCCGCTATCGCGACGGCGAACCAGAATTGCGCAGGTGCCGCAACCAAAAGCCGACCAACAAGCCTCGTCGTCGAGCCGATGAATCGGCCGAATTTGACGAAGGCGTTTGAGCCGGTCTTTTTAGTTTTGGATTTAGACGTCAATTGAGGATGTGATGATCAGCGGGCGGCGTTTTGTGCGCCGACCTAAGAAGCTTCCAACAGTAGTGCGTACAACATCTTCTAGATCGCCGTACTCTATCGGCTTCTTCAACTGTTTTTCAAGCACAAGAGTCAGAGCATCTTCAGTTTCGCGTAATAGACCGTCTGAGTCCTCTGTGTGAACGAAACCGGCTGAGGCGATTTTTGGCCTACCCACGAGTGAACCATCGACAGTGTCACGTGAGAACGCCACGCTGACAACACCGTTGTGCTGAAGCGATCGGCGTTCGATAACGACGTTGCCGGATTCATCCCACATGCCGAGTCCGTGCACAAAGATGTGCCCGGCTTCTATTCGGTCGACGACTTCCCCTGCCTTGGCATCGATCTCGAGGATGTCGCCATCGGTGAGCAAGAATGCGTTCTCAGGAGCGACGCCAGTTGAGATAGCGAGGTCGACGTGCGCTTTCAGCATTCGGTACTCACCGTGAACAGGTACAAAGTACTTAGGTCGTGTTGCATTGAGCAGCATCCGAAGCTCTTCTTTGCGGGCGTGACCTGGTACATGTGTGCGTGTTTCGTGATTGGTAATAACTCTCGCACCGAGTCGAACGAGTTCGTTGATCGATTCGTTCACCGGAACTTCGTTGCCCGGAATCGTGCTTGCCGACATGATGATCGTGTCGCCGTCTTGAATAGTGATATCCCGGTGATCGTTACGTGACATGCGAACGAGACCAGACTGTGGCTCGCCTTGGCTTCCCGTAGTGAGAATTAGCACTTTATTGTCGGGAAGGCTTTTCGCCTCAGCGGCTGTGATCATTAGGTCGCCGGGGATGTCCAAGTGACCAAGTTCGCGACCTGTCTTGGTGTTGTTAATCATGCTGCGTCCGAGAACACAGAGTTTTCGACCGTGTTTGACGCAGGCATCGGCGACGATCTGGATACGTGCGATCTGAGAAGCGAAACTCGAAATGATGATTCGATTTTCAGCTTCACCGATAAGACCCGGTAGATTCTCGACTACTTCACGATCTGAAGGCGAGTAGCCCTCTTCTTCGGCGTAAGTAGAATCTGCCATGAGCAGCAATGCGCCGTCTTGGCAAATGTCGGCGAGCACGCCAAGGTCGGATGGAGGTCCGATTACTGGTGCATTGTCGAGCTTGAAATCACCGGTGTGAATCACAACTCCAGCCGGGGTGTTTATAGCGATACCGGTTGAATCGGGTACCGAGTGACAGACTGCGAACCATTCGACTTCAAGTTCGCCGATTTGGTGCTGCTCACCGGGGCGAATCACCTTTAGTTCGGCTTCGTCACGCATGCGAGCTTGTCGCAATTTGTCGTGGAGCAATGCTTCTGCCATTGCCGGTGCGTAGACAGGGACGTTTACACGTTTGAGGAAGTGCGGAACGGCTCCGATGTGGTCTTCGTGACCGTGCGTGATTAGTAGTGCTCGGACGCGATCAGCGTTTTCTTCCAGATAGTCCATATCGGGAATCACTACGTCGATGCCGGGCATGTTCCACTCAGGGAATAGCACACCTGCGTCAATCACGACAATATCATCGACGGTCTCGAGGACCATCATGTTTTTGCCGATCTCGCCCAAACCGCCAAGTGGTAATACGCGGATCCATGGCGAGTTGTTGTTTTTTGATGTCATACGAATGAAATGATGCCAATTGGGATTACGAGGCACACTGCGCGATTGTTCTGGCTACGTTGCAGTCAGATTTTCTCGAACGCTTTAGTGTGGTGCCTAGAACATTCCCAGTTGGCGATCTCCTTTTTCTTTTGTTGTTTCGTTCTTCAATAGAGGTTCAGATAGTTGAGCGTCGGCAGTTGATGCTTCGGCTGTTTGGCTTGAAGGCCGGTTATTGTTTTCTTGTTCTTCTTCGGGTAATTTTTGATCTTCTTGCGTTACCGGTGAGTTGGGCGCCTTGGTCGTGATTTCGCCATCGATTTTGTCATCGATATTTTTTGGCGATACCCGGTTGGCTTGTCGTAGTGCTTCGGGAAGTTTTAGCACATCTTTCTGAAGTTCTCGCTTGATTGCCGGATTTCTTAGTCCGGCAGCGGGATGGTACAGCGGAAATAGAATACGGCCTTCCCATTCGAGTATCTTGCCGTGGTCTTCAGAAATTTTACCCTTTGGATGGAACCTAAGCATGGAAACACGACCCAGTGTGACCACGACTTTCGGGTCGAGAAGTTCCATCTGGCGCTCCAAATACGGGCGGCATGCGGCAACTTCGTCGGGTAGCGGGTCTCGATTGTCGGGCGGTCGACACTTCACGACGTTAGTGATGAATACGTCTTCGCGGCTCATCGGAATCGCTGCGAGTAGTTCATCGAGCAATTTGCCCGAGCGACCAACGAACGGTAGACCCTGCTGATCTTCGTTGAATCCGGGACCTTCGCCGATGATGAGAATCTCGGCTTTGGAGGAACCGCTGCCCGGAACGGCGTTCGTTCGAGTGGAGTGAAGACCGCAGCCAGTGCACGAGCGCACGGCGTTAGCGAGTGCGTCGATTGAATTCCATGGCTTGCTGCTGGTTTCGGCTGTGGTCAAAGCGTGAAGGTCGTTAGAGAAAAGTTGTCCGGATGCGGACGTGGGTAGGTGCGTTCAAGTTATCACAGTCGGGTCAAGGAACGTCAGCCACGTCGCTTCAGCGCAGGCTCCTCGCAATTACTGTGTTGTTTGCACACGACTAAATCACGCAACGACGCTCGAAGCCAACCAACGTTCCTCCCCCGGATCGTGGGAGTTAGAGGGGGAGATTGCGACGCTGAGCCGAGTTACGAAAGTAACGAGCGCTACTAACGGTTCTCCCTCCCAGAGTGGAAGGGAGTTAGAGGGTAGGAGACTTGCGACGCGTAGCCGAGTCATTCGATGACGAGCGCGACCAAACGCCAGGCGCGAAAAAACCGCATCGCTCTCAACTAAAAAATAATGAGAACGAATGCGGTTTTTAGTGCTCAGATGCCAAAGTGATCACAAAAGCATTCACCAAAACGTCTAAACGAAGCGCAACCGAATTAGTCGGTGATTCCGCGATCGGCCAGGTACTTCACAGCATCCTGAACGGTCTTGATACCTTCGGCATCTTCATCGGAAATCTCGAGAGGTTGGTCGTCTGAACCAAATTCCTCTTCGATCGCCATGATCAACTCGACCACGTCGAGGGAGTCGGCATTTAGATCCTCTGTGAAAGACGATCCTGCTGAAACGTCTGACGCATCAACACTGAGCTTGTCCGCCGCTATATCGCGGACTCGATCCAACACACTGGCCATTTACTTCAACCCCCGGGAGGTCATGCGGAACGGCCGTCCCGCTCGATCTTGTGATTTCAAATTTCGTCGACTACAAACATAGTCGAACGGCAATCTATGCTAGCAGAGCGCCGAGCACTCCGTTAATGAATTTTGGCGACGAATCAGACCCGAATAATCGAGCTAACTCAACCGCTTCGTTCGCAACTACGTTCTGAGGAGCCGCATCGTCCATCGCCAACTCGGCCATCGCAACCCGCAAAACGTTACGTTCTACGAGTGGCATTTGGTCGGAAGGGTACTGAGATGCGATCTTCGCTATTCGTGAATCCAGCTCAGTTCGCTGATCCTCACACACTCTTACCAGACGGATTGCAAAATCGATGTCATCGTCTGTTAGTTCTCGCTCAACGGCGAGGCGCCTTACGGCTGATGTGGCGGGATGGCCAGAGGAATCGGATTCGTACAGTGCCTGCACAACTGCAGCTCGTGAGCCGGTGCGGCCTTTTCGAATCGGTGGGTCGCTTTCGCCAACAATATCGCCATCGACAAGTTCATCGAGACGGTCGGGCTCTTGCGGTATGTACTTTGATTTAGCTGCAGACACGTTTAGTTAGCCCTAAGGCGAATTCTTACTTGAAGGAAGGGATACCAATAACTATTGGAAGTCTTAAGCGGGGAAGCCTACGAAGCGCTCGAGTAGTTGAGTACCGAAGCGAAGTCGCCAATGCTGGTGACGCTGGCAGAACGATAGATTCTCTTCACCATTCCGGAAAGAATCTTACCGTGGCCAATTTCGTAGAAAGTGTCAATCCCGTCGTTCAGCATGAACTTGACGGTGTTGTTCCACTGCACGCAGGAAGTCAGCTGCAAGCGAAGCTCTTCTTTGACTTCTTCGGCAGTAGCAAGCGACTTAGCTGTCACGTTACCTACAAGAGGAACGAGAGGGTCGTGGAACGTAAGTGAATCAATCATTGCGTTCAAGCCGTTCTGAGCTGGGCTCATCAGACCTGAATGGAAAGCACCACCAACCTGTAGTGGAATTGCCTTCTTAGCACCACGAGCGCTAGCGATATCAATCGCCATAGCGAGGCTGTGGTGGTCACCGGCGAGAATAATCTGCTGCTCGGTGTTGATAGTCGACATCTGTGCGCCAGACTCACGACAAATCTCTTCGGCGGTAACTTCGTCCAAGCCGATCAGAGCAGCCATTCCGCCGGGTCGCTCTTCGCAAGCGCCTTGCATAAGTCGGCCACGTTCGAGAACAAGTTGCACAGCATCTGAAATGCTCAGTACGCCAGCAACTGCTAAGGCAGAGTACTCACCGAGTGAGTGGCCTGCGGTTGCGTTTGGAACCTGAAGAACGCCAGTGGCTTCTTCCATTGCTCTCCAAGTAGCAACCGAAGTTGCCATGATGGCGGGCTGAGTGTTCTGAGTTTGTCGAAGTTCGTCGTCGGGGCCCTCAAACATCATTGTTGAAAGCTTACGACCCAATGTGTCGTCAATCTCGTCGAATACATCGCGTGCCGCGATCGAATTCAAGTAGAGGTCTTTTCCCATGCCGACGGCTTGTGAGCCCTGACCTGGGAATAAGAACGCTATCTTCGAAGCTGTTTGGGTAGTCATATGGGACGACTCTCCTGCGTTAGCAGTGTTTACTTACGAATCAGACTCGCTAGATGCAGCTGCAATTGGCTGTACCTGTTCGAGTAGGTTCACCTGAGGCCAGTTACCCGGCATCGTGCGACCTTTGTGGTTTCCACACTCCGGGCAAGCAATGTGCGGTTGGATTCGTTCCTGCCGTGAACATGGGCAAACTGAAGATGCCGGCAACTTAATTGCGTTGTGGGCGTTTCGGTTGCCCTTGCGGGCACGGGTATGTTTTTTCTTGGGAAGTGGAGGCATATCTATATATCAAGGGCGTTAGCCCGCTCAATCAACGAATTTTGCGCCTTTACCAGTTAGCCCTGCAAGCCCCGCCCAACGCGGATCTATAGAACTTTCGGCGCACGAACACTGAATTATATTGCGATTAACCGTACAAAGGGGGCAAATTCCAAGGCAATCTTCCTTGCAAAGTATCGCAATTGGAAGTGCGCCGAGAAGAGCTTGCCCTAATCCTTCGGTTAAATCAAGATAGTTTTGTTCGGTAATGGTGAGTGCGGGATCGTAGTAATCATCGTCGTCTGACGAGCCGACGTTGTTCGAGCTTTTGCCCGATTTGCCGACTAAATCGTTGTTTGCGGGAGAATATTCTTCTTCCATGTTCACGACAACGTTCAAGGTAGCCGGTTCAAGGCACCTGCTGCACGCACCGTTCGTTACTGCTTCTATTTCGGCAGTAACGTGCACTGATTGATCGGTTCGCATGAGGCGGACCGGACCGTTGATCTCTTTTAACGAGTGGCCGTCTATTTCAAGGCTTACGTTTTCTAATTCATGCTGCTCACTATCACCGAGATTCCCGGTAAGCAGCCCCGCAACGTTGTAGATCATCTAGTCCAAATCCCCGTAAAGGGTCCGAATCGAGCAATTTTTGCCGCATAAAAAGGACGCGTGCACCGCAATCTACTCTAAGCAAGCAGTATCGACGTGAGCAAGTGTTTACGTCGTATGGTGCCGTTTGCTTACGGGTGTTCTAGTGGCGCAACCCGCTGCTGGGCACTACGCCCACCTACACCCATCGCCTCACTGAGCGGGTGTACTCGTTGAATTCATCCCCAAACCTATCGTGCAAAAACTTTTCTTCTGAGGGGATGACACGAAAATTGGTGATGGCCATGGCAAGTAGGACGCCGATTAGCAACCACCACGAGCCTAGTAGCAGTCCGATGCCGAGTAGAAGCAGCGACCAGCCTAGGTACATAGGATTTCGGGTTAGACGATAGGGTCCGGCGGTTTGAAGCGACCCCGGCTTTTCGGTCGATTCATTTGCGAAGACGTATATCGCCCAAATCATCAGTGACACGGCGATGAATATGGCGATACCGCCGGTGAGATAACCCGGAATTCCGTTCGTGAACACAAACGCTGTCTTCGACCAATAATTAAGAGTGATGCCGATGACTAGAAGTGCTAGATGATATTCGGGAATTGGGAAGTTTCGAAGCTTATTGACCAAGATTGATTTCCAATAGAAAAATGCCGATGTTCCGATCATGTTGGAGTCTGAGCGAGAGTACCACGGACGTTGTGTGCGGCAGTCGATAGATTGAGCAATTGCTGGCAAGCGACTACTCTCTGCGCATAATTCGATATTGTTTGGCGCTACCGCCACAGTCACCAAAGGAATACGGCTTGCGGATCGATCCCGAAATTCTGAGGAACAACACTGAACAGCTCGAACGACTCGAAAAACTCGTGTCGTCGAATCCGAACTACGAAGTCGATCTTCATGGTGGCTGGACTGCCGCTGTCGCTTTTGCTCACATGGGATTCTGGGATCGTCGGCAGGCAGAGCTGCTCAGAATCTGGGAGATTGGCGATCCGTTACCCGAATCGGCGACCGACGATCAACTGAACCCCGTTCTCGAACGATACTGGCAGCAGTTGACGCCTGAAGTTACCGGGCAGATGGCCGTTTACGCAGCACGGGAAGTGAACGAAATCATCGAGTCGCTTTCCGATGAAAAAGTCGAAGCGCTTCTAGGGAATGGCAAGCAGTTCATGCTCGCTCGGGGCCGTCACCGCAAAGAGCACATCGACCAGATCGAGCGGGAGCTCTAGGCACGTAATTGAGGGGGGCTGGTGATGGAAATATTGGGCGTTGCGCTCGGAGTAATCATCGTCGCGGTGTTGCGACTGGCGATTCCGTTCACAATCTTTCGCTGGCCGCTTTGGGGCGGAATCGCGTCTGCCGTGGTCGATTCGATCGACGTAATACTGATCTACCTGATGGATCTTGGCGATTTCAAGGATTATCACGGCACTGACAAAATCCTCGACACCTATTTCCTGGTGTTCATGGCGTTCTACTCGTGGCGCAGTTAGAGGGGAGTCGAGCGGAACGTATCGCTGTGGTTGTTCGGTTGGCGGATGATCGGGTTTGTCGCATTCGAAATAACGGGAGTCCGCTGGCTGCTTCTCGTATTTCCAAACATATTTCTGTGGTTTTGGGTATTTGTCGCTTGGCGAAATCGATTCAAGCCCGCAATGGAGATCACGTATCAGCGTGCGACGATTGTTCTCGCCATCATGCTTGGTCCCAAGCTTTTGCAAGAGACAATTCTCCATATCTGGCAACTCCACCCGGTAACGATCATGCAGGATTTCTTCACCGATTTATGGAACAGTCTGACCGGGTGACGGTTCGATTTGTCTGATGTGAGACGATATGGTTTTCATCCCCCGCTTTATGGAGACGTCTTGCTCAAGTCCATCGTCATAGCTGCGCTGATCGTGCTCGCAATTGCATGCGGAAGTGACTCAGATGATTCCGCTGCCGTTGCTCCTGATTCAGACGGTACGAACGAATATGGGTTCGATGTGTCGATGACCGCGAGGCCCGGTTCGACTTTCACTATCGATGATGTGAAGGCTGCCGGTTGGAAGTCGTCGAAAGAATTCCCCGTCGATCAACTCGAAGGCGCAACGGCTGTTTGGTTCGGGTTCTATCAGCAGAAGAATCTGGAAGTGTGGGTTTATGACGATCACGAAGATGCTGTTGATCTAGGCAGCGGACCTGCTGAAGAAATAGTTGCTGCCACCCGTGGCGTTAGCGGCGGTGGGGCAGGTCCGTATATGAAGCAGACAACTCACTATGGGGCTTACGGAATAGTGGGTAATCTGTTGATCTTGTGTGAATCGGAAGTGGCGGTTTGCGAGAGTTTGGCGGACGCACTGCCGTAGATGTGGGAGAATTAACGTTCATTTGAACACCACCAATCTTTTTCGATCTCAACCGCAGACTCAGGTCAAACTGCAGATCGAATTTTATGTCCCGTAAGGATCAACGCAAAAAGATGAAGAAGAGCAAGAAGCAGCTGTCGAGTAGGGCACGGTTTGTATTTGGCGCTGGTATCGGAATTGCATTATCAGCTGCACTGTTCAACAGCATCGACGAAGCACCGGTGAAGTTCGTTTTGATGACGATGTTTGCCGTAATAATGGGCTACGCACAAGTAGTCGCTGGGCGTGACACCGCAAGCTCTCGCAAATTTACGAAATGGATGCTTACCGGAGGCGTCCTCGCGATGGTTGTGGGCATCGTGGCTATTCTTGTCATCAACTAGACACAAAATATCATTTCGACTGATCGCTCCTGAAGATGTGCCAAATATTGTTCGGTGGCAGCGAGAGTCGGAAGTTGCAGTCTGGTGGGGTGAGCAAGAAAAGTCCGAAGATGAAATTACAGCCAAATGGGTTCGTCGAACCGGTGGGGCTGGCTCCGATTACGACCGGAACACCAGTCGCTACGTCATCGTTGTAGATGGTCACGATATCGGTCACATCCAGGGCTACGATTTACAGCACTATCCCAAGCACGCCGCTGAAACCGGCATACCGAATTCTGGCGGCCTTGATCTATTCGTTGGTGAACCCGAATGGCGAGATCGTGGAATTGGTACGCTCATAGTTCGCAAATTTATCGATGAAGTTGTGTTCGCTATGCCCGGAATCGCAACCTGCATCATCGATCCCGATCCGGCGAACAGGCGAGCGATTCGCACCTACGAGAAGGTCGGATTCGTCCACGTGAGATCGTACTACTCGGATGAAAACAAGATGGATTGTTACTTGATGCGACAAGAACGCGGGAACCGCTAGACTTCCGCTTATGACTATGATCGAACTGCCGTTAGACCATCCCGAACGCCTTCTTCGTTTTCGAGGAAGCGGTCGCCTGTGGGAGAGCCAGATCGAACAACGGCAGAAGGTGATCGATCGAATTTCGTACGAAGACGGTCGATGGGTTTGGACGGGTCAGGCGAAGTCGGCGAAGGGCCAAAAATATCCGCAACTAAGCCTGGGCGTCGGTAAAGGAATGCGATATCTCGCCAACGCTCGACATGTTGTGTTCTATCTGGCGAATGGCTGGGTCGATTCGAAGGCGCAGCAGTATCGAGCGCGTGATGGCGATCCCATGAACGTACATCCGCAAAATCTCGTTCCCGTTCCGCCGATTAAGCGGACAAGGGCGGATAGTTCGATGTGGGGCGTGACTGAGCTGCGGGAGTTTTTCGGATAGTTCGTTTGATCGCTAGCTGACTTGCTCTAGCGAGAGTCGGTTGCCTTCTGGGTCGCGGAGTTTGGCCGATTTCACACCGGGTGCTACTTCGTAGATCGGTTCGACCTCGAAGCCTTTTTCTTTTAGATCGAACGCAGCGAATTCGAGATCTTCGACTTTGATCGAGAGAATCACAGATCCGCTTGTTCGAACGTCACCGCCGCCATGAATGGCTAGTTGGCAACTTCCGGAATTTAGAGTGACCCAGCTTTCTTTTGCGAGATCGGTCGGGGATTCCGGGTACGTGATCTCAAACCCGAGAATGTCTCGATAGAACTTTGCGAGTCTACTGACGTTGTTTGCTACAAGAATGATTTGGTAAAGATCAGCCATTTGGTTTTGTCCTTAGGTGGTTCATGTTGGCTTGTTCTATCGAAAGTAGCTTATATATTCGATGATGTGTTTATAACGTTTTCACCTAAAACGAATAACGTATTGCCAAATAATAACGATTGCTTTTAAAAACACTGGGGCAGTGTTAAATTCTTATGCATACCAATTGACGTTGTCATCTCACAGGATTCGGCACCATTATTGAACAGCCAGAAAATCGTCGATACAAATGAAGAAAAACTCGATTAATCTAGCCGACAATCTCGACTTTCTTCGTAACGTCGAAGATGGTTCCGTGAATTTGATCTACATCGATCCGCCGTTCAACACGGGCGTCACCCAGTCGATGACGAGTCTGAAGACGGTTCGGGATGACGAAGGCGATCGCACCGGATTCGGTGGAAACAGGTATCGGACCGAACGTGGCGAAAGTAAGTCGTATCTCGATTCTTTCGACGACTACATGGGTTTCCTAGCTCCTCGAATAGAAGAAGCGAAAAGAGTGCTTACTCCAGATGGATCGCTGTTTTTGCACGTCGATCAACGGGAGTCGCACTATTGCAAGATATTGCTCGATCAGGTTTTTGGTCGAGGTTCGTTCATGAACGAGATCATCTGGTCGTACGACTACGGTGGTCGTTCAAAACGGAAATGGCCTGCAAAGCACGACACGATATTTTGGTACGCAGTCGATCCTAAGAACTACACCTTCAATGCCGATGCTATCGACCGGATTCCGTATATGGCGCCGTCGCTGGTTGGAAAAGAAAAAGCGGCGAGAGGCAAAATTCCTACCGACGTTTGGTGGCAGACGATTGTGCCTACGAACGGCAAGGAACGCACGGGGTATCCGACTCAGAAGCCAATAGCGATTCTTGATCGGATCGTGAAAGTTCACACGAACGCTGATGAGCTTGTGATGGATTTTTTTGCTGGCTCAGGAACGACAGGCGTTGCAGCGGCGAAGAATGATCGACGGTTTGTGTTGGTTGACGCGAATAGCGAGGCTGTTCAAATAGCTGCCAAGCGACTAACCGGGTACGAGCCTGAGTGCGTGGGATTTACGCCTGAACCGCAGACTGTGTGATTAAGCGGGTTTTGGCCGTTGAAATCGACGGAAACGCCGGAAACAAAAAGGGACAGCGATATTCACTGTCCCTTTTCTATGTCACTACTTAGCTACGGCGAATTCTAGATCGATATTTCGATCAATCCAAGAACGATGCGATTAGCTCCACGTGCGATCGTGCGAGTCGACTTCTGTCCACTCGGACGTGCTGCCCCAGACTTCCTGTGGCTTCGCGGCGTAACGAGGTGAAGTTTGATTCTGGTGTTCGAGAATCGCTTCTTCGTTGAGTTCGATGCCTAGACCCGGTGCATCGGGAACGTTCACATAGCCGTTCTGGATCATCGGGCCATCTTGACCTGCGATCGTTACAAGATCGTTCCACCAAGGACTGTCGACCGAGTGCATTTCGAGAGCGATGAAGTTGTCGATCGCCATCGCACACTGGGCGTTTGCCATCGCCATCACAGGCGTGCCTGCTTGGTGAAGCGCAATTCCGATACCGGCGTCGCGTGCCATGTCGGCAATTCGTTTGGTTTCGAGGATTCCGCCCGAAGTTCCGAGATCAGGGTGCGCAACCGAAATGGCTCGCGCTTCGATAAGCGGAGCGAATCCTTCTTTGGCGTAGATGTCTTCGCCGGTGCAGACAGGTGTATCGACAGCAGCCTTGAGTCGTGTCCATTGGTCGACAAACTGCCATGGAATCATGTCTTCGTACCAAGCGAGCGTGTATTTATCGAGTGCCTTACCGATTCGAATCGCACTTTCGACGTTCATGTGACCGAAGTGGTCGGAAGCCAACGGGATTTCGTATCCGATGGTGTCTCGAACGGTTGCCACGAATTCACCCATCTTTTCGATGCCGTAGTCGGTGACTTGAATTCCGGTGAACGGGTGCATCGTGTTCATCGATGTCTTGATGAGGCTTTTGTTGACCACTCCGCCTTCGTACTCGGCGGCGATCCAAAGTCCGATGTCCATCTTTAGGAATTCGAAACCATCATCCATGCGACCCAGTAGCGCCTTGCCCATTTCTTCGGGATCGCGCTTGAATGGAGTGTCGGCGTACACCTTTACGTTGTCGCGGTACTTGCCGCCAGCGAACATGTACGCCGGAACACCGAACGCTTTTCCTGCTAGGTCACAGAGTGCGATTTCGATTCCGCAAACTCCGCCACCAAGACGACCGTGACCACCGAACTGTTTGATCTTGGCGAACAGTCGGTCGATATCACAGGGGTTCTCGCCGATGAGGCGGCTCTTGAGCATCAGTGCGTAGTTGGCTGATGCGCCGTCTCGAACTTCGCCGATGCCGACGATTCCCTGATTGGTTTCGATCTTGATGAGTGGCCAGCCGTATCCAAATCCGTCGGTGCCTACTACGGCAACTTTGAGATCGGTGATTCGGAGGTCGGATGGACTACTACTGGTGCTTACTTTGTCGAGAACTTGATCGGTCGTCATTAGTTAGGAATTCTTTCTGGAGATAGAAATTATCTGGGCGTCAGAAGGGCAGTGTTTTAGTAGTAATCCGGGACGGCTTGGACCGACTGTATCGCAGTACATCGAACCCGAAGAAGAGTTAAGACTAACGCCAGATTTAGGTGATGGACACTGCGATGTAGAAATCGGTTACAGGTCGCCGATTATTGCTCTGGATATGACCAGTCGCTGGATTTCCGAGGTACCTTCGTAGATTTCGGTTACACGCTGGTCGCGGTAAATTCGTTCGACTGCCGACGGCTTGAAATAGCCGACTCCACCGTGGATTTGAAGGGCTTTGCTCGCGATGCGACCGGCGGCTTCGGATGCGTAGAGCTTCGCCATTGCGGATTCTTTTCCGTGCGGCAGTCTTTCATCGTAAAGAGCGGCTGCTCGGTATGTGAGTAGGCGTGCGGCATCGAGTTCGACCGCCATATCAGCCATCATGAACTGAATCGCCTGTCGAGTAGCGATCGGCTTGCCGAACGTGTTTCGTTGCTTTGAATATGAGAGGGCAGCGTCGAGAGCGCCTTTTGCGAGTCCTAAGCACTGAGCAGCGATCATGATTCTGCTTGAATCGAGAATTTTTAGAGCGAGCTTGTATCCAGCGCCCTCTTCGCCAAGGCGGTTTTCGATCGGGATACGGCAATTGTCGAAAACCAGTTCGGCAGTGGCGCATCCCTTCATGCCCATCTTGCCGTGCTGTGGGTTGATCGTGAAACCGGGCGTTCCTTTTTCGACGACCACCGCTGTTACGCCTTTGTGGCCGGCATCCTTGTCGTGATTGGTGAAGACCGAGAAGACGTCGGCAACCGCGCCATTTGTGCAGAACAATTTCGAACCGTTTAGGACGTATTCGTCCTTGCCTTCGGCGTTTTTCACCCTAGTTAGCGAGGTTTCGAGTGCTAGCGCGTCTGAACCAGTTCCGGCTTCGGTTAGTGCGAAAGCTGCGATTTTTTCGCCGGATGCGAGTGATGGAAGCCAGCGTTTGCGTTGCTCGTCAGATCCGCCATGAAAAATCGTTTGTGATCCGAGTGAAACGTGCGTAATCAGAACTGTGCTGGTTGAACCGCAAGCGGCTCCTACTTCTTCGAGCACGACCATGAAATCTTTGTACTCACCACCCGAACCACCGAATTCTTCAGGAACGGTCATTCCAGTTAGACCGAGTTCCGCTAATCCACGGAACTGGTCGATAGGGAACACTTCTTTTTCATCGACTTCATCTGCTCTTGGAGCGAGAT
>Ga0233439_10003903_pt1 | contig 14951 bp, 13 predicted proteins | sample SI_123_September_6_FD_182713 | JGI IMG/M metagenome (GOLD analysis project Ga0233439, IMG submission 182713) | Seawater microbial communities from Saanich Inlet, British Columbia, Canada - SI_123_September2016_100_MG | ecosystem: Environmental > Aquatic > Marine > Inlet | place: Canada: British... | reverse complement strand
CCATCGTTGATAGCGACTCTGGAAAAATTGATATCATTAATAATGATGTAAAAGATATTATGATTAAGCAAACAATTCAATCTGCCCAAAATCAAGCTGGAGGAACAGGTGTCCAACAGACGCAAGACATGACTAGTATCGTCTCTGATATTATTGTGAACACAAATACTGAAACGGGATCAAAAATGATTGAAGAGGTGAATAATTCTTCAACCGAAAATAATTTATCTCTACAAGTAATCTCGGGTATTTCTGAAAAAGATACGACTAAATTGAATACTTTATCTGAAAATAATAAAGAACAAATGGATACCTTAACTGAGTCTGCTGTTAAAAATGCAGGTGCATCACAAGAAGATGCTGATCTGATTGCAACAGTAGTAGCTAATGCAAATGAAGATTTTGCAAACCAGATTATTGGTGAAGTTACTAAAAATTCGACTGAAGAAAATCAAACTTTATCAGCTAGAGTTATGAAATCAATAGTAGAGACTAATCCAGAAAAAATAGAGATTTTAAGTGATGAAAATAAAAAGAAAATAATTTCACAAACTATTGAGGCGGCTAAAAACCAAGCAGAGGGTAATTCAAGTGATAATTTAGATGTTTCAAACACAATAGCTGAGATTGTAATAAAATCTAATGATGAAACAGCTGCTAAAGTATTAGAGACATTAAGCGAAGCAACTAATGATAGTGAATCTAAATTAGTATTAAATGTAGTGTCAAATTTAACTAAACAGGAAAATTTTGAGGAAAAATTGGATATGATTTCAGTTTCATCATCGGCTGTAGATCAAACTATTAATAAGTTGGTTGAAAAAGCGGTTGAAACTGCATCAACAGATGATGATTTAAAATTAGTTACAAATATTATAGAAAACACCAAAGGTTCTGTTGCAGATAAAATTATTAATAGTGCCAATAAAAGTGAAGCGAATAAGAAAAAAATTACAAAAATAATAGTTAATGTTGTTGAAAAAAATCCAGAAAAAGCAATTGAAATCATAGAGAAAAACAAAAACACTAATACTGTACTTGAAACAATAAAAACAAAAATAGAAAATAACGAAGCAATAACGACAGATGATTTTGAGGAAGTTTTTGATACCGATATATCACCAAATTAATTATGACATTTTCGAAAAATAAAAAACATCAATATTTATTTTTTTTTATACTTTTTTTTTACACGATATTTAATGGAGGAAATTCAAATATATTAATTCAAATAAACTTTATTTTAATTGGTTCATTATTTTTATACTGTCTTAAAAATAAAAATTATAATTTACATTTTAAATTTTTTTATACAAAAAATAAAACGTCAATATTTTTTTATATTTTATTTTTGTTCTATCTGGTATTTCAGATAATACCTTTACCTATTGAATATCTTAAACTATTTTCACCTTTTAAATATAATTATATTTCGAGATTGGATATAAATATACAATATTCATCTATATCATTATCACCCTCAAATTCTTTTTTTCAGATACTAAATTTCATTTCTTTATTAATCCTAGTATTTATTTTGAAAATGATTTTTTATACAAATAGGCAAAAAAATAGATTATTTTTTTTTTTAACTCTTATAGGAGCATTTAGTGCAAGTGTCGGGGTATATTTTTATTTAATAGGTAATCCTGATTTTTGGATAATTAAAAATATTTCTAAAAATGATGCAACAGGTTTTTTTATTAATAGAACAGTGTTTTCATGTTTTTTAACACTGTGTTTTTTTAGTGGAATTGAATATTTAAAAAATATCGATCACTTTGTTAAAAACAATATAAATAATTTTTATAATAAAATTTATATTAGAATTTTTCTTTTATTCATTACTATTGGTATAATTACATCTTTTTCAAAACTAGGAAATTTCTTATTTATTTCATTAATTACACTTTATATTTTACAAGCATTTTACATAAATGATAAAAAAAATAAGTTTTTTTTAATAACATTAGCATTAATTGTATTATTTGATGTATTAATTTTAGGATTTTACTTTGGTTCTGAAAAATTACTAAATAGATTTTCTTTTTTACAAAGTGAAATTTCACAGTACCTGCCATCAATAAACGAAAAAAAATTTTCAAGAGCTGAAATATCAAAATTTGCTTTATTAGAGTCTAAAAAATTTATCCTTTTTGGTTATGGTGGAGGTGGTTTTGAAAATTTATTTAAGATCAACTTTAAAGAACTGTCAACTGATTATGCTTCTCATGCACATTCTGATTTAATTGAATTTATTGGTGAATTTGGTCTTATTGGTACTACTTTAATTTCAGTAAGTCTTTTATTTTTATCTTTTAAAAAAAATTTTTTTTTATTTAAAAACTTTTTGCTTTGTTATTTAATAATTTTTATTCTTATTTTTGATTTTTCCTTACATATACCAATAATTCAATTATTATTTGTTTTATTAATAAGTGTTAGTTACGAACGAAGTAATAATTTAAAATATAAGTTAAAGAATTAGCTATTATTCAGTTTGATCAGTAGAGCTTGCTTTCATACCTTCTTGAATTATTGGATTATAAGATCTAAACAAATCTGTTTGTGGTAATAGTAGACTTATAACTCTATTTAATTTTACAAGTTTTGTGGGAGGTATATATATTATATCTTTAGGTTTTAGTTTGAATCTTTTTCCCAAAACTAAATTAACAGGTTTACTGATATCAATTTTAAAAACATTTAATTTTAAAAAAGTATTATAGTCTTCTCTAATAATATATACTTTAGAAGCATCTGCTGTTAATTGATTTATTCCTGCTGATGAAATTAATTCTGTTATAGAGTAATCCAAATTTGGAAAATAAATTCCTGGTTTTGATACTTCACCAAATACATGTAAAGCATCATAATTTCTATCTACAAATATCACATCATTTTTCTTAAGATAAAAATTATCTTTATTGTCAGTACTTTTAAAAATTTTATTTATATCAATTTTGTAAACCTGGTCATCTCTTCTCAACAAACCTTTATTTCCAAAATTTTTATCTGCTGCATTTGGGTTATAGTTTGCTTGAATAGCAGCATCAATTAATCTAATTGGTTTTTGATCAAGGTTGATTGTTATTTGATTTCTTACAGCTCCCAGAATATAAACTTTACTACTATTAAATTCTTCTACACTAATTTGTAAGTCATAACTTTTATAGTATTGTTTTAACACAGTTGTTAATTTATCTTTTGTTTGAGAAAGTGTTAAATCTTTAATGTTTATTTTTCCAACAAATGGCAAATCTATATTGCCAACTGGATCAACAATGTAAGTTCCATCAATATCGTCTGTATCTGTTAAATTAATAGAAATTACATCTGAAGTATCTAATGCATATTCATATTTGTAGTTATATATTTTTGGAAACTCACTTATTGAATATTGAAATTCTTTAATTTCAGAAGAATTAATTTTATTAATTTGATCTTCGTTGAGATTCTGAATTTCTATAACATCTATGGTAACATCATTCATTGTGTAGTTACCAACTAATGGCTCAGAACTTTCTTGTTTTTTCACATTTTTATTAATACCAGGCAAACAACCAGCGCTAAAATAGCTAACAAAAAATATTATAAGTGCTATATAAATTTTTTTATACCAAATTTTTATTACATCTAATGGAGTTCTAGTCATTTTTACAGAATCAAGTCTTGAACAACAATTTAATATATTAGTGTAAATTTAATACTAATTATTTTATATATTTAGTTAAGTAAATTTAAGTTAAATCAAGTATATTGAATAAATGAGCAACAAAACAAGTGATTTACTGGATGCATTTGATATTGCAGATTTAAGGTTTTTTTTACTAATCGCAAAGAAAAATATAAAATTCATTTTTGCCACATCATTTTTGGTATCCCTGATAGTATTTTTCATTTCACTGAATATGGAAAAAAAATATTTAAGTGAGGGAACTATAGTCATAGAACCTGATGAAAATAAAATTGTAAATATTAACGAAGCTTATTCAACTATTCCTAATGGGAATAGAGTTAACAACTTGATAGCAATTTTAGAAAGTGATGAAGTTATTGCGCATATCGTAAATGATGAAAAAAATCAGCTTAAATTTAGGGAACTTTATTCGAAAGTAGAAAAAAATATATTTAGTAGAATATTTACAAAAAAAATAATTGTTAATAAAGAATACATAAAATCAATTCTTAAAGAAAATTTTAAAGTCAGAAACTTAACAAATAGTGATGTACTAGTTTTGACATTTGTCTCTAATAACCCAAAAATATCTCAATTAGCGTTAAATAATATTATTGACTCATATCAACGTTATGAAGTGGACAGTAAAATTAAGACAACCAATTACGCAAATATAAAAGTCAAAGAGAGGTTAAAAGAACTAAGAGTTCAGATGGCTATAGCAGATAAAGATTTAGCAAAATATAAGAGAGATAATGATTTAGTTGACACAGGGAATGTAAAAGAATTAAAAATAAAAGAAATACAATCAATTTCAAACAATATTCTTGCTTCAAAACAAGAAAAACAAAAACATGAAAATGACTTAAACGCAGTTAAAGCCGCAGATGGTGATATGGATATTTTATTATCAATTAAAGACCTTAATGAGAGAGAAGAAATTTCCAATATAGAAAATAATATTTCTGCAAATAAAAATAATATTAATTCATTATTGTTGATTTACACTTCAAAACACCCAAAAGTTATTCAAGCATATGAATTAGATGCAAGTTTAAAGCATCAGCTTAAACATATTTTGGAAGATGTAATTGAAAGGAAAGTTTTTGAACTTAGTAATATAAAAAATTTTATGGAGTTATCAAATAAAGATTTAGAAAATGCAAAAAATGAATTAAGAGAAATAGAGGAAAAAGAAGCTGGTATGCTTAATTATTCTAGAGAAGTTGAGAGCAGTAGAAAACTTTATGAAACTTTTTTGCAAAGACAAAAAGAAACCAATGAGGCACAAAATTTACAAATTTCAAAACTTAAGATAATTGAAAAACCTAATCTTCCAATAGATCCATTTACTCCCAAACCATTTAAAAACTTTATTTCAGCTTTAATAGCGTGTCTTTTTGGTTTTTATGGTTTGATATTATTTAGAAATATGAATTCAACAGTTATCAACACTCCAGAAGCTTTAGACCATTTAAATATTCCACAAATTGGAGTTCTGCCAAAGGTCACAGATATTAAAAAAGGATATCATATTTTGCAAAATTTTTTAGAGGATAGTGAGTCAAATTTTTCAGAGGCTATTAGATCCTCACGAACAATTATTGAAGCTAAATTTGAAAAAAATAAAAGTTTTTTGGTAACTTCAAGCAACCCGTCTGAAGGTAAAACTAGTTATGCTTTTAATATGGCTTTATCTTTAGAAAAAAATAATAAAGTTCTATTTGTAGAAGCAGATATAAGAAGACCTTCGGTATTAAATAGCTTTTATAAGTTTGATAAGGAAATATATGGCTTAGGTGAAATTATTTCTTCTAAAATAGCTTTCAAAGATACTCTTTTTACAGTACCTGGCACAAAATTGAAAATTATAACTTCAGGAGCCAAAAGATTTGATATGTCCGATATAGTTAATAAGGAACAAATAAAAAAGTTTTTTGATATATTAAAAATGGAATATGATTATTTGATAATTGACTCGCCCCCTGTACAGCCTGTATCAGACACACTAATTCTTACTCAAGCCGCAGATCAATCTTTTTATAATTAGATCTGATTCCTCAAAAACTTTGGCTTTTATGTCATCTATGAAAAAAATCCAAAACGTGGGAGCAAAAATTGATGGTATTGTTATTAACGATCTAGATACTTCAAAAGATAGTTATTATAATTACAATTATAATTACAATTATTCATCAAAATATTACAATAAAGCATAATAAATGTTTAAACTGGAAAAGATTTTTCAAGTAAGTGATTCTGTTTATATAAATATCTCAATTGTTTGGAAAAGTATTTCAGTTTTTTTATCTATATATATTTTTTCAATATTAGAATTTAATTCAATTTTTGATTTACTTAATTATGATATTTATATTACATCAAAATATTTTTATCTATCATCGTATTTTACAATTTCTTATTTGATATTTTCATCTGTTATAGGGACTATGAAAAGAAGATATAAAATTAGTTATTTAATTTTTTTGACAAATGATATTGTTCCATTGGTTGTTTCACTACCATTCACTTTATATTTATTCTTTATTCTTAAATTAGATTTCAGCATAGATATAAATATTTTATATTTATTCATTTTAATTATCTGCAACATATTTATTTTTAGAAAAATTTCAGATTTTTTTTATAACTATCTTGTAGATAATAATACTATTCAAAGAAATATAATGTTAGTTGGAACTGTTGAAAATATTGAAAAAATTCTAAAAGAAGAGAAAGATAAAATAAATATATATAAATGTTGTCTCATTAAACATGGTAATGAAACTGCTTTAAATGAGGCAAAAAGACTTTTAAAGATCCCAATTTTTACTGAAGAGACAGAGATTAGGTTGATTCTAGAGTATCATGAATTAGGTCAAATCTGGATATTAGATAACAATGATAAAAATCTTGTTAACTATTACTTAGATTTAGTAATTAAATTTTCAGTAGACATTTTTATAATAAACATTAATGAAAAGCTAAAAGAAAGTTCAAATTTATTATCTGATGAATTAATAAATAATAGATATAGTTATAGTAATTATCAAACATCCAGATTCTATGGTTTTGATTTATTTATTAAGATTTTTTTGGACAAAATATTTTCTATTATATTTTTGATAATACTATCTCCAATACTTATTATTTCTATGATGTTGATAATTATTGAAAATGGCTTACCAATCTTTTTTACGGAAGAAGTTTCTGGGTGGGATGGTAGAAGATTTAAACTTCATAAATTAAGAACTTTAAGAAATAAAGAGTTAAAAGAAACAATTAATGAAGAAATAATTGATACAAGATCTCTTAAAGTTGGAAAAATAATAAGAAGATTACATATTGATGAAATTCCTCAATTTTTTAATGTATTAAAAGGTGATATGTCTATTGTTGGACCAAGACCTCATGAGTTTCGTGAAGATTTAATGTATTCTAAAGTATTCAAGAAGTTTTTAAAAAGAAATAAAACATCACCAGGTATAACAGGCTGGGCACAGATAAATGGTTATAGAGGAAGTAAGCCATCAGATCATCAAATGAGAATGAGAATGGAGCATGACTTGTGGTACATGAATAATTGGAATATTTGGCTTGATTTATATATAATTTTTAGATCATTTTTTATAATCTTTAGTAAGCCAAATAAATAATTTATCATTAACCTACATTAAAAGGTCTAATAAAAGCTTACTTTATTTTGTAAATAAATATTGTAACATTTATTAATACATAAAAATTTGATAGTAATATTTGTATTCTTTTATGTGAATATAAAAAATAAATAATTTTTTAGTTTAATAAGTACTTTAAGTATTTAAATGGAGATCAAATGAAAAGTTACCCAATAATTAATGGTAGAAAAATCAGACTAGCAATTCTAGGATGTGGTCGAATATCTAAAAATCATTTTGATTCCATTGAAAAACATAAAAAAGATGTTGAGTTGGTATCTATTTGTGATGATGACCAATCAGTTTTAACCAATCATGAAAAAAAATATAATATTAAAGGTTATTTAGATTTAGTTAGCATGATTGAAAATGTAGATGTAGATTTAGTCATCATTTGTACTCCAAGTGGTTTGCATGCAGAACAGACTGAGATTTGTTCTAAAAAGGGTATAAATATAATGACTGAAAAACCAATGGCAACACGTTGGAATGATGGTATTAGAATGGTAAAAGCTTGTGATCAAGCTGGAGTAAGATTATTTGTAGTAAAGCAAAATCGAAATAATCCAACCATCAAACTACTTAAAAGAGCTATTAAAGAAAATCGATTTGGTAAAATTCATATGGTTCATTTAAATGTTTTTTGGTCTAGACCACAATCTTACTATGATCAGGCAACTTGGCGGGGAACTTGGGAATTTGATGGTGGAGCATTAATGAATCAAGCTTCACACTATATTGATCTAATGGATTGGTTAATTGGTCCTATAGATAAAGTTCAAGCAATGACAAGTACCACTCGTGATATTGAGGTAGAAGACACAGGTGTAGTTAATATCAAATGGAGAAATGGCACATTAGGATCAGTAAGCGTCACGATGTTAACTTATCCAAAAAATTTAGAAGCAAGTATTACTATTCTTGGCGAAAAAGGTACTGTCAAAGTTGGAGGTGTTGCTGTAAATGATATTCAACATTGGGAATTTGATGAACCAAAAGATTATGACAATACAATTAAGGATGTTAGTTATCAAACAACATCAATTTATGGATTTGGTCATCCGTTATATTATAAAAATGTTATAGAAGTTTTGCGTGGCAATGCAGATCCAGAAACAGATGGTAGGGAAGGTTTACAATCATTAGAAGTTTTAGTAGCTGCTTATCTTTCAGCTAAAGATGGTAAAATTATCTCTCTTCCTTTAGAGAATTAATATGAATTATCAAGTTCACGAAACAGCAATTGTAGACGAAGGTGCTAAAATTGGTTCAAATTCAAAGATTTGGCACTGGTCACATGTATGTGCGGGTGCTCAAATTGGATCAGAAGTTTCATTGGGACAAAATGTTTTTGTTGGTAACAAAGTCATTATTGGGGATAAGTGCAAAATTCAAAATAATGTCTCTCTTTATGATAATGTTTATTTAGAGGAAGGTGTTTTTTGTGGTCCAAGCATGGTGTTCACTAATGTTTATAATCCTCGCTCATTGATTGAGAGAAAGAGCGAATATAGAGATACGTTTATTAAAAAAGGAGCATCATTAGGTGCTAATTGCTCAATTATATGTGGTATTACCATTGGGAAATTTGCTTTTGTTGGAGCTGGTGCAGTAGTCAATAAAGATGTGCCTGCCTATGCATTAGTTGTTGGAATACCGGCTAAACAAATTGGCTGGATGAGCGAACATGGTGAAAAACTGGATTTACCAGTTTTAGGTAACGCACAAACAATCTGCAAACATACTGGTCAAAAATATATTCTAAAAAATGATAAATTAATAGTTAGCAATAAATAGTATGAAGATAGATTTCGCTAATCTACAAATACAATATCAAAAATACAAATCTGACATAGATGCGCGCATTCACTCAGTATTAAATAAATCTAATTATATTATGGGAGAAGAAGTTAAACAGCTGGAAACTGAGTTATCTACATTTACAGGTGCTAATCATGCTATTACATGCTCAAATGGTACTGATGCATTACTACTAGCACTGATGGCAATAGACATTCAGCCAGGTGATGAAATTATTACTACACCGTTTACCTTTATATCAACAGCAGAAACTATAACTTCAATGAAAGCTAAACCTATATTTGTAGATATTGAGGCAGATACTTTTAATATTGATGCTAGCTTAATTGAAGCTGCAATCACTAATAAAACTAAAGCAATTATGCCAGTGAGCTTATTTGGTCAACCAGCTGACATGAATGCCATTCAAGCTGTGGCTAAAAAGTATAATTTAAAAGTAATTATTGATGGAGCACAAAGTTTTGGAGCTACTTACAATGGTAAGGCTGATAGCAATCTAGGTGATATTTCTACTACTAGTTTTTTCCCCTCAAAGCCACTTGGTTGTTATGGTGATGGTGGTGCTGTTTTTACTAACAACGATCAATTTGCAGAAAAAATAAAAATGTTAAGAGTTCATGGTCAAAATAAACGATATCACTACAAACATATTGGTATGGGTGGTCGGTTAGATACTATACAAGCAGCTATATTATTAGCTAAATTACCTCATTATAAAAAAGAGTTAGAGGAGCGTGTTAGATTTGCAAAGAATTACTCAAACTCGATAACAAGCAGTTTGACACTACCAATTATTAAGTTAAATCGAACAAGTGTTTGGGCACAATATACAGTTAGAGTTAATAATAGAGATCAGGTTAAAAAAAAATTACAAGATGAGGGGATACCAACAGCAATATATTACCCAGTATCATTACATCTACAGGAATGTTTTAGATATTTAAATTATAAAGAAAATGATTTTCCAATTGCCGAAGAAGCTTCAAGTAGTGTTTTGAGTTTACCAATGAATGCCTATCTTACTCATGATAATATTTCTTTCATTGCAAACACTTTGAATGATATTGAAATATGAGATTTAATAATATTAACTTCTTGTTACAATGAAAGAGTTTCTGAGACTTGCTTTACGTTAAATCTCAATTAAGTGAATATTGATCTTAAATTTTATTATTCAAACAGATTAGGAATGTAAAAAACTCTATAAATCAAAAAATCCATAATCATTACGTTTAAACCGTTTTATTTTACTATCTGAAATATCAAAAATTTTGCTGGATATGGGTGGTTTACCTTTATGTTCGTGCACTATCAAAACCCCACCAGAACACCTTACTAAAAATTTATTATTTGGGAAAACATCTAAAATTTCTCCAAATGTTGAATTAATAAATGGATGTTTTTCTAGGTCTGTATAGAAAATTGATCCTCTTTCTATAAAAATTTTTTCCCCCTCTAAATAACTAAAAGCACCACTAAATGGTTTTGTGACAGCTCTAATAAGTTTTTCGATATTATATATATCATCCCTCCAATCAATAATTCCATCAGACGGCATTCTTTTGGGATAAAAACTCTCACCATCTTCAGTTGCCTGAGGTAGAATTTCTTTTTTGCCATTTACTAAAGACTCCAAATTCGCCTTTATAAGATTACACATTGCAATAGTATTCTTGTAATGCATCGTTTCTGCTGTATCAAAAAAGTTAATACTAAACGTGCATGTATCTACAATAGGGCCATTATCAATACCAGATTGATATTTAAAAAGATTAGTATGAAACCATTTTTGGCCTTCTATTAAAGCCCAATTCATTGGAGAGCGTCCTTTGCCATAAGGTAAATTTCTCGAGCTACCATGCATACCAAAAACACCAATTGAGAAACTATCTAATATTTCTTTAGGTATAAGCCTCTGCCAGCCTATGCAAAAAGCTAAATCAATATTTTTCAATTTCTTAATAGCCTCGGTGTCTTCTTTATCTTTAAGTGAATAGTTTTTTGTAACATATATGGATGAAAAGAGAGTTTTGTGATTAGTTAAATCCTCATACCCTGCAACATTATTGGCACTGGCAACTTCAGGTGATATGGTCACTAGGTTAATATCTAATTCAAGATTATGAAAAAATCTTGCAATATGCAGGGTGGTATCTTTGCATCCAAATAAAACGATATCCATTTATTTAATCTTTATATGTTTTACAGTTTAATCTAATTTCAGACTTAATAAAATCTGAGTTTTTTTTGTGCCAATGATTGAGTGTACTGGTAGCATCAAACCCTTCTCCTATCCACCAAATAGGATGAATTAAGAGATGCAGTCCTTGCTCACGTGACCCTTCTAGGTACTTAGAAATTAGAGGCAATACATCTCTCCCACCTGAGTCAGATATATATTTCATCCTCTTAATATATAAATCATTATAGGTTTGAGGAACACCTGAAAGAGAAATATTATTATTTTCTAAAAATATTCCTGGTCGATGTATAGATGCTATATCAACTTCATTTTCAAAAATGTGTTCAAAAAGATCTTTCTCATACTTGAAGTAATCTAAATTTTTATAAACAGTTGGATCAAAATGTATTGAAATCTTGTGTCCCATATTTGATATCTCTTTTACCATTCGCTTATGTTCACTTGATACTAAATTGTACATATTAGTTGTTAACATCAGGAAATAGGTAGCTCTTATATCTTGATTGAACTCTAGTGAAGCAAGTTTATGAGCAAATTCAAGACTAAAATCAACATCATGGCGCAGCAAAAGTGTATTTGCTCCTAATTTTCCATTCCAATTAGTAGAAGGAATCAAACCTTCTTTTGTGAGATTCTCTAATAAGGATTTATATATCTTAATATCAAACAATTTTTTTACTCTTACTAAAAGCAGGTGAGTTTTTAAACATATTAGAAGTAACGTTTAGGTCATTGTGAAAGCAATAAAACCTCTTGGAATTATTTAGTATATTTATTTTTTTAGATTTAATCATCTGACATAAATCTAGCAAAGATTTATTCAAAGTCTATATTTTTTAAATTACAAAGATTATGAACATAAAATCTGAGTTATAAGTTAATTATTAGTAATTTGATTAATTTAACATTATATAATATTTTGAATATAAAGGCTTATGATTAATTCATTTAAAAAAAAATTACAAGACAATGGAATACCGACAGCAATATATTACCCAGTACCACTACACTTACAAGAATGTTTTCAACCTTTTAATTATAAAATAAAAGATTATCCATTAGCTGAAGAAGCTTCGAATTGTGTTTTGAGCTTACCAATGAATGCATATCTTAGTGATGAAAATATATCATTCATATCAAAAAATTTTAATGAACTGATTGATTAAGTATCATTTGATGAAAGGTACTTTTTTTTTTACAACTACAATGATGGCAGAGAGAATAGTAAGCTTTTTTCTTTTGCCAATTTTGACCAAATCATTAACCATAGAAGAATATGCGATTTGGACACAATCAATTATTATAGTTGGAGTTTTGGTACCTATTGTTCTACTTAAATTTGAGACAACTATAATTAAATTTCTACCCTTACTAAATAAAAATAGAAAAAAACAAAATTCATTAATTTTGTTTATGATTGTATTAATATTATGTTTTTTTAGTTTAATAGCTGTTATTATTTTATTATTAGATGATCAGATTGCTAATTTCATTTTTGGAGATCATAGACTGTCATTCTATGTACCCTTACTTATAGTTTTATTATTTTCAGAGGTAATATTTGAATTTCTTATTGGTGTGCTTCGAGTAGCTAACAAAATAAAGAAACTCTCAATATATTTATTAATGAAAGGTGTCTGGAGAGCTGGAGTATTGATTTTAGTGCTAATTATTATTGATGGAAGCTATTACTTAGCTTTATCATCTTTTGTTCTATTTCAATTAATAATAATTTTGTTTTTATTTTTTTTCGAAATTAATCCAGTGTTACTGTTTAAATCAGGACTTAAGACTAGCAAACCTTACTGGTCTAAAGTCATAAAGTTTTCATTACCACTAGTTCCGTACATTGTTTTATTAGGGATAAATAATTTTGTTGATAGATTTTTTATAATACATTTTCACGGATTAAAATTATTGGGAATTTATGCGGCTGGTTTTTCACTAGCAGTGATAGTTACCTTTATTCATAGCACTATCAGTTTTATGTTATTCCCAGAATTATCAAAATTATGGGTAAATAAAAATAAAAATAAAAATAAAATTAAAAATCTTATACAAAAAGTTGTAATCTCTTATTTAGCTTTATCAATACCTTTCTTAATTTTTATTCTAATTGCAGGTGTTGATTTCATTTCTTTACTAACAACCAACCAATACAACATCACTTCGATTGAAATATTTTTAATCACATTAAATATTGCTTTATTTGGTTTGCATCAAATTATTTATTATGTTGTTTTATTAGACCGTGGAAGTTTAAGTGCTCCTAGAATTATGACAATAGTGGTATTTATAAATATTGTATTTAACGCATTATTAATACCTAATTATGGAATTTTTGGTGCTGCATTAGCTGGATTTTTATCTAATGCTTATCTTGCAATTTATACAATTGTATTAAGTAAGAAAATTTTAAAATGGAACTATCCAATATTAGTAAATATAAAAATTTTATTTAGATCTTTAATAATGGGAATTGTGATTTGGCAAAGCATTCATTGGTTAGGAAATGATTTGTTATCTTTACTTGTAACTCTAATATTTTCAGGATTTACATATATTTTATTAGATTTTTTTGGAGATAAAAATAGTTCATTTATTTCTTTAACTAAATTAAGTATTCTTTACAGAAGGAAGTCATAATTTTAATTTATGTCTATTAAAAAATTTTTGAGAAAAGTAAAAAGATTTTTCGATTATTTAATTGGTGATAAGTCTGATGAAATTTACTGGAGATATAAATCTTTACTTAGTTCAAATTGGCAAGAAGGTTATTTGGACACAGATGAAAAGATACATCCTCATAGACAACTTTTAGTAAAAAAAATAAGTCAGAAACATTCAATTAAGTCTATTTTAGAAATAGGCTGCTCTAATGGAATTAATCTTAGAATTATTAATAAAAAAATACCAGGAATTATACTAGAGGGCATTGATATCAATAAAAAAGCTTTGAATGATGGGATTAATAAAATGAAAAAAGAAAATATTAAAAATATAAAATTAAAATATAAAAGTGCTAAAAATCTTTCATCATATAAAAATAATGAGTTTGACATCGTATTTTGTGACGCTGTTTTGATGTATATAGATAATTACAATATCAAAAAAGTTTTAGAAGAGATGTTTAGAATCTCAAAGAAACTTGTAATTATTTGCGAACAACATACAGATAAAAAAAGCTTTTATAATGATAAGTGGGTTCACAATTATGGCCATTTAATAAAAAGTTTTTCCAGTATTAAATCTATAGTTTTTAATTCAATTAGTGATGATTTTTGGGATGGAGATTGGATTAAATATGGAAAAATAATATTAATAGAAAAGTATGAATAATTTAAAAGATATATTAAGAGCTGGTCGAATTTTAATGTATGGATATAAGGATGATAATTTACCAATTGATTTAAATTCTGAAGATGAGAGGCTTTGTATATATAGCCAAACCCCAAAAGAACTAGCTGGCAAACCTTATGAAAAATTTGTTAGAAAATATTTAAATATTCAAGAAATTAGCAGAGGACGAAGTAATCTAGTTTTCTTAGATAATGAAGCTATTAAGGGAACA
>Ga0233439_10003889_pt1 | contig 14979 bp, 15 predicted proteins | sample SI_123_September_6_FD_182713 | JGI IMG/M metagenome (GOLD analysis project Ga0233439, IMG submission 182713) | Seawater microbial communities from Saanich Inlet, British Columbia, Canada - SI_123_September2016_100_MG | ecosystem: Environmental > Aquatic > Marine > Inlet | place: Canada: British... | reverse complement strand
TCGTGCACCCAAGCATATTCTTTTTTGTTGGCTACAAGAGTTGAAAAGGCGATTAGTTCCAAAATTTTCCTAAGGTGAACGCAAATGATTTCATACCCGAATAGCTCATTCTCTGGGGGTGTTTCACTGCTAAGGAAAGAGCGAACGAAAGAAACTCTATTTTTTATTTCTTCCATTTGTTGGAGGTAAATTTTTATATCCGAGAGCATATTTACTCCTTGATAAGGGGCTGAAATAAAGTAAAGAGTTCAGCCCCCCTTCTTAGGGGGGAATACTGTTCGAAGCAAGACAGTTTTTTGCTAGCTGAAGAAGTGATTGCCAGCGCCTCCCCTGCTAAGGGGTCATATGGTTGAGGAGCAATGCCACGTTACGGTCACCGGGTTTCGCACTCACGAAGCCTTCTATATCACCCGAACCGGCTCTTGCATCGCCATCGATGTCTATTCTTGCCGCCAGCACCATCGGGCCATCGAAAACGGTTCCTGGAACCATGGTGTTTTCTGCCCCCAGCACAAACTCATACGGGAAATGAATATCGGGGATGCGTTTGACGGCTAGTGGGGGGCCGCGCTTCACACCCTCGGAGCGGGCAAAAATAAACAAAGTTCCGTTTTCAGGAATCTTGCTCTGCAACGCCTCACTCACGTTCACGGTTCCTTGTATGTTGGTGGCATCTCCACTTATTAGGTCATTGAGCTCTAGTTTCACTTCTTTTTGCCCTGCTACGATCTGCACTTGGCCTTCGACATCCCCAGGGCTTGATTTTCGGTTGCCATCTTGGTCTAAACGAACGGTTAGGTTCATGGTTCCTTCAAATTTGCTTCCTTCCATCATGGTATTCAATTGCCCAATTTCAAACTCAAAGGGAAATTTGAAAATTCCATGACGTTTTACAGCCAAAGGTGGCCCGGCTGATACGCCTTCAGGTCGTGCAAATATAAATAATCCGGCACTGGCATTCAGGCTCACCTTCAGCTCAGGATCGAGGGTGATGGTGCCGGAAACATCATTATTATGGATAGTTGGGTCGGCCTTGCGTGCCAACTCTTTTTTCAGGCTTTCTGGCAGGGGATGCTCTTTCAAACCTTTATCACATCCCGAAACCAATAAAAAACCTGCCAAATATAAAAATAACGCTAATTGTTTCAAAATCTTCCTCCGATAAGAGCTTACAGGCCAATGAAATAAACCTTGGGCAAGGTGCTTGACATCTTAACTTGCAGATATCATTAATCTACAAGACCCAGTTCTTAGATTTAATTGGCCCAAGGGGCAAAACCCGACCCAAATGTTGATTGATCATCCGGGCGGAGGTGCTTCAATAAGTTTTATACCTCCAAACCGGGGCAATTCGCATTGCAAGTCGGCCTTAACATGGAGTGTATCATGTTTCATGAAGTCAAAATATTCGATAAAAAGGGCAAAGTAAAAAAGGTTCTTTCCAGTAAAAAATTGAGCAGTGAATACTGGAACTCGTTTTTCCATAACCCCTTTAGTGAATCAATGCAAAAAGGGAAAAAGACCGACCCGAAGTCGAAAACAAATGCGAATGTCGATGATGAAAGTCTGGATTCGCGCTGAATTAGGTTTGAACTATTGAGCTCTTTACCATGAGCTAGCAAGATATATATTGGGTTGATTTCGATTACTGACTAACTCCTAATCCTCCACCAAGGTAAGGTTAAGTTGGAATTTTTGAAATTACCCTTTAACGCGGGAGGTTGATCCAGGAGGAGATGTCTCCCGCGTGCCCTAATTCTTCAGGAAAGAATCTAGCCTTTCCTGAAAAGCTAAGACTGAGCAAACGAATCATTTCTCCACTCACTCCCCTAGTTTTGGCTTCCAGTCTGGCATGTCATCGTAGGTTTCGATCGAATTGTCCATTCTGTCCCAGTGGTTTTTATTTTTGGAAAATATTGTCACCTCTGGGTTGAGCTTATTCGGCTCCTCCAATGTTCCTGCAGATAGAGTCACCACTTTTGGCATTTTTGTATTCTTGCCGTAGATGGGGCTTCCACATTCTGTGCAAAAATAATGCGTGGTCGTTTTACCCTCCTCCGAGAGCGCACTAAACTTTGATAAAGCCCCTTGCAGAATAAAGTTCTTTTCTAAAAACATGGCACCCGTTGTATGCCCGGCTCCGCTTCTCTTTTGACAATCTATGCAATGGCAATGAGCCACCACGATGGGTTCGCCACTGGCTTCATATTTCACCCGACCGCACCGACAACTTCCTTTAAACAAAAGAATAACTCCTCAGCTCTATTTCATATTAACTTCATTGCGCCATTTTGCGAATGGCTCCTAAAATTCCGGGAACCTGCCCTGCCTTCACATCTCTCAGGTGAGAAACATGGAAATGATGTATCAAAAAATGTTCCAGTGCTTCAGATGTTTTGTTGCGAATTCCCGGCCCGTGCTTCCACAAATATTCAATCAGGCTTCGCTGTGCCGGGGTGGAAGGTCCATTTTTCGGGAGAGGCTTATTTTGCCTGCGCTGTGTCTCATTTTTGGGCGGTTTATAGACACTAGACCAACCCAAACTTCTAAAATGCTCCAGAAGTTCTTCGATCTGTGCATGGGTGAGGTCTTTGGCCGAGGTTCGGCAAAAGAGAACGTCCAGAAACCCACGATACAAATTATCGGTCAGTTTTAAGTCTCGCTTGGCAATATGAATTTTAGCCAAATCAGCACGAGTCGGCTTACCCAACGTGATGCTGGACCCAGTGAGTGATTCCTTTGATGAATGAGTATCCGGTTTTTTCGGCATGCAAACACCCCCTCGCAAACTCTCTTACAAAAATATAATCCAAAAAGATAGATTCGACAACAGGGGGAAATGATTAAATAAATAAGGGGAGAGGTCTTAGGTTTTAAAATTGCTCTTGGCGGAAGTCTTTGCCCTGCAGATTTACTTTTTTGCACATTTCCATCAGACGGGAAAAAATGCGTGGGCCGATTTTTTCTTCCAAGGTATAGCGGGTGCTAGCATTGGAAATACCCGTTCTTTGATTGCCTTTGTCATGTTGACCGATCTCATTTTCGAGCTGGTCCTTGAAATTGGTGGTGACGAGTGTCACTTTATTATCATCGTTATAACGCGACGAAATAAAATGATCGAGAATGGTCAGCTCCCAATCTGTATTTCGGCCTTTTGCCAACTCATCGATCACCAATACTTTCACGTTCACATATGGGTTGATGAAGTCGCTTTCTGAGATATCCTCGCCATAACCATGACGGATGTCTTTGAGCAGTTCAAAAAAGTCGACAAACTTACATTCAACTCCATGTTTTAAAATCAGCTCTTTGATGATGGAAACGGCGAGATGGGTTTTCCCCAGCCCCGGTTCTCCCATAAACAACAAGCCCTGACTGTATTGACCTTTCATCTGAACGAATTCTTTGATGAAGGTTCGCGACCGGGTTAATGCATCTTTCAACGACCGATGTCTGGGAGGGGTGATTTCATAATTGCTCAGACCTTCATGCACAAACTTGCCTGGAATGCCAGCATTGTTAAATAGTTTGAGTTTCTTCGCCAAGTCGGCGCATTCGCAGATGCGGATTCGTGAAATGCCATCTGAATCTTCACCAAAAATTCTTCCTGTGCCGTGACATTTTTCGCAGGCAACACATTTACAAGCTTCGGCCTGAACTTTGCCTTTTTGATTGAACACCACATACTGATGGTCACGGCAAGTACTGCATTGTATTGCGCTGGCGGCTTTTTGTTTCATGATCGAGATCGTTCCATTTCCTCTTCCACATAAACTTTGAGGTAGCTAAGCCCCATCCGTGATGACTGCCTCTGTGTGGCAAATTCGGCGACTCCATTTTCAATGCCTCGGCAAACAATATTCACCGGAATGCCTTTACTTTCCCATTGCTGGATGAGGTCGTAATCGGTAGCAGAAAGCATCAGCCCTGAATCTTTCAAGGAAAGAAAAAATTGCTCAACGGTGACAAGATAATTTTGGTTTTCCGGGGCCATGAAGTTATTTGAAAAAATATTTAAAACTGCCTAAAGGAATTTACCTAGGGTCAACTTTTGATGTCGAGGATGGTTCCCAACAACTCGTCATTCGCTTTAATGACATTTATATTTGCTTTAAATGCCGCCTTGGACACGATTTGTTCGACAATCTCTTCGGTGATATTTACGTTGGAGCCTTCGAGAAAACCAGAGCGAACTGTGCCCAGCCCCCCCGCACCGGGGTTGCCTGCAACCGGAGCGCCAGAGCCTGCCGATTCGTTGAGCAAGTTGCCCCCGACTGCTGTCAATCCAGATGGGTTGGAAAAATTGGCCAGCTCGATCTGACCGATGACTTCGGGTTGCCCCCCGACTTGAGCTGATATTTGACCGTTCGCCCCCACATTGACTCCGGTATTTTGCCCCGGAACATTGACCGCTGGTGTCAGAGCATTGCCACTGGCATCAACGATATTTCCACCTCCCCCAACTGTAAAACTTCCTGAGCGGGTGAAGCTGGTGCCTCCGTTTGGGTTGGTCACCTGAAAAAAACCTTTTCCGTCAATAGCGAGATCCAACGGGTTGTTAGTCGGAATCAAGGCCCCCTGGGTATTGGATTTTGAAACAGCATTAACTCGTGATCCGCCCGATTGCAGGTCTACGCTGTTCACATCACTTTTTTTGAAACCGGGGGTGTTGATGTTGGCTATGTTGTTGGCACTATTTTGCAGTCTTTGGGATGCGTTTTTCAAACCGGTCAACGCACTGAAAATTGGACCCAGCATGGTCTACCCTCCTAATCGACAGGATTAAGAATATTGGATTTCATCGATCGCCTGTTTTTTCAGCGGAATTAATGAAAGGCTCATGGCTGTCTCATCACAATTATCTTTATGTAGGCAAGCCTGACAATCGTTCCATACTTTTTGTGGAAGTTCCATCTTATCAACGATCTGAAATCCTAATTTGGTAAATAGAGGTAACGCGTAAGTCAGAACAAAAGCGGTGTCGCAATCGTCCCTCAATAAAGCGCGTTCAATGCTACCCTGCACCATTTTTGTGGCGATGCCCTGCCGATGATAACGCGGGTCGACACCGAGCGAACGAATCTCAACCAGTTTATCCCAGCCAAACTTTAGACTACAAATGCCGACGACTTGTCCGTGCTGTTCCCATACCAGAAAATCTGCAATATTTTTTTCTATTTCCTCTAACGTGCGAAACAACATTTTGCCGTTTTCGGAATAGAAACAGATCAAATTCTGGATGGCTTGAGCATCCTCTATTTTAGCTTCTCGTAACATATAGATGGAACCTTAATCAAAAAAATCCCTGTAAGCAACGAGGGATTTAATAAGCTTTGAAATTACGCCAGTTAGTGAATACAACTTTTTTTGCTGTGTAAGGTAAACCCTAGTATCGGGGAGAATGAGGAAATAGTCAACGGCATTTAAGCAGAAGAGATTTTTTTTAGTCACATCCAAGGCATAAAGGCCGAATAGAAAACATCTAAGTTAGCGTTGCTACCCTCAATGTCACGCCGGATGGACGACCAACTGATCTTTGAGTTGGTCTATCAAGAGGATGTTGTTGATAGATATAGCAACTTTGTCGGCCATGCGTTCGAGAAATTCGGTGCCCAGCCCTTCATGAAAATGGAAGGGTTTTGGACTGCCAAAGGCTATCGCTCCAACCATGCTATCTTGCGCCACAATTGGGATCAACGCTTCCGATTTAATCGCGTCTTTACATCGGCTACTGGGGCCAAATACTTGCGAGTCTTCCAGCTCACTGCGAAGGATGGGTTTGAGCCCGTTTGAAAACCAGTTATCCGCTGTTTCCTGACAGATGAATTTTACGGTTTCATCTAAGTTACCGTTATAACGTTGCCGCAAACGGTCTTCCATAAAATGGTCTGACCCTTTGACCAAACATAAAAGCACATTGGGGATACCAAAGCGGTTGGGAATTTCTATTTTCAACTGATCGACCATTTGGTCCAGATTGGTGCTGGTCAACACCAGCCTTTCTATTTCAAACAGATGTTCTTGAATTTTTTCGTTCGCTCGAGAAATTTCAAACAGCCATTCCAGTTTGCTTTTAAGATGCTCTTTATCATCATGAACCCGTTTGATAATAAGGTCGGCCATACTCAACGTGCTCATAGGCTCAATGGGGAGATCTTCGTCTTTAATGTCTTTGATTTTACTCAACAGTTCCGGATACTCGTTGAAAAATTCGGGATGCTCATTGAGGTAAATTGCTACTTGGTCTTTGTTCATGAGGGTTTCCTGTTATGAGTAAAAATCAAAGTGACTGGCAAAAAGGATACCACAATTCCCTCCGCACCGTGAGCATAAAATGAACAATATCAATATGTTATGGGGTTATCGGAACAGGGTGGGGTTGGACAAAATGACTCTAGAAATGATTGAATTACCAAACGAGATTTTTATTCTTCCGCTTCGCCTGCGGCGTGAAACCAGCGATAAAGGGCTGGCAAAACCACTAGAGTCAACATAGTAGAGGATAAAATTCCACCTATGACAACCGTTGCCAGCGGGCGTTGCACTTCAGCCCCCGTGCCCGTTGCTAAAGCCATAGGAACAAAGCCTAACGAGGCGACCAATGCAGTCATTAAAACCGGGCGGATACGTGAGAGGCAACCTTGCCTGATGGCTTCATCCAAGGAGTACCCTTGTTCACGCAAATTGCCGATGAATGTAATCATCACCATGCCGTTGAGCACTGCCACCCCCGACAAGGCAATAAAACCCACCGCCGCAGAAATGGATAAGGGTATGCCTCTCAACCACAAAGAAAGAAAACCCCCTGTCAGCGCCAAGGGAACTCCGGTAAATACCAGCAAGGCATTGGCGTTAGAACCAAACGCCGCAAACAATAACAAATAAATCAAAACTAGAGTCAGTGGAATGACCCCCCACAATCTTTGTGATGCCGAAATCAAATGCTCAAATTGCCCTCCCCATTCCATCCAATAACCTGATTCCATTTTTATTGCTAGGGTTTCCTGAGCTTCTTTAACAAATGAGCCTAAATCGCGGCCCCTTACATTTGCAGTCACCACGATGCGCCGCTTGGCATTTTCGCGGCTTATCTGATTAGGCCCTTTAATGATTTTAAATTCTGCTATCGTTCCCAGCGGAATGAATTTATTAAAATGTCGCATTTGACTCATCAAAGAATGTTTTTCTTCTTTTCCGCTTTGAGCTAATGGAATGGGTATCTCTTTGAGTCGATTTATTTTTTCTCGCATGTCCTCCGGCAATCGTACAATGAGGTCAAACCTTTGATCTCCCTCAAAAACCTGACCGGCTTTTTTGCCTCCCACAGCAATTTCTATGACTTCCTGAATTTCTGCGGCATTGATGCCCAGTCGAGCCATTGCCGGACGATCTAACACCACTGTTAATACGGGCAGGCCAGTTACCTGCTCCACCTTCACATCCGATGCGCCGGGAATATCGGCCAGCACATGTTCCACCTCCTCCGCCAATGCGAGGAGCTTGTCCAAGTCATCTCCAAAAACTTTTACCGCCACATCACTGCGCACCCCGGAAATGAGTTCATTGAACCGCATTTCTATTGGCTGAGTGATTTCATATTTATTACCAGGAACTTCGGCCAGCTTCTTTTCAAGGTCTTGCACCAATTCAGATTTATTTCGCTTGGGGTTTTGCCATTGTTCGCGGGGTTTGATCATGACAAAAACATCTGCCACGCTGGGAGGCATGGGGTCGGTGGCTATGTCTGCCGTTCCAATTTTAGAAAACACATAATCCACTTCTGCTAATTCCTTAATTTTTTTCTCCAGTATGTCTTGCATGGATACAGCCTGAGACAGACTGGTTCCCGGTACTCGAAGCGCGTGAACGGCAAAATCTCCTTCATCTAAAGTCGGCAGAAATTCACTGCCCATTTTCTGACTCAACAAAATACTGAGCACCACCAACACGCCAGCAAAGCTGATCACCGATGCGCCATTTTTAAAGGTAAAATTCAACACCCGTGCATAGAATCCCCCTCTTATTAAACCACTCCTTTTTTCAATGAAAGAACCCGATGCAAACTGAGCCATCATCGCCGGGATAAATGTAACAGAAAGAAGCAATGCCCCAGCCAGTGCCATCAAAACCGTGAATGCCATGGGCTGAAACATTTTCCCTTCAATTCCTGTCAAGGTGAGAATCGGCAGGTATACGACCATAATAATGAATACACCAAAAATACTGGGGCGGGATACCTCGCTGGTAGAAGTTTGAATTGTCTCAAAACGTTCCTGTTCACTGAGGACGCGGCCCAAGCGTTTTTGTTTTTCGGCAAGACGGCGACAACAGTTTTCTACAATGATCACCGCACCATCCACGATGATTCCAAAATCGATTGCACCCAAACTTAAAAGGTTGCCGCTGACCCGATTACCCACCATTCCTGTTACGGCAAATAACATTGAAAGCGGAATTACTAATGCTGTGATCAGCGCGGCTCGAAAATGACCCAGCATTAAAAATAAAACCACGATTACCAAAATCGCCCCTTCTAATAAGTTATCTCTGACTGTTTTCAACGTCGCATTGACTAGATGTGTGCGATCATAAACGGTTCGTGCTATTACGCCTTCGGGCAGAGTCTGATTGATTTTTTTCATTTTCTCAGCCACTCGTACAGAAACGGTGCGACTGTTTTCTCCTTTGAGCATGAACACCGTACCCAGCACCACCTCTTCCCCATTTTTTGTCGCCGCTCCTGTACGCAGGTCTTTGCCCAACCCCACGTCTGCGACATCTTTAATATAGATGGGTATGCCTTGGTGCGAACCGATGACAATATTTTTGATATCGTCCACCCCTGAAACTTGACCGGGGGTGCGCACCAAATATTGTTGTCCGCTTTGTTCTATATAACCCGCGCCCGTGTTTTCGTTGTTCTGGTTTAACGCTTCGATTACATTTTTGAATGAAAAACCATAAGCAATGAGTTTTTGAATGTCAGGCGACACTTGAAAATTTTTGACATAACCGCCAATGCTATTGACCTCTGTCACGCCCGGTATATTCATCAATTGTGGTTTAATGATCCAGTCTTGAATGGTTCGCAGTTCTCGGGGCGAATAGGAACTCCCATCAGGTTTGTGATAGCCTGCTTCGGCTTCCACTGACCACATAAAAATTTCCCCCAGGCCAGTAGCGATGGGACCCATGATCGGTTGTAGATTTTCGGGTAAATGACCTTTCACTTCTTGCAGTTTTGCATTGATGATTTGGCGAGCGAAATAAATATCAGTTCCATCTTCAAAAATCACCGTTACCTGAGATAGGCCATAACGAGAGACCGAACGCGTGCGCTTCAATCGCGGTATGCCTGCAACAATGGTCTCTATCGGAAAGGTGATGCGTTGCTCTACTTCCAGCGGGGTGAAACCCGGTGCTTCGGTATTGATTTGTACCTGAATATTGGTGACATCTGGCACGGCATCGATGGGAAGAATTTTTAAATTATAGATCCCGACCGCTACCAAAGCCAAAGCCGCGACAATGACAAAAAACCGTTGTCTTATAGAAAAATTGATGATTGTATCCAGCATAGTTGGTTTCCTTTTAATGGCTGTGGGTGGCGCCCGATTTTTCAATCTCGGCCTTCACCGCATAACTGTTTTTTGCCACATAAGGTTCCCCAACTTTCAGGCCCGACAAAATTTCTACTCGGCTTCCATCGTTTTCTCCCAACTCTAAGGGCTTGGCTTCCAACAAAGATCCGTGTTTGACAAACACCACCGACCAGTCACGAAAATTTTGTATGGCATCGGGTTCCACCGCCACCGCCACCTTGCGCTCGCCCACCACCAACTCAACGGTGACATAACCACCTGGGCGTAACGCGCCCTTTTTATTATCAATGACCACCCGTCCCGTTACGGTTCTTGTTTTTTCGTCAATCACTGAACTGAGGTAAGATAGCTTGGCCTCAATATTTTTGGGTTCATCTTTTACGATCACCTTTTGCCCCAACCGCACCCTCTTGAGTTCCTTCTCTGAAATCGCAAAATTGACCCAGACTTTAGACAGGTTTGCCAGAATATAAATATTAGCGTCTTTTTTGACCGCCTCTCCGGTGGTCAAATGTTTCTGGATTACTTTGCCATCCAACGTTGCACGAAGCTCGTACCGAGTAAAATTTTGCTCATCCTGTTCCAGCAATTGCTCCATTTCATCTTCAGTCAGCCCCAATGCCAGTAGTTTTTGGTTAGCGGTTTCAAATTTTAAATTATCCAACTCCAAGGTTTTTTTCTTCTGCCGTATCGACCATTCGCCATCGTAAAATATCTTCTCTCGCAAAGCGATATAACGAGCTTGCGCACTTTTATATTCTTCCCAAGCCTGTAAGTATTCGGATTCTGAGGTAATGCCTTTTTCCAGCAAAGATTTTTCACGCTCATGGATCGATTTTGCCAACCTTAGTTTGGCGTATGCAGGAATGAGCGTTTCGCGGCTCTTTCCAATCACCCTGTCTTTGAGTTGACTATAAATTTCTTCCAGATCCAGTTCCTGCTTCAGCAAGCCCAACATGCTTGCCGTATTTTCAAATATTAATGTCTCTCGATCCAAATCGGCTCTGGCAATATCGCTTTGTTTTATGGATGACAAATAATTGATTTTTGCATCTGCCAGTTCCCGGCTCTCCAGAATCGCAATTATTTCTCCGGCTTTGACCTGATCACCCAAATCCTTGAGTACTTTTTTTACAACCCCATTCACCCTTGGAACAATATGAACCACTTTTTCTTCATTGAGCCCAATCTCGCCGGGGAGTCTTATCTTAGACACTAGTTTTGCCGAACTTGCTTTTTTGAAGACTAAACCAGCATTCGTAATTGCTTCCGGTGAGAATTCTGCCCGACCTTCGATTTGAGAATGATTCCACTCATAGGTTTTATCTTTCCATTTAGCTTTGACCTCTATTTCAAATGAATGCGGCTCGACCACCTCCTGATTACCCAATAGATAATCTCCCGCAGGCTTGAAACCAATATTATCAACATGGTCTATTCGCTTTAATAAAATATTTATATTTATTTCATTCAAGCTAATGGGTTTTCCATCAGGCAGTGTTGGGTAAACTCTGAATTGCGGCGGAACCCCTTGTTCATATATTTTCACTTCTAGCTGAATATCTTCTTTCTCAAATAACCAGCCGCCATGTTTTCCTTTTTGATCTGAGGCATGAGAATTTTCTGCACTCGGCCTGTCATGTTTTTCTTCTCTGACTTCATGGTCATCGTGCGATTTTTTTGGAGACAGTTTCTCCATATTTAATATTCCCCAACCCAACCCCGCCCCGATTACCAAAATTGCTAATGCGCCAAAAGATATTTTTCCATTCATGGCTGAATTTCTCCTTCCCCATCATTGAGAAATTTGCTTCGGGCCGATGGGTCCATTCCTGTCAACCGCTCCACATCTGCCACCGTATTGTGATAATCAGCCAACGCATCGAGATATTGGTTTTGAATTTGATAAAATGTCTTTTGGCTGTCCAACACATCTAATAGGGCAAATTTTCCAAAACGGTATCCTTCGCCAATCGCATTCATCGCTTTACGCGCACCGGGTAATACTTTTGTTTTGATTGAAATTACTTTTGCATGTGCAAAACTAACCTCGCTGTGGGCTTGATACAAAGCCGTCTCCATTCTTAATGCTTCAGCCCTTTTTTCTTCTTCTGCCTTGGACAAACGATGCCGCGCTTTGGTAATGGCCCCCTGATTTCGGTCAAACCACTGCAAAGGAACCGTCAACCCAAATACCAGAGCATTGTCATTGCTTTCCTCCAAACGGCGATAACCTCCGCTGAGGGTAAGATTGGGAATTGCTTTAGAAGTTTCCACCTCTAACTCTGCTTTCCGATGTGCTAAAGCAGTGGTCCATTTTGAAAGGCGAGGATTATTTGCTAAAACCAATTGTTGCGGTAATTTTTGTTCTGGAAGAGAAGATAGGTCTCCCTCAGCGGTTTCAAATTGAGGTGTGCTTTCGCCCCAGAATGCAGAAAGTTTTCTGGTGGCCTTTAAATGCTCCAATTTGGCTTGTTGTTCTTCAATTTGCATGTTCGCGAGCGCGACGTTAGCTTTGACTGTTTCTATGGCCGCTACTTTTCCTGCTTTGACTCGCTCGGACACGGTATTTAAAAATTGTTGAGCTAAGTGGACTCCTTCGGCTGTTAGTGAAATCTTTTGTTGGGCTTTTAGCATTTGAATATACGATTGCGTGACACCCGTTAGAACATCCAGGCGCTCTACTGCATAATCCCAATCTGCGAGTTCTTTCGATAATTTTGCCGAATTTTGCCGTAAATCGCGCTTGTTTCCCAACTCCAATAATTGACTCAATTGGATCGTTGTTTCTGATTGATCCAATGATTTAAACCTTCCAGATCCTCCGACATTTTGTACCTGGATATTGAGTTGCGGGTTTTTTGCCAATCCCGCTTGGATAGCTTGGGCTTCCCGTGCTCTTATTTCATACGAATAAGCCTGTAGTTTTGGGTTTTGTAGTAACACAACGGGCAATACCTGAGCCAAGGTGATGGAACCAGTTAATGTTTTTATGTTGGGTTTTTCCTGGTTTTCTTCTGCCCATGTTGATTGCGTGGTGCAGAAGCTCCATAGCAGAAAAACTCCTAGAATTTTCTGGGCGCGAGTCATTCTTCTTTTCCTTAATATTTTTACGTGGCTCTCAAAATTGGAGCCCGAGCAATCAACAATGTCGCGCCATGAATTAAAAGGCGCGTAATATTTAAATCGACTTGAGTAAGAGGAACCTAATCATCAACACCCAATATCGCTAATGGACAGGGGCTATTGAAAATTATTAGGGGTTCAGAAGTATAAAGGGGGCGATCGGGAAGAATGAGGGTTTGCGCTCGATCGCACAGGATCGAATGCCATTTTGAAACCAATTGGAATCGTGAATAACGGGTTGGAATATTCCAAGCGTGAAGGAAGCCCAAGCAATTCTAATGTCAACCCTTGCTTTAACGGCTTAGTAGTTTTGGCCAGAATAAAAAGATCGGTATCGCCTTCATCACTTTCTTCAGATGAATGTGAATGATGAAAATGGTCATCCATGTCCACATTTGAAAAATGCCCGTTTACAAGATGTGCATACGCTTCGATAGTCGCCGAGTGATAACGCCCGTTATGCGAATGCGCCTCGGTCTGTTCTGAATGACTATGGTTTGTTTCGGGATGATAATGGATGAAGGGAAGCAAAAAGAACGGGATGATAACCCCTAGAAGGGCCAACTTCCATAATTCCATAAATTTTTTAGTAAATCGAAAAGTCATGGACTCCCGTCCTGAATCTGTTTAATCGTTAACTATTGTATCGGAAAGTATGCTTATTACTTTATATGAAAGGCAATAGCGGTTGCAAGGGAGTTTTACGAATTTGTTATTTTGTTGTCGAGCTTAGGAGGTTTTGGGGGGCCTTTATGACCACAACTCGTCAACCCCATACACAGCAGGGCAATAATTAGTATTGTTAGAAATTTTTGCATTCCTACCTCTTCGTTTAAATTATGGACTGAATTTATTTTAATTTTTTCGTCAGTCGGGCTATCTGGGCTTTCACTTGTTTTTTTGCCGTGCCTCCGTGAATATTTTTCCGGTCCACCGAGTTTTCGAGAGCAATATGCTCTGCGACATCTTCTTCAAACCGTCGTGATATTTTGCGCAATTCTGCCAGTGTTAGCTTGCTCAAGGTTTTTCCTTCATCCAGACAATAGGCCACCGTTTTTCCGGTAATCTCGTGCGCTTCACGGAAGGGAACTCCCTTTAATACCAAATAATCTGCCATATCGGTGGCGGTTAAAAACCCGCTGTTCTCCAAGTCTTCCGATGTAAGGGTTTTAAATTTTGTCGACTTCATCATATCGGTAAAAATTTGCAAACAGACTTTAATGGTGTCGGCAGAATCAAACAAAGGTTCTTTATCTTCCTGTAAATCCTTGTTGTAGGCCATTGGTAGGCCCTTCATCAACGTTAGAAGTGATACTAGGTTACCGAATACCCGTCCTGATTTTCCGCGTATCAATTCTGCCGCATCGGGATTCTTTTTTTGCGGCATGATACTGCTTCCAGTGGTGAATGCATCGGACAATTCCACAAACCCAAATTCGCTGGAATTCCAAATCACCAACTCTTCGCAGAAGCGGCTGAGATGCATCATCAATATTGCGGACGCACTGCAAAATTCAGCGGCAAAGTCGCGGTCGGCCACCGCATCCATACTGTTATGTGAAATTTCTGGGAATTTTAAAAGTTTCGCCGTGTAATGACGATCAATGGGGAAATTTGTGCCCGCCAATGCCGCAGAACCCAAAGGCATAATATTGATTCTTTTACGTGCATCCAGAAAACGTTCTTTATCTCGCAACAACATTTCTACATAGGCCAGAAGATGGTGCGAAAGTAAAACCGGTTGTGCCCTTTGCAAATGCGTGTATCCCGGAATCACCCGGTCGATATTCTTTTTTGCTAGGCCCACCAAGGCCTTGCACAGGCGGTCGATTTCATGAACCGCCTCGTCCACCTCATTGCGTAAATATAGGCGGATGTCCAGACATACCTGATCGTTGCGACTACGAGCCGTATGCAGTTTCCCCGCCGTGGGCCCGATTATGTCACGCAATCGGCTTTCAATATTCATATGAATATCTTCCAGCTTATCACTGAACTCGAAACGACCTTCCTCACATTCACGTAAAATCCGTTTCAAACCTTTCTGAATTTTTTGAGATTCCGACGCGGTGATGATTTTACAATGTCCCAACATTTTACAATGCGCAATACTGCCCTCGATATCACAGGCATAAAGTCTTTTATCAAATGAAATGGAAGCCGAAAATGTTTCCATCAAAGCATCGGTCGATTGCTTGAATCGGCCCCCCCAAAGTTTTTTCATAAATTCATCCTTTTCGGCACCACGCCA
>Ga0233439_10003877_pt1 | contig 15010 bp, 18 predicted proteins | sample SI_123_September_6_FD_182713 | JGI IMG/M metagenome (GOLD analysis project Ga0233439, IMG submission 182713) | Seawater microbial communities from Saanich Inlet, British Columbia, Canada - SI_123_September2016_100_MG | ecosystem: Environmental > Aquatic > Marine > Inlet | place: Canada: British... | reverse complement strand
GTTCCTAATATAACTGGTAGGGCAAGATATGAGATTTCTGATTTGATTTTTGACATTTTTATTTTGTTTGTTATTAGCTAGTAGTTATATTATTGATAAAACAAGATTATTCTATTTAAACTTTTTGGTTCTTTTTTTAATTTGTGTTTAAAAAACATTTAAAAAGTATTAAGGTATTCTTTAGTATATGAGAAGGGATAGAGATGTTAGTGTAATAGATTTATTTTTAGTATTTATGGTGCTTTTTTCTTTTAAGGGTTTGTTTTCTAAGAAATCTGATGATATTAATCAAGGTTCTAAGTATTATCATGATGAGCATTTGACTAAGAAGCTTAAGGTTAATTCTTGGGAAGGCAAGGAGAAAATAAATTATGAAAAAGAGATTGAAAAGGTTGAGAATTATCTGGAAAATATGAGATCTGATCCAGTTGTTAATAATAAACATCGAGTTAATGTGATTCGTGAGAGAGTTGAGAGGCGTGAATTAAATAAGGAACTTGGTCAAATTGATGCTCAGTTACATGGGTATAAAAAACGAAAGCCACAAGTTCTTGAGATTACTAAAGAGACAATGGATCTTCAAAGACAGGCTGATCAAATTGATGAGGAAATTAGTGAGATTGATAGTAATATTAAAAGAAAAAATGTGATTTCTTCACTTAGAGTTCTTCAAAAGGAAGACACTGGTAATTTAAGATTACTTGATTCTACGAAAACTAGCCCTGCCAAAATTAATCATAGTTGGCTATCGAACATTACTAAGGTTAAGGGAAAGGATAAGCAGTTAGTGTTGGAGTTGATGAGAGCAAATCATCATTTAGAGGAAATTTATGCTAAGAAATATACACCGACTTATTTTGAAGAGCATAAAGATTATTTCTTGGAAAAGGAGATTGTTGAGAAGTTAGCTCCCGAGGAGTTGAGAGTTCAGAGAAAAGCAAGAGAAGATGTTATAAGGATTAGTGAGGAACTTGAGGAGAATCATGTTGAGTATAATGAACTTTTTGAACTTGAACAAGAGATTAAAAGATTGAATAAAGAAATTGGTTTTTGAAGAATTCTTAAAATTGTTAAAAAAATATTGTTAAAAAAAAGATTTATTCCATAACTCTTACTTTACATGAGCATGGGAATTTTTTGGATGCTTTTGTTAAGGCTAATTTTCCTAATTTCATGTTAGCTTTGTTAACTCTTAGTTCCATTAAAGTTTGACCTTCTTTTACTCTAGCTGCGCAACCAATAGTCTTACCATATGATTTCTTCATACCTGTACTAAGCCTATCTGCACCTGCTCCGGAAGCTAATGCGTTTTCTCTTAAAACGTGAAATGGATATATTTTGATTCTTAAATGGTAATCTTTACCGATTGCTTTTTCTAAAGTTCTATTTGAAGTCATTCTTGCTGATTCAATTGCATTATCTCTAATGTTCATAGCTCTTTTTGATTCTAATCTGATTGTTGTATCGAATTCTTTACTTGCAGTTCCCATATCGAACTTAATTACCTTCATATTTGGAAATCCACCTCTAACGAAATTCTTTGAAGTGTATTTACTAACTCTAGTATAAGGTCTTTCTAATTTCTGATATGCTACGAACTTTCTGATTCTTGCCATATTTGCTTGAAACTATGTCCTATTTATAAATATTTCTCCTCAAATGGGCTTGATGGGACTTATTTGATTATTTATAAAGGGAATTGAACTCTTCTAACATAGAATTGTTATCCATTTTTATGGAATATGTGATGTTATCTAGGTTTTGTTTTTTTATGAATTCTAAGAATTTTTGTTGTTTTTCTTGAGGCCAATCTTGGTATGCTTTAGCTGCATTACAGAGATAATTGATGTTGCAGTGGCCAACTCGTAGGTCTTTGTTGTTATTTAGTTTTGGATGAAGGGGACAGAGGAGTTGTTTGTCTTTACACACAAGATTTCTGCAAACGCCGTATCTTAAGTCTCTTGAATGGACTCGGTCTCTAAATTCTATTAGATCTGGGTGGTTTTCTAGCTCCTTGGTGTTTAGATCAATTGCTAGCTTAATCTTTTGTGCTGATTCGAAATCGTGGCCACAGCAGCCCATACAGCCACCATTTAGCTGACATAAAGAGGTTAATATTGCCATTTTGGTTTAGAATTTAGTTTTAGTTAAAAAGTTAATGTTGTTTTTTGATAAATTCATAAAAACAGTCCCAGACAAGAATATATTTTTAGGATAAAAATATTCTTTCTATTCGTTAATTTTTTAGATAATTATTTCAAAAAATATTGAGAATTTAAGATAATTTAATCTTAAATTTAATGAGGTATTTAAAAAAAATGGTAAAAAAATTAAATTTAGCTCTTACATCCGTAATAGCTTTAAGTATGTATTCGTGTGAACCTGTATTTGAAGATAGGTGTTATAATGTACAATTGACTGAGAATGGTGTTTCTGGAGATGCTCCAATTACATGTCCTCTTGATGGTGGACTGCAAACAATTATGCAAGAATGTGATTATATTGGAGAACATGAAGATTCTTCATTTGGACATACAATAAAAAAATGGGATTGTTGCGGATATGACATCAATGGAAATTTAGATCAAAATCTGATTTCTTTATGTCCTCCTAAAGATGGAAATTTAGCTGATGCTTCTATTCCAATGGGTTATGAAGGATATGGTGGAGCGGGCGCCCCATAATTTGATTTCAAAATATTTTTTTATTTTTTTAATTTCTAATTCTCTAGCTTGTCAAGCAAGAATGCACCAATTTTATGAGTTGAAAACAGTTCAAAAAGAACAAAGAGAAGGAAAAATAACATGTTTAGCTTATGATGATGGTGAAAAAGACACTTTAAGAGGTTTTTCATACCATACGGGAGACACTCAAGACACTATTGATAAAAAAAATAATAGGTTTAGTAGAAAACATTGGCAATATTTTTCTATTGGTTTTGATCATTATGTTAAAAATTTTAATCTTGGAGATTTTAATATGGATATTCGATTAGGTGCTGGATTGAATTTAAGATATACTAAAATTGATGAGTATAGAGAACTTAATTTAAATTATCCTACAATTAGATTTAATCAAGATCGAGAAAATATTGTTGATGTAGTTAATGGAGAGAAAAGTATGGATATTAATTATCCCATGATCGATTTAGAACTATTATTTCAAAATCAGGGGCAATTTAAAGTGTCATATTCTTTTTTTAGTGCTTACGTTCAATTTGGATATGAAGAAGATCATTTTTATAATGCATTTGGTGTTGGATTAGAATTTCCTGCTAGAGATAATAATAATAATAATAATAATAATAATGATTACAAAAGGATGTAATTGAAAAAAACTTGATTTTTGAAAAAATGTTTAAAAAAAAGCACTTGTTTTAAGGTTATAATGGTTAAACAAGAGTTTGTAATTACACAAGAGATCAAAGTTGATGATATTTTAAAAAGAGTAGATGTTAGTAAAAAACTCGATAGCTTTAATATTACTAGAAATCAGAGAAATTTTATATTGAAGTATTCTCCAATTGATGCGTATAAATCAAGATCTTATCATGAAGTTATTTTTCTTAATAGAGAAAATGACTCTCTTTTTGTTAAAATATTTAAAAGTTCTAAAAGAAGAGATGCATTTACTAAGGCTAATGATGAAGTAGGAATTAGAGATTTATTTGAAACAGTCCCATATTTGTTTAAATATACTCCAAAAAGTAGCATCTGTGATATTACAATTGTCGATGGTTCACCAATTACAATATGTAAGGGAGAGGAAGGAGAGATAAAAAATTCAAAATTTTGGAGATATTGGATTCAGGGATATGTAAATGTAGTAAGATTTGGAATACAAACAAAAGGAGATATTGATGTTAATCAAGCCTTTAGTGAAAATTATGAATCCATTTTTGAAAATTTAAATAAAAAGGATTTGGATAAGAGAATATTTAATTTTGAAAAGGAATTTAACCTTGGAAAAAGAATTATTAGTGGAAATAGTTTAGTATTAGATAATGAAAAAAGATTAAACCAAACAATAACTAAATTTTTAGATTTAGAGAGAGTTTCTTATGGAAGTATCGTTAATTTTTTCCCCCTAATTTGTTGCGATCACAGATTAAATTATAAAAAAATAGAAGAGATTGCAAATTTATTTTCAAATATCATGTTTCAGGATTTAGGTATTTATGTAGATTATAAAAAATTATCGAGAGACATCTCACTTGCAATTCCCAATAAAATATTAAATGAAATTAGTGGGAAAATAGATAGAGATGATTTATTTAATCATGAAATTAATTATTTATTATCTGAATCTTGGCTTAAATAAATGATTTGAAGCCTACTTGTTATTGCATGTAAAAAATGAGTAATTCTATGAGAACTTGAATAAACAATTGAATTTATATTCTTTGAAATTTCTTGAATGTAAGTCTTCCTATCTTTATCTAAAATTTTTAGATGAAAATCAATTATTTTTTGTGAATCCTTTTTTAGAAAAATATCTTTTAAAATTAATAAGTCACTAAAAGATTTTTTTAAATGTTTTATTGATTCTTCATTAATATTTTTCTCAATTGAATTTAATTTATAAATTTCTCCTGATATCTTTTCTAAAAATACGACAATTGTGTACCATTCATATGAAAATCGGGTGTTTTCTAATCTAATTAACCTTAGAGCGTAATCTCTTAATTTTAAAATGTTTTTTTTGAAATTTTTGGATTCAATGTTTTTATTTGATTTGCTTTTTTCTTTTTCATTTAATAAATTATAAAGAGAAGAAATTGTTTGAAACATTTTTATTATTATATCTTGAGATTTGTGAGAATTTAAAAACAAAATATCTTCTATTTCAATTGATTTTTTTGTTGAATTAATTATTTCGTACCCCATTAGAGATTCAAGAATTTTTTCAATTTGATTTAAATCATAAGTATTTTTGAAATTTAAAATTAAATTTTTATAACCTAACCTATAATATGATGCTAAATATGTTCTTAACCAACTGCTATCATTATTATTTATATCTAAAGTTATTGTTTTAGTATCTCTTTTAAACCTTGAAATGATTAAATTAGATCCCTTTTCTTTGACATATATATAATTAGAATCTAGTACTTCATTTCTTCTAATCCATTTTATAGGTAAACTAATTGTATAAGTGCCAGAACCTTGTTTAATAAGTTTTCTTATCACAAAACCACTTTAGAGTAGTTATTTATAAAGCTTTGTCATGGAAATTACTCTTCATCTTAATAAACAGACTTATGAAAAAAGCAACTTTTAATTTTGTTGTTTTTTCAGATAATCTCTTAGTTGCTCAAAGGCGTGTTTTCTCATGCTTATTTTGTTCTTTTCTTCAAGAGTCATTTGTCCTAGAGTTATATCGTAGCCAGTTGGCTGGAAGATTGGGTCGAATCCAAAGCCACCTGTTCCTTTTGGCATTACTACTGTTCCGTTTAATTTGCCGCAGAAATATTCGATTTGTCCTGTTTTAGAAATGTAGCCAATCCAAGTTTGAGCTTGCGCTTCGTATTGTCCTAATGTATGAACTCTTTGATAGATTCCTTTGGGCTTTAGGGCTTTTAGCCACCATTTGATGTTTGGTCCTGGTAGCTGATTATTGAATGCTTCTAGAAGTAAAGATGTGTCTTCTACAACGAATTCTTGGTTTGGCATTTCTTTATGTGCCCTATTTAATTTATCTTCAATTACTTCTTTTGGATCTAGCGATTGAATTTCTGGGTAATCCTTATCTAATTGCTTAAGATAGGAGATGATTGGTTTTGCTTCCCTAAATTTGCCTTGATTTCCTGTTATGAATGTTAGTACCATTTTATTTGTTTATTTTTATTTGTTTTTTATATTACTTTTGCTTTGTTTTTTCAAATATTTGTTTTAGTATTTTTTCTAATGTGGAATCATTAGTATTTAATTCTAAAGACACCATTACTTCATCTAAACCATTTGCCCTATATTCTATTTTGCAATAATCTGGAGCAGATAGTTCATAAGCCCAAAGCTGATAATTTATTTTTGGATCTTGCATTTGGGGCCTTGCTCCTCTATCTTTCATAGTTTGTGCAAAATTGTTGAAGTTATATTCATTATTTGGTTGTCCTTGATATATTGTTGTTTTCATTGTAATTATTTGATTTGTTTACTATTTAATAAAAGATTTTGTTTGAAAATGTGTTTTTTTCTTGATTTTAATAGTTTATTTGCTTTTTTGTTAAATCTGGCGTATTTATGTTTTTGCTGCTGGACGATAATCTATGAATTTTAAAGAATCGTCTTTTTGAGAGAATACGAATTCGAAGTATCCTTGCATTGGTTCGTAGTGAGGCAGTTGTTGCTCATTTTGATTTGTAATGGTGGATAGGGATTTTACAACTTGCCACATTTTTTTTCTTGCAGGTATTGGAACTTTGTTAAGATGGTGCATTCTTTTTATTTGATTTGGAAATTGGCACATAAACTGAGCGCTGTATGGAGTTACTTTTCCATGACATAGGTTTTCTAGATTAGGTTCTTGAACCATTTCTATGGTTAAATGATCTTCATTTGAGATTACAACACCGCAATAACTTGCGCTATCGTATTCATTTAGAACTATTGTATAATTATTACTATTTGAAGGATTTATTCTTTTTGATTCTTTAATTGCATCTTCGAGTGTTTTTCCAATTAGAGTTATTCTTTGATGTGAGTTGTTTTTGGGAATTATTCTACAAACAACCAAATGATCTAATGATCGATATATTTGATTTGGCTCATTTGTTGTTGTAAATTCTTTAGGAGTTAGTTTATGGATTTGATATGTTGGAAGAGAACTAAGAGTTAATCTTTCTAATGTCGTTAGTCTATCTTCACTTACATAAGTTGGAGTACTTTCTAATCCTAAGTCATTTAATGCTGCTCTCCAACCTGACATGTTTTGTTCGTATTTTGTTTTTGTCATTTTAGATTTCTTTTCCCCTTAATGATTTGTTTTTTTGATTTACTTTGTGTCTTAGAGATAATTCGTTAAGTATTTGAGACATTGTTATGTTGTTTGTTGCCATAAATACACTTACAAAGTATAGAAGGTCTGATATTTCCCAAATTTTTTCTTCTTTTGTATTAGCTGTTGTTATTTCTTGGGCTTCTTCTAATATTTTTTTGTTTAATTCTTTTTTGCTTTTGGATAATTGGTAAGTGTATGAACTAGGTTGTTTTTGATTGATTTTATTTTCTAAAAATCGAATTAAGTTTGGTAAATTGAATTCTTCTTTTTCAAAGCAACTGTAACTTAAAGTATGACAAGCGCTGCCTTTTTGATTTACTGTAAATAATAGAGTATCTGAATCACAATCTTTGGAGACCTCTAGTAGTTCTTGAGTGTTGCCAGAAGTTAAGCCTTTTGTCCATAATTCTTGCCTTGATCTACTGTAGTAAGTTGCTTGCCTTGTCTTTAATGAATGTAGTAATGATTCTTTGTTTGAGTATGCTAGCATCAATACTTGGCCGTGTTGATTTCTTGTTATTGTTGGAACTAAATTGTTTTGTTTTTCAAAATCTATTGTTTCTATCAAAGCTTGATTTAGATCAATTGTTCCATTGTAAAAAGCTGTCCCTATAACTTGGTCAAATCCTAATTTATCTATTTCTTTGATTTCTTGATAATTTGAAATTCCTCCTGCAACTATTATTTTGTTTTTTGTTAGATTTTGTAAGGATTTGAAAAATTCTAAATTTGTTCCTTGACATAGCCCTTCTACGTTGATATTTGTTATTAGAAATTGTGAACAGTAAGGCTCTAATTCTTTGATTTTTTGAGCTAGATTTGATTCAACTAATTTTGTCCATCCTTCAATTGCTATTTTTCCTTGCTTTGTATCTAGTGCAACTATCACTCTTCCTTTTGGAAGATTTTTTAGAAACTTTGGTGTTGCACTTGTTCCTATGATTACTTTTTTGGCTCCCGCTCTTAAATATTCATATGCTAAATCAATATTTCTAATTCCTCCTCCAACATTTGCATTTAGTTTTTGACACAATAGTTTGATTTGCTCTTTGTTTGAGCCTTTACTCATTGCTGCATCTAAATCTATTAAGTTTACTTGAGGAAAAATTTTGAATTGTTCTATTAAAGGTTCGAAATTATTTACTTCTAAGATTTTCTCTTTACCTTGTTTTAGTTGAACTGCTTTGTTGTCCATTAAATCGATTGCAGGAATTATCATTTTATTCACGTCCTATTTGCATTATTTCTTCTTGAGATAAAAAATTAGGATATGTGAAATCCATTTTTTCAAGCCCTAATTTTAGTTTTTCTTTTAAGTCGTTTAAGGTTTTTTTTTGTTCATTTGTAAGACCCATATTTGCTATCAGATGAGTTGTTGATCTTAGAACAATTTCAAAAACCATCAATTTGTTTTTCTTTAGAGTTTCTCCACTTTGAGTGTGATCTACAATTAAATTTGCAAAGTCAGGTACAAAACATTCTGTTGACCCATAGGTTTTAATTACATCAATTGGTTGGTTTTGTTTTTTGAAATATTCTTTTGCAATGTTTGTGTATTCGCTAGCTATTGTTAGTTGAGAATGGTTGGTTTGATTTGCTTCTTTTTTTCCTGCAACTACGATAAATACAGGCATTGTTTTTAGGTCAAGAATTTTAGATACATTTGCTTGTTCGTCATGTACTAAATCAATTCCTACAATTCCAACATCAAACATGTTTTGTTCAACCATTTTTGGAACGTTTCTTGGTTTAATTACAAAGAATTCTACGTTTTTTAAATTTGAAGTTGGTTTGTAATTTCTGTGTTTTACATCAAGAATTATCCCTGATTTTTCAAATAATTCTAATGTACTTTCAAATAATCTTCCTTTGGAAAGTGCGATTTTTATTTTTTTGTTATTGTTTTGATTTGACATTTTTTTCTCCTTGTTATACCTTTTCGGTTCAATTATTAGTTACTTAGGACATAGTTAAAACTAATCTTCGGATTTTTTTGTTTTTTCTTGAAAAATTGGCTTTTTTTTCTTTTTTGGTCAATTAGCTTAGTTCTGAATGAATTGAATTGCACTTGTTTTTACTTTTCCACTAAAATTTCCAAAGATAAGATTTGTATTTGCACTAAGCCACAAGTAAGTATCTTCATTGCTTAAGTTTAGTTTGTTTGAAAAATAACTAAGGGCGTTTTCTAAGGCGTTTTTTGTTGTCTTTTCAATTGTAAATCCTGTTCCTACAACTAGAGTTTGATCTTTTGTGATGATTAGTGGAGATGTTACTTTTTGGATACTCTTTTTTACTCTTAGTTTTAGTTGACCTGAGCATTCGAGTGCTATTCCGCTAACCTCTCCATTTCCCTGTAATAGGTGCATGTCTCCTGCTAGAAGCATTGCTCCATCAAAACTAGTTGGCAATATTATTTTAGATCCTTTTTTTAATTGGTTGAAATCTAAGTTCCCTCCATTTTCGCATGCTCTTCCTGCACTAAATTCTGTAGGAGTTAGAGTTGAGATGTATCCTAGTGATGGTTTTATTTCATATTCATTTTGACCATATTTTATCTTGTTGTTTTTTACCTTTAAGATTTTATAGTTTCTATCTTTGAATTTGCCTTTTAGGATTCCTGTTGATCTTGAATTGCATTGATATCCTACATTGTTAGGTATGATGTCAACTATTTCAACTTCTATGCAATCTGATTTTTTAATGCCTTCAATATATATCGGACCATCAAGAGGATGACCTATCTTTTTTGCTAACAATGTTTCGAATTCTTGATTGTTGTTTACTTCTGCTCCAAATCCGTTGATTAAATTTAGAGTGAAGATTTGGTTTTGTTTTACTTTTTTTGTATGCTTTAAATCAGGGTATAATCTTCTAACTACCATTGTTTTCACCTGCCTGTTTTATTGTGTCTATTAGTTGATTTGTAGCTCCAATGGCGTTGTTAAAATCGATGTAGGATTGGAGTACTTGCTCTTTGGTTTTTCCTTGCCTAAAGGTATCTTTAGTTACGGACTCTCCCAAATTGTTGTTAATTCTAGTTCCGTCTTGAGTTATTTCATCGATTAGAATTATTTGGTTTTGTTCGTTGTATCCAAATTCCATCTTTAAATCAATTAGAGTTAGTCCTGCTTCATCGAGAAATTCATTTACTTCGTTTGAGATGGTTGATAGAAGATTTTTTGAATATTCTAATTCTTCTTTGGTTATTAGATTTAGTCCTACCATGTAATTTTCATTTAGAGTGGGATCGTCAACTCCTGCTACACTTAGGTCTTGCTTTAAGTCGTACTTTTGCAAGGGTGGTGAGAATTTTTGACCTTTTGTTACAATTGATGGAAATAGCCTTACTATACTTCCTGCTGCATAAAATCTACTTATCCATTCAATTGGAATTGGTTTTACATCTTTTACAACTATGAAATGTCTTTCTTGATTGTTTACATTTAGTTTGAGAACTTTGTTGTAGAGTAGGTTTGTTTCTATTCCTTTTGTTTCTAAGTGCGAGTAGATTCTTACAAGTGCTTTTAGTCTTTCTAGTTCTGTGCCTTGAATATTTTCTTTTCTGTTGTAAGTTATAGACCTTAGAGAGGGGATGAATTCCATCATGAAGGCTTTTTTGTTGTTTGTTTTGAAAATTGATTTTGATTTTCCTCCACTTATTTTGTTTTGGTTTGTTGGGTTGAATTCTTTTAAAATTTGAGTTATTTGGTTTTTGTTTAGTTTTTGCATTTTTGTTTTCCTCCTATAAATATTGTAGTTTTTCGATTCCTTGTTTTGTTTCTCTAAGTGGCTTTGATGGGCGAAGATCAATGTATGATGCTAACGCTCTTTTGTTCATTTTTGTTAAAGAGAGAATAAAATTTCCAACGTCATTTGGAGTTAGTTTCCAACTTTCATCATAACCATGGTCTCTATTTTTTACAGCTCCAATGGAGAGATAGGTTACTTTAACTCCTTGATCTCTTACTTCTTCTAAAAGGCAGTCACAAAAAGATTTGAGTGCAGCTTTTGTTGAGCAGTAAGCTGAGCCGGTTGCGAAAGGATATTTTTCGCTGTGAGATCCGACAACAATGATTGATCCTTTGGCATTTATTATGGGTTTAATTAGTTGGTTTGTTAGATGAAAAACGCTTGATAGGTTTGTGTCGATGCTTTGTTTCCAGTCTTCTTCTACAAATTGTCCAATTGGGTGAAATCTTCGAATTGCTGCGTTTGGAACTAGAAGATCTATCTTGGTTGTTTGTTTTAGAATTTGTTTTACTGCTTGTTTGATTGATTCTTTTTTACTTACATCACAAATTATTTCTTGGTAATTTTTGTTTGTTGTTTTTGATGAAGTTCTGTTAAATCCAAAAACGAAATAATTTTCATTTAGTAAGCTTTGTAGAATTCCTTGTCCAATTCCTCTATTGCATCCAGTTATGATTGCGTATTTTTGATTTGTATTTGTCTTTGCCATACTTTAGTTACACGATAAGAAGATATTAAAAGTTGTTAGCTGGTTTTTTTGTTTTTTCTTGAAATCAGGTGTTTTTTTTCTTTTTTTGCAAAAGTTATATATATAATTGTTATTATTAATATTAATATGACATTCAAATTAGATTTACTTGATAAAAAAATTCTTAATGCTTTAAATGAAAATGTGCGTGAGCCTTATTCGAAGATTGCAAAAAAGGTTCGATCTTCAAAGGAAGTCGTTAATTATAGAATTAAAAGGTTGATGGATGAGGGAATTATTAAGGAGATGGTTACTACTTTTAGTTTAGGATATAGTGCTTTTAAAATTCTTGTTCAATTTCAAAAGGTTTCTTCTCAAGGTGAAAAAGATATTTTGGAGTATTTGAAAAATCATTCTTATGCTAATTGGGTTACGCCTTGTTCAGGAAACTGGGATTTAGTTTTTAGTGTTATGGCAAAAAATCCTAAGCATTTTGATAAGATTTTTAGAGAAATTATTGGTGAGATTGGAGATAAGATTAATGATTATAAAATTGCTATTAGTACTGGGTCACTTACTTTTGGTCATACTTACATATTGGGTAGCGTTAAAGATGCTAAAAAGAAGAAAAGAGATACACACCCTGAGATTAATTTTGATGAGAAGGATAAGAAAATTGCTAAGATTATGCACAAAAATTGTCGTGAAAGTTTAACTTCTATTGCTCAAAAAACAAAAATTCCTGTTGATACTGTTAAATATCGAATTAAGAAGATGATTGAGAATCAAATTATTAGAAGATATAGGTTGATTTTAGATACTTCGAAACTTGGTTATAATAGGTATGAAATTTTTATTCGTGGGATTAATTTGACTGACAAAGTTATTATGAGGTTTTCTGAGTGGGCTAAACAAAATCCACATATCGAGTATATGGGGAGATATATTGGTAGTTGGGATTTAGAATTTACGGTTAATTTAAAGTCTAATACCGACCTTAGAAAGTTTGTTTTGGCAATCAAGCAGGAGTTTGGAGATCAAATTAAAAGTTTTGAGAGCATTGCTTTGTTTGATACTTTGAATTTTATTTATTTGCCTGCAGAGTTGCAGTGATTAGAATTATAAAAAAATTATTAAAAAGATTTTGCTCCCTTTACACAAGCTGTATATTTTTTTCTAGTATTTTGAAGGGATTCTTTAATTCTTTCATCTACATCTCTAAAACATTGATCCCTATTAGTACCTTCTTTAAAAGATGAATAACAATTACTTTGAATGCCTTTATTAACTGATTGGGCTTCTCTTTCTTGATAAAGTCTATTTTTTTCACAAGAACTTAAACTAATTTTTAATAATGTACATCCATTTTCGCTTAGAGTAGGATTACAGATCACTGGTTCTTCTTTTTCTTGATATTTTAAAATTCCTTTTAAAAGAGTATCTACTTCTTTAAAATCTATTTTTTTATCTGAATTAGTATCAGCATCTGATAATGCCCTTATCATTGCTTTGGGATGATCTCTTTGACCATAAGTTCCTTCGAGATGGAAATTATCTACTTGTTCTGTTGCTTTCATAGTACCTGCATAGATTCCTGCAACGATAATTATCATTTCATCAGCAACATCAGTTAATTTATAATCAAATCTTGATTGAGTATATTGTGAATCATAATCCTTTTTTTGAATTCTTGTATTTGAACTATTTGAAGCACATCCAACCAAAGTTGAAACTGCCACAATTGTTTCTAAAAGTAATTTTTTAAATTTCATCTTTATTTCAAGTTATACATTAAATGACCTTATTTATAAAGTTTTCCCTTGATTTGTTATTTTCAAGTAGTAATTGTTGAGAACAGACTACGTGCTTGCCCTTAGGTTGGAGTGAAGTAATCACTTTTTAGTAATAATAAAGAGCAAGATTTATAAATAAGTTTTGTTATTTTGTTTTTATGGTAATTGGAACAAGTGATGATCGGATATATGCTGTTTTTGATAAAGATAGTGATGCAAGACATATGACTTTTACTCAGATTGCCCAAAAATATTCTCCTTTGTTACATAATTATTTTAGAAAAAAATTTTCAAGACAAGATGCCAATGATTTAATGCAAGATACTTTTCTTAAAGTTTATACTGGTTCAAATAGATTTGAGAGAGGAAAAGATTTTTATCCTTGGGTTATGACTATTGCTAGAAATGTAGGTGTTGATTATTTAAGGAAGAGAGGAAGATGTAAGGAAAACATTGGATCTTTTGATTTTGAACAAGAAAAATCCTTAGGAGATAGTGTAGATAAACTGGTTGAAAATAATGAAAAAGTTCAAATGCTTTATGATGCCATTGATCAACTTACTCAAGGCCAACAAAAAATTATTAAACTTCATTTATTAGGTTATAGTATCAAAGAAATGATGAAAGAATTAGAAATTAATGAGAGCGCCGCTAAAGTTAAAGTTTATAGAGCTAAGAAAAAATTAAAAACAATTCTTAATTTATAAAATGTCTTTTCCTTGATAGCCGTTATCTCTTGTTTCTAAGTAAGGAGTTATTTCACTTGTTAGTTCTTCGATTTGGTCTTTGGCTCTGCCTAAGAAAGCGTCTTTATTATCTAAGATTGCTTGCAGGGATTTTAATGTTATGTTATATTTTATGAATGTTTTATCTTCGCTAAGTCTTTGGATTAGATCGTTTGTTGCTTTTCCTTCTCTTAATTCTAGAGCAACTTTCACTGCGTATTCTTTTATTATTTCGTGAGCTTGCTCTCTTCCGATTCCAATTTTTACTGCGTGCATTAAAAAGGATGTTGATGCTAAAAAAGGCAAGTAGTGATTTAGTTCTTGCTCGATTTTCTTTTCATAGATTCCCATTTCATTTAGAACTCTTAGGGTTGTTTCACAAATTCCATCACTAGTGTAGAAGACGTCTGGTAGGATTACTCTTCTTAGTGCTGAGCAACTTACATCTCCTTCTTCAAATTGGGATGAAGCGTTTACTAAGGCGCTCGTTAGATTTCCTTTTAGAAGATTTGAGAATGAACAGATTCTTTCAGAAGATCTGGTGTTCATTTTGTGCGGCATGGCGCTCGATCCAGTTTGGCCTTTTTTGAATCCTTCTGTTAGTAATTCGTAACCTGCCATTAGCCTGATGTTGGTTGCAAAATTATCTAGTGGCATGGATAGGGCATTTAGTTTGGCAATTAGTTCAAAGTCAATTGATCTGGGGTATACTTGGCCAGTGGAAGTTAAGATTTTTGTAAATCCAAAATGATTTGCTACTTTTCTTTCTAGTTGTTTTACTTTTTCTTTTGATTCTAAAAGGTTAGTCATGTCAACTTGAGTTCCTACTGGGCCTTTGATTCCTCGAAAAGGAAGATTATTTAGAAATGATTCGAATGCTTTTATATGATGGAATAATTCTTGCGCGTAATTTGCAAACCTATTCCCTAGAGTTGTTGGTTGTGCTGGTTGATGATGAGTTCGAGCGCAAATAGGGATATTTTTGTATTCGTTTGCTTTGTTGATAAATTCTCTTAGAATATTGATGTATTTGTTTTGAATTATTTCTCCTGCTC
>Ga0233439_10003869_pt1 | contig 15043 bp, 10 predicted proteins | sample SI_123_September_6_FD_182713 | JGI IMG/M metagenome (GOLD analysis project Ga0233439, IMG submission 182713) | Seawater microbial communities from Saanich Inlet, British Columbia, Canada - SI_123_September2016_100_MG | ecosystem: Environmental > Aquatic > Marine > Inlet | place: Canada: British... | reverse complement strand
GCTACCAACCATTAGCAAGAGCATCATCGCGACATTTTGGGCAGGGTGGCGTTTTAGACGCTCAGTGAGAGATATACCAGCCACCATAATAACACCGAATGAAAATCAACTATTGACCATTTCCCAAAAAGTTTGACATTATCGCCAAAGAACGCCAACATTTCCTCGCGCCAAAACAATTGTTGAATTTGTTTCCTCCGACAGAAATTGCCATACTGCTTTAATATCTTTTTTCTCAAACAATCCCTTATTGATTTTTATTTTTACAATACTGTTTTTGCTCAATTGCGAATTAATTTCTTCGACTAATAAGTCGGTAAGACCAGATTTTCCGATTCTTACACTTGGTTGGAAATCTCGAGATGTTGCGAGGGTCTGAATTGACTTCGGAATATCCTTGCTCATAAACTCCCTCAGCACATTGCGGTAAGCACCTATTGATGAAGGTGACCGTCAAGAACTACCAATTATTGATGTCGGTGCGATTTTGGACCGCCGCCGAAACGACGAACGTCACCACACTCCAAACAGGTAGTTATTTTCTGACCTGCCGATATTCTAACTCTTGTGTTCAATCCATAACGACGAGGGGCTGAACATTTCTTGCAAATTAGTAACTTCGCATCTGTACTCAAAGGCATTCTATTGCGCATTGAAATTTTGACATAATGTGAAGAGGCTGAACGAATTATTCTTTCGTCATGTTCTTGAGGTTGTTTGATAATACTAATCAATTTGTCCAAACTAAATTTGGCACTCATCTTTTTGTCTATTTTAGACTTTGAGCGCTTTCGCCCTCTACTCATCTCAAACACCTTCACTCTAAAGCGACAAGAATGTCGCCTGTTATTTCATCGATGGCCCTATCTCCATCTATCGGATGGAAAATCCCTTTTTCCATATACCAATCGGCGAGAGGAGAGGTTTGTTGATGATAGGTATCAAGACGCGATTGTACAGTTTCGGCATTATCATCAGCTCGACGCTTTTCTTGCCAGTTTCCACAATCACAACCAGTAGAAGCAACCGGATTAAAGGTGTCATGATATACCATTCCGCAGCCACCACATGAATACCTCCCGCATATGCGGTCAACAATCTTACCATCTGGAACTTCAATCGCAATCACATGTGTAACTGCTGTTATTTGGGATAACGCTTCAGCCTGTGGAATTGTCCGTGGAAACCCATCAAACATGACTCCATTTGCTGCATCGTCTTCAAGAATTCTATCCTTTATCAAGTTGATAATTACTTCATCTGGTACCAATTTTCCTGCATCCATGTATTCTTTTGCCTCGATTCCTGTAGGAGTTTTTGCTTTAACAGCAGCTCTAAGCATGTCGCCAGTAGAGACTTGTGGCAAACCTGTTGCATCCATTATTCTCGCTGCTTGGGTTCCTTTACCTGCACCAGGAGGTCCGAATAATACAATGCTGCTCATATCAGTAGCGAAAAGGCATTACTCTTTCAACATACTTATTTGAAAACATAATTATTTCATCTATAATTTGTTGCACATTGACTTAAGATTCATGCACGGCCATTTCTCTCAAGCCATTGATGGCCGTAATGAGTCCATTGTTCTATTGTCCATCCACTAGGCAACCCTTCAGCAGGAACTGGTGGTCCACTCGGAGTGACTACTACCGGTTCTACAACCGGCAGAGGATCAACAGGTAATGTTGGCAACTGCTTAGGCATGTTTTCTGGAGGTAATCCTACTGGAGGTAAGCCTGCTGGTGGCAATCCTACCGGAAGCGCCCCCCGCGATTTTATTGCTGATGGGGGAAGACCCATAGGAACTTCCTTTTTCTCCTTAGGAATAATGATGGATTGAGCCAGTGCCGCTGCAATTTCATCACTAGAAACTTCACCACTAGTCAAATCATGTACTGCGCCACCAATATCAGTTGCCTCTTCTCTACGAATACCAAGATGGTCTGGATTTGCATGTGCATCTGGTGCTACTAATTCCTCTCCTGAATCTGTCAATTCACCACTTTGCTTCATTTTTCTGGCATAAATTACTGCAACACCTAATAGAATTCCTATCAAAGGAAGTGAAACCCATAACGGTAGTACATTGAGTAATCCACCATTTCCGGTTCCTGATTGGACACTTGATTCAATAACTAATTGTCCGACTACTTCTCCTTGTACAGTCATGTTCAAGGTTACCATTGCGCGTTTGGAAGTTGCCAATTCGCTAGGAGTTACAGAAACCTTTACTGATATCGATTCACCAATATCTAAATTCTCAATAGATTGTGGAGAGAAACTTACAGTCCAATCATCACGAACTGATCCTTCATTATCTAGTAGATCAATGGACAAATCCCCGCTTATTGGAACATTGCCATCATTTCTTATGACAATGTTTTGGCTAACTGTTTCATCTCTTGGGACTCCAATGAACGGCCTCTTTGAATCGTCTTCAACTGTAACATTAGCAAATACTGATTGTATAACTGCAATATCAATTCTCACAGAATCCTCTACTATTCTTCCAGCATTTGATGCCGAAACTGATACTAATAGGTCAAAGGCTGAATTTGTAACTTGAGTATTCGCTGGAGGAATGAAACCTAATCTGATGGTTTTTACTTCTCTTGGCTCAAGCCATAATGTAGGATTTGCAAATCCTGCAGTCCATCCGTCTGGGGTTAATCCATGACTCCATTCCAATGCTAATCCGGTATTACCTATATTTTCAACTTCAAAATCACCAAACGAAAATTCAGAACTGATACTGGTTTCAATAACTCCGGATTGAGGCGCTCTAAGTTCAACCCCTAATTCATCTCCAACTGTTAATGTAGTCGTATTAGATTTGAAGTCTTGAGCATTTCGTTCAGTCCTGATAGTAAAGGTGTTAGATTCACCTTCAACAGCAACTGACGGCACACCTATGATGAAATGTACTACTTTGGTCTGCCCTGGCGTTAGTGTGAGTGAGACTTCTCTAGAATCACTTTGTTCTTCAAGAGTTACTTGAATTGCCCAATTTGGGTCTGCCGGTTGTATTGCAACATCCAAATCAACATCTAAATTACCAGTATTTTCAATTGATAAATTTAGATGTATTTGTTGGCCTCCATCCACTGCAATGTTTTTCGCCAGCGCACTTGGCCCAAGAGGTCCAAAGTCATCAAACAAATCTGTCTTGAAATTACGTTGTGGAAGTACCTCAATTGATACAGTTTCGGTGTGATTCATCGATGCATCAGTTAGTGATGTCACCCAACAAGTAACTGTGTCGGTCGAGCCTGCCAATGGAGTTCCTTGTGCAACTGGTGGTACGAATATTCGAATAGGCATGGGTAAATACTCTCTAATATCCAATGGCTCAAATTGTAAAGATGATGAATTAGAATCACCTAACATCAATTGCCACCTATTGGCCGATATACAATCAACCTGATATTGTGAGGGAGCATTTCCCGTATTCATTACAGATATTGAAAATGCAGTCGATTCGCCTGGTTCAGCAGTTAATCCATTGGTACCTGCTGCAACGACATTGACATCATCTATTTTGTCTATAGTGATAGTTAAGCGTTGAGTGTGAGCAACCATTGGTTGTGATTGATAACTGACCGTCACATCAACAACAAATACCCCGAATCTTGCATATCTTGGCTCATCCATATCATCTAGATTTGCTGACTCATCTTCCAAATGAAGAGTGACTGAAGTGCTATCTCCTGCAGTTCCCTGTGCAGTTAGTGGATAGGGTCCGCTAACTGACAATGATTTGGACCATGTGTCTGATGGCGGTAGTAATAATTCTGGCCGTTGCGGATCTGGCATTTGCACATTTGTCACATAAATGGATACGCTTTGATTACCAGTACCTTCGTGTAAAATAGTCAAGGGTACATCTATGCCAGTATCATTGGCAACATCAAAATCTAGTTGGGCAGAATTCTCTCTATCTTCTGCTGTAGTAGGCACTGTCCCATCAAGATTATGCGCTACCACCCTAACACCGAGGGCCATTACTTCGATTTCTTCAATCCAAATATTGTTATCAACGCCTGAAGTTGCATCATTCATTTCAGTTACTTGGTCATTGGTATCTAGACTTAATTTCAATTGGTGAGTTCCTGTTTCAGCAAAGGAATGGTAAAGTGAAATTGAATTTAATTCACCAGGTTCTAATGTTGATGTATCTGACTCGTAAAGAATGTCTTGAGTAGTCAAATCTTCAAGAATTAGATGCATGGAACCTGCTGTTAGCGTTCCTTGATTATTCCAGGATATTCTTAGTGTTACTAAGTCATTCTTTAGAGGATTTGTCGAAGAAGTGGCAATGCTTCCATCAAAGGTAGTATAATCTGCAAGTGGAACTGGTGTTGCTTTTGCGCTCATCACCAAACCAAATGATTGGGCATTACCGCCCCTGTGCATTACTTTGACCAACCACTGGCCGGTATTAGATGTAGAACCAGCTGCGATTTTGATCCTCTCTACATTGTTCACATCATCGGATTGCCCGCCACTTTGAGAATATCCATTATTGAATACATTTCCAAGCCATTCGTTACCAGATGGGTCGACCAAAACCAAATCTAGGTCATTGACCAATCGCGATTCACTCTGTGGAGCATTTGCACTACCAGCATTGTCTGTCCATGCCAATGTGATATCAATGCCATTACTAGGGTCCAAATCAAATGCATATAGTAAACCGTATCCCGGATTAATCTCATTATTTTGGTCAAAGTAGGTATCTAATACAGTACTTCCATCCATAGGTAATACTGTTCGTTCGAGATTTACTTGACCCCAACCCTCGACAAAGTTTGGAATATCTGCAACTCCAAGGTCTGTTGCTCCATTGATTACTGCAGCCTTTACTAGAGCACCGTCCGGTGCGCTAAGCCCTACTTCTTCACGGATAAATTGGCGTGTTAATGCACTAACTCCTCCTGCAACAGCGGCCGCTTGACTTGTTCCTGAGAGTGACATGTACAATGAATCTCCATTTCCATGAGTTCCGGTAGCACATGAATTACCTGCGGGATATTTTGCCTCTTCAGCACGTCCTGAGCATAACTCCATCCCAGGTGCCACAACGTCTGGTTTGATTCTGCCATCAAGACTCGGTCCAAGTGAGGATATTGCATCTACACTACCAACTGCAGCCGAACTACCGGTTCCAGTTGTTGAAACTCCAACAGCAAGAACATTCTTTGCAGTAGCGGGAGCTGTCACTTGACTTGCCCCATTAGAGCCGCCATCACCAACAGAAAATACTGGTAACATGGCAGGCTTATCTACAACTAAAATATCTGCAGAACGTGAATCTGCAGTATATTGTCCGTAATTACCATTCAACCCCCACGCATTAACTGCAATCCTTGCAGTCATTTGTTCAGCGTCCTTGAGCATGTCATATATTGAACCTTGACGGCCGAAAACACCTGTTGCATCATGCTCAAGTGCATAGACTACGATGTTTGCATTAGGAGCGATTCCCTTTGCTGATGAATCACTAACTCCATTCCCTGCAACAGTTAGCGCAATGTGAGTCCCATGGCCAGTATTGGTATCAGCTGGTGATGGGTCTAATCCAAATTGAGTATATACTCCAATTACCCTTCCGTTAATATCTGGATGGTCACGGTCAAGGCCTGTATCGGTTATCGATATCATCTCTCCAGAACCATCAAGAGTGAATGTTGCATTATTTGTAACACCTAATACTCCAGAAACTGCACCTGCTACAGCATTATGTAATTCTAGGTCAGAACTTGGCTCTTGCCAAATAACACGACCATCAAAGGCGATATTTTTGACAACTGGTGCAATGTTTTCAATTGCAATGTTAACTTCACAAATTCCGATCCCACACCATGCAGATTCCGCACCATACGAAACGATATCTTTGGAAAGTGCACTCAAACCGGCTGATGCCAAATCAGAAGCAGGAATAATCGCTAATTTAGAAGAGATTTGTGGATTGTCTATAATCAATGGTGAAATACGCATTGCAGGATGTTCAACTCCTGCCCAGCGGATTCTTGAATCCTGTTGCAAATCAATTAGTGTAGCACCTGTTTGAGGAAGGCGGATTAACCAGCCCTCGTCCGAAATATAATCAAGAATCGTCAAATCATAATCTTCGACCAATGATTCAAGAATTAATCCATCATGAGAAAATAATTGAATAATCGCCATACCTGTCATCACATTATCATTATGGCGAAGTAAATTAGAATCCAAGATTGGTAATTGTTCGCTTAATGGGTCAAATGAACCAATCGCTAAATTTAGAACTCCAGTTGATTGTTTGATACTCGATTCAAACATCTTTGGATTATTCATTTGACTCCAATGGTCAGCAGCCAATTGCAATTTTTGTTGTTCATCTAAAGTTGACAAATAATCGCTCTGTGCTGATGTTATTATAGGTGCTTCAGCATTATCGGAATCTGAATCTATTTGCGATTCTGAACTATCAGCTAATGCTGGAGAAATTGATGTCAATAATAACAATACTAGCATCATTATTGCCTTACGAGAGGACATCATGCTCACAGCGAAGCATCAACCACTTTTGAATGCGTTCCTCGACTGTTTTGAAATAATCCTCCTACGGAGGAACTCAAAGGTTATTGTATAGTGAAATCGCTGCATCTGTTTTTGCAACACTTGCCTTCCAATCAGATTCGGTTCCCATTAGAGATCGAATCGCATCAACATTTTCTGGAATTACATCGGATTCTTGGTGAATCGCTTGGAAATAATATAGTGTATTGCCATCTAATTTGACACCATCTTCCCATACAAATATCTCATGCAAATCTCCCCACTTTCTCCCAATATCTCGAGCAAATTCCATTACTTCAGCAGTTGTTGATATCCCAGTTTCCGCACCATTCATGACAATAACTCTAGGAGATTCTCTCCACATCTCTATTACTGATTCAGTAGTAAGCCCATGACCTTCTGGAAGGGTTGCAACTATTGAATGACAATGCATTAGTGTAGTTGGCACTGCGACCGCCATTGAATTAATTTCAATTTCTGGTTTTACAGTCATTACATCCGGACCATGATGAGATGGGACATGAAGAACTGGCTTTATCGCATTAATCGGGCCTTTATTTGAATCTCCAGGGTCTGCTGCACGTCGAATCATAGTGCACTCAACTTTGAGTTGTCCACAGTGATTATACAGGGGTACTAAGGTTCTTGATAGCCCAGTAGTATTACATGAAACCACGCGGGTTCCGTTGACATTCAAATTCTCCAAATGATTTGCTGAAGATGTATATGAATTACCCGTCATTGCGTGTTTCTCTCCGCCTTGGAATATCCACTTGATCCCCGCTGCCTCATATTTTTCCTTATTTGCAGCTCCGACCTTACCCGGAGAGCAGTCTATTACGATATCTGCTGCTGCTAGTAGATCTGATAATCCTCCATGACACTCATAGCCTGCTTCGCCAAATGCTGCGATTTTTTCTGAATCATCATATGTGCAATATATTGGGAAGTTCTTTCTAACGGCCAAGTCACAACCAAATGCTGGACGAGTCTTTGTCACCCCTACGATTTCCATATCATTCTGAGCGTCAACTGCATCCGCAACACGCTTGCCTATGGTTCCATATCCATTTATTGCCACCTTGATTGTCATAGTGTTCCCCATTTGCTTTGCCTATGCGCCCCCTCAATAAACAATCCGCTTGTAGTTATTTCAATTATTGATGTCAAATAATACCTGAGCATTGCAATTATGCAAAGAAATCAATATATTCAGCACCCTCCCTACGGGAGGATATTTGAGCAGGTTATGCACACCGCAGTTTATGGCGGATGGTATTGACGTAGTTGATAGGTCTATCAACATCAATGATAAACTCGGACCAAAGTTGCTCGCAGCCGCTGAACAAAACGCAATTCTTCGAATTGGCTGGAACTCAGCCGGGGACAAAGTTCCCAAGAATGGTGAACTTGGTTTATGTCCTGCTTTGCCTAAAGGTTCTAGGATGAGAGGGCTTGGAGTTTTTGGTTCATGGATTGCACCATATGGCCAAGGTGGATCATTTACAATTCAAGGAGATGCCGGGGCATTCTTAGGCGCTGCTAATGATGGAAACACAATTCTTTGTGAAAGGATGGCTGGAAATCATGCCGGATATGCAATGAGAAATGGCCGAATTACAATTCTTGATGGCGTTGGTACTGATGCTGGTGCAAGAATGACTGGCGGCTTGATTGTGATTCGAGGCCCTACTGGTGCTAGAATCGGCGGCGGTATGTCTGATGGATTAATCGTTGTTCATGGAGATGTGGGCGGTGAACCAGGTTCTGGAATGACCGGTGGACGAATTGTAATCAATGGAAGATGTCCTACACCACCCGTTGGCGTTTCACTTAGACCCTTGAGTGCAAAAGAAGTGAAAGAAATTAACACATTACTTGGAGATCCAGATTTGGAAATACCAAAAGATGCCGTCTGTTTGACACCAAGCCCATCATTAGTTGTTGAGGGTAGGGGTGACATTGTATCAAGCGGTGATTTAACTGGAATTGGATTAGTTCCATCTGACGAACATCAATTAGCACATTACTCCGTAACCGACACTATTGCACTTATCGGTGAGAGAAATGGAAATAATACTCCAATTGCATTACCACTTCCAATGCTCCCAATCGTGCCAAATGGAAAGGATTTGTTCATCGACAAAAATGAAGATGCAATAGCTTCACACGTTCTTTCATCACAACCCTTTATCACACTCGCTTCACCACGACCAATCGATTTTGTATTGATTAATTCAGAAAACCTTCCAGATATGCCAGAATTACTTTCAAACGCAGGAGGTATTGCTTTTGACCTTGATGATTTACCTGCAATGAACTCAGAAGAAATTGATGGGATGATCGTTTCCACTACCTATCTTGTAGGTTATTCCGCCCCTGTGGTATTTATCCAGGGTCTTGGAAGGATTCAATCACTACATGTACGCAGTTCACACCATAATGTAGACCTCGCAGTAACGCGTATTGAAGATGGTTCTGGGCTGCCTGAAGCGGCTGCATTACCCTTGATTGGACGCTCCAGTAAAAGCCACCTTGAAAAGTCTGCAACTCAGGCAGGAATACTGCTTGGATTTTCTGCTGATGGACATGATTTGGCGATATTAAAGGCCAGTGGAATTTCGGTAATTTGTTGTGAAGTTCCGATGGTTGAAGCGATGGATTTGGCCAACTGGTTGAGTAGTATTAATACCGACCTTACAGCCATACTACGTCGTCTTGGATTGTCTTCAATTGATGAATTAAAACGATTACACCTTCGTGCGCTTGACCATGAAACTGCAGCGGTTAGCGGATTAAGATTAGTAGGATATGAACGCCCATTACCACATTGGTTCGCGAGGTGATCTTATTCCAACAATTTCCGTCCAACAGAATCTCTTAGCAGATATTATGAAGTCGCACGGACTTGTACATGATATAGAAATTCTCGCAGATCAATTGCCTTTGATGGGAACTGATATCGACAGGTGCGATGCTGATGTTCTCGACATTGAAATTTTTCCTGATAGACCCGATTTATTATCTGGAGAAACATTAGCATTTGCACTTAGACCATTTTTACATGGAACTGCTGCATCTCCAAACCTAGAGATTATCAGTGGAAATATTGAGATGAATGTTGATGCTGAACTTGCCACTATTCGCCCAGTAGTACTTGCCGCTGTTGTAAGAGGAGTTGATATTGGCTCTACTGACGATGAAAAGGAGAACTTCATTCAAGCAATAATGGATCACCAAGAAAAATTGCACTTTGCATTGGGTCGTGGAAGAAAACGTGCATCAATTGGAGTTCATGACCTAAATACACTTCAACCACCATTTAGAGTGATAGGAGTGGATGGTGATTATTCATTCACACCGCTCACAATGGAAAAGGAGATGACAATTACTGAAATATTGAGTGACCATCCGAAGGGAATTGATTATGCTCACCTCATGGAAGGAATGGACAGATATCCAATTATTTTAGATTCAAATGATGAAGTGGTTTCATTTCCACCAATAATCAATGGATCACATACAACAGTTACCCACTCAACTAGTGAGTTTTTGATAGAAGTCACCGGTTGGGATCGCCGTGCTTGTGAGGCTTCTGTAATGTTAATTGCACTTCAATTAGCAGAGCATGGAGGCACAATTGAATCAGTGAAGATTGATGGCGCTGACCTTACTAGTGAAAATATTCCAAATGGAAAAGGAATAATTCACTCCGTGCCACAACGATTAGTAAATGGGCTCTTAGGTCGTAATTTTTCCGAGAATGAACTGACTTCTGCGATAAACCGTATGGGTGGAATCTATTCTGGAATGAGCCCTGCACCGGAAAACTCTCCTGTAACTCCACAACGAATGGCAGATGCTGCAGCGGGAGAACAAATGTTGAATTTTATTATGCCACGATGGAGATTTGACATTTTGCATCCGGTTGATTTGGTTGAAGAAATTGCTATTGGACATGGATATGAGGACTTAGGACAAGATGTTGCTAAAGCACCTTTGACCGCAATTCCACGTTCCGACAACCATATCAGGAGAAGAATTAGACAGTCACTGCAAGGTCTTGGATTAATGCAAATACAGTCACTCACTCTCTCGAATGACCGAGATCAATTTGAATTGATGAGGTGGAAGCAAAACGGAGAAGTCACTAGAATTACCAATCCAATTACAATTGATCATACATTATTGCGGCAATATATCTTGCCAGGATTATTTAGGTTATTAGCAAGTAATCGTCATCATGAATTACCTCAAGGCGTGTATGAATTAGGGACTGTAGTTCGAGGTCACAAGAATTGTGACCGTGTGGGTTTTTTAATGGCTGAAAAGGGCGGTGGTTTTGCTGCTGTTCGAGGGAGAATACAGGCAATGATGAGAGATTTAGGCGCAAGTGAATACAGTATTGAACCACTGCCTGAAGGTGAAGGCCCATGGTTATCTGGACGTTCTGCAAAAGTTATTATTGGAAATATGTGGGTCGGTTGTTTTGGAGAAATTGACCCTTCAGTATCAAATGAATTTGAATTAAAAGTACCAATCAATGGAGCGGAATTTGATGTTTCACTGCTTAATTCAGCACTGCCAGACCCCGTATAATAGAAATTATTTATTCAACTATAAGGGATATATGAGCCATTTTTGTTCTTTACATGCGGAGTTGCATCAAAACTTCCATCAGATTTTTTCTTGTAATGATAGCCATCTGTATGGTGAATCCAAGTAAATGCAGGAGTTTTTGGGACCTTTGGAGGGGCTGGCTTTGAGGGAAGAGTTGGGGGTTTTGCTTGAACTTGTTTAGGCGCCTCAGTTCTTGTACTAATCTCAGGAAGTTTTTGTGATGTTTTTACAGGTTCTGAAACATTAGATGCACCTTGACCATCTCCTGAAATTATTCCATCATACTGAGAGGATTGTTCTTCTGCCTTGCTGACTTCCGTCGCACCTCCGCCGAATAGTGCGAGGGCTGATTTGTAGTCATCAGAATTTTTATGAGTTTCATCAGCCAATGTTTGCTGACTAGCGCTTTCACCCATTTTGTACATTATTGGTGCCGGTGGTTCTTCTTCGAGTTGGTCCGGCTCCTTCTTTTTTCCAAATGGCCAAATTGGTGGCATGGTTCGGCCAAAACTACTTCTTTCAAGAACTATGCCATTGAGCATTCTTGAATAATTTCTAGAAATTTGCCAAAATACCACACACCATGAGCGACTGATTGAAGAACTATACGGCATGCAGTATGTTATGGGCAGATGGTTGGTACTTGCACTTTTCATCATACCTTGCCTATTTCCAATGGTCATCGCATCTGTTGATACACAATCAAGAGAAAGCAATGAGGTCATGTCTATTCATACTCCCTCTGAAGTAATTGTTCATAGAGGAGATTATTCTGAAGTGTTCTTCACAACCCATAATGTTGCTGATGAGGTTCAAACATTTACTGCAAATATTGAGAATGTTAGTTCCGGATTATCTGTAACTGGTTTACCATTAAACTATACATTGGTAGAGAATCATTTACAAGAACTCAAATTTAATGTTACTGCAGCAAGCAATTCTGCATATGGTTCCGCATTTATCACACTGAATATTACTACTGACATAGACTCCAGTTATGTGACTTCACAAATATTGGTGACAATTGCCCCTCAGAGTAACCTAAGTTTTGGAGTCAGTGGAGTTTCAAGTTTTACTGTTGAAGCCGGAACAAGAACTTCTGTCGCAGTTAACATAACAAATAATGCATTATTTGATGACAATATTACCTACGACATTTACTCTCCATCTTCATCATATAATTGGGGTTGGACAATGAATGAAACTATGGGAAATAATGCCTTTGAAACATTGGTTCCAGGTCAATTATCATATGTCTTTGTGTGGATTGATATTCCGGAAGTAATTGATGGTGCACCACTACAAGGTACAGGCCCACAATTTACTCTAAAGGCAGTATCGGGACTTGATAGAGACCTCATTCAATGGTCTTTTAATTTGATTTTTGATTCATTCCGTAATGCAAGTATTGACTTGGCCGAACCTGATTTAGAATTGGCACCAGGAGAAGATGGAAGATTGGAAATCACATTACGGAACACCGGAAACGTAGATAATAGAATGAATCTTACAATGCAAGCGATTGATGAAAACGGTGATACAATTAGTGGTTTTTCTAAATCAGACCGCTTTGAAAATGCTGGTTGGACAGTCGCTCTATTCAATGGATTGGAAGATCAATTTCTCGCCCCTAATGAATCAAGAACGATAGAGATTGGTTTTCAATCACCATTAGAATATAGCGGCTCAATAAATGTCCGTTTCTTTGTATTTGCATTGGGCGCATACGAGCGAACATATTCAATTGATGTCGGAGCAGAAATTGTCAGAGAAAGAGCTGGTGAGGCCTCATTAAGTACCAGTGGATGTCAATATTTGCTACCACTTCAATCCTGCACTTCGACAATTACGGTTGCCAATTTGGGAAATGCAATAGACTATTATTCACTTGAAATATTGAACACTCCCGAATTTGTTGATACCAACATTCCAACCGCTGGTATTGAAATCGTAAATGGATTTGAAAATTCATTTGCAGATATCACTATTACTGCAAAAAATGATTCGGCTGCATTCGATAATGCTGATGTTGAAATTGCAGTGAATTTTCTCAACGGTGAACAAATACAAATAGTGAAAATTCCAGTTAAAATTGCTCCAGTAATCAATTGGTCATTCGAAGATGTTGTCGAGGAAATAGATTCCAAAGGAAGGCTTTCAATAGCGATGACTTTGCGTAATAATGGTAATGCACTGGATGGATTGATAGTTCAATTGCAATCATCGCATTCAACCGATATGGCATTTATTCCACCATTCGCAGCAATTGTAGAAGAGGGGATTGAAAATCCAAGATCATTTGAAATTAATGATATTCCAGTTGGTGCGAATTTCACATTAAGGGCATGGGTGGAACTACCTTTGGAACAGCAAACAAATGGCACGATTTGGGTAAACACTACTATTCGCTCAAAATTTTCTCCCGAAATTGAATTTCTCCATACTTCTTCTTCAGAATATCTAGGTTTACCTTGGCAACCGGAAATTAAAGAAGACCAACCATTGATTGATTTTGCCACATTAATATCAACTACATGGGAAGTTCTCAAAGCTTGGTCATTTGTTATTATGGGAGTCTTTGTCGCAAGCATGATTCTTCTTAAGGCAAATACTGACCGCAATATTCGCAAGGCTGAAGAAGCGGTTAGAAATGAACTATTAGCACAAAAAAATAAGGCACCTGAACAGGCAAATGATTGGCTAGAAAAGTTTTCTCAGCCGAGTCAGCAACCTGAACTAGCGAGTTCATTACATGTTCAAAAGGAGCATTTTGAACAGGCCTTTTCAAGCCGTGCAGGAATTAGTCAACCAGCAACAGAACCTGTTGAGGCATCTCTTAGAGATGCTGCTAAAACAGTCTTGGAAACCCATGATACCTCAATTGCAAAGCATGGTGCTGATGCAATCCTAGAAGTGATACAAGAACAAGGAATTGCCACACCCCACACTGGCAATGAAACTTTGGAGATAAAACCAAATGAAACAAAATTAACAACAAGGCATGACCCTCAGCAAATCTTGAAAGAGTCACCATTAGGTCAAGAAATATCCACAGTACCGCTACCAGAGTCAATTCCATCAATGGTTGATTTAGACGATTTGGATATCTGAGTGATTACAATGTGGCGAGTAGGTCTAGATGAGGCTGGAAGAGGTCCCTGTCTTGGACCTCTAGTTGTTGGCTTATGTGCTGTTCCAAACGATGATGTAGCACTCTTAGTTGAGGCTGGAGTGAAAGATTCAAAAGACCTAAGCATCAAAAAAAGGTTGCAATTAGTTGAATGGTACAAGCAACAAATGAAGTCAAGAGGGTGGAAGTATGTGGTCAATATTTGCAGTCCTCAAAGAATTGATGCTGCATTATCTGGTGACGGTCTCAACATTCTGGAAGTTGATTTATTTGCCGAGTGTCTAAATTCGTTATCAGAACAACTTTCAGAAAATGTTTCCATTTTAGCTGATGCATGTGATGTAAATCCTCAACGATTTTCAGATAGGATAATTGCAAGAGTTAAAAATTGGCCATGGCAACAAAGTGAAATGGAGAGTCTTCACAAAGCAGATTCAATCGACCCCGTTGTTGGAATGTCCAGCATTTTCGCCAAGGTGACTCGCGATGAGATGATAGAGAAAATATCGCATCAAGTTGGGTTTTCTGTGGGCTCAGGATATCCAAGTGACCCAAATACTAAGAAAATATTAGATCAATTGGTAACCTCTCCAATTCCACATGGGGAATTGAGATGGTCATGGGCAACCATCAAAAATAAGTGGACGGAAAAGTACGATACCCCCCCGCCAATTAGAAATGATTCAATCAATATTCAAAGCACATTATTTTGATCAATATTGCCCATGTAATACT
>Ga0233439_10003862_pt1 | contig 15056 bp, 17 predicted proteins | sample SI_123_September_6_FD_182713 | JGI IMG/M metagenome (GOLD analysis project Ga0233439, IMG submission 182713) | Seawater microbial communities from Saanich Inlet, British Columbia, Canada - SI_123_September2016_100_MG | ecosystem: Environmental > Aquatic > Marine > Inlet | place: Canada: British... | reverse complement strand
CTGCTAGGGCGATTCTAAGTGATTGGAAAAATTGCTCTATTCTTAAGAGTCTGAGCATTTCCTGATCGGAAATGCTCTGGGTTTGCTGGCAGCTAAGACTGTAACGTCCATAGCGCGGCGCCGGCGATAACCACCAATACGGCGAGCCCGAAGACCACCTGCCAGCGGGCTGATTTTGAAGCGCGCGGGACATTCTGATCGACAATGTCGGGATCCAACAGGACCCGGTAGGCCGGTATGGAACCCGGATAATCAGGCACGTCTTGCGGGCCCACATCTTCGAAGGCCACCTGATCCATGCGGCGACGAACCTGTTCGTAGGCATTGCCTGTAATCAGAATACCACCCGGATCTGCCACGGCCTCCAGACGGGCAGCTACGTTGACCCCGTCGCCGTGCACATCATCGCCTTCCACGATGACTTCGCCCAGGTTGACGCCAATGCGAAAGCGGATGCGGTGATCATCCGGCCATTGGCTTTGATGTACCGGCAGGATGCGTTGTACATCTGCTGCAAAGCTGACAGCTGCCACGGCGGAGTTAAAGGTAATCAGAAAGGCATCGTCCTTGGTTTTCATAAGACGACCGCGATACTGAGCCAGCAAGGGCTTAAAAATACCCTCTGCCAGTTCGTTAAAGCGCGTCCGTGTACCCGTCTCATCCGCTTGTATCATTTGCGAATAGCCGACGGCATCGGCAATGACGATTGCAGCAAGTTGGCGGTTGGGTTCGGACATGCGCGGATTGTAATCAATCGAGCGCCAGCCGCAAATTTATTGCACACGATATCTTGAGCGAAGGGTCATTGTTCCGTGATCGCCGGCCATGGTAGAGAGCCTGAACATTCACGGAGAACTCGTTTGGTTGAGTTGTTTTTTGCCTTTGTTGCGGGCCTGCTGACCTTGATAAACCCCTGCGTCCTGCCGGTGTTGCCGATTGTATTGGCGGCCTCCTTACAGGCGGACCGGCGGGGCCCTTTGGCTTTGGCTGCGGGGTTGAGCCTGTCATTTGTGGTTGTCGGGCTGTTCATAATTGTTTTGGGCAGCTCCATCGGGATTGATCAGCGGATGATGACCACGGTGGGGGCCTGGTTGATGGTCGGCTTTGGCCTGGTCCTGCTGATCCCCCGCCTGAATGAACGCTTTGCCACCGCCACCGCCGGGTTCGCAGGAAGCGCGGATGCCCGCCTGCATGAAATGGAAACCGCGGGTACTGGTACTGGTTTGCGCGGGCAGTTTCTGGGCGGGGCCATGTTGGGCGCGGTCTGGTCGCCGTGTATCGGGCCAACACTGGGCGGGGCAATATCCCTTGCCTCACAAGGGCAAAGCATCGTCTGGGCCGGGGCGATCATGACCGCCTTCGCATTCGGCGTTTCCGCCGTCATGCTGGCTTTGGCCTTTGGCACCCGCGAGATTATCGTACAGCGCCAAGTTGCCCTGAGAAAGCTGGCTGATAAGGCCAAGCCCATCATGGGCATCACGTTTTTGTTGGTAGGCGCGGGCATCCTGTTTGGGTTAGATCATTGGCTGGAAAATGTCGTGTTGGATCTGTTGCCGGCGTGGCTGCAGGATCTGTCCGTATCGTACTGAATGTTCCAAATTGTCTGAGAGGTGTTTTTATGTTGCGTCGAATATTTTTACAGATCGCATTTGCGACTGCTCTGCTGGTGCCCCTGTTGCCCCTGTCGGCGCATGCCGCCGGCGACAGCGTCCCCTACAGCCCGGAAGTCGTGCAGACGGCCCTGGCTGACGGTCGGGCCGTATTGCTGGAATTCGCCGCTGAATGGTGAGGCACCTGTCGCCGCCAGATCCGTGTGATCAAGGCATTACGAGCTGCCAATGACGCCTACAATGATAAAATTACCTTCGTCTATGTAGACTGGGACACATACCGGGACGCACCCATCGCCAGGAAATTCAAGGTGCCTTATCAATCCACCCTTGTTTTGTTGGGCGGCAAAGGCGAAATTGGCCGTCTGGTCGCGCAGACCAATATGGTCAAAATCAAGGGCCTGCTCGATTCCGCACTATAAGGCCGGCCGCATGCCCGACCGCATGCCCGACCGGGAAAAAGGATACGGCTATGTCTCAGGATGCTTTGGGTTGGCGCTGTAAGTTCGCAGTTGTGGCCCCATCGACGAATACCATCGTGCAACCCGATATGGAGGCCCTGCGCCCCGATGGCGTGACCAATCATTTCGGGCGCATATATGTGCCGAACATGCCGGTTCACAATGACGAGGATTTTCTGACTTTGGTGGATGCCATCGGCGCGGAGCTATACGCGACGGTGGATCGATGCAAAACCATGTCGCCGGATTATCTGATCATGGGCATGTCGGCCCTGATGTTCTGGGATGGCCGTGATGCCTCGGAAAAGCGGATGCAGGATCTTTCAGACCATGCGGGCGTGCCGGTTTCAGCCGGCTCGTTTGCCTGCGAGGCGGTCTTGAACCTGACCGGGGCCAAACGCATTGGCGTGATTTCTCCCTACATGCCCATATCGGATGTGAATGTGACCCGCTTTTTCCAAGACTGCGGCTTCGACGTGGCCAAGTTCAACGGCCTGCGCTGCAACAGCCCCATCGCCATCGCCGAGGTCCAGGCCGATGCCCTGCGTCAGCATATCCTCGATATGGACGATGACAGCATGGATGCCATCGTGCAGGTAGGCACCAATCTGTCTATGACCGGCCTGGCCCTGGAGATGCAGGAGAAACTGGGCAAGCCGGTGATCGCGATCAATGCCGCCACCTACTGGCATGCCCTGCGCGCTGTGGGCATTGCCGATCAATTCCCCGGCCATGGACCGCTATTCGATAACCATTAGTTTAAAATGCATTGGTCAAGTATTGGGCTATCCCGATAGCATTTTGGTCCGCCTAAAGAACGCAGCAAAAGGGCGCTAAACCGCCTCCACCAAGGTGACGGCTTCTTCCATGCCGCCATCGGCGGCGGAAACATAGCCGCTGTAAATGGTGGAAATACAATCGGCAGCCAGCAAGCTATTGCTTTCAACTGTGTCGCCATGGGCCACGGCGCGATAGAACGCTTCTATCTCTTGCGGGAAACCGTGGGAAAAGTCTTCATCCGGCGCGGTCATGGCCCAGCCCTGTTTGGTGCCGATTTTTTCCACCACATAGATATCGTCGAACTGGCTTTCCACAGGGTTATAGGTCTGCAGCTGGTTGGAGGGGTTGAGGTTGCAGATCGTGCGGTGATTGCCGGCGCAAACCTCTAGCCAGTTATGCACGCCGCCCAACACGATGTCGGAGGCGAACACAGTCGCAACGGTGCCGTCCTGAAAGGTCACGTGGGTCATGGCGAAATCTTCAATATCCACATAGTCGGCCCGGATATGCCCGGTATCAACAAATTCCGGCAGCTGGGTCAGGGCGTGGGTGCGCGCGGTCACTGTGGCTGGCCGGATCGGTTTGCCGAACCGGGCCCGGCCTTCCACCCCTTTTAGATACAGCGCCGCGGTAAGCGGATGGCAGCCCTTGCCAATCATTGCCCCGCCGCCCGCCAAGTTCCAATGGCCATAGCTGGGCGCATGGCTGCCCGAATGGGCCTCTTCCCCATGCATCCACAATATTTGACCTTTGGTTTTTTCCAGGATCTCCCGCTCTTTTTGGATGGTCGGGGCGTAGACCCAATTCTCCGCATAGAGGATACGGCCTTTTGAGCTGTTCTCTGCCGCCAGCATCCGGCTGACGCTGTCCAAAGCACCGGTTCGGGCTTCTGCCATGGACGCGGTCCGGCCATCAAAGCCCTTTGTGCCGTCGCCGAAATATCCCGTCAGGGGCTTTTCAACGATGGCAAAGACGTCTTGTTCCAGGGCCTTTATGGCGACCGCCTCGTGCAGGGCGGGCGGAATACAGACATGCAGGACATCAATTTTTTCCAGCAAGGCATCAAGATCGGCAAATGCCGCGATACCATGGGTATCGGCATATTTCTGCGTACTGGCCGCAGTGCGGGCATGGACGCCAATGACATCTACATCCGCGCCGTGAACGCGGCGGGCTGCCTCAATATGAAAACTGGCGGCAAAGCCTGCGCCGACGATACCTGTTCGAACTTTTGGTTTACTCATCTCTTGCTACCTTCAACAATTCATTTTGTTGTAGTGTAAAGATCGATTCGATTCTTAGACAGGCCGATATGCCAAAAATTCCAGATCTTGATTTTGATTTCGAGGTTAAACGCTCCGCCCGGCGCAAGACCCTGTGCCTGCAGATCCGGGATGGCCATGTGCAGGTCGTGGTGCCGACCCGTACGCCGGACAGGCAGATCAACGCCCTGGTCAAGAAACACAAGGACTGGGTCAATAAAAAGCTGGGCGAACAATTGGCCCGTCCAAAGGCCGCGCCCAAGGCCTATGTGGCGGGCGAAAGGTTTGGCTACCTGGGCGCGGAGCATCGTCTTAAAATCGTCGAAGGTGCCCACTGGCCGTTAGAGCGGGTCGGCCAGGAACTGGTCGTAACCCTGCCGGCGCGGCTGCAGGGCGCGGCACGTTGTAGCAAGGTCAAAGAACGTCTGCATGAATGGTATCTGCTGGCAGCCCTGGAACAATTTCAGGAGAGAACTGATATTTACAGCCGCCGCCTTGGGGTCACGCCAACATTGGTGCAGGTGAAAAGCTATAAACGACGGTGGGGTAGTTGCTCCACAGGAGGTGAAATATCCTACAATTGGCGTCTGGTGATCGGCCCGGCGGAGGTCATGGACTACGTCGTCGCCCATGAAGTCTCCCATATGCTGGAACACAACCATTCACCCGCATTCTGGCGCATCGTCGAAGATCTGATGCCCAACTATCGGGAGCAGCAGGCCTGGCTGAACAAGTTTGGTGGAATGCTGGCGATTTAGAGCAATTTTCAATTAATTGGAATCGCTCGCGCGATGCCCGTGGGTTCTTGCGCACTGGCGTGCGCGAAAATAGCTAGCGCGGGTAAGGCCGGCGCACGGTTTCTTCGTCAAAGGCCCCGGTGGCGGGAAGGAATTTCACCATGCGGGAGCCGGTTTCACCAAAGCGGTTCTTGCGTAGATTGACGGATAAAGACCGACTTTTCGTAATCAGGTCGTCGGGATTGGTATAGCTGCCCTGACTGGCCGGGCGCTCTACATTGACCAGGAAGGTAATGCTGTCGGCGGAATATTCCAGATCCGATGTGCCTTCCAGGCTTTGTAGCAATGCCTCACCCTGATGCATCCGATTTTGCGAGGATATGGCCAGGAGCGGGCTGTCCAGATCCAATGCCAGATGCCGCATGGCCGTCATCAATTTGGCAATTTCATGCCGGAATTCCGTAAATTGCCGGCTGCCCGCAGCCCAGATCTGCAGATAGTCGATGATCACCAATGCCCTGTCCCGCTCGCTTTCCGCGATCAGCTGGCGGGCCATTTCCACGGCGCTTTCGTTCGGCAGTTCCGGATCGGCTTCAATGACTTCGATGCGGGAGAAGGTTTCTTCTTGCGCGGCAATTGCGGCACTTAAAACGCCCTCGTTCAGGGTGCCGTCCAGCATATCCCGGCTGTTCAGGCCGGCCTGTTGACACAGCATTTTCAGGACCAGGAACTCGGCCTGCACATCAAAACTCATATACAACACAGGAAAGCCTGCCTGCGCGGCCACGGCAGCATTGAGCAGGGCAAAGGAAGACTTGCCGCTGCCCGGCTCGCCGGCCAAAAGGTGCAGCCCCGTCCGCCAGCCACCCATGGAATTGTTCAGGAATTGAAAGGCAGCAGGAATGACCTTTTGCCCGGCGCTTTCATTGCCGTACTGGCTTTGCAGCAAAGGCAGGTATTCAGCCGCCGCGACCGGCCCCTTGGCCCGATCAATTGCGCCCAGTTCCGATTCCGTATTTTCCACGGCATTGGCCCCGGCCATGGCGTGGCCGTCTGCTTGTGGATTTACAGGTTCGTTCATCGCCTGGGCCTTCCCAAATTCCCTAAGCCGCCGTGCCGCCGACGGTCAGGCCATCCAGCAACAGGGTCGGTTGCCCGACACCAACGGGCACACCCTGGCCACTTTTGCCGCAGGTGCCCACGCCCGTATCCAGTGCCAGGTCATTGCCAATGGCACCAACCTTGGTCAGAACGTCTGGCCCGTTGCCGATCAGGGTAGCACCCTTCACGGGCGCACCTATTTTACCATTCTGCAGCATATAGGCCTCGGTACAGCTGAAAACGAACTTGCCAGAGGTAATATCGACCTGCCCGCCGCCAAAGTTGACCGCATAGATGCCGTTCTTGACGCCGGCGAGTATTTCACCAGGGTCGCGATCACCAGCCCGCATGAAGGTATTGGTCATCCGTGGCATAGGCATATGAGCGAATGATTGCCGCCGTCCATTGCCGGTAGCGGCCATGCCCATCAGGCGGGCGTTCAGGCGGTCTTGCATATAGCCTTTCAGGATGCCGTCTTCGATCAAAGTTGTACATTCAGTTGGCGTGCCCTCGTCGTCGATAGAGAGGGAGCCGCGGCGTCCGTCGATAGTGCCGTCGTCGACCACCGTCACGCCAGGTGAGGCAACCCGCTCCCCCAACAGTCCGGCAAAGGCCGACGTCTGTTTGCGATTGAAATCCCCTTCCAGGCCATGGCCGATGGCTTCGTGCAGCAGGATGCCCGGCCAGCCAGGGCCCAGTACAACCTGCATTTCACCGGCGGGTGCGGGCACGGACGATAGGTTCACCTCTGCCTGGCGCATGGCTTCATCAACTTGTGCCTGCCAATTGGCGGTCTCCAGGTAGCGGGAAAAGCCAACCCGGTCACCGACCCCATGGCTGCCGCTTTCCTGACGGTCGCCCTCGCCCAGCACGACGGATACATTGAGGCGAACGAGGGGGCGGACATCACGCATGCGCCGACCGTCGGCACGCATGATTTCCACGGCCTGCCATTCCCCACTCAACGAGGCGGAGACCTGTCGCACCCGATTGTCGCGGCCCCGGGCGTAACTGTCTACTTCGCCCAAAAGTTTGACCTTATCGGCGAAGCTGACTTCACCCAAAGGATTGTCATCGGGGTAGAGGCTTTGATTGGTCGCTACGGGTGCCAGGCTCATACTGCCATCATGGCCCGCACGCACGGCGCTAACCGCGCCCGCCGCCCTGACGATTGCGCTTTCGCTCAATTCAGAGGCATGGGCATAGCCGGTTTGTTCACCAGCAACCGCGCGCAGGCCGAAGCCCTGGTTGGTATCGAAATTGGCCGACTTTATGCGACCGTCGTCCATGACCAGGCTTTCGCTCTGGCAATATTCAACGAACAATTCCCCATCGTCACAGCCCTGCAGGGCGTCGTCGACAACAGACTGTATCCGGCCTTCATCCATCCCGGCCCGTTCGAATAGCAATGCAGGATCGACGTCGATTTCCGATTTAGTCATATTAAAACCGCTCCCTTTGGGCGCTAACTCGCCATTAGTTACCGTTAATGGTTAAAGCACCATTACAGTTCCCTGAATTGCGGTGATTATGGCAGTATTAACGCTGTGCGACAAATAGTCGCAAAAGATCCGGTCAGCCTTGGTCACGGGCACGCGCCGGCGCGTTTATGGGCCGCTTTTTCATTTACAATTAGCCACATAGGCACATTTTTGCTAGTTTCAACCCTATGAATCATGGCATTAGCTAGGAAATTCAAATTCGATGCCTTGACCAAAATCAAGCATCGGGCTTGTTCCCAGCCGACCCGTTGGGTTACATAGGCCGGGATTACATAGGAATAGTCAGAGTAAATGGGAAACCTTCCCGGCGTGAAATTTTTAGAAGAAATCGAGGCTTTGATATGACGGCTTGGCGAATTTTGGCCGCGCCGATGGCGCTGTTGTGCACATTTGTGGCAAGCGTATCGGCACATGCGGGTCATGGTATGGCGCATCCCTGGCAATTAGGTTTGCAGGAGCCTGTCACACCGGTTGCAGTGCAGATAAACGATTTTCACAATTTGCTGTTGGTTATCATCACCGTCATCGCAGTGTTCGTGACCCTGCTGATGATCTACGTCATGGTGAAATTCAACGCCAAGGCCAATCCGATACCGCGCACCACAACCCACAATACCTTGCTAGAGGTGTTATGGACAGCGATCCCGATTTTGATCCTGGTGGTCATCGCCATTCCCTCGTTCAAGCTGTTGTATTTTGCGGATACCACCAAAGATGCGGAAATGACCATTAAGGCGGTCGGCCATCAATGGTACTGGTCTTATGAGTACCCGGATCATGGCGATTTCACCTTTGATGCGGCGATGCTGGAGAAAGAAGAGTTGCAGCCAGGACAACCACGGCTGCTGACGACGGATGAAACGGTGGTTCTTCCCGTGAATACCAACATCCGCCTTTTGATCGCTGCTGATGATGTGCTGCATGCCTGGGCCATGCCGTCTTTTGGGGTCAAGTTGGACGCCGTGCCGGGGCGCCTGAACGAAACCTGGGTTCGGGTCGAGAAAGAAGGCACCTATTATGGCCAATGTTCCGAGCTGTGTGGCACCGGTCATGGCTTCATGCCGATCATGGTAAAGGTCGTCTCGAAAGAGGCATTTGCCACCTGGGTCAAAACGGCCAAGGAGGAATATGCCTCTCGGGATGAGAAATCCAGCGTGAAACTGGCAGCTGCCAACGACAGCGCTGCTGAATAGTATCGTCCTGTTGGCCGGCCCCTGGGGTATCCCCGAAGCGTTGGCTTGCAAGTAAAAAGAATAAAGCGATAGGAATACAGATAGATGGCTTATACATCCGCGGCGCACGACGACCACGACCACCATACGCCCACGGGCTGGCGGCGCTGGGTCTATTCCACGAACCATAAAGATATCGGTACCATGTATCTGGTCTTCGCCATCGTTGGCGGGCTGATCGGTGGTGCAATGTCCATTTTGATGCGTATGGAGCTGGCCGCCCCCGGACCGGGTATTCTTGGCGGTGACCATCATCTTTTCAATGTGTTGATCACGGCCCATGGTTTGATCATGGTCTTCTTTATGGTCATGCCGGCATTTATCGGCGGTTTCGGTAACTGGTTCGTGCCTTTGATGATCGGTGCGCCGGATATGGCGTTCCCACGGATGAACAACATTTCCTTCTGGTTGTTGCCCCCGGCCATTCTGTTGCTGGCGGGCTCCATGTTCTTTGAAGGGACTGCGGGCGGCAACGGTGCCGGTACGGGTTGGACGGTCTATGCGCCGCTTAGTACCTCCGGCCATCCCGGACCATCTGTGGATATGGCAATTCTATCCCTGCATCTGGCCGGTGCGTCATCCATTCTGGGTGCCATCAACTTCATCACGACTATTCTGAATATGCGGGCCCCGGGCATGACAATGCACAAGATGCCCCTGTTCGTCTGGTCGGTGTTGGTTACCGCCTTCCTGCTGTTGTTGTCCCTGCCCGTTCTGGCCGGTGCCATCACCATGTTGCTGACGGATCGTAACTTCGGCACGGCATTTTATGATGCGGCCCAGGGCGGCGACCCGATTCTGTATCAACATCTGTTCTGGTTCTTTGGCCATCCGGAAGTTTACATCCTGATTCTGCCGTCTTTCGGCATTATCAGCCACATCATTTCCACCTTCTCGAGGAAGCCGATTTTCGGTTACCTCGGCATGGTCTATGCCATGGCGGCAATTGGCGCGGTGGGCTTCATCGTTTGGGCTCATCATATGTATACAGCCGGGATGGACGTGGATACACGAGCCTATTTCATCGGTGCCACCATGGTCATCGCGGTGCCCACGGGGGTTAAGATCTTTAGCTGGATCGCGACCATGTGGGGCGGTTCATTGACCTTCCCCACGCCGATGCTGTTTGCATTGGGTATGATCTTCCTCTTTACGGTTGGCGGTGTGACCGGCGTGGTTCTGGCCAACTCCGGCGTCGATCTGGTGATGCATGACACCTACTATGTGGTGGCCCATTTCCATTACACCATGTCCATGGGCGCCTTGTTCGGCATCTATGCCGGGTTCTATTACTGGATCGGCAAAATGTCCGGTCGGCAATATAACGAGACCCTGGGCAAGATCCATTTCTGGATTACCTTCATTGGCGTGAACATCATTTTCTTCCCGCAGCATTTCTCCGGTCTGGCCGGTATGCCACGGCGTATTCCGGACTATCCAGATGCCTATGCGGGTTTCAACATGATCTCGTCAGTTGGTTCCTACATCACAGGTATTGGCACGTTGTTCTTTATCTACATCGCCATTAAGACCATTACGTCTGGCGAAAAGTGCCCGGACAATCCCTGGGGCGAAAGCGCGGATACTTTGGAATGGACCCTGCCTTCGCCACCGCCCTTCCATCAGTTTGAGGAGCTGCCCCGCATCCGTTAGGCCCCACATCTGCCAGACCCCACATCTGTTAGACAGGGTGTTTGGTTCAGTTTCGGTTTTTGCAGTCTAAGTTGAAGGAAATGATTGGTGAATAGTGGCGATCTGGCCATAGACCAAAGCAACCGCCAGCCTGTTGGCGGGGCCCGTTTGGCCGATTACCTGGCGTTGTTAAAGCCCCGGGTGATGAGCTTGGTGGTCTTCACCGCCCTGGTCGGGTTGATGCTTGCCCCTGGCAGTCTGCATCCATTTGTCGCTGTAATGGCCTTGGTGTGCATTGCTGTGGGGGCTGGTGCATCGGGTGCCATTAACATGTGGTATGATGCCGATATTGACGGGCAGATGCTGCGTACCTGTGACCGGCCCATTCCCCGTGGCCATGTCAAACCGCGGTCTGCGTTAATTTTTGGCACCGTCTTGTCGTTTGTGTCCGTTTTGGCCATGGCGGCACTGGTGAACCTTCTCTCAGCCACTTTATTGGCCGTGACCATTGCCTTCTACGTCTTCATCTACACCATGTGGCTAAAGCGGCGTACGCCTCAGAACATCGTTATTGGCGGTGCCGCGGGTGCCTTTCCGCCCATGATCGGTTGGGCTGCAGCCAGCGGCGATATCTCGTTAGCCTCCATCGCGTTATTCGCAATCATCTTTGTTTGGACACCGCCGCATTTTTGGGCCCTGGCTCTCTATCGTGCCGATGACTATCGCAATGTGGGGGTGCCCATGCTGCCGGTGGTGGCCGGCAAGGCCGCGACGCGGCGGCAAATTCTGCTGTATTCCATCGTATTGTTACCCGTTACGTTAAGCCCGGTTGCCTTGGGCGTCTGCGGCCTGATTTATGGCGTTGGGGCCGGGGTTTTTGGTCTGATCTTTTTGGCCCTGGCATTTCAAATCTGGCATGCCGGTGATGACGATGAAGGCGACAAGCCGGCACGACGGTTGTTCGGCTATTCGATATTTTATCTGTTCGCATTGTTCGCCCTGATGTTGGGGGAACGCTTGGCCGGCTTGCAGACTTTAGGGGTCGCGTTCTGATGCCTATTGGTAAGATGCATAAGAAAAGGTTTGGACGGAACCTGATCGTGGCCGGCGTATTGGTGCTGTTCATTCTCGCGGCATTCTTCATAACTATGTACAACATGCAGGGTCAGACATGGACCGGCAGCTAAGAAATCCAGGCACAGGGCGCAACCGGCTGACCGCACTGGTCGCCGCCGGTGTCGTATTCACCATGATCGGTGCCGCCTACGCCGCTGTGCCCCTGTATCAAATATTCTGCCAGGTGACGGGTTTTGGCGGCACGACACAGGTGGCGGAAGAGGCCCCGGCGGAAATCGGCGAACGGATTATAACTGTCCGCTTCAACGCCGATACGGCTCGCAATATGCCTTGGAAATTCAGCCCGCAACAACGTGCTGTCACCTTGCATGTGGGGGAACAGACCCTGGCCTTTTATCAGGCCAGCAATCCCACGGATCGCGCCATCGTCGGTTCATCGACCTTCAACGTGACGCCTGCCAAGGCCGGTGCCTATTTCAACAAGATCGAATGTTTCTGTTTTACCGAACAGGTCTTGGTGCCTGGGCAAAGCGTCGACATGCCGGTATCTTTTTTCGTAGATCCGGCTATCTCGGATGATCCGAATTTGGATGATGTAAAGACAATAACCCTGTCCTATACCTTCTTTGAGGTTGCGGGCAGCTCGAATGATACTGAAACAACTAAGAAAATTGCCGCCAATTAGACGGCGAAGATGTGACAACTAGTTGCTGGGAACGGAGTGAAGAAATGGCTGATACGCACGCAAAAGGGCATGATTACCATCTGGTGGATCCCAGCCCATGGCCGGCCCTGGGGGCGTTTAGCGCGCTGGTTCTGGCATCGGGTGGAATCTGGTATATGCATGAAGGGCCATCTTGGCTTGCTATCCTTGGTTTTCTGATGGTGCTCTACACCATGTTTGTTTGGTGGCGGGATATTATCCGCGAAGCCACGGTTGAAGGCCATCACACGCCTGTGGTGCAGCTGCATTTGCGCTATGGCATGATCATGTTCATCGCCTCCGAGGTGATGTTCTTCATGGCTTGGTTCTGGGCCTTTTTCAACGCCGCCCTGTACCCGACGGAACAGATGGGCGGCATGTGGCCACCCGAGGGCATCAGCACATTTGATCCCTGGCATCTGCCTTTGATCAACACCTTGATCCTGTTGACGTCATCCACCACGGTAACATGGGCCCATCACGCGGTGCGTGAAGGTAATACCAAAAGCGCGGTTCAGGGTCTGACTGTCACGGTCCTGCTGGGCGCGATTTTCACCTGTGTACAGGCCTATGAATACGCCCACGCGTCCTTTGCCTTTACCTCCGGGATCTATGGTTCCACATTCTTCATGGCAACAGGCTTTCACGGTCTGCATGTACTGATCGGCACCCTGTTTTTGCTGATTTGCCTGATCCGCACCGCCAAGGGCCATTTCAAACCTGACCACCATTTCGGCTTGGAAGCGGCTGCCTGGTATTGGCATTTCGTTGATGTGGTTTGGCTGTTCCTGTTCTGCTTCATCTATGTCTGGGGTGCCGGGACGATGGCGCCTCAATAGAACGACCAAGACGGACAACAGCATCTATGACTAAGATGCAAAATGATCAGGGCGGCACCACGGTGTCGCCCTTTTTCGCAGGCCTGATGTGCCGTTGTCCACACTGTGGTCAGGGCAAGGTGCTTACGGGTCTGCTTGATGTTGTACCGGCCTGCACGGTGTGTGAGCTTGATCTTTCCGCCCACGACACCGGCGATGGGCCTGCTGTGTTCGTCATTCTGATCGTCGGTGGTTTCGCCGTTGGCCTGGCCTTTTTTGTTGAGACGACGTTCGCACCGCCGACCTGGGTCCATCTGATTTATCAGATACCTTTCGTATTGGGTGCCTCGATCCTGTGTTTACGGCCTTTGAAAGCAATCTTGATCGCCTTGCAGTATCGCAATCACGTGGGCAGTTTCAATGACACGCCTGCAGATTAGCGTGCTTCCGGTCAAATGGGTCATTATTGCCCGGAAACACGCTAGCGTGGGCCGTTAGAGGATGCGCCGTCCCGGCCTCTGGTCCATTTGCCTGACACTGTTTGGTTTGGTGTTGATGTTGTACCTCGGCGTGTGGCAGCTGCAGCGCAAGGCGTGGAAGGACGGGCTGATCGCTGAAATGGCCGCCGGCATAACGGCACCGCCTCTTTCCCTGGCAAAGCATCTGGATGAGCTGCAAAAGCTGAATTACCGCGCTGTGCGCCTGCAGGGCAGGTTTCTCCATAAATTGGAGGCTTATCTGGGTCCCCGGGTCCATCAGGGCCAGGCGGGTCTGCATGTTTTGACGCCGTTTCAGATGCGGGACGGTCCAGTTGTCCTGGTTAATCGAGGCTGGATACCGCCAAACCGGCGGGACCCGACTACACGCACGACGGGCCAAGTTACGGGCGATGTCACGCTTGATGGGGTGCTGCGCAGCGATTTGCAACAGGGGCCGTGGACCCCGGACTATGACGCCAAAGCGGATCAATGGTTTTGGTATGACATCTCCGGCATTTCGCAAAACCGCAAAATTGACCTGATTTCCGCAGTGGTGCAGGCCGACAGTACGGATATCCCTGGCGGTTTGCCCATAGGCGGGGTGGCCCAGCCGAAATTGAAAAATGACCATTTGCAATATGCCCTCACTTGGTTCTCTTTGTCCGTCGTATTGCTGATTGTGTTCATCGTGTCCCATCGGCGCAAAGGGGATGAGGCTTAATGGCGGCTTACGAACAACTGGTAGACCGGTTTGCCAGGCTGGCCAGTTTAAATGGGGCGGCGGCCATGCTGCATTGGGATGCTGCTGCGATGATGCCCCGGGGTGGGGCAGATGCACGGGCCGAACAATTGGCGACCCTGTCGCTGGTAAGCCATGAAATGCTCTGCGCGCCGGAGGTGGCTGATCTATTGGTGGCGGCAGAAGGTGAGCAAGTGCGCCAAGTGCGTCAGGCGCATCTGGGGCCGTGGGAGCAGGCGAACCTGCGGGAAATGGCCAGGATACGGGCCCATGCCACGGCGCTGCCGGCCGACCTTGTCAATGCCCTTAGCCGCGCCGGATCGGCCTGCGAAATGGTCTGGCGCATGGCCCGCGCCGATGATGATTTCGCCACCCTGTGCCCCCATTTGGAAGAGGTGATCGCCCTGGTCCGCCAAGCGGCCCAGGCCAAGGCAGAGGCCTTTGGCTGCACTCCTTATGATGCTTTGTTGTCGGAATATGAACCGGGCCTGACAGCTGCGGCGGTGGACCGGCATTTTGACGCGCTTGCGGATTTTCTACCCAATCTGTTGGATAACGCCCTGTCCCGGCAGCCCGCCCCGCCCCCGGCGCCGGAGCGGATGTCGGCGGCACTTCAGGAAAGCCTGTCCAGGCAGCTGTTGGATATGCTGGGTTTCGATTTTGAACATGGCCGCCTGGATGTCTCCATGCATCCCTTTACAGGCGGTATTTCAGACGATGTGCGACTGACCACCCGCTATGATGAGGCAGACCCTCTGGGTAGCCTTTACCCTGCCCTGCATGAAGGCGGCCACGGCATGTACGAGCGGGGCCTACCGGGAACCTGGCGCGGCCAGCCGGTGGGCGGTGCCATGGGGATGGCCATTCATGAAAGCCAGTCCCTGTTGGTGGAGATGCAAGTCTGCCGGGGGGATGATTTTCTA
>Ga0233439_10003857_pt1 | contig 15067 bp, 12 predicted proteins | sample SI_123_September_6_FD_182713 | JGI IMG/M metagenome (GOLD analysis project Ga0233439, IMG submission 182713) | Seawater microbial communities from Saanich Inlet, British Columbia, Canada - SI_123_September2016_100_MG | ecosystem: Environmental > Aquatic > Marine > Inlet | place: Canada: British... | reverse complement strand
CGGGCGCACCATGATGCTTGCAGCCCTTGATGATCATGGCATTGATTTTCCATCCGGGATCAAAGAAGAAGCCATGGCGCTGCGCAAGCTTTACCCGAAGCGGGCACCCCAACAGATTGCCCCCGACACGACACAGGCGCCCACCACGTTACTGCCCCCCGGCACGATCTTGAGCGAAAGCCAAAAGGCAGATGGGGAACAGGAGAGTGCCGATGCATATGAGGATCGAGAGGCTCAGGACCGTGAAGAAGAGCAGGCAAGGCGGGATGAGGCATCAGGAATTGTGGTTGAAATAATAGATGCCTGGGATGAAGCCAGGGATAAATGGTCTTCTTTTGAGACATGGTGGGAGAAGCATATGTCTGTGACAGATTTTGATAAGCTTCCTGTGGAAGCACAGCAGCTCATACTTCAGGGCGTACATGATGGCGTTGGTTCTAATGTGCCAAGCACGGGTGGTGGAAAAGGCGGTGGCAAGTAACTGTGAATAGGTGGGTGCTTACAATTTTGAATTGTTTTTAATTCAGGTTATAAATCAACCATGCGGTACTTAAAGGTCCTTGCTCGTTATGGTTTGATTGCAGTGTGCATTGTTCTGGGCATTGCGGCATTTGTGGTTATCCGTTCAGAGCTGTATGCACTGAACACGGACCGTACAAACATTGAAATCCCCATCGCGGTTCATCTGGTTCGCAACGTCGACATCAAACATTCAGATGTCACGTTGCGGAACTGGGTAGGCCACGCGCAGGTTGCCGATACCTTGTTGCCTGAGGTCAATCGGATATGGCAGCAGGCTGGCATATCCTGGAAATTGGTGCGGGTTGAGGAGCTGAGGCTCAATCCCGGTGATGTCAGCGATATAAAAAATACGATCATGGATGCTGGCCGGGATGGGGCTTGGAAAAATATACGGACCCGCCATCGGCGGCTAACGGAATTCTCTGACCAAAGAAGTGGTGCTTCTCCACGGTTTCATGTTTTTGTCCTGCCCTATCTTGGCTGGCTTATTTCGGGTGAGGCGGGGACCGGAGAAAACGGGAAGCAGTATGTTTTTCTGGGGGCTTGGTACGATGATGTCTGGGCCTTGGTTGAGGCGAAGGTGCAACCCCGTGGCATTGGGGCATTAAAAAAAGCAATCCCTGTCCGCCGCAAACGTTTGACCAGCAAGAGGCGGATGGAATCCATGGCCGAGACTATGGGGAACATCTTGGGGCGTGATCTTGGCCTTTATGCCAGAACATGTGCTGAGGGTTGTCTGATGGGGGGAACCGGGTCAGATGGTGAAACCCTAACCGCCTATCAAATTGGCAAAGCCAGAAGCCGGGTTAATGCCGTGTCCTTCCTGGTCAAGCTCTTCGATATGATCGAACTTTTATGGCTCAGGATAAAGTGGGGATGGCCCAAACGCATTTGTTCGGAACAGGGATGTTGATCTGGGATAAAGATAGTGGGGGGCTTCTGTTGCCCGGTGCCCCCCGAACCGCGCTTGCTTATCTAAGCAGCGAGTGCGTATTCATTATCGTTCGCACATAAGGTTTGACCCGATAACGGCGGTATCATGCCGGGCAAAAATCCTGCCTTTACCACGCGCGTCGATCCTATTTCGCCCCCATCTGGTCGGGTGCTTTCGCACCGTCTGAAGAGTGGTGGAGGCGCCGGGTACCGCCCCCGGGTCCGCAACGCTTATTTCACAGGGCGTTTATCACCATAGCCGCCGAAGCGGCATGGCAAATATAGGCATTCTGGGTTAACTTTTAAAGACCCAGATGCGTGATCTTATCAAGGGATCAAAAAAAGCCACGATTTACGGGCAAAAAGGCGAAGGCACGGCTTTAACTTATGGGCCAATGGGGCTAAAGTGGGGGGGATAATTTCTACAAACCTAACAAAGTCCGTGTCCCGCCATAATGCCTCTTTCAAAAGACCAACAAGCCGAAATCGAAGCCCAAAGGGCTGAGTCCTTTCAAACCCGCCGCCCAACGGTGCCGGCATTGGAAGAAGTGCTGTACGAAGCGACGCCCCTTTTGGATCATGGATTGATCCGGGTGATTGATTATATGGGCGACGATGCGGCCATCGTTCAATCGGCGCGGGTGTCTTATGGCAAGGGGACCCGGCGCATCAGCGAAGATGCCGGGTTGATCAATTATTTGATGCGCCATCGCCACACTACACCGTTTGAAATGTGCGAAATTAAATTTCACGTCAAACTGCCGATCTTTATTGCCCGCCAATGGATCAGGCACCGCACCGCCAATGTGAACGAATATTCGGCGCGGTATTCCATTTTGGATAAAGAATTTTATATCCCCGAACCCGAACAACTGGGGGTGCAGGCGTCTTCTAATCGCCAGGGCCGGGGCGATGCCTTAAGCGGCGATGAAGCAAAACGGGTGATGGATTTGCTGCGCGACGATGCAGAACAAGCCTATGGCCATTACGAAGAAATGCTCAACGAAGATGCCGATGGCAATATGGTTGACCCCACCCGGTCCGGCCTTGCCCGGGAACTGGCGCGGATGAATTTATCCCTTAATTATTATACCCAATGGTATTGGAAGGTGGATTTGCACAATCTGTTGCACTTCCTTTCCTTGCGCGCAGACCCCCATGCCCAATATGAAATCCGCGTTTATGCTGATGCCATGCTGGAAATGGTCAAACGCTGGGTGCCGATCACGTATGATGCGTTTGTGCAATACCGCATGGGTGGTTTTCACCTGTCAGAAAAGGGTCTGGGCGCGGTCAAGAAAATGCTGGCGGGTGAGCCCGTTTCCCAAAAAGAATCCGGTCTTTCCCCGCGTGAATGGGGTGAGATGATGGAAGCGCTGGGTAAAGAAAAATAGCCCTGATAAGCGCCTGAAAAAAACGGGCGCCTTATTTTTCGACTGTTTCCCACACCTGTTTTGCAATGTCTTTAAACCGTTTGGCGTGGACGCCATCGGGCGACGTGGCCGTGATGGGCTGGCCCGCATCGGATGTTTTGCGGATTTCTATATCCAGAGGGATTTCCCCTAAAAAGGTTGCCCCCAGTTCTTCGGCGCAGGCCTTTGCCCCGCCATGGCCAAAAATATGGCTTTCGTGGCCACATTCCGGGCAGGCAAAGCTGGACATGTTTTCGATGATGCCCAAAACCGGCACATCGACCTTTTCAAACATGGTGATGCCCTTGCGCGCATCCAAAAGGGCAATGTCTTGGGGTGTGGATACAATGACGGCCCCTGACATGGATGTGTTTTGGGCCATGGTCAATTGGGCATCCCCGGTGCCCGGCGGCATATCGACCACCAAAACATCCAGTTTCCCCCAGTTCACATCACGCATCATTTGTTGTAGCGCCCCCATCACCATGGGCCCGCGCCAAACCATGGCGGTGCCTTCTTTGATGAGATAGCCAATGGACATGGTTTTGACGCCATAATTTTCTAACGGTTCGATTATTTTCCCGTCTTTTGATTGGGGGCGGTCGTTTATGCCCATCATCATGGGCAGGGAAGGCCCGTAAATATCGGCATCCAGCAAGCCCACGCTATGGCCCTGATCGGCCAAAGCCACTGCCAGATTAACGGCAACGGTGGATTTTCCGACGCCGCCCTTGCCCGATGCCACGGCGATCACGTGTTTCACATCGGCCAACAATGGCGGCGCATCGGGATCAGGCGCGTGGCCATGGCCGCCAATTTTGCCCTGGGCTTGTTGGGGTTGAGCCGGGGGCTCAACTGGTTTCTGGGCCGGGGCAGCATCTGCCGATTTTTCGGCCGTCAGAACGGCGGTGACGGAAACCACGCCATCCAATGCCATCACTGTTTCTTCGGCTTTTTTGCGCAGGGGTTCAAGGGCAGGGCCGCGTTCGGCCTCCACTTCTATGGTGAACCCAACATTGCCGCCACGGACAACCAATCCCTGAACCCGGCCAAGTGTGACAATGTCTTTGCCCTCATCGGGGTCTATAACGCTCGTCAAAGCGGCGCGTACATCATCTTTTGTGACCATTGTGCGTTTTTCGTCCATTGGGATTCCAAATGTAGGTAATAGTTTGAACAAATAAGCGTGAAGTCGCGTTGCGTCTGTACGCTGGCTGCCCTATAACCCAAGGGTATAAAGAAGGCCGACCCGATTGCAAACGACAAAGACCGTTGTGCGCAGTTTTTAAAGGTTCGGCCTCTGATTTCAGGGTTTATTTTGCGGAATTTGGCGCAAGGGAAGGAATATATCTATGTCGTGGGGCAATCAAGGTGGCGGGGGCGGTGGCCCTTGGGGTAATGGCGGCGGTTCAGGCGGCGGCAATGGCGGTGGCGGTGGCGGCGGTCAGGGAAACTGGGGCGGCGGCGGTCAGCAGCCCGATCTTGAAGCCGTTTTGCGCAACGCACAGGACAAGTTACGGGGCATCATTCCCGGCGGTCCTGGGTCAAGCCGGGGCGTTATTCTGATCCTTATCATCGCGGCGTCAGTTTGGATGGCTTCTGGCTTCTATAAGGTACAGCCCGATGAACAGGGTGTGGTTCTGCGTTTTGGCGCCTGGACCCGTACCACCCAGCCGGGTCTTAATTATCATTTGCCTTCCCCCATTGAATCCGTGCTGACACCAAAGGTGACGCGGGTTAATCAGGTTTCCATTGGCTTCCGTCCTTCTGGCAGTGCCACACGGAATGTGCCCGAAGAAAGCTTGATGCTGACGGGTGATGAAAACATCGTGAAGGTCTATTCATCGGTGTTCTGGGTGATCAAGGATGCGGGCAAGTTTTTGTTCAACATTCGCAACCCCGAACAGACGGTCAAGGCCGCAGCCGAAAGCGCCATGCGTGAAATCGTTGGTCGGTCTGCCATTCAAAAGCAGGGTGAGCAGGTTTCTGGCGGTGCCAAGCGCAAGGTCATGACGGGAATTATGATTCAGGACATTCTGGAAAAAGGCCGTCGTGAGGTTGAACAGGGTGGTCAGAAATTGCTGCAACGTGTTCTTGATGATTACGGCTCAGGCATTCAAATTACCCAGATTCAAATTCAGGATCTTGATCCCCCACCCACGGTTATTGATGCCTTTCGGGATGTTCAACGCGCCGAGGCCGATAAGGCCCGCCAGCGCAACGAAGCGGAAACTTACCGCAACGATATCCTTCCCCGTGCCCGTGGTGAAGCAGCCCAGCTGACCCAAAAGGCCGAAGGTTACAAACGCGAAGTGGTGGCCAATGCTGAGGGTCAAACCAGCCGGTTCCTGGCCGTTTACAATGAATATAAACGCGCCCCTGCTGTGACCAAACAGCGTATTTATCTGGAAACCTTGCAGGAAGTTATGCTCAAAAATCCGAAAGTGATCATTGATGGTAAGGGGGGCTCCGGCGTAGTGCCATATCTGGCCTTGCCTGAACTCCAGAAACGCCTGAAGGGAGGCAGCAAATGAGCAAAGGTCTTACCTTCTTAGGCGTGATTGTTATCGCCATTGGGATCGTCGCATCGGCTTCCATGTATACGGTGCACCAGACAGAGCAAGCCATCGTCTTGCAGTTTGGTAAACCCGAACAGGTGGTGCGTGAACCGGGGCTTAAATTCAAGACGCCCTTTGTCCAGAACGTGATCTTTTACGATCGCCGGGTGCTTGATCTTGATCCTGCAGCAGAAGAAATGATTGCAGCAGACAAAAAACGCATCGTTGCCGATTCGTATGCCCGCTATCGCATCGTCGATCCGCTTAAATTCTTCCAGACCGTTGGCACCGAAGGCGTGCTTCGTATCCGGTTGGGACGGATCATCAATGCATCCATGCGGTCCATTATCGGTGGTTATTCTTTGCCCGCTCTTTTGACAGAGCAACGGGTCAAGATCATGGCCGAAATTCAGGAACGGGTGAATGGCGAAGCCAAGCAGTTCGGGATTGAAGTGGTGGATGTTCGCATCCGTCGTGCCGATCTGCCTCAGGAAAACTCTGAAGCCATTTTTGCCCGGATGCGGTCTGAACGTGAACGTGAAGCCAAGGAATTGCGCGCCGAAGGTGCGGAACTGGGTGAACGCATTCGTGCGGCCGCTGATCGTGATCGCACCATCTTGTTGGCCGAAGCCCGCAAACGGGCGGAAGAGCTGCGAGGCGAAGGCGATGGCACGGCAACAGCGGTCTATAACAAGGCCTATGGTGGACAGGCACGGGAATTTTATGATTTCTACCGGTCCATGGAAGCGTATAGGGCATCGCTCACCAGTGGGGACACCAATTTGGTGTTGTCGCCCAAAAGCGAATTTTTCCGCTTCTTTGGTGACATCAAAGGCGGCAAAAAGTAGCACCTCGCGGGTGCTAGGGCTGAACCCGTGACGTCAGCAATGACAGATGGGTTTTTCCCCTTTTTGGGCTATGCGCTTTTGCTGGCCATGTTTGTGGAGGGCGTCGTTCTGGCGCTTTTCCCGGGCCCAATGCAGGCAATGATGGCTGAATTTGCCAAGATGGCACCAGCGCGCCTGCGTGTGATGGGGCTTGCTTCTGCCTTTGTTGCTGTGATTATCCTTGCGGGTCTAGCCCGGTTTGGCTGATGCATAACCGCCATATTTGCACCATATTCACCACTTAACTCATAATCATACCTATTCGATCATAAGCGTATGGAGTTTATTAGATGCAAAAGACGATGACCGGTTTCACCTCGCGGTTTACCTTATTTGCTGCGGCAATTTTGGTTGCGTTGACGGTGATGTTTCCCCTGAGCCATGGTGCAGTGGCCGCAGCACCGAACGGCACGGCGCCAAATAGTTTTGCCGATCTTGCTGAACGTCTTTTACCAGCGGTGGTCAATATTTCGACAACCCAGGTCAACAAGAAATCAAAACGCACGCCGCAATTGCCGCAGTTCCCTCCGGGGTCGCCTTTCGAAGATTTGTTTCGTGATTTTTTCGACCGTAACAAACCCGGTGCCGAGCCCCGCAAAGTGACCTCGCTTGGGTCTGGTTTCATCATTGATGCATCAGGCTATGTGGTGACGAACCATCATGTGATTGAAGGCGCGTCAGAAATCACGGTTATTTTACAAGATGACACCAATCTCAAGGCCAAATTAATTGGCCGTGATCCCAAAACAGATTTGGCCTTGCTGAAGGTCGAGCCTAAAAAACCGTTGCCATTTGTGACCTTGGGTGATTCCAGCAAATCGCGCGTTGGGGATTGGATTCTGGCCATTGGCAATCCCTTTGGGCTTGGTGGCACGGTAACGGCGGGGATTATTTCGGCATTAAAGCGCGATATTAATTCCGGCCCCTATGACAGCTATTTGCAAACCGATGCATCTATCAACCGGGGTAATTCCGGTGGCCCGATGTTCAACCTCAAGGGCGAAGTGATTGGCGTTAACACGGCAATTTTCTCACCTTCTGGGGGGTCTATCGGGATTGGGTTCGCCATTCCATCATCCCAGGTCAAAGTGGTCATCGACCAGTTGCGCAAATATGGGCATACCCGCCGCGGTTGGCTTGGGGTGCGTATCCAGACGGTTACAAAGCAAATCGCTGAAAGCCTGGGCATGAAAAACGCCAAAGGCGCGTTGGTTGCTGGCGTCAATGAAAAAGGCCCGGCCCATGGTTCGGGGTTGAAGGCCGGTGATGTGATCGTTCAGTTTGATGACAGACCGGTTCCTGAAATGCGCGATCTGCCACGGCTTGTGGCAGAAACTGCCATCGACAAGCAGGTGACCTTGACCGTAATCCGTAATGGCAAGAATGTTACGATTAAGCTCAAGATTGGTGAATTGCCCGAAGGCGAAGAGGCCAAGGCCGTCAAGGTTTCAACAAACAAATCAAACCTGCAAATGCTGGGGTTGTCGCTGACCGAACTGAACGCAACAAACCGCAAGCATTTCAAACTTGATACCCGTGCCAAGGGCGTTTTGGTGACCGACGTTAAAGAAGGCAGCGCCAGTAAAAAGGGCGGGCTTCAGGCAGGCGATCTGATCGTTGAAGTGGCGCCTGATACCGTGAATACCCCAAAGGAATTCAAGGAACGCATCGAAAAGGCCCGCAAAGCGAAACGCAAGACGGTGCTTTTGCTGACGGAACGCAAGAAGGTGCGTCAATTCATCGTTCTTCCCGTGACCGAAGGCTAAGCGCATCCTTTTATAAGAGAATCTGGGGTGGAAAAATACGCCGGAGACGGGTAGTAATGCCATTGCGGCATCTTGTCCGCGACAATGTCTCAACGCTTTGAAAGGCTGTTTCCTTGACCACGCCCCTCGTTCGTCCCTTTGCAGGCTTAAGGCCTGCCCCTGAATTAGCATCAGAAGTGGCTGCCCCCCCCTATGACGTGGTTTCCAGTGATGAAGCCCGCGCATTGGCAGAAGGCCATCCGTTGAGCTTTCTTCACATTTCCAAACCGGAAATCGATTTGCCATCAGGGACCGATGTTCACGCGCCAGAGGTTTATGCCAAGGGTGCAGAAAACATGGAACGCATGATTGCCGATGGGGTGATCCGGCGCGATGGCCAGCCCTGTTATTACGTCTATCGTATTCAAATGGGCGATCATGTGCAGACCGGGATCGTCGGTGGGGGGTCTGTTGCGGCATATGATGACAACCGAATACGGCGTCATGAATTTACCCGCCCCGAAAAAGAAGACGACCGGGTTAACCAGATCGAAGCCGTCAATGCCCAAACCGGGCCGGTGTTCACAGTCCATCATCCCGATGCGGGCATCGATGGGGTGGTAAACAAGATGACCCAGACAAAGCCGGTCTATGAAGTAGACCTTCCCGGCACCCATCACAGCACCCATCACAGCCTGTGGGTGGTGGATGATGCCGCCGATATTGGTGCCATCAGCGATGCCTTTGATGCCATGGATGTGATCTATATTGCCGATGGCCATCATCGATCCGCTGCCGCATCCAGAGTTGCCGTTTCCAGAGCAGCGAAGGATTCTGCAAGCAACGGGGATCAGCCCTATGATTATTTTCTGATCGTCAGCTTCCCCACCGATGCAGTGCAAATTTTTGATTACAACCGTGTGGTCAAAGACCTGAATGATCTGGATCGCGAACAGCTTTTGGCTCGCATTGGTGAAACATTCGATGTCACTGAAAGCAGCGTGCCTGCCAAACCTAAAGGACCGCAGACCTTTGGCATGTATTTAGATGGCACCTGGTATGGCCTTTCCCTGAAGCAGCCCCCGGGCAGTGATGCGACGCCTGTAGAACGCTTGGATGTCAGCCTTTTGGCGGATAAATTGTTGTCTCCGGTGCTGGGCATTGGGGATATGCGGACCGATAAACGCATTGATTTTATCGGCGGCATTCGTGGCATGGAAGGGTTGGAGGCACGCGTTGATGGGGGCGATTGGGCAGTTGCTTTTGCCCTTTATCCAACATCCATTGCCGATCTGATTTCGGTGGCGGATGCAGGCGATGTCATGCCCCCCAAATCGACCTGGTTTGAGCCAAAGCTTGCCGATGGTCTGGTGTCTCTCGCCCTTGATTAAAGCCACAGGGATTAAAAACGGGGGAAACCCGGAATGTCCGCCACAGATTTGAAAACCATTTATGTGGTCGCCGGGCCGACGGCTTCGGGAAAATCCGGCCTTGGCATTGTGTTGGCAGAACATCTTGATGGCGTTATCGTCAATGCCGATTCCATGCAAATCTATCAGGGTCTGGAAATCCTGACCGCCCAGCCCGATGCTGATGATCTGGCTCGGGTGCCCCATCGGCTTTACGGGGTTATGGACCCGGCCGATGTTTGTTCTGCTGGCTTGTGGCGCCAAATGGCAATTGATGAAATCAATCAAATTTTTCGATCTGGCAAAACCCCAATCATTGTCGGGGGCTCTGGCCTTTACCTTCAGGCCTTGATGGAAGGCATCGCACCCATCCCCGATATTCCCGGTGACATCCGCGCAAACATCCGTGCGCACCATGGGGAAATTGGCAATGAAGCCTTTCGGGCAGAGCTGTTGGCGAGCGATCCCGGATCGGCCAGCATCGGTGCCACCGATGCCCAGCGGATGATCCGGGCGATGGAGGTTTGGTCTGCAACCGGGCGAAGCCTCAAATCATGGCAGGGGGAACCCAAACAAGGCCCCGATCCCGATTGGCACTTCATCTCCATCCTTTTGGACCCCCCAAGAGCAGACGTGTATGCAGCAATCGAGGAACGGTTTGATCAGATGATTGATGCGGGTGCGATGGCGGAAGCCATGGCGCTTGGGGATCGTGCCCTTGATTCAGGGCTTCCGGCCATGAAGGCCTTGGGCGTTGCGGAATTGATCAAGGCGGGCAGGGGGGAAATCCCCATGGAAGCCGCCCTGACCCGCGCTAAAACCCTGTCGCGGAACTATGCCAAACGCCAGATCACCTGGTTTAAGGGGCAGATGATTGCGGACAAGACCATTTTTGAGAAATATTCAGAAAGATTTAAGGGAAAAATCTTATCATATATTCTATGATTTCCCTTGACCCGGGAATCGCTTGCCCTTAGTTTGGCCGTCTTTCGCATCCGTTCAGACTAAATTTGGCCGGTTGTGCCTAAGAATCAGGGGTATGGGAGGGCTTTTTTGCCCTTTTTGAATTTTATGGGGCTGTTTGGCCCCGAATGCTAGAGGATCAAGCTATGGCCAAAGCCAAAAAACAGCTCACCGGTGCCGAAATTCTTCTCAAAGTGTTGGATGAGGAAAAGACCAATTCCGTATTCGGCTATCCCGGTGGTGCGGTCTTGCCCATCTATGACGCGCTGTTTCAGCAAAAGGCCATCCGCCACATTCTGGTGCGCCAAGAAGGGGGTGCGGTCCATGCGGCTGAGGGCTATGCGCGTTCCACCGGTGAAGTGGGCGTGGTTCTGGTGACATCTGGCCCCGGGGCTACCAATGCCGTGACGGGCCTGACCGATGCCTTGATGGATTCGATCCCCCTTGTGTGCCTGTGCGGGCAGGTGCCAACGCACCTGATTGGCAATGATGCCTTCCAAGAGGCCGATACCACGGGCATCACCCGGCCCTGCACCAAGCACAATTATCTTGTGAAGGATGTCAAAGACCTTGCCCGGGTTGTTCGCGAGGCGTTTTACATTGCCCGAACCGGGCGCCCCGGTCCGGTGGTGATTGATCTACCCAAAGACGTGTTGCAGATGCGCACCGATTACACGGCGCCTAAAAAACAGACATCAAAGGCCAAGTCCGCAAAGCCCGATCATCAATTGCGCTATCGCCCGAAAATGCGGGGTGATCAGGATGCGATTGATCGTGCGGTGGAACTGTTGGCCAAGGCCAAGCGCCCGATTTTTTACTCGGGCGGCGGGGTGATTAACTCTGGGCCCAGGGCATCAAAATTGCTGCGCGAACTGGTCCGTAAAACTGGCGGCCCGATCACATCAACCCTGATGGGGCTGGGCGCGGTTCCGTCCGATCACAAACAATTTCTGGGCATGCTGGGCATGCACGGCACCTATGAAGCAAACCTTGCCATGTATAACAGCGACCTTGTGGTGGCGGTGGGCGCGCGGTTTGATGATCGGGTGACCGGAAAAATCGACGAATTTTGTCCGGATGCAAAGAAAATCCATATCGACATTGATCCGTCTTCCATCAATAAAAATGTTCTGGTGGATGAACCGGTCGTTGGGGATTGCGCGACGGTGCTAGGCCAAATGCTGAAATGCTGGACGGCAAAGAAATACCGGATCGATAAAAAGGCTTCGGATAAATGGTGGCGCCAAATTGCCAAATGGCGCAGCCGTGATTGCCTTGCCTATGATCAGACCAAAGACATCATCAAGCCTCAATATGCGCTGGAACGGCTTCAGGCCTTGACCAAAAACAAGGACACCTATTTCAGCACCGAAGTGGGCCAGCATCAGATGTGGGCTGCCCAGTTCCTGAAATTTGATCAGCCAAACCACTGGCTGACCTCTGGCGGGCTTGGCACCATGGGTTATGGGTTGCCTGCTGCTATCGGTGCACAGGTGGCACATCCGGACGCGCTGGTGATTGATGTCGCCGGTGAAGCCTCTATTTTGATGAACATTCAGGAATTGTCGACGGCTGCCCAGTACCGGTTGCCGGTAAAAATCTTTATCCTGAACAACCAGTATATGGGCATGGTGCGCCAGTGGCAGGAATTGCTCCATGGCGGGCGTTATTCGGAAAGCTACATGTCGAGCCTTCCTGATTTCGTGAAAATGGCCGAAGCCTTTGGTGGCACCGGGCTGATTGCAAACAAACCATCTGAAGTGGATGGTGTGATCAAGGAAATGATCAACACCGATGGTTTTGTGATCGCCGACATTCGGGTTGATCAGACAGAAAACTGTTTCCCAATGATCCCATCAGGGGCGCCGCATTATGAAATGTTGCTTGGCCCCAAAGACAAGGCGGAAAAGCCAATTTCAGAGGAAGGTATGGTGTTGGTATGAGTGCGACAAAATCTCTGGCAGATCAGGGGATCGAAAGACACACCATTGCGGTGCTGGTGGACAATGAATCCGGCGTTCTGGCTCGGGTCATTGGGCTTTTTTCAGGCCGGGGCTATAACATCGAAAGCCTGACCGTGGCGGAAGTCGACACCGAAGCGATGCTGTCGCGGATTACGGTGGTGACATCAGGCACGCCCCAGGTTATTGAGCAGATCAAAGCGCAGCTGAACCGGCTGGTGCCAGTGCATAAAGTGTCTGATCTGACCCAGGATAGCCCCCATGTTGCCCGTGAATTGGCCCTGATCAAGGTTCGGGGTGGGGGCGATAAACGGGTGGAAAGCCTGCGGATTGCCGATGTTTTTCGTGCTGGCGTGGTGGATTCGACGGCGCGATCCTTCGTTTTTGAAATTACCGGCTCCACAGAGAAGATTGATGCCTTTATCGACCTCATGGAACCGCTTGGTCTTGTTGATGTTTCAAGAACAGGCATCGTGGCTATTGCCCGCGGGGAAAAGCCCATATAAAACCATGCTTCGCCCATAAGGGGCCTACGTTACAGCCAAAATTTATTTAAATTACTAAGCAAACTTTGAAGGAATTGAACCATGCGTGTTTATTACGACCGGGATGCGGACGTTAATCTGATTAAAAAGAAGAAGGTCGCGATCATCGGCTATGGTTCTCAAGGCCATGCCCACGCGCTGAACCTGAAAGATTCTGGTGTTAAGGAGGTGGCCGTTGCGCTGCGTTCTGGCTCCCAGTCTGCGGCCAAGGCCAAGGGTGAAAAGCTTAAGGTGATGACCCCGGCGGCAGCGGCCAAATGGGCCGATGTGGTTATGGTCCTGGTGCCCGATGAATTGCAGGCAGACCTTTATGTCAGCGATCTTAAGGACAACATGAAAAAGGGTGCGGCCCTGGCATTTGCCCATGGCTTGAACATCCATTTCAAGCTGATCGAAGCCCGTCCTGATCTGGACATTTTCATGGTTGCGCCTAAAGGTCCGGGTCATACCGTTCGGGGCGAATACCAAAAGGGTGGCGGCGTTCCCTGTTTGATTGCCGTGGATCAAGATCCTTCGGGAAATGCCCACGACATCGGGCTTTCCTATGCATCGGCCATCGGCGGTGGCCGCTCCGGGATTATCGAGACCACCTTCCGCGAAGAATGTGAAACCGATTTGTTCGGGGAACAATCCGTTCTCTGTGGCGGGTTGACCAGTCTGATTCAGGCCGGGTTTGAAACCTTGGTCGAAGCGGGCTACGCACCAGAGATGGCCTATTTTGAATGTTTGCATGAGGTCAAATTGATCGTTGATCTGATCTATGAAGGCGGCATTGCCAACATGCGTTACTCAATTTCCAATACAGCGGAATACGGTGACTATGTCAGTGGGCCTCGTTTGATTGACCCAGATGTCAAAGCGCGGATGAAAGACATTTTGAACGAAATTCAATCCGGTGAATTCGTGCGCAATTGGGTTTTGGAAAACAAGGCAGGCCAGCCCAGCTTCAAGGCCATGCGCCGGCGTGAAGCCGAGCATCCCATCGAAGAAGTGGGCCAACGTCTGCGCGATATGATGCCGTGGATTGCCAAAGATCGGCTTGTGGATAAGTCCAAGAACTAACGCTTCGAAACATTTGAAGCCAGATCAGGCTGTGGTCTTTGGGCCGCAGCCTTTTCTTTTGCTGGCATTTTGGGGCTTTTTTGTCGGTTTTTGACTAAAAGAAAATGTGGCTGAGGGTTATTTGCCCATTGCAGAATGTACAGAAAGGGTCGTAGAAATAGGGTGTTAACCAGTTTTCTTAAGGTTTTTATGAATTCTTAAGAGAGTACCCGCTAAAAAAAAAAGACAATATTAGCGGTGGTTAGCGGATTTTCGGGTAAAATTTGCCCTGATTGAACAGTTAAGAAAAGGGTGGGTAGGTGCCAAATTAAAGGCGGTGGACCCACAATTTGATGATGAAGTGCAGTGCCGGAATGCCTTGTGATGCGATTGCCCCTGTTATGGGCGGCTTTTGCGTGTCTGACTTCGGCCTGTATGACGCCTTGAACGCATTTGTGAAAACTACTGGATTGGGACTACGACTTAGGCGCCCCTGAGCCGCGATTTTTGTCGTCGCCTGGGGGGATTATAGGAATTGATCTACAGCCTTTCGTCGTAAGGAAAGACCCATGAGCAAAAGTATAGAATCCAGTCAAGTAACCATTTTCGACACCACGTTACGCGATGGTGAGCAATCCCCCGGTGCGTCTATGACCCATGCCGAGAAACTTCGCATTGCCGAGGTTTTGGAGGAAATGGGGGTTGATGTGATCGAGGCCGGTTTTCCCATCGCATCCAACGGTGATTTCGAAGCCGTGCGCGGGATTGCCAATATCGTAAAAAATTCAATTGTGTGTGGTTTGGCCCGGGCCCATTCGGGCGATATCCAACGCGCTGCCGAAGCATTGCAATCAGCTGGGCGCAAACGCATCCACACCTTCATTTCGACGTCTCCGCTGCATATGAAATACAAATTGCAGATGGAACCAGAAGACGTGTACGCCGCTGTCATTTCTTCGATTACAGAGGCCAGCAAATACACCGATGACATTGAATGGAGCCCCGAAGACGGATCGCGCAGCGAGCATGATTTTCTGTGCCGCTGTATCGAGGCCGCCATTGATGCGGGTGCGACCACCATCAACATTCCC
>Ga0233439_10003856_pt1 | contig 15067 bp, 14 predicted proteins | sample SI_123_September_6_FD_182713 | JGI IMG/M metagenome (GOLD analysis project Ga0233439, IMG submission 182713) | Seawater microbial communities from Saanich Inlet, British Columbia, Canada - SI_123_September2016_100_MG | ecosystem: Environmental > Aquatic > Marine > Inlet | place: Canada: British... | reverse complement strand
AGAAACCCAGTGATCCCATCAGTGATTCCATCAGTTACGAGGAATCCCGGAAAATAGCGAATGACCCGGACCCGGCCATTCGCAAGCAGCTTGCCGCGCGCACGGATATTCGCCCGGAAGTGCTTTATTACCTTGCTGAAGATGCCGCGCCAGAAGTGCGACGTGAAATTGCGACCAACGAACAAACCCCGGCCCACGCCAATGTGTTGTTGGCCCGCGATGGGGACACAAATGTTCGGTGTGATCTGGCCTTGAAGATTTCCCAGCTGGCCCCGGAGTTGAGCCCTGATGAAAGGGATAAGGTCAGGGCCATGACATTGGATGCCCTGGACATTCTGGTTCAAGACCAGTTGGTCCAGGTGCGACAAGTCATTGCTGAGGCCCTGAAAGATGCACATGATGCGCCCCATGGGATCATCCAGCGTCTGGCGCGGGATGCAGAGCTGGAGGTGGCGGGGCCAATTTTGGAATTTTCGCCAATTTTGACCGATGAAGACTTGTTGGAAATAATTTCGACCACTGCTGTTACCGGGGCCATCAGGGCGATTTCCCGGCGCGATGGTGTGTCTGAAGACGTGTGTGATGCCATTGTCGTTAGTGACGATGTTGATGGGGTGACCGCATTGTTGGGTAATGCATCCGCCCAGATCAGAGAAGAAACGCTGGATAGCCTTGTTGAAGGTTCCAGACGCACCCAGGATTGGCAAATGCCCATTGTGAAGCGGCCCTTCCTGCCGATTGGTGCGGTGCGCAAACTGTCCAGTTTTGTGACCGATGCGGTGCTCGGTGCCTTAATACGCCGGGATGATCTGGATGCGGAAACCGTTGATATGGTTGGCAAAGCCGTGCGTGAACGCATGAATGGTGATGGGGCAGAAAAACAATCAGAACCAGAACGTCCAACCCGCGAAAGCGATGCCCGGACCAAGGTTATGGCACTCCATGCAGAAGATGCGCTTGATCAAGATGCCATCGATGAGGAATTGATGGGCGGGAACAGGACATTCGTGACAGAGGCTTTGGCGGTGCTTTCCGGTCTGGCCCCTGCGGTGGTATTGCGCATTGTGTCTGCGCGCAGCGCAAAGGCCGTCACGGCATTGTCATGGAAGGCAGGGCTAAGCATGCGATTTGCTATAAAATTACAGGCCCGGTTTGCCAATGTTCCCATGCGTGAAGTGCTTCAGGCCAAAAATGGGCTTGAGTACCCCATGTCCGAACAAGACATGGCCTGGCAGATAGATTTGTTCTCAGGCTAGGTTAAATCAGGCGCTTATCAGTCGTCTCGAATGATGGTACCAACGCCGGCATCGGTGAAAATTTCCAGAATTAAGGCATGGGGGATGGTGCCGTCGATGATGACGGCAGCTTCGACATCGCCAGCGACCGCCTGGGTGCAGGTTTCCACTTTGGGAATCATGCCGCCACTGATAACCCCTTTTTTGATCAGATTTTCCGTATCCTTAAGGGTCAGTTCCTTAAGAATATTCTCATTTTCATCAAGCACGCCCGGCACATCGGTCAAAAGAAGAAACCGGGTGGCCCCGACCGCGGTCGCAATGGCACCGGCGGCGGTATCGGCATTGATGTTATAGGTTTGCCCATTGGGCCCAATGCCGATGGGCGCGATGACCGGAATAATATCTGATTCTTCAAAATTTTCGAGGATATGGGGATTGATATGGGTCGGTTCCCCGACGAACCCAAGGTCCAGAATTTTTTCGATGTTGGAATCGGTTTCGCGGCGATGGCGCCGGATTTTTTCCGCCTGGATCAGGTTGCCATCCTTGCCCGATAGCCCAACCGCGTTGCCACCCGCTTCGTTTATGGCTGTGACGATCTGTTTGTTGATGGAGCCTGACAGCACCATTTCAACAATTTCGACGGTTTCTTTGTCGGTCACCCGCAGGCCGTCGATAAATTCACTTTTTATGGCGAGCCGTTCCAGCATCTGGCCAATCTGGGGCCCACCGCCGTGAACGACCACGGGGTTGATGCCAACTTGTTTCATCAACACCACATCCCGGGCGAAACATTCAGCCAGTGCCGGATCGCCCATGGCATGGCCGCCGTATTTTATGACGAAGGTTTCCCCGGCATATTTGCGCATGTAGGGCAGGGCTTCAGAAAGGGTTTTTGCCTTTTCAAGCCAGATGGGTTGCGGTGTGTGTTTGTTTTTATCCATAGCGCGCGGACTTTAACCTAATTGTTTCAGGGCCGCCAGCGCGGCGATAACAGCCCGGAGTTCTGCAATTCCGGCCCCTTTATCGGCCGAACTGGTCAGAATATCGGGGTGTGCTGCGGGATGTCTGGCAAGGTTGAGCGCCGTTTGGGCAATCAAAGCCGTTTGTTTGGTGGCGGAAATCTTGTCGCATTTGGTCAAGACGACCTGATAGCTGACAGCGGCTTTGTCCAGCTCAGTCATGATTTCGATATCACTGTCCCCGATTCCACGGCGACAATCGATTAAGACAAAGACCCGTTTCAGCCCGACGCGGCCCTTCAAATACAAGGTTGCGGTTTCCGTCCATGCCAGGACTTTGCTTTTGGATACACGGGCATATCCGTACCCCGGCAGATCAACCAGACCAAGCACGCCGCCCAGATCAAAAAAGTTGATCTGTTGGGTGCGCCCAGGCGTTGAAGAGGTCCTGGCCAATGCTTTTCTGCCCGTCAATGCGTTAATCAGGCTGGATTTCCCGACATTGGATCGTCCGGCAAAGGCAACCTCTGGCAGAACAGGCGGCGGCAAATGTTCGGTGCTGGCAGCCCCTGCGGTAAAATCAACCGGGCCTAGAAACAGCTTTCTTGCGGCCTCTAGTTCTGCCGGTTCATATGCATCATTCATGGTGTGGCTCCTGTGCCCCCATGCGGGTGTATTATTTGGACGCTTCTGCTTTATCCATGCGCCGCATGATCGTCCACTGCTGCGCCATGGACAACGTATTGTTCCACGCCCAATACATCACCAGACCAGCCGGGAATGGGGCCATGATGAAGGTAAAGAAGATAGGCATCAGCATGAAGATGCGTGCCTGCACAGGGTCTGGTGGCTGCGGGTTAAGGCGCATTTGCAGGAACATGGATCCGCCCATGATCAGCGGCCATATGCCGATGGAAATGAACTCAGGCACAAAGCCCGGAACGTCGTATGGCAAAAGACCAAACAGGTTGATGAACGATGTCGGGTCGCGGGCGGATAGATCTTCAATCCAGCCATAGAAGGGGGTGTGGCGCATTTCGATGGAAACGAACAAGACCTTGTAGAGCGCAAAAAACACGGGAATCTGGATCATAACCGGAAGACAGCTTGATGCCGGGTTCACTTTTTCGCGCTGGTACAGTTTCATCATTTCCTGATTAAGGCGCTGTTTGTCGTCTTTGTACTGTTCCTTCAGTTTCACCAATTTGGGCTGAAGTTTCTTCATCTGGCTCATGGAGCGATAGGACTTGTTGGCCAGGGGGAAGAACAGAATTTTCACCAGAACCGTCACCCCAAGAATGGCAAGGCCAAAATTGCCAAGGAACGAATTGAGGTAATTGAGAAGATAAAAGAATGGTTTGGTCAGGAAGTAGAACCAGCCAAAATCAACCGCAAGATCGAAATTGGCGACCCCGAGTTTTTCCGAATAATCATCAAGAATTTTGACCCGTTTGGCACCTGAGAACAGATGGGACGTGGTTTCCATACGCCCGCCCGCAGGGATCATCACAGCAGGGCTGACAAAATCGACCTGATACTTTTCTTTGTTCCCTGCTTTCCAGTGCAAGAAGCGCATGTTGGTTTTTGTCTTCTGATCGGGAACAAGGGCTGAAAGCCAGTATTTGTCGGTGATGCCGATCCAGCCGCCCGTGGTGGTTTTGACGATCTGGCGTTTGTCCACCAGGTCGTCGTAATCGACTTCTTCCAAAGTCCCGTTGAACACCCCGAGCGGGCCTTCATGCAGAATATAAAACCCCAGCGTGCTGGGCGTGTTGGTCCTGTTCACAAGGGCATAGGGCGTTAATTGAACCGGTTTTGAACCCCGGTTTTCAACTTCCTGGACAACCTTGAACATGTAGTGATCATCGACGCTGATGTTGCGGATGAAGCGAAGGCCCTGGCCATTATCCCAGATCAAGCGCAGGCCGCGTCTTGGGCTAAGGGATCTGCCTTCGGCTTTCCACAAGGTGTTGGATGTGGGGAGCTTGATCGAAGAATCAGAAGAGATCCAACCATGTTCTGCGTAATACGCCCCCTTGGACCCAATCGGGGAAAACAGGCGGATGGGATCGCTGTTGGCGTCAATGGTTTCGCGATATTTTTTCAAAATGACATCGTCAATGCGCGCACCCCTCAATGCGATGGAGCCCTGTAATTCAGGGGTATCCAACGTTATCCGGGGCCCGGTGATGACGGGTTTGGTCGACACGATGGCAGGCCCCGGGGCACTGAGCCCGCTGGAGGCGGGCATCGGTGATGGGCTTGCGGTGGGCAAGCCAGGGGTAGCGGAAGGCGTGGCAGGTGTGTTGGTTGCGGGCATCTGGGCGCGTGGGAGACCAGCTTGTGGCTGGCCGGGCTTGGTTGCAGCAAGCTGTTCGGATTGTTGCTGTAACTTTGCCTTTTCAATTTTTGGCCGTTCCCAGAAAAACTGGAAGCTGACCATAATCAGAACCGAAACGATGATGGCAATGACAAGATTCTTTTGTTCGTTCATGACCGTCCTCGGTGCAACTGATGAAAAGATTGTTTTTTGGCCAAATGCAAATCTGGTTCAGGAACCGGATCATGGCCGTGATCACCCCAGGGGTGACAGCGTAAAATTCTGCGGATCGTAAGCCAGCTGCCCCGGATGGGCCCGTGCGTTTTCAGGGCTTCCATCCCATAGGCGGAACAGCTTGGATTAAAGCGACATGATGCGGGAAACAAGGGGGCAACCAACAACCGGTATGCCCAGATCAATGCCATCCCCAGAACGGTCAGGGTCCAGCGCACACAAATGGTGATGGATTTTGTGATTTTTGTTGCCCCGCCCATTTTTGAAATTCCGTTCACGACTTTTTCTGCGTTTTATCTTCGGATGTGCTGCTTGAATGTTCCGGACGAATTAAAAGCCCGAGCCTTTTTAGCGTCCCCGCAAGGTCACGGGTAAGGGCATCATAAGGCCGTGACTTCGTCGCGGCACGTCCAATTAACACATAATCATGTCCCGGTGTTGCATTGGATGGCATGATTTCTCTGGCCACCGCACGCAGGCGTCGTCGGGCGCGATTGCGGGCAACCGCATTGCCAATGCGCCGCGTGGTGGTGAAACCAACGCGGATGTCGGCATTTTCATCATCGCGGTCCAGTGCTTGTAGGACAAGCCCCGGCGCGACAGCCTTTAGGCCCTTGTTGGCAACCCGCAAAAACTCGGGGCGCCGTTTCAGATGAGAAAGAACCATCACCATCATTCGGGCCACATAATTGGAAATTGCCTGTGTTGAGCGTCTGTAATCGGGAAAAACGCGCGAATAAAGAGGCTACGCCGAAAGACGCTTGCGTCCCTTTTTGCGACGGGATGCAAGAACACGGCGACCAGCGACGGAAGCCATGCGCGAACGGAATCCGTGGCGACGTTTGCGGACAATTTTGGAAGGCTGAAAAGTACGTTTCACGTCGTGCTCCGTTCAAGGGTATTGGAATGTTTGAAAACAGGCCCGCTGTATACGGTTTCAAAGCGGCGAAGTCAATTCCGATTGAGCTTTTTATGGCCTTTTTCGTGGAAAAAACACTTTAATCACACCTGCCTCACCCTTTGGTGAACGGGATTGATTGGACCCATGGGCTTGAAACAGGCACATTCCCTGTGCTCATGAGGGGAATATTCCCTGAAAATCAATGCTTTACCGGATTTGCCCCGGTCTGAAAGCCCAAAAACAGGTTAATGCAGAATGATCAAAAATATGAATAATGGAGCGATCAATCCAAGCGCATCCTCTTCGAGAGAAGATGCGCCCACACCCGGAGATCATGGTTATATGGCTGAGTCTGAAGATCCTGTTCGCACCAAGCCTACATTTTCCCTTGGGCGTCTTGTGCCGCTTGGGGTGATGGCGGCGGCATTGATTGCCTTTTTTGCCCTTGATCTAAATCAATATCTTAATTTTGGTGCCCTCAAGGACCATCAGGAAACCTTGTCGGGCTTCGTTGCCAGCAACGCAATATTGGCAGCGGTCCTTTTTATCGTGATTTATGCGGTGTCGACGGCGATTTCACTGCCCGGCGGTGCCATCCTGACCATTGCCGGTGGGTTCCTGTTTGGTACCCTGATTGGGACGGTTTATGTGGTCATTGGGGCGAGCCTTGGGGCTACGGGCTTGTTTCTGGCTGCGCGAACCGCATTGGGGGAACCCTTGCGTGCCCGCGCGGGTCCCCAGCTTCAGCGGATGGAAAAGGGATTTCGTGAAAATGCGTTCAGTTATCTTTTGTTTCTAAGGCTGATCCCCATCTTCCCTTTCTGGCTGGTTAATCTGGTCCCGGCGTTTCTTGGGGTGCCCATTGGCACCTATTTCATCGGCACGTTGATTGGCATTATTCCCGGCAGTTTTGTGTTTGCCTCTGTGGGCAATGGCCTTGGTGCCTTGTTCGCCGCAGGTAAGACGCCGGATTTAGGTATTATTTTTGCCCCCGACATTCTGATCCCCATTGCTGGCCTTGGATTGCTGGCATTGGTGCCGGTGCTTTACAAACGGTTCAAAGATAAAAAGAAATCCGATCATTCAGGTTTGGGGGGCTGATCCATGGCCGATATTATAAAAGCAGATCTTTGCATTATTGGTGGCGGTTCAGGCGGGCTTTCGGTTGCTGCCGGTGCCGCACAAATGGGGGCCAAATGCGTTTTGGTGGAAAAGGCAAAGATGGGCGGTGATTGCCTTAATACCGGCTGTGTCCCATCCAAATCTCTTTTGGCAGCTGCCCACACGGCCCATGATGCGCGCCACGGGGCACGCTTCGGAATTGATGCCGGGGAGGTGAAGGCCGATTTCGCCCGGGTGCATGATCATGTCCATGGGGTAATCGCATCCATTGCCCCCCATGATTCCGTTGAACGGTTTGAAGAACTGGGCGTGCAGGTCATAAGTGCTGCAGCAGAATTTACCGGCCCCCGGGATTTGATTGCGGGTGAAGCCCATATTCAGGCGCGGCGCTATGTGATTGCGACGGGGTCGCGCGCCTTTGTGCCGCCCATTCCGGGCCTTGATTCTGTTGCTTATTTTACCAACGAAACCATTTTTGATTTAACCGATTGTCCCCGCCATTTGATTGTTATCGGCGGCGGGCCGATTGGTCTGGAAATGGCTCAGGCCCATCGCCGTCTGGGGGCGGAGGTCACGGTGATCGAAGGCCTTACCATCATGAATAAAGATGATCCAGAGCTGGTGGAAGTGGTGCGTAGCGCCATGAAGAATGAGGGCCTGGCGCTCTATGAAGGGGCCAAGGTTAGCTCCGTTGAAAAAGCCGATAACGGTGAGCTGCGCGTTTCTTTTGAAAAGACAGATGGGGGGATTGGCGAAATTACGGGTTCCCACCTGTTGGTGGCTGTTGGGCGCGCCCCCAATGTTCAAAATCTTGGTCTGGATGCGGCAGGGATCACCCACAGCCCGCGCGGGATTGAGGTGGATGCCCGGTTGCGCACGTCCAATAAGCGCATCTTCGCCATTGGCGATGTGGCGGGGGGCTATCAATTTACCCATGTCGCGGGCTACCACGCGGGCGTGGTCATCCGTAACGCGCTGTTCCGCCTGCCAGCCAAGGCCGATCATTCAGCGATCCCCTGGGTCACCTACAGCGCGCCAGAGCTGGCCCATGTGGGTTTAAGCGAAGCAGATGCCAAAGAACAATTTGGCGATAGCGTTCAGGTCTTGCGCGCAGAATTTTCTGAAAATGATCGCGCCCGGGCAGAGCGGGCAACCGATGGCCTGCTAAAGGCGGTGGTTACGAAAAAAGGCAAGGTTCTTGGCGCATCCATTGTTGGCGCCCATGCGGGTGAATTGATCCTGCCCTGGGTGTTTGCGGTTCAAGGCAAACTTAAGGTCAAGGACATGGCCTCTGTGATCGCGCCCTATCCAACGCTTTCTGAAATCACCAAACGCGCCGCTGGCAGTTTTTATACCCCCAGTCTGTTCTCAGACCGAACCCGTCGTCTTGTGCGGTTTCTGGGCCGGTTTGGCTGATCCACTATCTTTCACAATAACGTGATCTGAGTTCATTGGACCGGGAACGTGTTTTGCCGCTCAATAGGCATTGTATCCAGGCCCCGATGATCGGTGCCGGAATGAGCCGGAAATTTTAATTCCAGTAAAATATAATCAAGGAGGTTCTTATGTTTAAAAAATCTCTTACCGCATTGACCATTGCCGCAGCGGCGACAGCGATGACCCTACCGGCTGCCATTGCAGCACCGGCAGATGTTGCGTCTATTCAGGTTGCAGCGTGTAATCCCTGCAAGGCCAAAAGCCCCTGTAATCCCTGTGCAGCCAAAAACCCGTGCGCGGCTAAAAATCCGTGTGCTGCTAAAAACCCCTGTGCAGCCAAAAACCCCTGTGCAGCCAAAAACCCCTGTGCGGCTAAGCACTAATCTCTGTAGTTCTTCTCCCAAAGCGGCAGTCCCCCATCCGCTTTTCCCTGACCGGCATGGCTCCTGGCATTGGAGCCATGCCGTTTTTTTTAAATTGCAGCCCGTTTGAACAGGCCTCTTATTCATGGCCTTGCACCCATTTCTTGGGATAAAGTCCGGTTATGACACCCATGCACCCGCCCGCCCCATCACCGATGCCTTCATTGGCAAAATCGCTATCGGCGCGCCTTCTGTTGCTGACAATCGTCTGCGTCATGCTGGCTGAGGTTCTGGTGTTTGCGCCCTCTATCGCCCGGTTCCGGCTGAACTGGATGGAAGACCGGATCTCTGCGGCCCATCTTGCAACCATGGCCTTGGAGGCCACCCCAAATCGTGCCATCGCCAAACCGCTGGAAGAGGAACTGTTGCGCCATGTGCAGGGGTATGGCGTTATTTTGCAGAAACCGGGTTCCAAAGTTTTGATGTTATCTGCCGATATGCCGCCTTCGGTTGATGCGACGGTTAATCTCGCAAACGCGACATTCTTCGGCCTGATTGGTGATGCGTTATCGACCCTGATCCGATCCAAAAACCGGGTGCTGCGGGTTATGGGGCCATCGCCCCGGGACGCCAACATCATCGTTACGGTGGTTTTGGATGAACGGCCTTTGCGCGATAAAATGATTGCCTATGGATGGCGCATATTGGGGCTATCGGTCATCATATCGTTGTTTACCGCAGCGCTGGTGTTCCTCAGCCTGCAATGGTTGATGGTGGCGCCCATGCGGCGCATCACAACGTCCATGGTGGCCTTTCGTGAAGATCCCCTTGATCCGGAAAGCAGGGTCGTGCCCAGTGCCAGGCGTGATGAAATTGGCGTGGCCGAACGAGAGCTTTCAACCCTTCAGACCCGCCTTCGATCTGCCCTTCGCCAGCGTGAAAGTCTGGCGGCCCTGGGAGAGGCCGTGGCAAAAATCAATCACGATTTGCGCAACATGCTGGCCACCGCACGATTGGTGTCTGAACGCATGGCCTATAGTGATGATCCCGATGTCAAACGCGCCTTGCCCACACTGGAACGCGCCATTGATCGGGCCGTGGCACTGTGCACCCAGACCCTTAATTTTGCCGAGGAACGCAATGAGCTGAAATTTTCGCGGTTTAATCTTGTGGAAATGCTGGCCGAAGTGCCCGTCGCTGTTCCCGTCGCCGTTCCAGTCGCGGGCACAAAAGACAGTGGCACAAAAATGGTGACGGAAATCCCCGTTGACTTGAACGTGACGGCGGATCGGGATCAATTGTTTCGGGTGTTTGCCAATTTGACCAAAAATGCCTTTGAAGCGGGGGCCACCACGGTAACCACCCGATTGATTGATGAAGATGATGATGGCGGCGTTATCGGGTTGGCACTATCCGATGATGGACCGGGGATGCCTGAAAAATCGGTTGAACATTTATTCAAGGCTTTCGCGGGCTCAACCCGGGCCGGGGGCACGGGCCTTGGGTTGGCCATTGCCCGCGAAGTCATGGAAGCCCATGGCGGCAGCATTGACCTGTCTGAAACAGGCGCGGGCGGCACTGTCTTTCATTTAAGGCTGCCCAAAAAAGACTAATCTTCAAATACTAATCTCCCAGCACCAGGCCTTCACGTCTGGGATCGGCACCGCCATAAAGCGTGCCATCTTTGCCAATCGCAATGGCGTGCAATCCGCTGGTTAGTTTCTTGATGCGGGTTTTGTGACCCAGGGCCTTAAGACCGGCTTCGATGTTGGTGATGGCGGTGTCGCGTTCCAGTTCAATTTTTCCACGGCGGATTGCGTGGTTTGGTAATTCGATTGCCGCTTGAATGTTCAGTTTCCAGTCCAGAACCCCGATCAGTGTTTTGACCACATAGCCAATGATCCGTGTCCCCCCGGGCGAGCCAACAGCCAAAAGCAGTTTTCCGGACCCATCAAAGACAAGGGTGGGTGATTGTGCCGATCGGGGCCGTTTGCCAGCCCCCGGCCGGTTGACCTTGGGACGGCCTGATCTGCTGCGGGGGCGGGATGAAAAATCAGTTGCGTGATTGTTCAACATGAACCCGCGCACCATGATGCGTGATCCAAAAGCGCCGCCAACAGAAGCCGTCATGGAAACCGTATTGCCCTGTTTGTCGACAATGGCCATGTGGGTCGTGGAAGGCTGTTCTTCGTCTTCTGATGCCACATAATTTGCGGCGCGTTTATTGGGCATGGAAAATTTGCCGGGTGAGACATGTTTCATGGCCCGATCAATGCGGATGCGATCAGATCGTTCGGCCAGATATTTGGGGTTCAGCATCCCTGAAAGGGGGACTGAGACAAAATCCGGGTCGCCCACATACCGCAGACGATCTGCATTGGCCAGCCGGAAGGCTTCGGATATCAGATGCACGGCCTTGGCACTGCCGGGTTTTATCTTGTGTAATTTAAACCGCTCCAGCATGGACAAAACCATCAAGGTTGTAACCCCACCTGCGGTGGGTGGGCCAAAGCCACAAACCAGCCAGACCCGGTATGGGCCACAAAGTTGGGGGCGTTTTTTCGTTTTATAGGCAGCCAGATCACGAACGGCCAAAAGGCCCGGGCGCATTTTGTCGGCTTGGGTTGCTTTGGCGATGTCGCTGGCAATGGCGCCCTGATACAGGGCGTTCGCGCCATGATTGGCGATGGCTGTTAACGTGTTCGCCAATTCAGGGTTCTTGAGCAAACTGCCAACCGCCTTTGGCTGGTTGGTTTCATCCAGAAAATATTTCCGCGCTGTTGGGTATTGAATAAGATACCGGTCGCGCTTTATCGAAGCATACAGCCGCTTTGAAACCTTGAAGCCATTTTGGGCCAAGGTGATGGTAGGCGTGAACAGGTCTTTCCAGGGCAGGCGACCGTATTTTTTATGGACGGTTTCAAGCACCCGCAAAATGCCCGGCGTTGCCACAGAGATGCCGCCAACGCGATAGCGATCGCGGACCATGGACGTGCCATCGGTATTCATGAACATATATTCTGTTGTGGCCCCCGGGGCTTCTTCCCGGCCTTCATAGGCCGAGATTTCACCCGTTTTGCCGTTGAAATGAAGCAGGAACCCGCCGCCGCCAATGCCCGAAGATTGGGGTTCAACCAGGGTCAACATGATTTGCATGGCAATGGCTGCATCAATGGCTGTGCCACCTTTGCGTAAAATATCGCGGCCAACGTTTGATGCATGGGGATTGGCGCTGGAAACCATGTGGTGTTTACTGGCTTTTTTACCGGCTTTTTTGATCACGACCGGTTTGTTGCGCGCAACGGGGGTGAAGCCCGCATCGTCAGTTATGGCGCTGTCTGGTCCATCAGGGTCGCTTCCACAGGCCCCAAGCCCCAAAAGGGCTGTGAACGCAAGCATCAGAAACCCTGATCTAATGCCGGTTTTTCGGTCTTTTTGTTGCAAAACTGTCATCAAACGGGTCTCCGTGGGCCATTTAGAAACAGCATCTTAGCGGGGCTTTGTACTTTATGCATTAAGGCTGAATGATAGAAAAATCATTTCCCGTTAAGGGAAATAGGGGTACTACTCTCGGCAACAGCCGAAATGATGCCCAAACCAATGCCTGAAAACAACGGGACAAGCCAATGTCTAAGCAGAAAAACGCCGTGACTGTACCCGAACTTGCCGCCCGCAAAGGCACCACTCCCATTGTGTGCCTGACCGCCTATACCACCCCCATGGCGCGCATTATGGACCCCCATGTGGATATTCTGTTGGTGGGCGATTCGCTCGGCATGGTGTTGTACGGGATGGATACCACGTTGGGTGTCACCATAGACATGATGGCCAATCACGGCGCGGCCGTGGTGCGGGGCGCGGAACATGCCTGTGTCATTGTTGATTTGCCATTTGGCTCTTATCAAGAATCACCCGAAGCGGCCTATCGCACGGCGTCCCACCTGTTGCGTGAAACGGGCTGTGATGCGATCAAGCTTGAAGGCGGCATGGAAATGGCCGAAACCATTCGGTTCCTGGTTGACCGTGGTGTGCCCGTGATGGGCCATATTGGTTTGAAGCCACAATCTGTTCGAACCATGGGTGGCTTTGCCATTCAGGGAAAAGATGAAGAAGCCGCAAGACGTCTTATGGATGATGCCCGCGCCGTCGCCGATGCGGGTGCATTTTCCATGGTTGTTGAAGGCACGGTTGAAAAGGTTGCCCGTGCCATTACCAAGACCGTGAAAATCCCGACCATTGGCATTGGCGCATCGGTGGCCTGTGATGGGCAAATTCTTGTTTCCGATGACATGCTTGGTCTGTTCGGAGAATTCACACCAAAATTCGTCAAGCGCTATGCCGATCTGACCTCCGACATTGAAGCGGCCGTTCGCGCCTATGCCGATGATGTGCGCGCGCGCAATTTCCCCAGTGATGAGCATTGTTTTGGTGCAAAGCGCGGGCCAAAGTTGATTTCGGGATAAAAGATTAATCCCTGCCCATGAACTTACAGCTCAATCATGTCTGATACGTCTGAACTAGAAACCGTAAACGATGCAAAAGGCCTTGGCGCCCGGGTGAAAGCCTGGCGTGATGCAGGGTTGAGCATTGCGCTGGTGCCCACCATGGGGGCCCTACATTCGGGCCATGGTGTCTTGATGGATCAGGCGGCCCAAGCATGTGACCGGGTGATTGTGAGTATTTTCGTCAACCCGACCCAGTTCGGCCCCAATGAAGATTTCAAGGCCTATCCCCGTGATGGTGCGGCAGATACGGCATTCTTGCGTGAACGCAGGGTTGATCTTCTTTATGCCCCCGATGTTGATGCGCTGTATCCCGATGGTTTGGCATCCAGCCTTTCTGCAGGTCCGCTTTCCCAAAATCTATGCGGGGAACACAGGCCCGGACATTTCGACGGGGTAGCAACGGTGGTGGCCCGGCTTTTGGAACAGGCAAAACCGGATCGGGCCTATTTTGGGGAAAAAGATTACCAGCAGCTTTGTGTGATCCGCCATACCGCGAACGAACAGGGCTTGGCGGTTGCTATTGAAGGCGTGGGCACCGTGCGTGAAGCAGATGGATTGGCGATTTCTTCGCGCAATGCCTATTTGTCTGATGATGAACGGACCATCGCACCGGTTCTTTTCCAGACCATCACAGACGTTGCTGCAAAAATCTCAGACGGCCAGGATGCGGGGGATGTTTTGGCCGAAGGGACTTCCAAATTGCGCGCATGCGGGTTTGGCAAAATTGATTATCTCGCCTGTATGGATGCCACCAGTTTGCGCCCGCAAATATCATCATCCCGGCCTGCACGGGTGTTTGTCGCAGCACGGCTTGGGGCTGCGCGATTGATTGATAATGTTGCGGTGCCGGGTTGGCCTAAATAAGCTCAGGCAAGCTCGAACGGGACCTGGGTTGGGCCGTGCCCTTGGCTCATGATTTTTTTCTCGACATCAAACCGGCCTTGGGTGACACGACCCACCAACCGTTCAGACCGGACAATAACCGCAACAGACCGTTGGGGCCCGCCCTGTTCTGCATGAATGGCAAAGGGTGCCACCAGATCGACGGTGCCAGGCGTGCCTTCGGTGACGCTTTCCATGCGCAGATCGGCGTATCCTTCTTTTGTGCCATCATCCAGACGTTCATAGCGTTCCAGCTTTTCAACCCCTTCCAGAACGCCATAAGCTGTCCATGCGTGGGCATGATCGTGGACGCTGCCGGTCCGTCCCGGGGTGCGGACAACGGCATTGATGGCAAATCCGTGATCAGAATCTTCATATAAAAGCAGGTTTTTGTGACCCTCAGTGCTTGGCCAGTCTTTTGAATGGATGCGCAAACTTTTGTCATCGACCAGTCCTTCTAAAAGGACACGGGTTTGTTCCATGGCGCTTTTGGTGTCGTCAGCCCTATCCCATGCGGCACGAAGGTCATCGATGAATTTCTGGAATATGGGCATGCGCTGGCTGGCCATGGTGGTTCTCCCTAGTACGGATTACTGGTGATCTTTATTCAGCTGCCGCACGGCCAGTGAGGCCATCCAGCGCAGATGTGATTTCTTCGACATGGACGACATCTGCATATTTATGGTGCAGGTCAAACAAGGCAACCTTGTGGCTGAGCACAGAGCGATCAAAGCAGCATTCTTCGGCGACGGCCACGGGGAACCCATAAGAAAATGCATCAATAACCGATGCCCGCAAACAGCCCGATGTGCTTTCGCCACACAGGATTAGGCTTTCGATGCCGCGTTGTTTCAGGTGTGCGAACAGGGGGGTGCCAAAGAACCCCGATGCCCGTTCTTTGCGGATCATCAGGTCTTCTGGCTGGGGTGCAAACTCTTCCTTGATTTCATAGCCATCGCCCACTTTTTCGCCGCTGCGTTGGCGGTTGGTGGCAGAAACCGCGCTGGGATTGCCGGTGGTGTAAATGATGGGAATGCCTGCACGTCTGGCTGCTTCGAATAATTTTACTGTCGGTGCAATGGCATTCCATGCCTGATCGCCACA
>Ga0233439_10003847_pt1 | contig 15087 bp, 15 predicted proteins | sample SI_123_September_6_FD_182713 | JGI IMG/M metagenome (GOLD analysis project Ga0233439, IMG submission 182713) | Seawater microbial communities from Saanich Inlet, British Columbia, Canada - SI_123_September2016_100_MG | ecosystem: Environmental > Aquatic > Marine > Inlet | place: Canada: British... | reverse complement strand
GCAACCAACTTCTCAACCGTCAGGACAACCTACAAACCAACCAACTATACAACCATCAGGACAACCAACATCTCAACCGTCAGGGCAACCTACAAGACAACCAACATCTCAACCGTCAGGGCAACCAACAAGTCAACCATCTGGAAAACCATCAAGCCAACCAACGTCTCAACCGTCGGGGCAACCTACAACTCAACCAACTTCTCAACCATCCGAACAACCGAGTAGTCAGCCATCTGGAAACCCAACAGGACAACCTACAAACCAACCAACTATACAACCGTCAGGACAACCAACATCTCAACCGTCAGGGCAACCTACAAGCCAACCAACTACTCAACCATCAGGACAACCAACATCTCAACCGTCAGGGCAACCTACAAGCCAACCAACTACTCAACCGTCAGGACAACCAAGTAGTCAGCCATCAGGAAAACCAACCGGACAACCAACTTCTCAACCATCAGGACAACCAAGTAGTCAGCCAACTAGTCAACCATCAGGACAACCAACAAGTCAGCCATCTGAAAACCCATCAGGACAACCAAGTAGTCAACCATCAGGACAACCAAGCAGTCAGCCATCAGGAAAACCAACCAGACAACCAACTTCTCAACCAACTACACAACCATCCGGACAACCAAGTAGTCAACCATCAGGACAACCAAGTAGTCAGCCATCAGGAAAACCAACCGGACAACCAACTTCTCAACCGTCAGGACAACCAAGTAGTCAGCCATCAGGAAAACCAACCGGACAACCAACTTCTCAACCGTCAGGGCAACCAAGTAGTCAGCCATCTGGAAAACCAACAGGACAACCAACATGGCAACCAACCGGACAACCAAGTAGTCAGCCATCTGGAAAACCAACAGGACAACCAACATCTCAACCATCAGGAAAACCAACAGGACAACCAACTTCTCAACCATCCGGACAACCAAGTAGTCAGCCATCTGGAAAACCAACAGGACAACCAACATCTCAACCATCAGGAAAACCAACAGGACAACCAACTTATCAACCAACAGGGCAACCAACAAGCCAACCAACTACACAACCAACTACACAACCAACTTCTCAACCAACATGGCAACCTACAAGCCAACCAACTACACAACCATCAGGACAGCCAAGTAGTCAGCCATCAGGACAACCAACAGGACAACCAACTACACAACCATCCGGACAACCAACTTCTCAACCATCCGGACAACCAACTTCTCAACCATCCAGACAACCAACTTCTCAACCATCCGGACAACCTACAGTGCAGCCAACAGGACAGCCAACAGGACAGCCCACTTCTCAACCATCCGGACAACCATCCGGACAACCATCCGGACAACCAACTACACAACCAACTACACAACCAACTACACAGCCAACTACACAACCAACTACACAGCCAACTACACAGCCAACAGGACAACCAACTACACAGCCAACTACACAGCCAACTACACAGCCAACTACACAGCCAACGGGACAACCAACAGGACAACCAACAGGACAACCGTCAGGACAACCGTCAGGACAACCGTCAGGACAACCATCGTGTCAACCAACTTCTCATCCGACTTCTCAACCATCTACACCTACGGGACAACCTACAAGTAAACCATCCGGACAACCGAGTAGTCAACCAAGTAGTCAACCGTCAAATCAACCAACAAGTGAACCAAGTAGTCAACCTACGAGTAAACCAAGTAGTCAACCTACGAGTTATCCGACGGGACAACCAACCAATAAACCAAGTAGACAACCAACCACCCAACCTACATCACAACCTTCTGGTATTCCAACCACCCAACCTACATCGCAACCTTCTAGTATTCCAACTACCCAACCTACATCACAACCTTCTAGTATTCCAACTACCCAACCTACATCACAACCTTCTGGTATTCCAACTACCCAACCTACATCACAACCAACAAGCCAACCTAGTATCCAGCCTTCCAGCATACCAACTATTCAACCTACAACAAGCACACCTACACATCAACCTACCAGTAATCCAACATCATTAGAACCCATATCAAAGAATACAAATGAAGTAAAAAATGAAACAGTAAAAGATATAACAGTTTTTGTAAGTATAGGATTATTATTTTTAGTAATAGTGGTATGTGTATATTTTTATTGTAAAAATAAAAAATCAGACAATACGGCTGTAGAACCTATTAGGATAGTTGATAAAATAACAACAAAAATTACATTACCTAAAAAGAATTCCAATATTAAACTAAAAAAAATTAAATCCAAACCAAATATTATTGAGAATAAAGCCAAAAGTAAAATAGATATATTAAAAGATGATATCAAAGATATAAAAGAAATTATTGAAAACGACAAATCAATCAAGTTAAAAAATGGTGATACATTTAAATTAGAAGACGATGATTTAACTATGAGTAACGTCTATGATATTGTATTAAGTAGTTCTTCTGACAGTCAATTTGACTTAATATTGTCATCTTCAGATAGTGATATAGAATTAAGCTCTTCTACAATTTATACGAATTTGAGTAGTTCAATAGATTATGATATAGAAAAAGGGTTACCTAAACATAAAGAAGATATATCAGAATTTGTTGATATAGTTCCTTTTAAAAATAAAACACAATCAGAATTTGATAAAGAATTAAAAAAATCTAAAATAAGAATAAAAACAAGAATGGAAAAATTATTAAAAAAACAGAATGAATTGGCTTCAAATATGCTTACGACAGGGTATTCAGTGAATGATATTATAGATTCATCTGAATTAAATGAAAATCAAATAATAGAAGCATATTTACAAGACAAACCATAGTAGAATTATAGAAATTATTAGTAAAATTGTATAATAACTAAATTTCGCAATGTTACTTTTTATTTCAAAGTAATCTAAAAATAGTTCTGAAAACCCGAATCCAGATAGGTATAAAAATAATCTTCCAATTTCATCATCCATAATGTTATATTAGGAAATATAATATTATGTATTATTTTATTTTACACAATTACCATAACATTTACCTTTGTAATAATAAAAATCTCTATTACGAATAGTAATATCACCATAATGTAGTTTAGAAATAGGTCCTTGAGCGTTACCCGCAATACATTTAGAACCACCAAATAATACACAACAATCAGTAGAACTACATACATTTGTATCTAATTTACCACATTCTTCTTCTAATTTATCAGGTTGATCTTTGTAATGAGTACATATACCAGATTTAATTGATTTCTCGTCAATAAACTCAGATACAGTTGATTTACCAGTAGTCTTACTTAACAATATACTATCTTCATATGTTGGTATATATGAACTAGAACCATACTTATATGTTCCTGGTTCGTAATAATTTATATTGTTAGAAAGTTTATCTGCTGGATTTAGTGGTACCATATTTCCTTCTTCGTCTTTAATCCAAGAGGTTCCATCGTCTTTTAATGCTATCATATTACCGTCTTTATCTTTTACCCAAGCGATTCCATCATCTGTAGTAGTTTTTGTTATTTGTTCTTCATCTATGTAATCTTCAAATTGACTAGGATCGTATTTACCTTCTTCGTCTAATTGTATTTCATAACTAGGTATATCATATTCTTGTTCCGCTGATGTATCTGTTTGAGTTATTTTATTAACGGGTGTGGCTAATATATTACTTGGTGGAGTTGTTTTATCAACCGGTGCGGATAATGTATTATCGAGCACAAGTATTTCATTATCGAGTGGAGTTGTTTCACTTTTATTAATTTCTAAAACCATTTCGTTTAATTCATCTAATTCTTTGTTATCTTCTTGGATTTCGATATTTAATTGTTTAATTTCTTTTTGTTGTGTTTTTATTGCATTATTTAAGAATTTATATCCCCCTTGACCTTTCTTTAGTTTATTAATTTTTTGTCTGTTCTGTTTCATCTGGTTTCTTATATTATTGTGTTTTTTCTTCTTTAATTTTAATGCTTCTTCTTTAGTTTGAATTGTTTCTTTTATAGAAGTTAATTCGTTATTTTCTAAACCTTCAATAATACTATCATAAGAAAAGAGAATACCTAATATAATAATGGCTAATAATATTATAATCCATAAGTAATTCATTGTATTTAATATATATATACCCTCATAGAAAATTGAAATAAATAGTGTAAATATTATAAAGAATATCACATATAGTTTATATAAGAAGTATGATTATCCCAGTTAAATGTTTTACTTGCGGAACAGTATTGGCAGATAAATATAGATATTATCAAGCGGAAGTGCGTCGTATAAAAACAACAAAAGGTCTTTCAATAGAAAAAGTAGTATATTTAACTAAAACAAATGTAGAAAAAACAGCTGAAGGTGAAGTATTGGATACACTCGGACTAACAAATGTATGTTGTCGTCGTCATATGTTAACGCATGTAGATATTGAGTAAATTGATTAAATTATATATAATATTTTTTTTATTGCTATTATATATAATGGGAATTGTTGGATTAAAAAATCTTTGTACGCCTTCATATGTATATTTAGTAATATCAATGATAGCATTATTAGTAATGACAGTTCAAAATTATGGAAATCAAAATAAATATTGCATAGGTCCTTATAAATGTGATGATACAAATACTGCGTTAGTTTTTGTTATTAAAACTATGTATATCTTATTTTGGACTTGGCTATTAAATGTTATTTGTCGTGGTGGAGCCACCCCATTTGCTTGGTTTTTAGTGTTGTTCCCTTTTATTATGATGTTTATTATGTTAGGAGCATTTGTAATTACATCATTGCCAAAGCAACCACAATTAGTATAATTTTATAATATAAAGAGTTATATACGTTTATATTATGATTGCAGAAATAATAAAAGATATATCATATAAGACAAGATTACCAAAACATTTAATTTACAAACATATTATTCCATATACATATCAAAAACAGCCGAGAGATCTGCAAATAGATATTATTAATTATAAACGGGATATCAATTTATTAGAAAGTAGATATTATACACATTATAATGCGTTTATATTATTGATCGATTTATTAAATTTTAATGAGTTTAGTCTAGTTACCCAGGTATTAAATGAAAAATTAGAGGAAGTATTGAGACGACATATCATATTGCGAAATTATAGTAAAACCGATTTGTTAGATTTTGTAAAAAAAATATTGTTAGTAAGAGATGTAAGAATAGAAAGATATATAAAACTAGTATGGTGTTTAATGGATATTAAAGAACGGAATATATTTATAGAAAGATATATATTATCAGATGAATTAGAATAAGAAAATTGAATATATATAAACTACAATAATCAGTATAAAATAATAGTTATATAATTTATAACAATGAACCCAGTAATTTCTAATATTTCCGAAGATGGTGATATTTATAAATTTACATTATCTGATATAAACGTTAGTTTAGCAAACGCAATTAGAAGAACAATTCTTTCTGATATTCCGACATTGGTATTTGACGCTGAAAATAGGGAAAAATGCGTTGTTGAAAAAAATACAGGAAGGTTACATAACGAAATCTTGAAACATAGATTGACTTGTATCCCAATTCATATGAACGAATTGGATATATTGCCAGGAAATTATGTAATGGAATTGGATATGACAAATGAAACGGATAATATGATATATGTAACTACCGAGCATTTCAAGATTAAAAATAAAACGAATGATAATTATTTGACACAAGAAGAAACACGTAAAATATTCCCTTCTTCTATAAAAACGAATATGTTTATTGATTTTGCTAGATTAAGACCTAAGATTGGAGTAACAATACCGGGAGAACAAATAAAATTAACTTGTGAATTTTCAGTAAAAACAGCAAAAGATAACAGCACATATAATGTAGTATCAAAGTGTTCTTATGGTAATACAATCGATGTTGAAAAGGCAAAAACAGTATGGGATAATATAGAACAACAAATGAGAAGTGAAGAAGCTACCAATGATGAAATTACATTTAAAAAGAAAAATTATTATTTGTTAGACGCACAACGTTCTTATAAAAATGATAGCTTTGATTTTGTAATACAAACGATAGGTGTCTATGAAAATAGAGAAATTGTCAAGAAAGCGTGTGTAGTTTTACAAAATAAATTGGTAGAATTAGTTCAAAATATAGATTCTGATATTATTCGTATTAAAAAGAGTGAAACTACAATTGATAATTGTTATGATGTTGTTTTAGAAAATGAGGATTATACATTAGGCAAGATGTTGGAATATATTCTATATGAAAAATATTATAATGGCGAAAAAATACTAACATTTTGCGGCTTTAAGAAATTCCATCCTCATGATGACGATAGCACACTTCGTATTGCTTTTTCACAAGCTGCCGATAAACGTATGGTAGGACAATACATAAAAAATGCTGCCGTAGAAGCGAAGGATATTTACAAACATGTATATAAATTGTTCTAATAAAATGGATATATTATAATAATAAATATTTTTTATTGGTATTTATTATTTTTGGCAAAATTGAAATATACGATGTGTATTCGATAATATTGTAAAATGAAATTAAATCTTTGGAAGTATTTACTAGTATGTTGTTTCAGAAAAAAAAATAATAACATATTACATAAAAATATGTCAAGTGATTTAGTAAATCTATTAGAAAATGTGGAATATAGAGATACTGTTCCCTTTGTGCCACCAATCCAATATGGTAAGGTAATCAAAGTATATGATGGTGATACTATAACAATTGCGTCTGTATTACCAAATACAACTGAACCAATCTACCGGTTTTCCATTAGGTTGAATGGTATTGACACGCCAGAAATACGTGGTAAAACACAAGAAGAAAAAGAATTAGCTATACAAGTTAGAGACGCATTATATGAAAAGATCTATGGTAAGATGGTTGAATTAAGAAATGTCGGTAATGAAAAATATGGTCGTGTATTAGCAGAGATTTATTTGGATGGTGAAAATATTAATCAATGGTTAGTTGATGAACATTTTGCTGTAGCCTATGATGGTGGTAAAAAACATAGACCTGCGAGTTGGGGATAAATATAAAATTGAAAATAAATAAATAATAATTATAATAGCAAGTTATTATTTATAGACAATATGGAAAAGCGTTTGAATAAGAAATTTGAAGAATATATTTCAAGCTTTAAAAATAGTATTCGTGATAAAATAAATTCACTCGAATTTTCAGAAAAAGAAAAAATAAATGATTTGATGGGATATGTGTATGATTATGAAAGGTTAGTATTTTATAAAGATGATATTTCAAAACGTAAACGTGTCAAAAATACTATTCCAGAAACAAACAGATGTAATGCTAAGCGAGCAAGTGGAGAACAATGTACCAGACGTAAAAAGGAAGGATGTGAATATTGTGGAACACATGTTAAGGGAACTCCACACGGTTTAATAAATGACGTAATAGACCAAACAGAAATGAAACATAAAATCGATATTATAGCTCAAGAAATAGGTGGAATTGTATATTATATAGATAGTTTTAAGAATGTATATAATACGGAAGATGTTATGAATGGAAAGGAAAACCCAGAAATAATTGCTTCATATGTTATGAATAACGGTATTTATTCGATTCCATCATTAGGATTATAATTATTCATTCGTTTTTGATTTTGATATTTTACGTGTTATGTTTTCTTTTGTTACTTCAACCCGATTCTCTTTTATAAAGTTGTTAATATCTGATGCCTGATTTAAATCGCCATTATAATATTTAGTTAATATTTCCAAGAGAACTTTGTTGTTAATGGGTTTTTTTACATTTTTCTTTGTATAACAAATTTGTCCATCATTTAAATCAAAACAATCAATATCATTCGATTTCATAGTATTCATTAATTGGACGTTTATATCTTTTTTTTCTTGTCTTCTATTTGATATTTCTTTTTGTAAATGACGTATTTCATTATCTAAACGAACCCATTCTTTTACTGTTTGAATTAATTGTTCTTTCCCACTCATTTATACTATTAGAGATATATTTTTATATTTTTTATGTGATATTATATCAATAAATTATATTATACTATATTAAATGATATTTACTTATAAAACTAGAAATAATACTGCAATCCCTCAAGAAAAACCTAAAGTCCTTCCAATAAACCATTTTAGTAGAAGACCAATGGGAATAAATCCTCCATATACACAAATGTTAAGCAGAACAACACCGAGTGATGGTGACCGAATGAAATGGGGAGCACCTACGTGGACGTTATTTCATTGTATACCAGAAAAAATAAGTGATGAAAATTTTACAAAACATAAAGATAGTATTATACGCACTATTGTTACCATATGTAATAATTTACCGTGTCCGAGTTGTAGTAGCCACGCAACACAATATATGAAAAAGGTTAATTTTCTGGCTATTAAAAAAAAAGAAGATTTAAAAAAAATGTTATTTGTTTTTCATAATTCAGTAAATGAACGCAAGGGTTATAGTCAATATTCATATGATAATTTAGATGAAAAATATGATAGTTTGGATTTTACAAGGGTAGTGAATGTATTTATGTTTCATTTTCAAAAAAAAACATATGCTCCCAATCTAATGTCCGAGCAAATCTATAGACAACACCAAGTCCAAATTATAAAAAAATGGTTTAATGAGAACATGCATATTTTTCAATAAAATGATAATATAATTATTTTATTGAACTACTTATACACCACCAACGTTCTTAGATATTAATTTACCGTTTTTGTATACATTACATCTAAATGTGCTTTTTGATGGTTTACTACATACTTCTTTGTTTGTTAATGAACTGAAATACATAAGTGAAGGTGTTTTGCTACTTGAAATTACATATCCCCATAATAAACCTATACCAGAACCTATAAATAATGATGCTAATAATTGGAATACTGAATAGCAACTATTGTTATTATTCCATATAAAGTCCAGTAAAATCAATAATGGGAAAAATACTAAGGTAGGTATATTTTGGAGAACAAGTTTGTATTTTAATATAGCGTATAGCAAATACATAAATGTGAATGAAAGAGCTGATTGTCCGAGTGGTAAATCAGAAAAGTTTTCAGCCTGTCCTAATGTGAGAACATTACATATTTCAGGAGAGTTTTCTGGTCTTTGAAATTTATTCATAGGCCAGCTTTTACTAGCAATCATTGTAACAAATGAACTAAATAAAAGTCCTACTAAATATACAAACCCTTTGAAATCTTGATTGAATATAGAAGCAAGTATGAAAAATGATGCTAATACAAATGGCGCTAAACGTAAAAATAAATATCCGAATCCGACAATGTTTAAATCCATATTGTTATAATATTATAATATAACAATATATTTCTTTATTATGCAAATACTATTTTGAATACTTCTTGAATAGTGCTTACTTCATAGAAATGTATATCTTCATATAGTGTCTCGTTTGCATTCTTTTTCCATTCATTATATTCACGACTATTACTTTTGGGATATAAGAATGTTTTTACTCCCGCCTTTATTCCACCTGATATTTTCATATCAAGACCTCCTATTTTTGTTACTTCTCCTTGTAAGTTGATTTCACCAGTCATAGCAATCGTATTGTCTATCTTTTTATTGTTAAATAAACTGTATATGGCTGTTGTAATAGCAGCTCCAGCTGAAGGACCGTCTTTTGATATAGCACCTTCAGGACAATGAATATGAAGACCTTGACATTTCGTATCTGTAAATTGTGTTATTAATTTCTTTTTTATAGTATTTGATGTTAGGTTCCACGCTAATGATTTTGCTACATTCATGCTTTCTTTCATAACGTCTCCTTGTAATCCAGTAAGTCTCAAATCTAAGAAGATAGGTGTCGGATATAACATAGTTTGTATTGGTATGATACCACCTCTGCCGAGTGAATTCGCCCATAATCCATTAATAGTTCCTATAACCGGATTTTTGTGAATGTATTTTTCAACTACTTTTTCGTATTTTGGTAAATATTTGTTTTCTAAATTATCAACAGTAATCTTGATTGGTAATGTAGTGTCCGTGTCATTATTTTTTAGAATGTCTAAGTTTATTTCTCCATAAAGGTCAAATAATAATTCTTTTAGCTTTCTGACACCGGGTTCCATTGTATATGTATCAATTATATATTCAATCATTTTATCACTCATATCAACAACGTCGTTAAATCTCATTTTCTTATTTATCTCGGGTAATATGAACCTTTTAACAATCACTATTTTTTCATCTAATGTCAAGTTCTCGAATTTAATTCTATGAATTCTATCCAGTAAAATTTTATCGATTTGTTCTGGATCGTTATAGGAAAATATAAATAAGGCTTTTGATAAATCTATATTGACACCGCTGAAATATTTATCTTGAAAACAATCGTTTTGTGTTTGGTCTATTAAATGAGTAAAAATACCAATAATTTCACGACCATTTTCAGTTTTACTTACTTTATCTAACTCATCAACATAAATTATTGGATTCATGCATTTCGATTCCATTAATATTTCTACTATTTTTCCCCACGTTGAATTTAAATATGTATAACTATGTCCTTCCAATGTTGAACCATTACAAGAACCTCCTAATGCTATAAACGAAAAAGGTCTTGGTTCTCCATCATCGTCTTTTAAACACATGGATAATCCTTTTTTAGCCATACTAGTTTTACCAATACCTGGACTTCCTTCAAATCCAAAACAATAACCGGTTTGTTCTCCATTCATCCACTGACCTATGATTTTCATAATCTGATTTTTTGCGTGTGTATGTGCGTATATGGATTTATCTAACGTTTGCATTATATTGTTAATGTTCTCTTCTACTTTGTTTATATTCGTTTTTAGTAGTCTTAATTCTTGCTTTACGTTAGTTAATGAATTTGCTTTATCTGTTATCACAGTATCAAACAATTCATATATTATAGTATTGTCAGTATTATTGTCAATTCCATTCAAAAAGTCGTATACTTTGCTAATTTGAGATGTCTTTGATTGATTTGTTATTGTTAAACGTAGTTCTTTATTGGATTTTTTATATGAGTTTATTTTTTGTATAATCGCATTTAACTGTTTTATATTTAAACTATTAATATTGGTATTTATTATTTGTAAAATGTTCTCATACATGTGATTATTTATAAACTTCATATTATGATTTATTTCTAATAATGTATATTGGTCTTTTTCGTTAAACCGAAAATTAGGTAATAGTGTTTTAAAAATAGATATTAATCGTATAAACCAGTTGTTAATATTTTTGATTTGTTTTAATGAAGGTTCTTCGCGATATATATTAAATGGAATTTTTAACAAACCTTCTATGTATTGTTTTGCTTTCAATCCCATTTCATCTGGCTTTCCCTTTATTTCTTTTAATTTTAATATTGCCTTTTCTTTGATTTTATCATCTGCTTTCATAAGATATATTTGTTGTTCTAATGTAATTTGATTTATATCATATTTTTGTATCATATTATTTGCTGTGGTAATAGTTTCCTTTATTACTTCTTTGAAATTCGTTTTTATTTTCCACGGTAATGAATTATAGATTATATGTTGTTCGTTTTTATTATTGTCGGTTGAATCTACTGACAAAACTTCATAAAGTAAATAACTAATATATTGTACGTCACTGTCTTTGTCAAATAATAGTAAATTTATAAGCATATTACGTTTTGATATTGTATCTAGTTCTAAAAATGTATTCATCGTTTTGTCTAATTTATTTGATTTTATGGTTTTCACATCTGTTATAATAGTTATCATCTTTTTTACAATATCATTATTACCATAAATAAGTATATCTTTGAATGATATAGTTTCTATTATACGCTTTATAATATATTTCTCGTTTGTAGGAAAAGCAACCATCAATTGTTTTAATTCTTCTTTTCTTTTCGTAATGTATTCGTTACTGAAACAATCAATATGAAGGTCTTCAATAATACCTGTTATGATTAAGGATTTTCGTGCCTTTTCATTTTGTATTAACACTCTTACTCCATATACTTGATGATAAAATGGTTCGTTCTTATTTTCTATATCGAAACATTCTATTGTGTTGTAGTTCTCAATGTCTATGTTTTCTTCTGTAATTTTGTTTTCACATAAAATATTTTTACTTTCATATGTAGTTGTCTTTTTCCAATGTATAATCTTATACCCAATAGGACGTATGTATTTTTTTATTAATTCATATTTACTCTGTAAAATAGGATTTGCATTCTGAATCTTTTTGAAATCAGAACCAAAACTAATAAATAATAGATCTTCTATGTGACTTGTTCCAAAACCACATATTACCATTGATAATTTATCAATAACCTTCTGGAATGAGTCGATTAATTCTTCCATATTGTAGTTATTTTCATTTTTTATTGTTTCTTCTATTTTTGATGTCTTTTCATATAAATCAGTCAATATTGATATTGACAATGTGGTATCATTATTACTAAATATTTCTTCGGTTTTGTTTCGTTTTATTGATAAAATTGTGTTTCGAATGATGTCTTGTATATATAATAATTTTTCTAATACTATGTTTATCGTGTTATTTTTATTAATTTGTTTTTTGTTTTTAGATACATTCGTCAATATATCTGTACGCTTTCCTTGTTTCATAGTAAGATAATATGATATTATAAATATATTTATTTTACAAGATATGATGTATTAATTAAAATAATATAAATGTAAACTTATACATATATTATATAGCGTATTGGAAATTAACTTGTAATATAATGGGTATTCCAAGTTATTTTTCTCATGTTATTCGTAAATATACGAAAATATTGAGAAGTAGTAAATATTTTGTCGATAACAATAAACTGTTTACACATCTTTATATGGACTGTAACTCAATTGTATACGATTCATATCATAACATTAGTTCTACGTATGATGAAAAAAGAAAAGATGAGTTTGAAGAACAACTGATTCGTAATGTTGCAACACGCATTGAGAAATATGTATCTATGATAAACCCTACTCACGTTTTGTATATTTCTTTTGATGGCGTTGCACCATTGGCTAAAATGGAACAACAGAGAACACGGCGATATAAAACTTACTTCTCATCAAATATTAATTATGATAATGTTGAAAAAAAGAAGGGTTGGAACACATCATCAATAACGCCCGGGACGATTTTTATGGAAAAATTATCTAATTATATGTATTTTTATTTTAATCATAAGGAACTTCAGTATAATGTAAAAAATATAATTGTATCTTGTTCTGATAAACCAGGTGAAGGCGAACATAAGTTATATAGTCATATCAGGAACACTAATATGAGTGGGGCAAATGTTTCGGTATATGGTTTAGATGCTGATTTAATCATGCTTTCGATTTTTCATTTGAAATATTGTGATAATATTTATATCTTCCGTGAAGCACCTGAATTTTTGAAGAATTCAATACCTGTTAATATTCAAAATAACAGTAATGAGCCGTATTTTTTAGATATTCGTCATTTATCTTCCTCGATCGTAAATGAAATGGGTTGCCATGATAATACGGTTTTAAGAATCGATGATTATGTTTTTATGTGTTTCTTATTGGGTAATGATTTTTTACCACATTTTCCAGCGATGAATATCAGAACACACGGCATTAGCGTTTTATTAGATGTGTATAAAAAACATATCGGTCGTTTTTATAATAGGTCTTTCATTTCACAAACAACAGGCGTAATACAATGGAAATATGTAAATTTATTTATACGAGAATTAGCCAGTATGGAACACGAGTTATTGAAACAAGAATATTTTGTCAGAAATAAATTTGATAGACGTAGATACCCTGAAACTACAAGTGAGGAAAAGCAAGATGTATTGCTGAATTGTCCTATTATTTATCGTCACGACGAAAAGTATATATGTCCGGACGAAACACAATGGGAAGGTAGATATTATAAAAATTTATTTAATAATGATTGTGTTAATAGAGCAGAAATATCTATAAACTATTTACAAGGTATAGAATGGGTATATAAATATTATACTGGTGATTGTCCTGATTGGAAATGGAAGTATAATTATCATTATCCACCTTTGTTTAATGACTTGTGTAAATATATTCCTCATTTTGATACTAATTTTATTAGTATAAATAATAATAAACCATTGTTCCCTTATACTCAATTAGCATATGTTTTACCAAAATCTAATTTACATTTGTTACCAAAAAAAATTCAGGACTTTTTAATACATAATTTTTCTGAGTTATATCCTGAACTTTTTAATTTTAAATGGGCTTTTTGTAGATATTTTTGGGAAGCTCATCCTGTTTTACCGGAAATATCCAATGAACTATTAGATACTTGGAATAAGCAGTTTATATTGTATAAGCAACAAAACAATAGTGCGATTTTATAAATAAATATTATTTATTATTGGTTTTGATAATATTTATCTGATTGGGTAGATTGTTAATATAATTTATATTTTCATTATTATTACGCATATAACAATTCTTAGATGCATGTTTTATTATGCATATTTTATGGATATTATGTAGAAATTTTGGTTGTTTATCCATTGTGGTGAAATTAATTACTTTTATTATTATCGGATAATGTTTTTCAATTTTATAGTCTTCTTTGAAGTCTAATTAGTTCGGACTGTGCGGTGTGTGTGCGGTGGTGGTCTGGACCTCTATGCTTAAGTTGGAGATCACAAATATCCATAAGTAGCTTTTCAGCAGTCTTTAAAGCGTGAACGTCGTTATGCTTCATTAACTTATGTGCCAATACATATTTCAAACGAATATGGGTATCATAACTGGCATTTTTAGGTTCAGTATTTTTTACTTGATAATGAAGTTCTTGGTTGTTAATGTTTCTCTTCAAACGCTGAAGTTGATATTGGTTCTTACAATACTTTTTAATATCGACCAGTGATACACCACTAATATTTTGAATTTTATGTGAATCACGGTCGTGAGAAGATGATTGATTAATAATAGAGTTAGGCATTGTAACTATACACTGTATATATTTATATAGTAATGTATTTTTAAATCAATTTTCTAATAAGTATTGTATAAAAAGAATGAAAAGGGTGTGTAAAGTGTAAAGTGTAAATGGTATATG
>Ga0233439_10003841_pt1 | contig 15113 bp, 15 predicted proteins | sample SI_123_September_6_FD_182713 | JGI IMG/M metagenome (GOLD analysis project Ga0233439, IMG submission 182713) | Seawater microbial communities from Saanich Inlet, British Columbia, Canada - SI_123_September2016_100_MG | ecosystem: Environmental > Aquatic > Marine > Inlet | place: Canada: British... | reverse complement strand
TGGTCCTTTTGTCGACTTTCAGAATAGAGCCCTGGCCCAAAACACCAAGCATCAGCATGTCTTTTCAAAGGGAATCCACCTGATTATTAAGAGATTAACTCCCCATGAGCGTGTGCTGACGTTCTTTGCTGACGATGGACGGCTTTTCTTTGCTATCCCGATGGGGAATAAAACTGTCATTGGTACTACTGACACTCAAGTTCCCCACCCTGAGACACACGTCACACCAGAAGACAGATCTTTTGTTCTGAACAACATCAATAAGCGCGTTGAATTGGAGGGCCCTTTGAAAGAGTCGGACATCATTGCAGAGCGCTGTGGGGTTCGCCCACTTGTGGTTGAGCGTCAACAAGATAAAACTATAACTGATTGGGTGAAGATGTCGCGGAAGCACGAAATAGACGTTGACACCAATCAAAAAACTATCAGTATCTTCGGAGGGAAGCTAACAGATTGCCTGAATATTGGTGAGGAGGTTGTCGAATTCGTGCGAGAATGTAATGTGGATATTCACGAACATACTTCAGTTTGGTACGGTGAACCTTCAAAGAATGAACATGATCGATTCCTACAAAGAGCAGCTGAGATTAGTCTAGATGATTCCACTCCTCAAAGTGCTAGTGAACCAAGCTCAACCCGCCTTTGGCGGCGCTATGGAATTAAAGCTTTCGATTTGTTGAACCAGATAGAAGTGAATCCTGAATTGAAAGAAGAACTGATTCCAGACTCTGAGTGCCTAAAGGTCGAAGCAGTCCACGCCAGAGATCATGAAATGGTTGTTCACTTGGAAGATTTTCTCAGAAGACGAACAAAGATCTCCATGATGATTTCCCAGAAGAATCTTGAGGAAAATCCTGCCACCAAAGAAGCCTGTCAGATTCTTTTCGGTGATCATTCTCACGATCGTTGGAAAAGCTTTATTGAATCTGCTCAGGTTCAAAAAGATGTTGCGCTGAACTAACCTTAAAAATGTGAAAAAGCTAAATACTGCCCAACGGGACCAGCAACTCTATGCGTCCAGGATTGCCTGGTACTATTACAAGGCTGGATGGACGCAAAATGAAATTGCTGAAAAGCTTGGACTAAATCGTGCCCGTGTGATCAGTGTGCTGAATGAAGCCAGATTGTCAGGCCGGGTTACCATTCATGTTCACGGTGCTGACGCTCGCTTGAGTGATTTGGAACATCAACTTTGTGAAAAGTGGCATCTCAAAGAAGCTCTCCTTGTTCCAGAAATTTCTCCTGAACATATTAACGAAAACATTGGTCTGGCAGCGGCTCAGTATATGGAACGCTTTCTTGACCACGAGAAGCAATTGATTGGGCTTGGCTGGGGCTCTACGATCTCCTGGATGACAAGAAACACTACCCATTCTACTCGGTCGGAGACATCGTTCATCACTCTGTGTGGAGGTGTGACGACCTACCTGAGTACTCGTATTGCTGAAAGGTCTGTCGGCTCACTCCTTTCTGGATTTCGCTATCCTTTCTACATCATACCGACACCACTTGTTGTCAATTCAAAGGAAATCAGGGACCTCCTCTTGAAAGAGCCTGAAGTACACCGAGTGTTACAAATGGCGCTTACCGCTGATTTAAGCTTTGTTGGGATTGGTGCCATTGAACCGAGCAACAGCTTCTCTCAATTCGGATATCGAAGTAAAGAAGATCTGGAATTATTGACGAGATTAGGGGCAATTGGTGAAATACATGGAGAATATTTCGACGCAGAAGGGCAGTCACTGCAACTTGAACAGCACGATCGACTGATTGCTACGCGGCTGTCAGATTTGCGGAAGATGAAACAGGTCGTGGGTATCGCAGGAGGAGAGCGAAAACTGGAAGCACTACGTGGAACCCTGAGAGGAAACTTGATATCTACTCTGATCACTGACGAACGCACAGCCCAAGCACTGCTGCAATAATTTCTGACCGCTTCAAAAACTCATCGCAGACTGAAAAAGAATCTTCCCTCTGTCGCTTTACCATCCCTCTTCTTGCCGTAACCTTTCAAACTAAAACTCGTTACAAAACACTGAGAGAAAAAGATAAATTGAATTAATTGGATATTTTCCAGCGATTTTTTTGATTAGTTTACTGTAAGGTGTCAGATAAAAGCTGCACCAAAAGTTACTTGAAACTAGTGTGGAAAGAAGAGCTGATTTGAATCGTCAAACTTTGCGGAATACGAAGATAGCGTAGAGGATAGCGACGATTGAGGCACCCCATAGTGGCAAATCTGTAAGACCCAGCCAAAATATGTGAATAAATCCACTACCTAAAAGAGAAATAAAGAGGCGGTCACCTCGAGTAGTATGCAACCCCAAAACCCCATAGCGTGGGCCGCCTCCAGGTGATTTGTATTCCCAGATTGCCATGCAGGTCAATGCCACCACAATCATGATAAAGAACAGTGCGGTCTGCCAGGTCCAAGCCATCCACGAAAGAAACATCTTTATACCCTCCCCAAAGCAAAGCCCTTGGCTATATAATTCCGCACAAAATAAATCACAAAAGCGCCAGGGACGATCGTAAGGGTACCAGCTGCAGACAACAGACCTAGTTCATATCCTGCTGTACTCACTGTACGGGTCATTGTTGCAGCAATCGGTTTAGCATCCACAGCTGTCAATGTCTTAGCCAAGAGCAGCTCCACCCATGAGAACATGAAGCAAAAGAAGGCGGCTACCCCAATTCCGGCTGCAATCGCTGGAATGAAGATTCTAAAGAAAAATTGTGGAAACGAGTAGCCATCGATGTATGCCGTTTCGTCTAATTCTTTTGGTACTCCAGACATAAATCCTTCAAGAATCCAGACCGCCAGAGGAATATTGAAAAGACAGTGCGACAAGGCAACTGCGATGTGTGTATCGAACAAGCCTATTGAGGAATACAACTGAAAAAATGGTAATGCGAAGACTGCTGGTGGAGCCATCCGATTTGTGAGCAACCAAAAAAACAAATGCTTATCTCCAAGAAATCGGTATCTGGAGAAGGCATAGGCTGCTGGCAAGGCAACGAGCAATGAGATGATAGTGTTGATAGTTACATAGGTCAAAGAATTGACATAGCCCATGAACCATGTGGGATCTGTGAAAATCGTAACGTAATTTTCGACCGTAAAATTATTCGGCCAGAGGGTGAACGAACCTAGGATTTCGTTGGTAGTCTTAAATGACATGTTGACAAGCCAATAGATCGGCAACATCAAAAACAGGATATAAACGGTGGGAATCAGCCAGGTCATTTTCTTCATCAGTTGGTCTCGTTACGCATCATAAGTGTGTATAAAACCCAACATAGCAGTAGGACCACAAGGAAGTAAATGATTGACATTGCTGCGGCCGGACCGAGATCAAACTGACCTAAAGCCACTTTCACAAGGTCAATTGAAAGGAAAGTAGTACTGTTCCCAGGACCTCCACCAGTCAATACGAATGGCTCTGTATAGATCATGAAGCTATCCATCAGGCGCAGGAGCAGGGCGATGGTTAGGACCCGTTTCATCTTGGGTAATTGGATGTAGCGAAACACCTGCCAAGAAGTGGCACCATCAATTTTTGAGGCTTGATAGTAGGCGTCTGGAATCGATCTCAAACCTGCATAACACAGTAGCACAACCAGCGAAGTCCAGTGCCAAACGTCCATTGCGACTACCGTCACCCAGGCCCAAAAAGGGTTCTGTGTGAAGTTGTAGTCAAAGCCAACTCCATTGAGCATCTTGCCCAGCAACCCAATATCAGGCAGAGCAAAGATATTCCACATAGCCCCTACCACGTTCCAGGGAATCAAAAGAGGTAGTGCCATCAAAACCAGACAAATTGTAACCCCAATGCCTTGACGTGGCATTGTCAGGGCAATCCCGACTCCGAGAGGAACTTCTATCAATAAAATCAGCAAAGTGAAGAGAAGTTGACGTCCCAATGCATCATGAAATCGTTCAGACCGCATCACATCCTCAAACCACTTGATTCCCTCCCAAAAAAAAAGGTTATCTCCGAAGGTTTCCTGAACGGAATAATTCACCACTGTCATCAACGGAATGATAGCATTGAAGGCTACCAGTGCCAAAACTGGCAAGACCATGAACCAAGCTTTTTGATTGATCGTCTTGTTGATCATGATTGACCTTTCACCTCGTGAATCCACCCATCACAATAGACATGAGTATGATTAGGGTCGAAATCCAGGTGTAATGCACCTGATGGAATTTCGACTTCTTCGCTGGCGTAAATGTTCAGGTTTGTGCCACCAACTTCTGCTTTGATAATACGGTATCTACCAACATCATCGACTCGCTTAATTTGAGCCGGTATACCTTCAGATACTAGCCGAATGAATTCTGGACGAATGCCAAGTTGGAGATTTGAAGTAGAAGCAGGATTTGGAAGATTTTTATTCAAAGGAATACTGTAACCTCCAAAGACCGCTCCACCATCATACCACTCACAGGGTAGGACGTTCATTCCTGGAGAACCGATAAAATGGCCTACAAAAGTATGTCTTGGTCTCGAGAAGAGTTCTTCTGGAGTTCCGATCTGGACTATCTCCCCCTCATACATCACAACCACCTCATCCGCAAAGGTCAGCGCCTCCGTCTGATCGTGGGTGACATAAATCATTGTGAATCCAACTTGCTGATGTAGCCGCATCAATTGAGATCTTAACTCCCACTTCAGGTGAGGGTCAATCACAGTCAGTGGCTCATCAAACATCATCACATTGACGTCAGAACGAACCAACCCTCTACCTAAGGAAATTTTTTGCTTGTCTGCTGCGGTCAAGCCCGACGCACGATGCTTTAGCTGGTTTTGAATCGAGAGCATCATTGCTACCCGCTGCACACGTTCATCAAGTTCAGCTTCTGGTAGTTTTCTATTTCGCAAAGGAAATGCCAGATTGTCGTAAACCGACATCGTGTCGTAGACCACCGGGAATTGGAAAACTTGTGCAATGTTTCGTTGGTCAGGGAGGAGTGAGGTTACATCCCTATCATCAAAGAGGATTTGACCCTCTGAAGGTTTGAGAAGCCCCGATATCAAATTCAATAATGTTGTTTTTCCACAACCGGAAGGACCCAGCAGAGCAAACGCTCCACCATCTCGCCAGGTCAAATCAATCTTCCTGAGGGCATAATCTTCTTCAGACTGTGGATTTGATAAATAGCTATGTTGGAGTGATTTGAGTGTTATCGAAGACATTTCAAACCTGAGCCGGGACGAGTTGTTCTTGGCTATCAAAGAGCAAACAGTTTGAGGCCAAAACGTAAAGCTCCAATTTTTCACCAGGGGGAAAGAGCATCACTCCCGGAGTGTGCGCTACCCAATCATGCTCGGCCCAACGCAAATGGATAAAACTCTCTGAACCAGTGATTTCTGTAACTGTAACCTCACCGGACAATTCAAGAATGTCCTTTCCGTTGCACTGAATCCGGAGATGGTGAGGACGAAATCCAAGTGTATATTCTCCAATAGGAACATTTTGGAAAGGAGGTAACTGCAGTGATAAACCTTTTTCACCCTCAAAACCCTGTTCCGTACGTTTCAGTTTAAGAGTGTTCAGTGGAGGATCAGAAAACGCCTTTGCAGTAGCGAGGTCATGAGGTTTTCTAAAGACTTCGTGGGTTGGACCGTATTGAGTAACACGCCCCTCACGCATCGTCGCGGTGTAACCGCCCATTAATAGAGCTTCATGAGGCTCTGTAGTCGCATAAACAACTGTCGCTCCAGTATCCGCAAAGAGTCGGGGCAATTCCTCACGGAGTTCTTCTCGGAGTTTATAGTCAAGGTTGACCAGCGGTTCATCAAGCAACACCAAATCAGCTCCTTTCACAAGCGCTCTTGCTAATGCAGTTCTCTGTTGCTGCCCCCCTGACAATTCACTTGGTTTGCGCTGCATGTACGGGGTCAACTTGAGCAACTCTGCAACCTTTTCCACGCGAGGTCGCAGTTGACTTTCATAGAGTTTCTGGATTCGCAAAGGAGAAGCGATGTTCTCAAAAACAGACATATTGGGAAAATTGATGAACTGCTGGTAAACCATCGCCAAATTTCGGCGTTGCACAGGTATTCCAGTTACATTCTGACCTTTGAACCAAACTGATCCCGTGCTGGGTTGGTCGAGACCAGCCATCAAACGCATCAGCGATGTTTTGCCCGACAAGGTAGGACCTAGCAAAACATTGAATACGCCCGGATTGAGGCTTAAATCGGTGTGTGAAATGTGCACTTCACCGTACACCTGCTTACTAAGTTCACGGAATTCAATAGACATCTGGAATAGTCGCTGAAGGCAGGATCAGGATCCTGCCCGGCAGATCCTCGGAGGGAAGCCCCCGAGAAAAGGATGGTCTGGAAAGAACTGATTAGTTCTGGCTCCAGCGTTTAATCAAGGAATCGTAACTAACAGTTACACCCTTAGGCTTTTCGTTGGCTAATTTGGCCTTCGGCGAGCCTGGTTGACTCAGCCAGTAGGAAGGATCACGCTCTTCATTCAGTCGGGGACCGCAACCACCGTAAACGTTGGCAGCTTCGTCAGCCTTCTGCATACGTGACATGACTTGGTCCATCTCACCAGCTAGCCTGTTCATCGCCTCCTGGGGAGTAAAAGCACCAGAGTTGACGTCACCAATTTGTTGCCACCAGATCTGGGCTAGCTTTGGATAGTCTGGAACGTTGATTCCAGTTGGTGACCACGCAACTCGATCTGGAGATCGATAAAACTCTACAAGCCCACCCAGCTTTGCTGCTCTTTCCGTAAAGTGTTGATGGCGCACTGTGCTGTCACGGATGAACGTCAAACCAACGTCACTCTTCTTGACATCAACTGTTTTGGAGGTGACGAACTGCGCATACAACCAGGCAGCCTTGGCACGGTCAACTGGTGTAGACTTCAGAATGGTCCAGGAACCTACGTCCTGATAGCCAACTTTCTGGCCTTCTTCCCAGTAGGGACCGTGTGGGCTTGGTGCCATTCTCCATAGTGGTGTACCACTTTCGTCAACCGTATTGTTTCCATCAGCACGTGATTTCACCATATCGGCTGTGAAAGCAGTGTACCAGAAAATTTGCTGGGCCACGTTACCCTGAGACAGTGCAGGTAGTGACTGATAGAAATCATATGAGGCAGCTCCAGGTGGTGCGTATGCTCTCAGCCACTCATCCCATTTGCGAATTGCATAAACTGCGGCTGGACCATTTGCTGCACCACCACGACTTACAGAGGCACCGACGGGGTTACAGCTGCCAGCTTCCATACGAATACCCCATTCATCAACAGGTATTCCGTTTGGCTCACCTTTAGAACCCGCTCCAGCCATGGACAACCACGCATCTGTCATTCTCCAGCCCAAGTCTGGTGCGCGTTTGCCATAGTCCATGTGTCCGTAAATCTGCACACCATCAATGTTCTTCACGTCATTTGAAAAGAACTCTGCGATATCTTCATAAGCAGACCAGTTAACTGGAACGCCAAGATCATAGCCATACTTCTGTTTGAAGGCCGCTTGAAGATCTGGTCGATCAAACCAATCCTTACGGAACCAGTAAAGATTTGCGAACTGTTGATCAGGCAACTGATACAAGTCGCCATCTGGACCCGTAGTAAACTGTACACCCATGAAATCATTGAGATCTAGGGTAGGTGACGTTACATCCTTACCTTCTCCAGCCATGAAGTCGGTCAAGTTGTAAGCGAGTTGCAATCGGGAGTGTGTTCCAATCAAATCGCTGTCGTTCACATAAGCATCGTAAAGATTTCGCTTGGTTTGCATCTGGGTCTGAACAGCTTGAACAACTTCCCCTTCTCCCAGCAGTTGGTGGTTCACTTTGATGCCAGTGATTTCTTCAAATGCTTTTGTCAGGACTTTGGACTCATAGGAGTGAGTCGGAATTGTTTCTGACAGAACATTGATCTCCATACCTTTGAAAGACTCGGCTGCTTTGATGAACCACTCCATTTCGGCCATCTGCTCAGCTTTGGAAAAAGCAGAAGGCTGGAATTCACTGTTGATCCAACTCTCAGCCTCCGGCTTTCCAGCCATCGCAGTAAAGGCACTCATCGTCAGCGCTAACGCTGCGCTCATGAAAAGTTTACTAAATTTCATTATCTTCCTCCTTTTTGGGGGATACGAATTCAGAAATTTCAAAAAGATTGAGTTTAGCAAAATGCTAAACTGCTTGTGTGACACGGGGCGCTAACATGCAATTCAATCTGACTTTTGTCAAATTTTTTTTCTATTGAGCAAATAAACATGAATTTTGTTCGCTTAGAAATCTTTTGGAAAGAGAATGAACGGGACATGAAGGCAGGCGCAAACAAAGTAGTTGGCCAAGGATTTCATTGGCCAACTACTTTTGAAATCGGAACAACTAGCGGTGAATACTTTGCTGCAGAAAAGATTTACTTTCTGGCGAAAGCCATTCTTGTTGATTTTCAATTAGTAGGTTCCATTCCTCCATCAAAAAAGAAGGAGAAGGTTCGCTACTGCAAGCTTGACGCATAAACCTGCAAAATTCCTTGAAGTGCAGTGCATCTCGCATAATGATGGTCTCATCTAAAGTTAATATGAATGAGTCACATCCTGTGCTTTCGTCCAGACTGCCATTCCATTGACTGACTTCTTTGTCAGATAAAGCTGCATTTTATGTTCCACTGTTTGGAAAAAATCGTATGACTGAAAAGCGAATGACGAAGTTAAACCCACTCCTCAAGCCCCCAAATCCATTGGATCTAGAAGATGATATCTTCATTCTGGAAGATCAGGAAAATTTCCCGAGGGAGCAACAATTGGAGCAATTGAGAAAGGAGCCGAAGCGAACACTTCGGCTTGTCAAACGCTGGTTAAGGGAAAGTTAAATGTTTGCAGGACCAGACTGGCAATTCTGGCTTCTGGTTCTTTTTACTGAGAAAACCGCTCTTTTTTTGGTTCACTTAGTAAATTTCTACTAGGCTCGAAATCCTCTCTCCAAAGCCGCAAATACCTGATCCAAATTTTTTTCAGAGCCTACTGCAAGTCGTACCATGTATCTTGAAATTCTCAGTTCCTCCAGTTCTCGCTCGCTAGCCTGATAATGGGCTAGCATCGCATAAGGACAAAGCATCGAAGTGTTTGAGCCAAGACCTGGAGCTTTGTGAAGAGGCTGGAGGTCAGCATCATAGAAGCGGCGTATTCCATCAAGATTATCATTCTGCAAAACAAAGCTGATGAGGCTGCCGGCTCCCTTCAGCAGCTTTTTTGCCAATTGATGACTGAAATGGGATGGTAACTGGTTGAAACTCACAGACCGAACTTTTGAATGAGATTCCAGGAATTTCGCAACCTGAAACCCATTAGAATTGAAGCGCTCCATCCGTTCAGGAAAATCCTCTAAACATTCAGCCAAGGCAAGAACCTCCCAGGGTGACATGTAGTTCTGCCATTCGGACTGAAACGCTTTCAATTGTTCAGACCAATATCCCTTACGAGTCAGCAGTGCCCCTCCCCCGTGCTGGTTGTTTCCGCATAGGTATTTCGCCGTGCTATGGATTACCATGTCTGCTCCCCATGCTAGCGGTTGAGCGTTAGTAGGTCCGGCTAGCGTGTTATCAACAATTACAGGGATCCCATATTTTTTTGCAATCTCCTGAATTTTTGGAATGTCCGGTAATTCTCCGAGCGGATTCGTGATGCTTTCCGTGACAATCCCAGCAACAGATTCGTCCTTGAGAACCTCTTCTAGTTGTTCTAACTCATCAGTATTGAGGAAAATCGGTTCACCGTTACCCCCCCTCCACTTATCAAACATTAACAAGGAGTAGGTATCCGTATAGAGTAACCCTATGGCTACAAAGCGTTTGGGATGTTTGCTCTGGCATCGAATTCTTACCAACTCCATTGCAGTCACAACTGCATTCATCCCTGAAGGGAATAGAAAACATTCGTCTGCCTCCTCCCACTCAATCAGTTGAGCACAGATTTTTTCGTTAGCTTTTAAGGTAGATGAAGCAGGAACCACTTCATCATTTTTCCAAGCAGCTATGTTTCTGACTGACAGCAAAGCTCCTCTTCGCTTTCGCAATTGGAAGAGTCCTTCCATCAAATCATGGTGCTGACCTAAGACAACCCCACCTGGTGTTTCAATTTTTTCCGTACTACCAACCCAAAACTCATTTTCTTGTTGGATTGGCAATGGCGCAAAAGACTTAGTTGAATACCAGATTATTTGGTCATGCTCAGCATGCTGATCTTCATCTAGCCATTCGTTTCTTTGATCAGTACCCGAATCAGGAATAATCCAGAGTCGTGGTTCCATCAAATTAGATCCAACAGATTTCCACTCTCTCAGCCAAGAAGGTAGAGGTTCTGGTAATTTCCAAGCAATGCTTAGATTCGGCTGTTTCTTTAATAGGAAATTTATCAACTCACGTAAAGCACTTTGCACAGAAACAAAAGCCAGGGCTCGTGCAACCTTGTGTTTCCGTTGGAGGGATTGCTGCCAATCATACAAGGCAGGGCGGTCCACCATTCGGTAGTAACCCCAACTCAGCCGACAGCGATTTTCTTCATAGTCTATGACTGTCTGCAAGTCTGGCATTTCCGCAGTGGTGCCATAATATTGACCACCAACTGGCTCTAAAAAGCGCACATGTGTGGGGTCTTGCTTAACAGAGGCAGAAGAATCCGTTGTCATGTTAGGAATAAACTAGAGGATCAGCGCAGTTGACTGCGCAACTCATCAAGGAATTGCCGATGTGATGCTCGGACTTTGAAAACTAGCCGGATTTGTCTGATTGTCAATAACAAAAACAAGAGGCTTAGGCATCCCATCAGGGAAAGGGAAAGCAGAGGAGGAAAGCTCAACAGCCAGGCGCTCAATGCTTGAAAATGGCTCATGTAGCTAAAGGTTCGTTGTTTTTAAAATGAATGGCATTTTGCTGAGCATCCAGCTCAGCCCATTGTCCTAACAAAAGCGGATGATTGATCTCTCCATGCCCATGAGGCAAGCCAATCACCATTGGAAGATTCAAATCGCCGAGAACGTCTAGCAAAACATCCTTAACTTGCTCCTGAGTACCACATTCCACGAATTCACCAAAAACAAAAGCCCGGACTTTTTTAAGTTGACCACTTTGTCGCATTTGGGTCAGCATTCGATCCAAACGATAAGGCGCTTCGTAAACTTCCTCAAGAAAAAGGATTGAATCCGCTAAGTCTACTTGGGCCTCAGTTCCTAAGGCAGAAAGGATTACAGAGAGGCAACCTCCACTGAGCCTACCTTTCGCAGATTCCCGATTCTGCAAGAATTGGACAGCAGTGGAAGGAGATTCTGATTTGAAAAGGACGCCCCTCAGGGCTTCGCGGTTCTTATCTGCCTGGGGACCTCCGACAAACTGTGGGGAGGCCAGTGTGGGCCCATGACAAACAAGCCAATCAGTATGACGTTGGAGGTAATGAAGTAGTAGGGAACAGTCGCTGAATCCGACTATCCATTTTGGTTGTTGGTGCCAGGAATCCGGCTGAAGCAACGGCAATAATCGAGCGACTCCGTAGCCTCCTCTTATGCAGAAGACTGCTCGAATTTTCTCATCTTCCAGTTGTTGCTGGAATTCTGCAGCTCGATCTTGATCAGTGCCTGCCAGATGCAAGTGAGAGCGGGTCAGTTCGGGAGTATAGGTTACTTGAAGACCCCAATCCTTTTCTAGGATTCTTAAGGCTCGCTCTGCTAAGCGCTGTTGTTCCGACCTCAATTGAGAAGATGGCGCCACAACCGCCACGGGGTCTCCTGGCTGAAGTGGAAGTGGGCGTACCATCCTATGTTTTGTGAGTTCCGCGCGCCATCACCAGTTTCCCAGAGCGGACCATTTCCTTGAGCCCAATGGTGTTGAAGAGTTTTTCCATAGCATCGATTTTCGAGGAAGATCCCGTGGACTCCACAATTAAAGATTGGTCCGTGATATCAACGATCTTGGCTCTAAATACATCAACAATCTGTAAGATCTCCGATCGCTTCTCCGGACCAACCAACAATTTGAAGATGGCGAATTCGCGTTCAACAGATTGCTTGGGATCGTGGTGACTAGCGTGAACAACATCAACCAGCTTATTTAACTGCCTTAGAATCTGATCCAGGGTTTCAGGATCACCCTGAACAACCACTGTGATTCGAGAAAACTGATGATCTACTGCTGGTGAAACCACCAAAGAGTCAATGTTATAGCCTCTTCTCGCAAAAGTTTGCGAGAGGCGCATCAAAACACCCGGTTTGTTATTGACGTAAATACTTATCGTAAATTCTTCCATGGATCTTCTTCAGAGAGAGGCTGCGTTTAATCTAAAATTTTTGATCTCTAATATATCATCAGTACTAGTAACGCGAATTCTGAATGCCTCTCAGGTACTTCCTACAGGCTTTTCAAGTTTGCGGTCCTTCGGCTTCTCAATGAGCATGTCCTTCACGGCTGCTCCTGCTGGAATCATCGGGAAGACATTATCTTCTTTTACAACCTCAGCGTGGATAATGCAGGGCCCATCATTGTAGGCGAGTGCTTTTTTCAATACCTTGGTGACATCCCCAGCACGACGAATTCTAAATCCTTTCACACCATAGGCTTCACCGAGTTTAACAAAATCTGGATTTCCCTCCAGCTCACACCCGCTCAGCCGTTGGTCAAAGAAAAGCTCTTGCCACTGGCGAATCATTCCCAGATAGCGATTGTCAATGATCAAAATTTTGATTGGCACTCTCTGGAGCGCTGCTGTAGAGAGTTCCGCCAACGTCATTTGGAAGCCACCATCTCCTACAACAGCTACTACTAAATCGTTGGGACACCCCAATTGGGCGCCGATCGCAGCTGGGAATCCGTAGCCCATTGTCCCAGCTCCTCCGCTGGAGAGCCATTGACGTTCACGTGAGCTTTTGCAGAACTGGGCCGCCCACATCTGGTGCTGACCAACATCAGTGCTGATGATGCCTCTGGATTCAGAGAGCCGATCCAACTCATCCAGTACATACTGTGCTCGTAATCCCCCACGCTTTGGGTACTTAAGCGGGTACTTCTTTTTCCATGAAGCAACCGATTTCAGCCATGGGTCTGAATCTAATTTGTGAACATGCGGAATTAACTCCTGCAATACCAAGCGTGCATCGCCGTTGATAGATACATCAGGCTGAATGATTTTACCGAATTCAGCAGGATCAATATCAATATGAATTTTGCTCGCAGTTGGGCAGAATTCACTGACTTTCCCAGTAATACGATCATCCCAGCGGGCTCCGATGGCCATGATCATATCACAGCCAACAACCGCCTTGTTTGCGTAAGCGGTTCCATGCATACCAAGCATACCGACAGACAATTCATGGGTTTCGGGGAAGGCCCCTTTGCCCAATAAAGTTGTCGTTACGGGCGCTTGAAGCTTTTCCGCCAATTCCAGAACTTCTTTAGCTGCACCAGCCCCAACAGCGCCAGCGCCCACATACAGAAGTGGGCGCCTGGATTCCATGATAATATCTACAGCCCGAACGATATCGTCTGCGTTGCCTTTCATCGGGACTTCGTATCCAGGCAGATCAGTATTTTCTGGGAAATCCGACGTGCATTCCGCTGAGACAACATCTTTTGGTAAATCAATCAGTACCGGACCGGGTCGACCAGTAGTCGCCAGGTGGAAAGCCTCCTTCATGACTTTCGGAAGGTCATTGACATCCTTCACAAGATAACTGTGCTTCACAACGGGCATTGTCACACCAAAGATGTCAGCTTCCTGAAAAGCATCCTTGCCCAAGTTGGGTGTAATCGTCTGGCCGGTCAACACGATAAGCGGAATGGAGTCCATCTGTGACGTCAATAATCCGGTCACGGTGTTGGTCGCTCCAGGGCCTGAGGTTACGAGCACGACCCCTGGCTTCCCGGTAGCACGAGCATATCCATCAGCCATGTGGGTTCCACCTTGTTCGTGGCGTACCAAGACCAGTTCCAGCTCAGGAGCATCCAGCAGAGCATCAAAAATTGGCATACATGCACCACCTGGATAGCCAAATATGTATTTGACACCTTCTCGCTTTAGAGCCTCTACAACAACTTGGGCACCATTCATTCCGAACTCCTTTGATTTAATAATTGCAGATTGGCTTCTCAAATTAGTGAATTCCTTGTTAGACCACAAGCCAAAAGCCTACATTTATAAATTTTTCCGGCTTGTAGAACCCCCTGAATTCACTACATGACATGATTCAAAGAAATTTTCTCACTTCAGCTAATTTTTTATTAAGACACTGCCAACTTTTTCTATTATTTACTAATTATATATTTTTTGAATATACAGTTTTTATGAATTGTTTTATAATCAATAGATCAAACATACCCAACTTATTTATCTTCCGAGATCTTTTCACCCTCTTGAGACCGTGATAACGTTTTATTCTATAAAATATAAAGTTACTGAACATCCACCTAACTAATTGCAAATGGAATTGACTCCCGCTGAAAAACTACTGAAAGAAGTCAATCTCAGCCTAACTCGCCAAAGAGTGGCCGTACTTGAACTCTTCTTGAAAGAAGAACACCCAATGACACCTCATGAGGTGCAGGAAATACTGAAGGATCAGGAACACGTGGACCAGGTGACCATTTATCGTGTGCTGGAAGCACTTGTCAGAACACGACTACTGACTCAGGTTCCCTCCACAGATCGGAACAGCTACTACTGCCTAGCAGAACGGTTACAGGGCCTTCACGCCCATCTGTACTGTAACTTATGTCGTCGAATGCTTTGCGTAGCATCACCTCTTGCGGCCCAAACAGAACGTGGTGAAGAACTACATGTTGTGCTAAGTGGGACCTGTACTCAATGTGATAAAGAGGTTCCTGATACTAACATCTGAATTCACAGTAAATTTAAGATTCAACAAAACCAGTTGACCTCTCCTCAGTTGTTTTAGACATCCATTCAACTTGAGCATTGAATCCCAGAACGGCACTTTCCTCTAATTTTAAGACTCTCTCCATTCCCCTTGAAAAGCTCTCTCATTCGGAATTTTCATGAAAACTAACCAGAACCAGGTGTGGGGTAGCCACCTACAGAGCAGCCCAGCACAAGAAAATGTGATGTTTTGTGCTGGCCGTGATGTTCA
>Ga0233439_10003840_pt1 | contig 15113 bp, 10 predicted proteins | sample SI_123_September_6_FD_182713 | JGI IMG/M metagenome (GOLD analysis project Ga0233439, IMG submission 182713) | Seawater microbial communities from Saanich Inlet, British Columbia, Canada - SI_123_September2016_100_MG | ecosystem: Environmental > Aquatic > Marine > Inlet | place: Canada: British... | reverse complement strand
AAACGGATCGAGACGCTTTTTAGTTCGAAATGGTACCCCTGGCGTGAATCGAACACGCGGCACATGGTTTAGGAAACCATTGCTCTATCCACTGAGCTACAGGGGCATGGCTATCTATTCTAAGTTGAGATTGTGGTTATTGGCAGTACGAACTCGGAATTGATGTGGTTTTTTGTAAACGCCAAGTGTTTATTGACTGGTCGATGCGCTCACCGATTCGGGCATACGGAAAATTAACCGCCGACTAAGAGCCAGAGTCCCTCTAAGGTCGGTTCAAAGGTATGCAGGGCACTCCGACCCGCAGTCCACATCGAGGTACGCACAGGCGATCGACGTGGACGAGGTCATCGCAGCCGTGGAGATACTGAACTACTAAATCTCTTCAACATTCAGTGAAAATCCGGTGAGTGTTATAGACTGCGTCGATGTTCGGGCTGGAGAGAAGGCTCGTAATGAAACGTAGAATTCTGTACCGAAGCACTCTGACCGTATTCATGTTGATTGTGTTGTCTGCTTGTGAAGGCGACATGGAAGGTGAGCGCACCGTCGAATGGACCGGGCTTCACCTCAACGCAGGCAACGAAGTTCACTATTTGCTTGAACCACTGCCCGGTTCGAACTTCCCGACATCCGGTAAGAGCATTCCAACCGATGTACCAATCGACAACTCCGGATTCGCCTCCCATAGCTTCAAGTTCGCCGGGGCAACAGCACCGGGCCTTGCCTATTACTACGTCGATGGTAACGGCAACGGAAGGTGTGATGAGTACAACACAGCCGATCCACGGGGTGCTCAGGAATTCGCTGCAAATGACGCTCTGATTTCAATCGAATTCGTCGATTCGAGCCTCGCACCAGAAGGCGTCTGCACATACTTTGGAGCTGATCTCGATCAGCAGGCCGCCTCTCCAGATCCAACGGCCACATTGGTGCCAGCCGATACTTTGGTAGTCACCAATCCTACTGTCACCCCTACGCCTGCACCTTCATACGAAGAACTATATGAAGAAGCGGCCTTGGCCGCTGTCAAACGCTTCTACGATGCCTCCAATGCTCACGATCTTGAAGCAATGCGACGAGCAACTTCCGAAGATAGTTTCTTCGTCGATGACGGCTACATCGAATCGATGATTTACGACGCCGAAATTTTCGATGGAGAATCAGACTATGCGACGCTCAACATCACGAATCTCTTCCGTATTTCTTGCAGAGAGTTCCGCTGTGAGTTGATTCTGGACGTGGATAAGTTCTTCCCGAGCGGGGAGGGCGGATCGATTAGGATCCCAGAATATGTCGATTTGGAAAACGGCGAATGGAAATACGACTGGAGTTGACTCTGAGGTAGACATAGGCAATTGATGCCGATGAAGCTATTGCGGCGGTGGATGCCATCGGAATCCATCTTTGAATAGTCCATAAAACAGACTGCTAGAATGGCGACCCCGATCACACACGGACAACTGGGAGGATATTTGATATGAAAAGAAAAGCATTACTGGCGATCAGCGTCATAGCGCTCTCATTGGGAATTATTTCCGGAGTTGCGAGCGCCCACGGTGAGATCGACCAGTCGTTCGATGACACTACTGGATCTCAATTTCAGGGCGCTGAACGCTGGGGGTGGCTGAAATTTGGACAGTCGTTCGTCCCCAGTTCAGGAGTATTGGACGGTGTCGATTTGCTTCTCAACGGCAATAGAAACCAACTCCCCTTCACGGAGCACCTTGTCAAAGTTGATATTGTCAAAATAGGGACCCTTGGGAGTTTCACTGTTATTGGTTCAAGCCAACAGCTTGTCACCCCCTCTGGCACTGGTGACAATGATCCAGGTGATTGGGTACATTTCGATTTCTTACCCGCCCTGTCTTTGATTCCCGGAGATGACTACGCCATACGCATTGATGACCTCAATGGCTCTACCGATCAAGATTCGATTGAGTGGGCTTATGTTACGAACGGGTCCAACGGAGCCGGAAATTATCTTCCCGGGGGATACATCTATTTCGATGGTGCCATACTTTACGATTGGTACGACAGTTATTACGATTTCCTGTTCCGCACCTACGAAGGACTAGACCCTGACACGGACGGTGATGGCGTCAACGACGTGGACGACAACTGTGATTCCGTCGCAAACCCAGGTCAGACTGATACCGATGGCGATCTAGAGGGTAACGCTTGCGATACTGATGACGATGGTGATGGTGTAGCCGATGACTCCGATTGCGCTCCACTAGACAAGTTTGTTCATCCCGGCGCAGCTGAGGTATCGAATGGCATCGACGATGACTGCGATACGCTGCTCACCAAAGGTGATGTGTTGATTATCAGTGGAATTGATACGGAAAGCATTCGCAGTGCCCCGGGATTGCTTAAACTGTTCAACCCGAAGTCACAAGCAACGGAAAACGCCGGCAAGAAGAAGTAATTTGCCGAAGCTGCTAAACGGTGATTGCGCCTCGGCTTCGGTCGGGGCGTTTTTGTTTGTGTCAGGTGATACCGGTATAGGCGCTGGAAATATCGATCGTCGTTCGCCTAGTGGGCTATGAGTTCCCACGGGCCGCAAAGATCGTTGTTGATATTGTCGACCATGTTTTTGATCTTGATCGGGGTGTCTTTGCCGATGATGAGGTGCAATCCGATGGGAGGCGGACCGCCTGCTGGTGGAGTTAGACCTTTGAAGAATTCGACAGCGAATTCGATTCGATCTTCAACTACATCGATTTCGAATCCGGCGTTCGTGAGAAGTTCTCTCATCTGGTCTACAGTTGCTAGGAAGCTGCTGCTCGGTTCGGTCGCCCATGGAACAGGAAATTCGAGGGCTGCAGGGTTAGAGCCTTTGAGAACGTCATAAACTGCGAACTTGCCACCGGGTTTGAGCACGCGACGAATTTCCGAGTAGAGCGCGGCTTTGTCGGAAATATTCATGCCGACGTGCATCATGTAGACGACCGAGAACGAGTCGTCTTCGAACGGCATTTCGAGGGCACTGCCCTGTTGAATACTTACGAGATCGCTGAGTCCAAATTTTTCGTTTAGTGAATTTCCTACCTCGGAGAATTCGGGAGTGAGATCGATTCCCGTGACTTTGCAGCCGTAATTCTTGGCGACGAATCGGCTTGATCCACCGATTCCGGCTCCTACATCGAGCACGATATCGGCTGAGGTGAGCCCGAGCTGGTCGAATAGGTGAACCGACGCTGCTCGACTGCCGATGTGGAACTCGTCAACAGGCGCAAGATCGTCGATGGTGGCGGGTCGGGTATTCCCGGTGACGACTTTGAGTCCGGCTTCGATGGCGGCTCCGAGGTTTCCGGGACTGTAGTGCGAGGCGATTTCATTCGACATGGTTTTGGATCCTAGTACGTTGGTTGATTTTTCGAATGCGAGTTGGTTTTTCGGTGAGTACTGACTATTTCAGTGCGGAGACAAGAGCGTCGCATTTAGTTCGGTCGAATTCGCAGAGAAGTACTGCATTGCCTGCCACGAGGAAATCAGCGTAGCCGGTGAACGATCCACCACTAACATCGAGTAGATTGCCGCCCTTGGATCGTTTTACTGCGCCTTCGATTGATTCTTCAGCCGACGAGATGCCATACTCCATCGCTGCTTCATGTGATGCGTAGAAACGAATTTCGATGTCTTTTTGCTGGAAGAACCCGTACCAAATCTCGGTTGATTCAGGGACGGTTGCGGTGTCGTACTGCTTCGATTTCTTCCATCCGGCGGTCATGAACGACTCGGGGGTGAAATTTTGGTCGGTAAGAACTACAACGGGGGCTGATGTATCGCCTTCGATGATCGATTGGTCTGCTTGCTCATTGCTTCCGCAGGCAGATAGCGCCATTGCTACGACGAGAGCGAGAATCGCTGATTTGGTGAATTTGATCGACTTCATGCTGATCCCTGTTGAGTAGTGATATGCGGGCTGGAGTATCGCACAGCCGTGTCGAAAATTTCACACGTCCTTCACGTCGAAACACCCTTCTGTTGTCATGGATTGGTTAATATCGAATCAAGGAAATAACCACCCTGATTCGTGATTGATGGAGGGGGACCAAAAATGATTTACAGACCCGGCTGGATAATGCATATCGGTTTATAACGCCGCTGTGGCACATAGCTTACAGCGGCACTCAAAAGGGATTCACCGAGCTGGCAATCGACTTAGCCACACAGGCCGGAAATCGCTGCCACACAGATGCGTAGCGACGGCAACACAAAGTGATAACCAATTAGATAGTTGGCTCGTTTGACCCGGTGAGAAGATTAGAAAGAGCGGTAGACAATTGTGTCGCCGTTCTTTTTGTTTAACCGAGGCTGGTTATGCGTCTTGGCTTATTGATATCTGGACTTTTGCGTGCGTCCATAGCCCTAGATCGTGATACAGAATCTAGTTCAGCATGAAGGGTCGAGTCGGTCACATCAACGAAAGGTTCCTGTTGGCGTCATGCCTAAGGCTCAAAACGGGGAGACCTAGTGACCGCCGCCGTCGCCAAGGCCTGAGACTGTTACCCGGTATGAAGGGTCGACTTCAGGGTCGCTGTCGATGATGACGTTTGCCTTGCTTAGAATTCGCTGGCAGTTATCGCTCAGGTGAAGCAAGTGGAGTTTACGATCGGCAGCTTCGTATCGGCGTGCCAGATCAACAATCGCTTCGATTCCCGAGTGGTCCCAAACCCTAGAGTGCCTGAAGTCGATAACGACTTCTTCTGGATCATGCGGCGGGTGGAACAGATCACGGAAAGACGTGATTGAAGCGAAGAACAATTGACCGTGAAGGGTATAGACCTTGCGGTCGGGTGTGCTCTCAGGACTTTCTTCAACATAGATCGATCGAGCTGTGTTCCATGCGAACACTAGCGCCGAAACGATTACTCCTACGATGACTGCGATTGCGAGGTCGGTGGCGACGGTTACTGCAGATACGAGGATCATCACAAAGGCGTCGGATATTGGAACCTTGCGGATGATGCGCAGGCTTGACCAAGAGAATGTGCCGATTACCACGACGAACATGACACCGACGAGTGCGGCTATAGGGATTCGTTCAATAAGTGAAGATCCGACCAAGATGTAGACGAGCAGAAGGATGGCGGCGATTGCGCCCGAGAGTCGCCATCGAGCACCTGACTTCATGTTGATCATGCTTTGCCCGATCATTGCACAGCCGCCCATTCCACCGAAGAAGCCGGTGATGATGTTTGCTGCGCCCTGCGACATGCATTCTCGGTTGTTTTGACCCTTCGTATCTGTAATGCCATCGATAAGCGAAACGGTGAGCAGAGATTCGATCAGGCCAATCGCTGCAAGAATGAACGCGTGCGGCAGGATGATCCAAAGAGTTTCGAAAGTGAGCGGAACATCGGGAACACTGAATGTCGGCAGGCTGCCTGAAATGCTGGATAGGTCCCCAACGGTCGTTGTGTTGACTCCACCGAAGATCACTATTCCCGAGACGACAAGAATTCCTGCGAGGGCTGATGGGAACTTCGTTGTGAGTTTTGGAATGAGATATATAACGGCCATTGTGACTGCGATTAGACCGAGCATAATCATTAGGTCGTTGTTAGCGATCCACGATTCGTGCCCATCAGGGCCAGTGACTTTGAAACTTTCTAGCTGCGCAAGGAAGATGACGATGGCGAGTCCGTTTACGAAGCCGAGCATGACCGGATACGGAACCATCTTGATGAGTCGGCCCTGCTTGAACGCTCCGACGGCCATCTGGATGATTCCCATGAGAATCACAGTGAGGAACAGATATTCGACACCGTGTTCCTTCACGAGAACGACCATGACGACCGCGAGTGCGCCCGTTGCTCCTGAAATCATTCCGGGGCGTCCGCCAGTTACTGAGGTGACGAGTCCGACGATGAAGGCTGCGTAGAGACCGACGAGCGGGTCGACTCCCGCCACAAAGGCGAAGGCTACGGCTTCAGGAACAAGTGCAAGAGAGACTGTTAGTCCGGCGAGTGTTTCTACTCGAATTCGTGCGGGAAGGGATAACTCTTGCATGGGTAACTAACTGTCTGTGAAATATTTTTCAAACAGCCTTCTTTTGTACACCTCGCCCCGCTTCAATGGTTGGCTAACTGTTAAGGGTTAACGCTAAATCTCTAATAGTTATCACCAAAAAACAGCCGTTTAGATAGTTAAGTGGACTGCTTTTCTGGTGTGGACGTCGTGTCATCAGTGCTGTTGGCACGACTACGATCAATCGGCACACTTGAAATCGCTAGCGCTGTGCCGTCGAACACGTTTTCTTCTCCTATCAACTCGATCACGCCGAATTTCTGCAGGCTGATACGCACTGCCGGCTGAATTGCCGAAAGCATGACTGGTGCGCCAAGTTTACGACGTGATTTTATGATCGACACGAGCGTCATCATTCCGGTGGTGTCGATGTACTTCACATCTTTCATTCGCAAGATCAACGGTCGTGTGTCGTGCTCGAGAAGTGTTCGTTCGAACTCGAATGCTGAATGGAAAGAAATAAGCCCTTGAGCGTTGAAGAAAATGATGTCTTTGCGCTGCTGCATCAGGCTGCTTAACTCGGCTGATACCTGGCGAATCTGGCCGGTATCGTCGGGTTGAAGTTCGCTTGCGCTTTCGATTGATGTGAGCTGTCTCAAGAGAAGTATTAGCGACAGGAACACACCGGCTGCAATTGCGTAAGTGAGATCGACCGTAACGGTGATGATGAGCGTTGAAAACAGCACGATGTGATCTTGTCGGGGAGCTGTTTTCGCCATCTTGATTAGTTCATGGACGCTCATTATTCGCCACGCCACTACGATCAGAATCGCGGCTAGCACGGTCATCGGAATATGCCCGACCAAGCTGCCTAGTGCGATGGTTGCAGTGAGTACAAATACGGCGTGCGTAACCCCGGATAAACGAGAGGTCGCCCCGTTTTGTATTCCAGCTCCGGTTCGTGCGATGGCTGCAGTTGCTGGAATTCCACCGAAGATCGGACCGATTACGTTCGCCAAGCCCTGTCCGAACAATTCCTGGGTCGGTTTGTAGCGTCGTGAAGTTCCGGCAAGGTTGTCGGCCATGACCGCAGTGAGCAGTGTTTCGACTCCCATCAGAATCGATATGGCGATTGCTGATGGGAGTAGCTTAACGATGAGATCGAGATCGAACCAATCGAATCTTGGCTGTGGGAACGATCCCGGCAGATCGCCGTAGCGGGTGGCTACGGTTGGGGTGTCGATATCGATGTAAAAGACCAACGCCGAAACCGCGATTAGTGCGATGAATGTTGGCGGGATCGACTTAAGCTTGCTGGCTTTGCCTTGAATGAATGGCCAAAGCAGCATTAGCACGATCGCCAGGAGACCGATGAGTGGAGTAGTCCAACTGATCGTGTTGAGGTGCAGGATCAGATCCCACATTCGTTCGTGGAAATGCTCGTGTGCAGGATCGGTTCCGGTTACGTTCAGGAAACTTGCGATTTGACCGAGCGCGATAGAGAGTCCGATGCCTGCGGTGAAGCCGATTATTACGAGTCCGGGCATGAACTTCATAAGTCGGCCGAGTTTGAACGCCGACATAACAAAAAGCAGTATTCCCGACATCGCAGCAACGAGCGGTAGAGCTTCGACTCCGAACTTGAAAACGACCACGGTTAGAAGCGGAACGAGCGCGGCTGTGGGTCCGGTGATGGTGTAGCGCGATCCACCGAATAACGATGCGAATCCGCCAGCGAATGCCGATGTGTAGAGTCCGGCGATTGGCGGAGCTCCGACGGCAATTGCGAGGGCGATTGCGAGCGGGAGTGCGACGATTCCAACGACGATTCCGGAGATGACGTTGGTGCGTATTTCAGCGAGGGGCATGAAGCTAGTGGGCTTTTTCGGCATTAGTGAGCCGAGTCCACTTGCTGGTTGGTTGGTCATTCCGATTAATGTTGGTGGCGTTTTGTTTCGCCGCCGTGCCTTTGAGCCCTTAGCCCGTTCGCTGCTGGCTGGTTAGATTTCCGTCGTGTTAAGTGCGACGAAAACTTTCGCCACAGCACGAGTTCCAGCCCAGAACAATCGCTGATTGTGAGCGCGTTGCACTAGAGGTGCAACTGAGGGCTTAAGCGGAAGTTGGAGAGTTTGGTTAGTCATATTGTCCCCAGCGAACACCCTCGTCTCGACCGAAGAGATAGCGGAGTGGAGAGATCTTGGACGTTTGCGTCGGAAGAAAGTTCGAACACACGAAATTGAATTCGCCATCCGAACGTGGTTGGTACATCAGGCGTATCAGGTCCCTCCGCTCCGCTATCGCTACGGTCGGGATGAGGGTGGAAATCTCAGCGTGCCAATGGCACCTAGGCTGAAGTCGAATTCCCGGGTCGATGTCTCCAAGCCCAGCGAAGTATGTGGCCGATCGCCACGAACGGGAGAGCCATGATTATCACCGGCACCGGGGTGCGAGTGATGCGCTTATGAGCGTCAGCGCGAATATGTTCGTTACGACTTACTCGGTTGTAGTGTCTTGGCATTGTTGATATCCGGTTTCGTTTAGCCCACTCCTAAATAAACCTCGACCGTTCTTTTGCTCCGGCTGAGTGGTCGATGTAGACGGTTACCGTTTCGCTGTAGAACTCGAAGCCTTCTGTGCCTTGTTCACGTTGACCTGTTCCTGATGCGCCGAGTCCGCCGAATGGAAGATGAACTTCTCCCCCGAGCGTCGGAGCGTTCACGTGCACCATGCCGGTGTGAGCGGTGTTGATGTACTCGTGCGCCTGCACCAAATCACGTGTGTACACCGACGACGAAAGTCCGAATTCAACCGCGTTGTTGATTCGAATAGCGTCCTGCAAATCCGAAGCCCTGAACACGCTCAACACCGGACCAAATATTTCCTCTTGAGCGATTCGCATGTCGGTTTTCACATCTTCGAAAATAGTCGGCTCAACGTAGTAGCCCTCTGCGAATTCACCGTCCTGAAGATGATGTCCGCCGAACGTTAGCTTGGCGCCCTCTTCAGTACCGATTCCGATGTATTCGAGGACCGTATCGAGCTGATTTTTCGACGAAAGCGGTGCGACGTCCTTTGTCTCATCCATGCCGTCGCCAATCGTTAGCGCCGTGGTTTGGGCGATGAGAGTTTTCATGAACTCGTCGTAAATTCCATCTTCGACAATCGCTCGTGAAGTTGCGGTGCAGCGTTGACCTGTCGATCCGAAGGCTCCGCCAACTACTCCCGGAACAGCCTTTTCGAGATCGGCATCGTTCAAGATAATAGCGGCGTTCTTGCCACCCATTTCGCACTGAACTTTCTTGAGAAGTTCGGAAGCCCGTGCCGTTATGGAAGTGCCAACTTCAGTCGACCCCGTGAACGAAATACCGCCGACTCGTGGATCTTCGACTAGCGTATTGCCAACCGATCCGCCGGGTCCGGTTACGAGATTCAGTACGCCAGCTGGTAGACCCGCTTCTTCAAATACTTCGACCAGAATCACGGCTGAAAGCGGCGTCGCCGATGCGGGTTTGTAGACCACTGTGTTTCCGGCGATCAGACATGGAGCCAGCTTCCATGCCGGAATTGCGAGCGGGAAGTTCCACGGTGTGATGAGAGCGACCACGCCGATGGGTCGTTTCACGGTGTAGGCGATAGTATCGGCCAGTTCTGAAGGAGTCGTGTAGCCGAACAGCCTTCGACCTTCACCGGCTGCGTACTCGATGATGTTCATCGCTCGCTTCACCTCGCCCATCGAATCGGCGATCGGCTTGCCTTCTTCGATAGTGATCGCCTCTGCCATCTCTTGAGCACGTCGACTCATCACTTCGAGGGCTTTGTAGAGGATCGCCCCGCGTTGCGGAGCTGGCGTGCTCGCCCAGCCTTTCGACGCCTCGTGGGCGGCGGCGATAGCGTTTTCGGCGTCTTGCGGCAGGCTCGATTGAAATTGACCAATCACCTGCGACGTGTGGGCCGGATTAGTGACCGGATAGACCTGTCCAGAGATAGAGTCTTGCCATTTTCCACCGATGAAATTTTGGTGGATTCGTGAAGATGATTTTTGGGTCATGTTTGTGCTCTCTACCCGGTCAAACGGTGCTCGATAATTTGGCTATGGATTCTGAACGTGTGAAATATTCGCAAGTATCTCGGTGCGATAGTACCCGGATATGCCTCTTTCGGGCTGGCAAAGTAGCCGATTCGCAGATATTCTGACGCCGCGAATATTTCGCGGGACCCTATAAGGATTCGCGCGCAGTTTTTGCATAGATTCGATTTTTTATTTGGAGTAATTGAACGTATGTCACCTCGCGGTAGTTCAACCGTCACGATTCACACCTCGTCAACTGATCAGGTCATAACCGACAACGCTGTTCAGGTTCCTGATTACGACAAGGAACGTCTGGAACAACTTGGTTTCCTGACAAACATGACTTTCGTTTTGATGTGCAACTATCATCAGACGGGTCACTTCGGTGGTGGTACGGCTTATACGCCTTACGTGATTTCTACTCACCTCGCCGGCCCTGAAAACGGTGGAATGACGTTCGACTACCGTCGACCGAAGCACCCGTTCTCTGACAAGTTCATGCTCGCTGGTGGTCACAACGCTCCTGTCACATACGCAATGTGGATGCTCATGGGCGAGGCGCTCGATCGCAAGCACAAGGCAACTGGCGATGATAAGTACAAGGCTGACGCTGAAGCTTCGATGCTTGCCATCGATGCTCTTGGTTTCCGCCGAGGTGCTGGTGCGCTTTCGAATATTCTTGAAGAAAACGGTCTTACCGATCACCCTGCATTTTCTCAGGCAAAGATTCGCGGCATCCGTGCGCTATCGGGTCACTCAGAATCGACCGACCTCACGAATGATGTGAACGGTGGTCCTTCGGGAGTTGGTATCGCTACCTCTGCTGGTAAGGCTGCGTTCTGGGACATGATGGGTGCCGACGAATCACTGAAGATTTTCGCACTCGAAGGGGAATTCGCTCTTACTTCGGGTCACTCGCAGGAGTTCAAGACTCAGGCAGTTGCCAACCGAGTCGGTAAGCGTCTACGTGTGCTGATGTCCTACAACAACGCCGGTATCGATGACGAACTCATCGGCAGCGTTGTGAAGGAAGATACCTACGACATCGAGAACCAGTGGTCGTCGTACGGCTGGAACGTAATTCGAGTCGATAACGCAACTGATTACGATCAGGTTGTTGCTGCCTTGAAGACGATGGAAGACGCTGACGAGTCGGATCGTCGACCGATCATTGTTATCGGTAAGACAGTCAAGGGTTACTGGCCTGGTGCTCCGGATGGAGAAGATCTGCCGGGTGGCATTCCTCAGATAAAAGACCACTCAAGTCACGCTTACGGATTGCCTATGAACGGCGAGTACTTCCAAGGTCTGGCTACTACATTTGAAGATAAGTTCGGCGTGAAGTTCGAAGGCATCCGTGACGGCGCAGTGAAGGATCCAAAGGAAAACCTTCTTCAGTTGAAGGCCAACATCGACATTGCGATGTCGGTTCTCGACAACTCGGGTCTTGGCGACTGGCTTGCCGACAAGCTCGTTGAGCTTGGCGACAAAGTCAACGACGATCTTTCACTTAGCGTTCAAGCCGATGTAGATCCGTTCCAAGACGATCGACTTCGGGTGAAGAACCTGCCGATCGAGCCAACGACGGTTACGGCCAAGAATCACATTACTGGCGAGACCAAGGACGTTGCGATCAAGCTCTACGAAGAGCCGGGTCAGGTCAAGGGAACTCGTCGAGCGATTTCTGAAATCATCAAGTGGGCGAATTACGTTACGGAAAACCGTTTCGTAATTGTCGCAGCCGACCTTGCTGAATCGATCAACGTGAACGCTGGATCGTTGTGGGGACACTACGATCCGATCGAAAACCAGGCTGGCACTCGTTTGAAGGCTCCGATTCAGGAAGCCGGAAACGCTCTTACAGCTGTTGGATTTACTAGCCAGTCGCTTTCGAAGGACCCTAAGAAGTTCAACGGAGTCTGGTCGATTTCAGGTACATACGGTGCGTTTACGCCTCTGATGTACCTACCGCTTCGTGTTTGGAGCCAGCAAAACCAGGATTCACCGTTCCGCATGGGTGTTGCACACGTCCTTGCTGGTCACTCGGGTCCAGAGACTGCTGCCGATGCACGAACTCACTTCGGAATCTTCGCACCTCAGGTGTGGAAGCTGTTCCCTAAGGGGCAGGTAATAGTTCTTAGCTTCTGGGATTACAACGACGTTGCTCCGGGATACTTCGCTGCCGCTGAAATTGCTGCTCGCGACCCGAAGGTCGGCGTGATTGTTATGGAAGTCGCACGACCGGACTTCGCAGTGGCAGACCGTACTAAATTTGCCGACACCGACATCAACGCAGCGGCAAAGGGCTTCTACGTCATCCGTGATTACGATGAGAGCAAACCTAAGCACGGTGTTGTGCTTTCGCAGGGTTCAAGCTCGACAGTGAACCTCGTGAACGCGCTTGACGATATCGAATCTGCTGGAGCTAACGTGAAGGTTGTTGCTGCGATCAGTGAAGAGCTGTTCGATCGACAGTCGGAAGAGTACAAGCAGAGCGTTCTCTCGGATGCCGAGAAGTTCAACATGATGGTCGTAACCACAGGAACTCGCCGTGTATGGCCGGTTACTGGAGTTGGCCCGTTGACCGACGAGTACTCGCTGACTTCTGACTGGGACAACCAGTGGTTGAGCGGTGGTACCGAGGACGACGTGATCAAGGAAGCTCATCTCGACCAGGATTCGATCTTCAACGCAGTGAAGCGATTCGCTGACGACCACGGTGCTCGAATGAGCAAGCAGACTGCAGCCTTCAACGGTCATGCCTAGTTCACAGGTGAGCTAGCGTTCAAATAGAACAAACGAAAACGGGCGATGGATTTGGTTCCATCGCCCGTTTTTATTTACAGCTAGTTGCGTCGAATCCAGAGCTACGCTGCTGCTCCAAACGGTGACAATTGCTGTTCTGTTGCTACGTTCTCGTCTGACAACATCCGCTGAGCGAATCGACCCTGTAAGTGCGCCATAACAATAAGTATTGCCGGTGCTGTGATGAGCATTAGCCAACCCGCTGCCATCACTAGTCCTTCTGCTTGCCACGGGACGTCTACTGGGGCCTCGACGTGCCAAACGAAATCAATCACATGGTCAACTGTCCAAGTGAACTCAATTTGAGTCCAGTCGGACCACAACCAGAACGTTGCCCACATCGCACCGATAGCAATGAAAGTCACGGCAGCCGTGAAGTTCATTATCCCGATCGGTAGCATTGCCACCATGTAGATGAAGCTCTTCCATGTGGCACGACTCTTTACTGTCATTTCGATCTTGGTATGCAAGTTGCCTTCATCCCAAGTAGCGGGAGGCAGCACGATGTTCGTCTGCTGGATGGAATTTGAAACTTTCGCATCAAATTTCGCCAGCACCCTGACTCCGATAAAAGTTCCCACCAACAGTGGAATTCCTGCCAGAGTTACCATCATGCCGCCGCTCAGCGATGTGGCCGTCACCACGAAGGTGAAGTACACAATGCCAAGCGGCAGACCTAGTAGGAGGTACACAAAACTGCGCCAAGTGCGTTCTTGAAACCAAAGGGTTAGTAGTTCTGTGAGCAGAGCCATTCTGTTGTTTCGTAGTACGTTTGATGCAGTCATTGTCCGTATTCCTTGTTCGATTTCAGCCTTCTACAGCTGATGTGTTGATCGGTATTTAGAATTCTTCTCGGTTGAATCGCCAGATGGATGCGCCGATGAGGGCTACAGACCAAACTGCCGACGAGATTGCTGGAACGTAGCTAGTAACGTCTTTCGCTCCCTCGGCAAGTTCCATCGCTAGAGGCGATACAACTGCCCATGGTGTGAGCTGTGCGATTCCTTCAGGAAGCACGCCACCCAAGAACATTCCTGCGAACACGAACCCAATCGGAATACCGACTACGGCTCCGCGTGAGCTGAGCACAGTTCCCAAAAAGAGGGTCAGGCTCAGGTAGAACACAACGTTCAGAGCAAGCGCACCGACGCTGGCGATCCATGGAAGGATTGAAATTTCTCCAACTTCAGCACCGGAAGGGATGAACGACAGTTCTGCGAAAACGATGAGTCCTGGAATCACGACCATTGTTATTACGCTGAAGAACCCAATTACTACGAACTTTGATGTGAAGTAGGAAGTTCTTGAAACCGGTGCAGATAAAATCCATGCGGCTATTCCAGAACGTTTCTCACCAACAATCGCTCCCATCGCAACAACGGACACACCGATGGCTGTAAACCAGCTGGTGATGCCAATGAATGGCTCGATGCTTGCAGACACGATTGTTTGGCCTGCTTCTAGTTCTTCTCCTGCTGTAGAAATGATGATTGCCATGAGGCCGTTGATGATCAACATCCAGAGTCCTAGGTGAATTAGTCCCTGGCGAGATTTGACCCATTTAGCGACTTCCATGCGGCTCAGGTTGCCAAGACCTGCGCTCCAGTTCTGTCCGTTCACTCTATTCAGTTGTTGTGTATTAGTTGTCATCGTTCTGCTCCACGAGGTTGATGAATGCTTCTTCGAGATCCATCTCTTGTCGTTTGAATTCACTTACGGTCACATGTTCGTCGGTTGATATGAGACGCATCAGCTGCGCTTCGGCGGCTTTATCGTCGGTGACACTTACTTGCAATATGGTTTCTTCTTTACTTGGAGAAACATCAACCGATTCGACCCATTCCTTAGACATAACCCGAAGCTGAATTTCACTTGAATCGCCTTTTAGGACGATGGTGTAAATCGTTTTTCCGGATCCGCCAAGAAGTTCTTCGATCGGCGCCTGAGCCAGAAGGTTGCCGTGGTTCAGAATCGCCACTGAATCGCTCACCCGCTGCACATCGTCGAGGATGTGAGTTGAGTAAAAGATGGTGGTTTCTGACTTCAAGCTGCGCATAACGTCGAGGACATCACGTCGACCCATCGGGTCTAGTGCTGCAGCTGGTTCGTCGAGAATTAGTAGATCGGGCGAATTGATTAACGCCTGACCAATGCCGAGTCTCTGGCGTTCACCGCCTGAAAAGCCTTTTACCGGTCGATCAGACTTGTCGGAAATTCCGACTAAATCAAGTACTTCAGATATTCGTGATTCGATCGCCATGCT
>Ga0233439_10003836_pt1 | contig 15124 bp, 23 predicted proteins | sample SI_123_September_6_FD_182713 | JGI IMG/M metagenome (GOLD analysis project Ga0233439, IMG submission 182713) | Seawater microbial communities from Saanich Inlet, British Columbia, Canada - SI_123_September2016_100_MG | ecosystem: Environmental > Aquatic > Marine > Inlet | place: Canada: British... | reverse complement strand
GGTGCAATTGTGTTCCATTGAACATTTGACATTTCTTTATGAATCATGTAAAAGATTTGAAGATGTTATTGTTAGATCTGTATTATCATGAATAGTTTACAAAATGATCGGTTTTAGGATGAGTTCCGGTTTTAGGATGAGTTCGAATTATTTTAGGTCACATCATAAAAGTATTTTATTGAGATGAGCATTATTGTGTCTTTTGTTTACTTTTACCAAATGTTTGGCAAAAGTTGTACTGTAGATATTTTAATGATAAATCATAGCATCATACTATGGCAAAAAGAGTCGCAATAATGATAGATGATGATTTGGATAAGAAATTGAGATTACTCCAGGCAAAGAGAATTGAGAAAGAGAACAGATCAGTCAGTTATAGTCAAATGATTAACGAATGTGTGAGAAAGGGATCAAAGTAAATTTAGGCACAGATTATGTAAAGTAGATTATTGTGGGACACGTAAGATCATACGTAATTATACAATAACTAGATGATTAGTTGAGTTAATGGTTTCATTACATAGACATTTTCATAGGTATCTTTTTCATCACTCATTCAGCATTCTAGTCATTTTCAAGTTCTATTGTACTATCAATTCCCAGTCATTATTCCCACATTTGCATTGTATTCCACTTTGCTTGAGGTAATCTGTATATTCTAAATCGGTACAAGGGCCTTGATCAGGGATTGTGATTTTAAATTTACATTCTCTACATTTAGCAATAAAATCATCCAATAGAGATGATTTGTAACTACTACTAAAAAACAAATGGGACTGGAAATTACTGCAATAGATATTTTAAAATCATAAAAACATGAATTGCATATGTCCGAATTAGACATCATAATAGAGAAACTTTTGGAACAAAGAAATTCTTATCTAAACACTTTGAAACATTTGGATTTTGGGCTAGCGATGGATCCTTCTGAAGATGAAATTAAAAACACAAAAAAATTACAAACAGTCACCATTGAAGAAATAAAAAAAATAGAACAAGAGATTGCTTTTCTAACATCTAAAAATAATGAAAAAATACCATGAGTTTATCAAACCCTCCTTATTTTGAAAAATTATGCTAGATGAATTAGTGCAAAATCTGGTAAATGTAAAGCAGAGTTTTGCTAAAAATTATTCTGGAAATGCACATATTCAGGAGGTAATTCCATCATCCGTTTCAGAAAAATTCCGATTAGATCCTCAAAGATTAGAACAACTTCATAATTTTGCTCTCAAAAATCCCATGTACTTTAACCACTATGAAGAAGATATTGAAGGAACAACATGTACGGTCTATGAAGGAGACATTAACGAATATTGGTTAAACAGCATCAAACATGGTTCAAGTTGTCAGCCGTTTTACCCTACATGGATAGTGTCAGCATATGTGATGACAAGTGTTGCAAAAGAACTAGGATATTCTGAAATAGTGGATATCGGTTCTGGTGATGGACGAATTGCATTTTGTGGGGATGTAATTGGTATTGATTCACACAGTATTGAAATTGATGACGTTCTAGTTGAATTACAAAAAACAATTAGTAAATCTACTAATCAAGATTTTAATCCAATATGTCATGATGCATTAGAATTTAATTATTCAAAATTAAATCTAAAAAAACCAATATTTTTCATTGGAGGTCTTGCTCAAATGGGTGGGGATGTTTTAGCTACAAGTATCATTGATAAGATTAATTCTATTGAGAATTTAAGAAAAGATACTGGAATTGTATTTGCAGGAACAAATACCAAACGTCAACTGTCCGGAAATTTAGAAAATGGAGGATGGAGTGCCTTGATTGAAAAACACAATCTAAAAGTTATTGATACTGTTTCACTACCTACAATTTGGACTTTTGATCAAGATGTTGAAACACCCTACATATTTACAGAATTCAAATAACTTGAAAAAAATAATCCCCATCAAGAATTCCACATTTTGAAATTTTAACATTTTTTCCTATTTCTGGAATTTCAGAAATTTTTGCCATGATTTTAATCGTATTTTCAAATTCTACCATGCAGAAATACTGGTCATTTTGCCTAGAGAATTCTATAATTTTACCTTCAAAATCCCCTTCTCTTAGATGAACATTCCCAAAACAATGACTGCAAATCTCTGATGGCGGCCAGACTATTTTTTTACATTCATCACACTCTGGAATGCAAAATTTGCCTTCAATTAATTTAGATTCAAAACTCATTTCTCCAATACCAATACAGTTGAAGATGTTGCAGCAGCTGACATATTGTGAACCAACCCCATTTGAGGGTTTTCAGTTTGTCTATTTCCTGCATTTGATTGAAGTTGTTGTGTAATTTCAATAGTTTGTGCAATTCCGGTAGCTCCTAAAGGATGTCCAGTGCCAATTAACCCGCCTCTGGGATTAATTTTAAAATTGTCAGTGTCGTGTAATTCTTTAATGGTATTCATTCCTTTTCCATTCTTTGAAAACCCTAGAGATTCTAATGCCATAGGTTCACATACCGAAAACGCATCATGGATTTCTGCCACATCAATATTTTCAATATTTTTATCTGCCATCTTTAATGCTGATTGACCTGCAAGTTTTGTAGATTCCATCGAACTAAACGAAATATTTTTTGTAAATCCTGCTGAAATTGTTTTTTGACCAATCCCTGTAATCCATACGGGGTTTTCAGATAATTGCTTAACTTTTTCCTCAGAACCTAAAATTATTGATGCACTGCCAGTACAAGGCCTAGAACAATCAAGCAATCTTAGATCATCAGTTAATTTTTTAGAATTCAAGACATCTTCTATTGAATGTGTTTTATTTGATAATGCATTTGGATTCTCTTTTGCTTGTTTGTGATTTTTAACAGATACAACAGCTAACTGTTCATCAGAAATTCCATATTCTCGTTTGTATGATTTTGCAAATATTGATGCCCAAAAGATAGGGTGTTTGTATTCACCTCTAGAATTATCCCACTCTAATATTTGACCAGGACTATCATATCTTTCAGCCCCTGAAACTAACACCATATCTGCCAAACCTGATGCAATGTAGGAATATGCTGAAACTATTGAATTTGTGCCTGAATTACATAGACTTTCTATGGTGTGTGAGACATTGGGTTGAATCCCTGCCATTTCTGACAAAACAGGGGAGAGGTATTTTGAATTGTTATTGGTAGATACTAAAACTGCATCAATATGATTTCTATCAATTTCAGGATTATTCTTGAAAAGTTCTTTTGTTGAATCCATCAAGACGGTTTCAATTTTTTGATCATCTTTTGAAAATGGAGTTATCCCATATCCAATCATTCCAACTTTATTCATTTCATTCATCCAAAAATGTTTTCTTAAATAACTGGAAAGAGTCCAATGTTTTTCCAATTGGGTTAAATTGTAAAATTGGTTGATCAATTCCAATATCTGCAAAATCATTTAGTTGTTTTCTACATTGATCAGATGTACCGCATATTGCAAGTGATTTTAACATAGAATTTGGAACTAATTCATGGTTTGATTTGAATCCTGATTTTTTAAACTCTTCAAAAATATTTTTTGTTTCAGATAAATACCCATTTTTTGCTAAAAAGTCACGATATATCTCTCCAACTGAAATGTAAAATGCAATTGTTTTTTTAGCTCGTTGAATTGCTTCCTCAGAATCTTCTGAAACACAAGTGATCAACTGACATGTAACATCAATTTTTTTCTTTGATTGCATTTTGGATATTGTTTCTTTCATTTCATTTAATGGTCTAAGATAGAAAATTACTCCATCTCCAATACTCCAAGCCAAATCTACCATTTTTTTGTTAATTGCTGCAACATAAATTGGAATTTCATTCCTTTGCGGTTTTATTAATAATTTAAAATTATTTAATTTGAAAATATCTCCATCATAATTGATTTGTTTACCTGATAGTGCAAGGCGAATAATTTCAGCATATTCTTTCATTCTTTGTAATGGTTTTTCAAATTTGCCCCCATGAAATGATTCTACAATTGGAATACTGCTAGTTCCCAACCCTAAAACTAATCGTCCATTGGATAGTGAGTCTATTGTGGCAGCCCCCATGGCGATAGTGGATGGGCTTCTAGAATAGATGTTGATGATAGATGAGCCTATTTTTTGAGCACTAGTCTTTGATGAAACTGCACCCAACATGGAAAAATTCTCCATCCCCCAGGTTTCAGGAACCCAAACGGCGTCTATTTTTGTCTTTGAAATGATTTCTGAGCATTGCAATACCTCATCTATTGAGAGTAATGACCCTAGACTACATGCCACACGCATGAATTTAGTATGATTTTTGGATATTCTAGTGTATCTGTTTTAGCAATAGGTTAATTTTGATTGAGGTCGGAGATTATCAGATTAAATCATCATGATAATTATGAGTTTGCAACTATCCTCAGAAAAACATGAAGAAAAACCATCGTTTTGGGACAATGCCACAAAATATGCTTCAACTAGTAAAGATGAATCATTTGTTGAAGAAGTGGCATATGTAATGGTCACTTTACATCGCACTGGCGCATAAATTCAAAATCTTATTTTATTATTTTCTCTACTTCTAAAGAACATTCTTCCATATCTTTGAATGAATCAACTGAATACCATTTCACATCTTTGAATTTTACTAGATGTAGTTTTCCTTGTTTAGCATAATCTGGAAAAACAGTTTTTTCAACATCTCCTTTAATGGGCAAATCTTTGAGGATACTTTTCTGAAGATAATAAATCCCAGCATTCATCCACAAATCTGAAACCTCTTTCTTTTCTTTGAATTTAGTAATTTTATCATCCTTTGTTTCTAAAATCCCAAATTTAGTTCTCAATTCTACAGCAGCTACGGAATTATCTATTTTGGATAATTTTTTCAAATCAATATTTGTAATGATATCTCCATTAATTACAAAAAATGATTTGTCTTTGATCATTTTTGCAGCTTTTTTAATTGCCCCTCCAGTCCCTAGCGGGGTTTTTTCAATAGAATAGTGTATTTTAATTCCAATTTTTTTTGAATCTAAATAATTCTCAATCATGTCTTGTTTGTATCCAGTACATATGATAACTTCATCAATTCCAAATTTTTTTAAATATTTTAATTGCCATTCTATTATTGGTATATTTTTGATTGGTATCAGGGGTTTTGGAACATAATCTGTGATGGGTCTTAATCGTTTACCTCTACCTCCAGCTAAAATTACGGCTTTCATCTATTTCACAGTAGGTTGTTTGGGTTTTATATTTTCAGAATCTACAAGTTCTTCCATTTTTTTTGCAAATTCATTGTAAATTTTTTCAAGATCTTTTAGAGACATTTCTATTCCCAACATTTTCATTGTCTTGTTCCAAGATTCAATGTATTTTTCATCATCTAATCCCTTCCCAAGAGTTTCTGCAATAGAGTGAACCCCTTCAGTTTTTCCTAGGGCATAAATTGCAATCTCTTTATCCGTCAACAAGATTTTTCACTTTCTGCACTCTCATAGTAATGTAATTCAGTATAGCATTCAAGACAATACGGGGAATCTATTTTTAATTTTTTCATGTTAGCAACTGCTCTCTTCAGTTAGATTGTAATGTAATTCTTGATAGCATTCGACGCAATAATCTTTAAACTTTGTATGGTCACAATCATACACTTTGTTTACATCATTTTCACACTTTGCACAAGTAGTCATGCTAATTGCTTAAGATTTTTTAATTTTAAGTATACCTAGACCGATTTGGATTGCACCCACTACAATTAACGAGGCTGCTTCAGCCATCACATCTCGTCCAGACTCTTCAGCTGCTACAGGATCTGCATTGCCGATAACAACTGCTCCACCAACTATGATCAAAATACCTGCAATTATGATCAATCCACCTAATCCTTTGGATTGTTCTTTCCTAGAAATGAAATATGCAATAAATGGTAAAATTAATGTTGGACCGCCTATGGCCATACCTCTAATTTTATGATCAAACGGAATGAAACCTTCACCACTATCAGAATTTAATCCAACTGCAACATCTGCTCCATAAACTACCAATAATGCAATTGCAATTCCAGTAAGGATCAATGCAGGAGTTAATGCCATACCCAAATCCCCTTACATCAATTAATAAATCTAATTAGAAGATTTGACAACTGTTTTTGGTATTAGTAATTGTAGTTTATTCAAAAGATCATGAATCGACTCATTATGCATACCCACAATATTGACATGACCTAGTTTTCGTAAAGGCTTTGAAATTTTCTTACCATACATTTTCAAAAATATTCCTGATTCAGATATTTCTAGAGGAAGGTATTCACCTGTAAAACTACTATCTCCCAAAATATTGTACATTATAGAATTATGCTTTAGTTTGGTACTTCCTAATTCCATACCCAAAATTGCCCTTAGATGTTGTTCAAATTGAGATGTTTCACTAGATTGTAATGTATGATGTCCTGAATTGTGTACTCTAGGAGCTATCTCATTAATCATTACATCGTCATTGTTAGTTACAAACATCTCTATACCAAATATCCCTGCACCTTTTAGAACAGACATTGTTTTCTCAGCTATCTTTTCTGCTTTTTCTGAAATAATTTTAGAAACTCTAGCAGGAGCTATAGTTTCCCTCAAAATATTTTCTTTATGAATATTTTCAACTAGAGGATATGTTTTGATTTGACCTTTTGTATTTCTTGATGCAATTACAGAAACTTCCATTGTAAATGGTACAAATTTTTCTAAAAGTAATGGTTGTCCTTTAAAATAATCATATGCAGTTTGAATATCATTTTCAGAATTAATTTTAAAATTCCCACGTCCATCATATGCATCTCTACGCGCTTTTAGCATTGCAGGAATACCAAATTTCTTCAAACCTGTTTTAACATCGTCAATATTTTTTATTTCAATAAATTCAGGAACTGGAATATTATTTTCTCGAAGAAATGATTTTTGTAAAAATTTATCTTGGATTATTTTTAATGTGTCTGGTGATGGATTAATTTCAGATTTATCTTCTACAGATTTTAAGACGTCACTGTCTCCGGATTCAATTTCATAGGTAATGATGTCACATTTTGTTGCCAAATCAATTATTGCCTCGCGGTCTTTAAAATCAGCAATAATTTGAGTAGCCCCAACCTGTACTGCAGGACAATTTTCAGTAGGATCTAGTACTATAATTTCCGATATTTCATCAGGCATTTTTTTTGCAGCTTCTGCAATCATCATTCCCAATTGACCGCCACCAATAAGCCCTAAAATCTTCCCCATACAACAATGATATTTTTTGGATTAAAAAAATCTAATGTCAATATGCAAAATAAATCTGAATTTTTGTAATAGAATTGTTAATTACTCTCTAGTTTTTCATATTATTATGGCTTATTCTAAAAAACCCCTTGTTGGAATCATTATGGGATCTAGTTCAGATAGTAGAATTATGCAAGGTGCAGCAGAAATTTTAGATGAGTATAAAATTAAACATGAAGATCAAATTGTATCTGCACATAGAACCCCATCAAGATTGACAGAATATGCTAAACATGCTGAAAAAATGGGATTTAAAATAATCATAGCTGGTGCAGGTGGCGCTGCCCATTTACCTGGAATGATTGCATCACATACTACAATACCTGTAATCGGTGTTCCAATCTTAGTTTACAATGACAAGCATCACAAAAAAACAAATACTGAAAAATTTTCAGCGTTTGGTGGTTTAGATTCATTGCTATCAATAACTGAAATGCCATCTGGTTCTCCAGTAGTTGCAGTTGGAGTCAACAAAGCAGGTAATGCTGGAATATATGCAATGAAAATACTTGCAAATGAATTCCCAGATTTAAAAAAGAAATTAAAAGAACACAAATCAAATCAACATGATTCTGTTATGAAAGAATCAGATCAATTGAAAAAACAAGGTCTTTCAAAATTTGCAAAGAAGAAATTCAAGTAATCTAGGTCAATAAAGTAAATTGAACATTCTTCTTCTTTAATGAATCAATTAACAGTTGAGCTTGTTCTTTTCCTTGGGTTTCCAGACTCAATGTAACTCCAGCAGAACCTGCATTGATGTCAGAACTTAGCCTGTCATGTACAACTTCTATGATGTTAGCATTTGCTAAAGATATTTCATCAATAATGTCTTTGAAAGCGCCCGGTCTGTCAGGCAATAAGACTGAAATTTTTAATAATCTACCCATTGCGGCCAACCCCTTGTCTACAATTTGACCTAAAAGATACATGTCAACATTTCCGCCAGCCAAAATAGCTACAACTTTCTTGCCTACTGATGGTTTTTTTGATATCAAATATGCTAAACTTGAAGCACCTGCTGGCTCTACAACAAACTTCATTCTCTCCATTAGTAGAAACATCGCTTTTGTAATTTCTACATCATCTACTAGAACTATTTCGTCTATGAGTTCTTTGATAATTGAAAATGTCAATTGTCCTGGGACCTTTACAGAAATACCATCAGCTATAGTTCTATCCCCACCACTTGAAGTGATAGACCCTTGTTTTACAGAATCATGCATTGATGGGAATGACTTTGATTGTACCCCTACGACTTTGATTTGTGGGTTTTTTTCTTTAATTGCAATTAAAGTACCAGCAGCTAATCCGCCACCACCTATTGGCACATAGATCTCATCTACATCCGGCAAATCCTCCAGTATTTCCAATCCAATCACTCCCTGTGCAGCAATTATTTGCGGATCATCAAATGCGTGAATTAAAGTTGCGCCAGTTTCTTTTGCTATCTCCTTTGCTTTTGCAGATGATTCGTCATAGTTTACACCCTCCAAGATTACATTTGCACCATACCCTCTAGTTGCAGCTACTTTTGCAGGAGATGCATTTTTTGGCATTACAATGGTGCATGAGATTTTTTCTAAGGATGATGCAAATGCAACACCTTGTGCATGGTTTCCTGCAGAAGCTGCAACGACACCGTGTTTTTTTTCTTCATCAGATAATGATTTGATTTTAAAATAAGCTCCACGAATTTTGAATGAACCCGTTTTTTGTCTAAATTCTGCTTTCAGATATACCTCAGATCCTGTTATCTCACTAAATGTTGGTGTGTGTATCAGAGGTGTTTTCTTTATTTCATTTCCTCGTAATGCATTAGCTGCTAGTATATCATCAAATGTAGGGTTCATTGGAAATGATGCTATTGATTTGGCGTATTTGTCTTCTTCTATCAATAAATTGTATTTTTAGTCAATTTTTATGCCTAAAATTTGAGTAATGCCTAAATAATAAAAAATTCCCGTTGAAAGTATATCCGGTGGCCGAATCTCCCCTTTGAGATAATATCTCATTTTTCGGTCACTTGGGTTTATTATGATAAGATAATATTTTCAAGTTCTGTTAATCGTTTTAAAATATTCTCTTTGACAGTGTCAGACATTTTTCTAGGATCAAACACACCTTCACGATTACCATTTTTAATAAATTCTAAATCTAATGAAAGTAAGCACCCTTCTTCACCTGAAACCAATCTAGGATCATCAATTAAGACAGGGGATGTTTGGTATGTTTCAACTAACAGTGAATCAAGTTCAGATATTAGTTTGGTCTTTTTTTCAGATAATTCTTGGAAATCAACACCTGCATCTTTTTGAATTTCAGCAAATACTTTTTCTCTAAATTCATCATTTTCGTAAAACACTTCAAATAATTTTTGGTGATCAAAATCCTTGTAGCCCATTTCTTTTAATTTTTTTAAAACTAATTGATCACTATTATCTGAAAGTTGTGTCTGCTCGGTTTTAGTCAAATCCACAATTTCTGCCAATTCTTTCTGACAATCCACCACTCTTTGGTCCGGTTTATAATATAATAATACATGAAATTGTAAAGACAAATGTCCCGATATCAAATAGCTTCCCTCAGCAATCTCAAATTTTGTAAAAATTCTCCTAACATCTTGATTGTTTGTAATGGATACATCTTGAACGGCCCACTCTTTTAATGAAGTATTTATTTTTTGGAAATAATCTGAAACTTGCTTTGGATCAAATGTTTTTTGAGATGTAATCGTTGCATCACCCATCATTACTTTAACATCAATCATTTTTGTAACATCCATCATTTTTGGAAGATATGATTTTTGAATGGATTCATTCTTGTCATTCAAGATTTGAATAAATTCATTAGATGATCGGGAACCTAATCTCACAGGGAATATTTGAAAAATGCTCTCCTTAAACCTTCATCCTTAAATCCAAATAGATTAGAAGGGGATATAGGAATGAATGATTCAAAAATTACTTGTGATAATTGTAGTACAGATATTACGGAATATTATCATGATGGATACAAGGGTAAACGAGGTAAATGTCCAAAATGTGGGATAGATTTCCCTCTAGAATAAACGGTGATTTGAATGGTTGACGAAGAAAATAAGACAAAACAAGGATTAGACAGTGATGACTCATCCAACAATGTTGTAGATATGCTACTTAGCAAAAATCATATTCAAACTGTAGATTCTGAAACAATGGTTTTAGAAACTCAAAAACGTGTATGGGCTGCTTTGAAAAAAGGTTATGAATATTCTGGATTAATTGATGAATCAGACGCACATCTAAGAAAAAATGTTTTTTCAAAATTAGATATGGTTGTACTTTATGTCGATTTAGTAGGCTCTACCACAATGACATTGGAAATGCCTCCAGAAAAAATTGCAATTATCATAAGTTCATTTTCTCAAGAAATGGCATCCGTAATTAGACAGCATCATGGATATGTTTTAAAATTTGTAGGAGATGCGGTTATTGGTTATTTTGTTGGTGAAGGGATGTACATAGGAGATAATGCGGTAAATTGCGCAAAATCAATGCTATCTATCATTCAAAAAGGAATCAATCCAATTCTAAATCAATATGATTATCCGGATTTGATGGTAAAAATTGGAGTGGATTTTGGTCAAAACATTGTTGTAAGATATGGTGCAGATGTTGAACATTCTCATGTAGATTTGATGGGCCCTGCAATGAATATTGCAGCTAAAATTCAAAACATGGCAAAACCAAATCAAATTTTGATTGGCAAGGATGTATACGAAAGACTACATCCTAGTTTTCAAAAAGATTTCAAACTAATAGTATGGTCAAAAGATGAATGGAAATATCGTTCAAGAATTACAGGCGAAACATACAACGTCTATGAATTCAAAGGGTAATTGATACTAAATTTTTAAACTGTAAAATTATCAGGGCACTCCACATGTTCATAATGATGCTCTGTGAATTTTTCTTGAACCACGTAAATCACTATTTTATGAAGATCTTTTTCTCCAATGTCTTTCTTACATCTTAGACATGCTTTTTTTGATGGGTCCATGTGTATTTGCGATCAAAAGTGGGAATCTATAAGGATCTGCGATCAGCTCAAATTGAGCTAAGACGACTGACATTTAGCTTTATGGTTTATCAAATGACTAAAGCAAGCCACAAATATAGCAAATATTGAGGTTATTCATGGATAATATGGTAACAAACCACCTACGTGACCTTTATGGATTAAATCCAAATATCCCACATGTAGCATTTCAATTTCCAAGATTACCGCCAGGATTAGCAAATCCAATGTTTAAAATCCATGAAAATCCGATGAAAGAGAAATTTTTACAAAATGCAGGCAACATGGCTCAAAAACTTTCAGGGTTCCAACACATGTATCAGCAGCACGCTGCAGGATTACTAACCATGAGTTCTACTGTAATCCCACCAGGACATCCCGCATATACTAGACAAAATTCCATAGAAACACTTCAAACAGAAAATGATAAACTGATTAAAGAGAATTTAGAATTAAAGAAAAAATTAGATAAAGAGAATAATTCAAAATAACACCTAGTTCTAAAAATTGCAATTAGACAACATCCTTATTAATTTCAAAAAAATACTTTGATCATGGTAAAAACTCCTGCAGATAAATGGAAAGAGACAATAATCAAATATAGAAAACAATGTCAAAAAATTTTAGGAGTATCGGACAACATCAGATATGCAGGAATTGTAAATGCATATGGTAGAACATTAACGGGGATAATCAAACCTAAACTTAAACCTCTTTTACAATCAGAAGATTTTAAAAATGAATTATTTGTAATATCTACTCTGATTTCATTAAGAAAAGATTCGGTTGGGACAATTGGAAAATTAGAACACGTTGTTTTAGAGCACCAAAAAATAACCATAGTCATTTTACAAAAAAACAATGTCACATACTATGTTTCAATAAATAGAAAAGAAAAAGACTTAGAGAAGATTATCACTTCAATTAAAAAGACAATCTAAGCTGGTGTAAATCCATGATATCCGCCTGATTGTTGGTCTTTGTCCTCAAAGACAGGTTCGAATAATGAAATCAGATAGTCATCAGGATCTAAAATTACGGCATTTAGTCCTGCATCTTTTTCAACAACATCACGATGAATTGTGACGCCTTTTGATCTCAATTCTTCAACAGCAGATTTTACATCACCGACAAGGAAACCAATCGTGATTCCATTTTCTATAGAACTGCCAATGTGTTGTGCAGTAATTGATGCCGGATGTAAACTCAATAGTGCGCCATTGGTACCCAAATCAACCCATGATCTTCTTTGGCTTTTGATTGGAAGCCCAATGATTTCATGGTAAAATTCTAGTGATTTGTCAATGTCCTTAACGGCCAATATTACATTGCCTACTTTTTTGATATTCACATAGATAATACGTTAAAGTTCTTTAAATCAATTGCGTCATTGCACTTCAACCATAGTTTCAGTTCTATCAACTCCGGCAATTTTCTGAATTTGATTTGCAACCTCTTTTATCTGAACTAATTCTTGAACATCAATTATGGCAACTGCATCAAATTGTCCACTAGTTGGAAATGAATCTGAAACAGATGTAATTTTCTTTAATCTTGCAGCAATTAGTTTTTTAGGAGATTTTACTAAAATTATAGCTCTTACCATCCCATGTTTACCTCCACTTCAATCAAGGTTTCAGTCGTAACTATATCTTTGATTTTTTTAAAATCAACTACCATGTTGTTAATTTCATCAAAACTCCCTTGCAATAAAACGCTGACATCTGCCCTTCCAGCAACTACCATAATCTGTTTTACAATTTTGCGTTTTTTCTTTAAAATCTCTACAACTGAATCTACCTTTCCAGGTTTAACAGTAATCAAACAAAGAGCACGCATGTATAGTGTTAGGTCACCGGATCGGATAAAGATTCCTTCTAGTCAGATGCTTCTTGTGAGCGAGCCTCTTCAAGATAGGCACGTCTTTCTTCATTGACTTTTTCTTTATCAATTACAATGTCATCATCAACTATGACTATACCCCCATCTCCGGATGGTTCATCATATTTTTTTGATTTTGTTTTTGATTTAGTACCTTTTGCCGTGGTTTTTTTAGATTTACTTGGAGTTTTTTTTGCAGGTGTTTTTTTCACCGTTTTCTTTGCGACTTTTTTTTCAGCCATGAATCTCGAAAAACAAGAGGTGGGGTGGTTTTTAAAGATTATGCAGAATATGTTTTAGATCAAATTGCTAATTTTTTTATCGATCAAAGAGGCCATCTAGGTCAACAAATAACGCATAATTCACTTTATCATCAATTTATCCAAATAATTCCTATTGGAGGTGAAGAAAAATAGCAGCATTAACAGATTATGTCACAATTGGTGATTCAGTATCTTTAGCAAAATTAGGCGAACAGCCATTTACCATTACCCACATTGAGGATTCAGACTATACTCAGGGTGAAGATGTAACTAAAGGTGTCAAAATCACCACACAGGAGACCTTTGATGTAGATGGAAATCAATCCAACAAGTTCCATACGACTCGCGTGGCAATTGTAAAGAAATTTTCAAATACAAAGCTTCGAGAAGATATCAATTCAGGTAAAGATACACTAGGACCAGTCAAATGTGTCTCTGAAAAATCAGCATCTGGAAAAAGTTTCTACAACTTAGTAGACGTATAGATGAGAAAAGTTCTGTAAAGGGTTTTCCACCTTTTCTTTATTTTTAAAGAAAAGGGAATAAAATGAAAACCAGTTATTATTAACATATTATCTACTTAACGATATTGTAATTTTTGAAAGTTACTAAATTATATCAAAATATTTTAGGATTTCAACCACGATATAATCAAAGGGAATTCTCCTTTAATTGAAAGAGGTGCCAAGGGCATGATTTGAACAAGCGACAGCCCGGTCTTCAGCCGAGTGCTCTTCCAGGCTGAGCTACCTTGGCACTTAGAAAAAATGAATAATGTTGAGGAATTAAAGTTTGTCTTTTCAGATCTTCCAAGGAATATCTTCAATATTTTTTCTTTTATTGATAAGACGGCCCATTACAAAAAATAGATCAGATAAACGGTTAAGGTATTTTATACAATTGGAGTTAATTTCATCTTTTTCACTAAGTAAAACCGTTTGAGATTCAGCTCGTCTCACTACAGTCCGTACATAGTGTAATTGAGCAGCAGAAGGATCACCTCCAGGTAAAATAAAGTTAGTTAATTGGGGCAATTCTAATTCAAATTTATCAATATTATACTCCAATCGCTCTATCATTTCTAGAGATACACGGTTTTTTACATCATTAAGGGTAGGATTTGAAAGATCAGCACCAAGCAAAAATAAATCATTTTGAATTTCAGTCAAAACATCACATACATCACCATCTAGTGAATTTGATAAAACAATACCAAGAGCAGCATTAGCCTCATCCACAGTACCATATGAAATTATTCTAGGATGAGATTTACCTATTCTATAATTTCCTTGTAAACCTGTATTTCCATCATCCCCAGTTTTTGTATATATTTTCAATAATATACTAAATTTGAAATAACTATTTAACATGTACTTTTCTACAATTCGATTTAACAAAAAGATATTATGTGGATTTTACTACAATCCCTTTCTTACACATTCGTTAATCATTTGACTATAACTGACTGATCTGTTCTCTTTCTCAGTTCTCTTTGCCTGCAATACTCGCAGTTTCTTGAACCATTCGGGTACAAATTTATCGTCTTTTCAAATAACTAGATAATATTTCATCAGCCATATAAGATACATCCACCTCTTTTCTTGCAGCCAAAGTACGTAATTTCCTGGCATTTC
>Ga0233439_10003835_pt1 | contig 15126 bp, 14 predicted proteins | sample SI_123_September_6_FD_182713 | JGI IMG/M metagenome (GOLD analysis project Ga0233439, IMG submission 182713) | Seawater microbial communities from Saanich Inlet, British Columbia, Canada - SI_123_September2016_100_MG | ecosystem: Environmental > Aquatic > Marine > Inlet | place: Canada: British... | reverse complement strand
TAATTCAATCCTAATGGAAACATGTTGTTTTGCAGTGTGAATGAGAGGAGGAGGATTTTCATAGTTGGTTTTCCTCCTTGTTTGTTAGGTAATTTAGAATGTCTTGTTTGTGAATGTGATTTGATTGGGTTATTGTTTGAATGGTTTGTTGTTGGATTTCTTTTGGTTGATTTGTGAAGTCAATTATTTGGGTTGTGTGTTCTAGGATGTTGTTTTTGATTGCTTGGTTTAAATTGTAATTTTTTAGTAGGGGATATTTTTTGATTAGTATAAATTGTGAGAATAGGTTGTTTATTTCATCTTTGGTTATGTTTTGGTTGTTTTTAAGATCGATAATTATTTTGTTTGCTATTTTAATTTGATTTAGGATTTGCTCGTTGTTTTTTATTGAGTCGTGGTTGATTGTGATTTGGATGAAGATATTTGATTTTTTGGTTATGGTGTTGTTGTTTGTGATTAATTGTTTGATATTGTTTGTTGGTTTGTTAATGTTTATTGAGATGTAATTGATGGTGTTTTGGTTTAGAAGTAAGTTGTAAGTTTCTTGTGTTTCATTTGTTTCTATTGTTTCTAGGTTTAAGTTGATTGCTAGGATTCTTGATTTGGTGTTTATGTTGTTTGATTTTAAGAATTGGTTTAGGGTTTGAATATCTTGAGATGTGTTTATGTTTATGGTGTAGTTTTGTTTTGGATTTTGAACTAGTAGATTGATGTCTTGGATGTTTATATTTTGCTTTATAATCATTAAATGTATATTTTGCAGGTGTATTTAAAAAATATCGGGTGAGAAATTGAAGAAATTGGTTTTCTCTAGGCACTGTAGAATTGCTTTTTAAATGAAAAATAGAAACGAGCTAAAACTTCGGAACATCAGTTGGGCGTTTCTTAGACAAGTTTTTTCTGTTTTAAATCAATCCAAGTATTGGCATTCTCTATCTTTCTCCTTTTAAAGCTTTAAGGACGCTATTAATTTCGTTTTCATTTAAATCCTCTCGAAATACATACATTTTTTTTGATTTATTAATCATAAAAGTTTCCTTATTTGGTAGATTAGGATGTACAGTAAATGATGGTGAAATCATACCTGCTGCATTATTTATCAAAAAATTCGTTATTGCTACAGGAGAAACGTTAACTCTTGGATTTAAGTAATCAAGAAAATAATCTGAATATGATTGTAATTCTCCGTTTACAATAAGACTATCATGATTTACTTTTCTTGTAGCATTAGAATCGCTTCTAATCATACAACTCATTAAGTTCCCTCTATAAGATATTGTATCTGTTATTCTTGTTTTATATATATGTATTTTTGTATTCATTTTTATTTACCTTATTATCGTGAGATATATTTTCTCGTTTTTTATTTAAAACAGCCACATCTTATAAATCTTTTTGTTACTTGCGAGAGATAATTGTGGACATCTCTATCAATTAGCATTTGAAAAAGGAAATATGTGATTTCAAAGTAAAAAATCAGTGTTAGTTATATTATTATTATTTAAAAAGCAATTCTACGAAGTCTTTTCTCTAACAAACTTTATATATTATTTAAAAAATGTATTTAAAATGGCGAAGAAAAACACACAGGGCCTTACGGCCAAAAAGAATGAAGACTTTAGTGAATGGTATACTCAGCTAATTCAAAAAGCTGAATTAATAGAATATTCTCCCGTTTCAGGTTGTTACATTCTTCGCCCCAATGCGTATCAAATCTGGGAGAAATTGCAAAGTTTTTTTGATGATTTAATTAAGAAGGATGGAGTTAAGAATGCTTATTTTCCTATTTTTATTCCAGAGAGTTTTATGAAAAAGGAAGAAGATCATATTGAAGGGTTTGCAGCTGAAGTTGCTTGGGTTACCCATAGTGGGAATACTAAGCTTGGTGAGAGATTAGCGATTAGACCTACTTCTGAGACTATTATGTATGATGCTTATGCTAAATGGATTAGATCGTATAAGGATTTACCTTTAAGACTTAATCAGTGGTGTAATGTTGTTAGATGGGAATTTAAACATTGTACTCCGTTTTTGAGATCAAGAGAATTTTTATGGCAAGAGGGTCATACTGCTTTTGCAACTAAAGAGGAAGCTGATCAAGAGACTTACAAGATTTTAGATTTTTATGAAAGGGTATTTGAAGAATTGTTTGCAATTCCTGTTTTGAAAGGTCTTAAGTCTGAGAAGGAGAAATTTGCTGGAGGAGATTATACTACTTCTGTGGAAGCTTTTTTACCTGATGGAAAAGCAATTCAAGGGGCTACTTCACATCATTTAGGTAAAAACTTTTCAAAAGCGTTTGATATTAAATTTAGAGATAAGGATGAGAAGGAAAAATTTGTATATCAAAATTCATGGGGAATTACTACAAGAACTATTGGTATTGCGATTTTAATGCATAGTGATGATAAGGGTTTAGTTTTGTCTCCTCGGGTTGCTCCGATGCAGGTTGTAGTTGTTCCTATTTTGTTTGATGATTCTAAAGATAAGGTACTTGCTGCAGCTAATTCAATTAAAAATAAACTTGAAGCAATGGGGCTTGTTTGTCATGTGGATTCACGTGAAGAGTATAGGCCTGGTTGGAAGTTTAATGAATGGGAAGTTAAGGGTATACCTTTGAGAGTTGAAATTGGACCTCGGGATTTAGATAAGAATATTGCTATGGTTGCTCGAAGGGATACTGGAGATAAGCAGGAAGTTAATTTAGATGAAATTTCTAATGTTGTACCTAAGGAACTTGATCAAATGCATAAAGATTTATTTGAAAAAGCTAAGGCACATCTTGAATCAAGTGTTGTTGAAGTTAAGGATGTGGAATCTGCTAAGAAAGCATTTACTGATGGTAAATATGTGTTAGCATCTTGGTGCGGCTTGGTTGAGTGTGAAGAGAAGTTTAAGGAAGCTACTTTAGGTAAGTCATTAAATAGTCCAATTGAGCAAGAGAAAGTTAAGGGTAAATGTTTTGCTTGCGATAAGAAGGCTAAGCGATGGTTTTACTTTGGAAGAAGTTATTGATTTTTTTTTGTTAATTGTTTTGATACTCCTGTTTGACCATAAAATGTTCTACACTAGATAGTTGATAGCAGAAAGTTTTATATATAAATCTACTTTGATTTATTGTTATGACTGATAAAAAATTAGAAGGAGAATTAATTTGGAATAAATTAGAACCTTTTTTACTTGATTTGCAAATTGTTCTTGAAGATGATAAGGATCTTGTAAAGAATATTAATGAAGCAAGAAGAATTGATATGGTGCCGGGTGATGATTCATATAAGAATTATTTAATATATAAAAAAAATGAGGTTGAGCCACTTGTAAAAGCAATTAACAAAAATTTTAATGAGTACCAAAAAATTAAAGGTATTTTCAAAATGAGTATGAATCTTCGAAATGATTTAGTGGAAATTGCGGATGGAATTTCTGATATTACTATGCAAAAAATATGATTGATGGTGTCATCAAAATTAGGGAAAAGATCACTAAGTTTACCTCTCGGTTTAAGTTTTTTTATAAAATGTGAATTTGAATCATGTGATTTATTTATGATCTTTTTTTATATACATAAAGAGTTATGTAGTTTTTTAGAATTAAGAGAATGTAATTATATTAAGAATTAAGTACAATAAAATAAAAGAAAAAAGTTAAGAATTTGTTATTTTAATGTCTTACAAATGAATTAAAAAAATTATTATCTGTTAATCCAGCTAATCTATTATAATCTCTGGCAGGATTATAAGAAAATGCTACATCTTTTCTGTCAAGAGATTCACCAAAAAAGTTGGCTTCTGGAACTGTATTAAAAATGTATGTTACTATATTATTAGATGATGAATAAGTTAATTTCATACCTATTTTCCAACATGCTTCCTCAGTACTTTTTATTATTCCATCTATTGTATCTATATCTAGATCTTGTTCATTTTTTCTTATTTGGATTACTCTTCTTTCATTTTCTTTATGTGGGTTTTTTAGAGTCATATTTTTAAGAATAGGTAGGTTCTTTATAAATCTTTCATTTTTTTGTAACTCGAGAGTGGTTATTCTATTTAATGACAAATTCTTGGCTAAGTTTGTTGAGTGTTTATTATGAAAATTTTTCATGTAGAATTTGATGATTTATACAATAAAAAAATAATAATTTAGAAAATTATTTAATTCTCTCCTAGAATCCCTTTATACACATTCTTTTTGGTTTGCATATCGAAGTAATCTTTCATAACTCCTTGTAGGTTGTTGATTCTATAATGCAAAATCCCTTCATGGTCTTCTTCTGGGTTTACTTTTTCTTTGTATAGTCCTGAAAATATTTTGTTTAATTTGCCTTTACCTTTACTAAATTCGTTTTGATCTCCAATTACTTTGCCTTTGATTTTAATTTCAATTCTAGCGTTTGTTAATTTTTTCTTTTTTCCTGATATGTCAACTTCAACTTCATGTAGATCCCAAATGTGAACATTCATATCTATGTCATATTTGATAAATTCATCCACTCTTTTTTCTACGTACCACCATATTTCTAATTCGGCTCCACCTGGATTTACTTTATGTTTGAATTGTTTTTCATGCCACATATAATTATAACTTTTAGCCCATTCAATGACTGATGCGTATAAACCGTCGAAATCAAATAGTCCGTTGTATCTAACTCTTATTACTGGAACTTTACCCATATTGTAAATATAGAGATGAAAATATATAAAGATTTGCTTTTGATTGAGTTTTTAGTTAATTATAAAGTTTAAAATAAAATAGATATAAAAGTTAATATTAATAAAAGTTTAAAATAAACCTAAGCTAAAAATTAAGAAAATCAAAAAAAACATAAAAAAAAACAAAAAAATCAAATCTTTTCTAGTTTGATATTTAGAACAAAGTTTTTGATTTTTAGTTCTTGGCTAGCTACATCGAATTTGATTTCATTAGCTTGAATTGACTTTTTTATTTCATCTTGGAATTTTTCTACCATGTTTTTGATTTCTTCATCGGTTGTTTCTATGGTTAAGATGATTTTGTCTTCAATTGTTAATGATTGTTTTTTTCGTGCGTTATTTAATTTTCTTATTAAATCTCTGCTCATTCCTTCTTCGATTAATTCAGGGGTTAATTCGATGTTTAATCCAACATTAATTTCATCTGCGCTTTGACATTTTACTTCTTTTACATTTACTTCTTGCGCTATAATTTGCTTGATGCCTTCACTAAATTCAATTCCATTTACAGTTAGTTTAGATAGAACTTGTCTAATTGGAATTTGAGATTGTTCTCTTTGATCAAGTGCTTTTGATACAATGTCTCTTGCAAGATTCATGTTTGTTTCTAGTTCTTGGTCGATTTGTGTTTCATCAGAGTTTGGCCAATTGTCTAAATGGACTGATTCGATTTTAGTTAATTTAGAAAATGATTGATAAATATCTTCAGAGATAAATGGCATTATTGGCGCAATTACTTTAGATAGGTTGTATAATACGTGACCCAATGTTGAAATTGCTTCTAATTTTTCTTCATCGTTATCACTTTTGAATCTATCTCTACTTCTTCTAACGTACCATGTTGATAATTCATCTACAAATCCTAGGATTGTACTACATGCTGTTATTGGGTCGTATCTTTCAAGAGCGTCGTTTACTGTTTTAATTAATTGGTTTAGTCTTGAGTTAACCCATTTGTCTAATACGTTTTGTGATTTGAATTCGTATAATGGATTGTCTTTAGTAAACATGTTGTAAAATCTGTTTACGTTGCTTAAGATAACAATAACTTTTCTATAAACGTCTTTTAGATGATCTTCTTTAAAGTTTAGATCTTGGCCTTTCATTAGATTTGAAGACATCAAATAGAATCTTAGGGCGTCAGCTCCGTATTGATCTAAAATCAATTTTGGATCTGGGAAATTCTTTTTTGATTTTGACATTTTTGCGCCATCTTCAGCTAAGATGTTTCCTGTAACTTTAATATTTTTAAATGGTGCTTTATCATGTAAAAGAACTCCAATTACATGCATGTAGTAGAACCATGCTCTTACTTGTCCTACATATTCTGCTACAAAGTCGCATGGGAAGTTATTTGCAAACCAATCTTTGTTTTCAAATGGATGGTGTTTTGCTGCGTATGGCATAGAGCCACTTTCAAACCAGCAGTCTAGAACTTCTGGGATTCGAGTCATTTCTTCACTACATTTTTCACATTTGATTTTTATGTGATCTACTACGTGTTTGTGTAAATCAAGATTGTCATCTACTACAGTTGTTGCTTTATCTTTTAGTTCTTGAATTGATCCTATTACAACTTGATGTGAGCATTTATTATTGTCACATTTCCATACTGGAATTGTTGTTGCCCAGAATCTGTTTCTTGAAATTGACCAATCTGGCGCTGTATCGATGATGTTTTTGAATCTTCCATGTTTAAGGTGTTCTGGATGCCAGTTAATGTCTTCGTTTCTTTTTAGTAATTGGGGTTTGATTTTTTGAATGTTTACAAACCATGAATCTACTGCGTTGTATAAAAGTGGTGTTTCACATCTATAACAAAATGGATATGGGTGTGTGTGTGATTTTGCTTTGAACAATAATCCTCTCTCTTCTAAATCTTCAATTACGTGTTTGTCTAATTTTTTAAACCACATTCCTTGCCATTGCTCTGGTCCTAGGTGTAGTTTTCCTTGGTTATTAATATGCTGAATATGGGGCATGTTGTGTTTTTTGATCATTTCGTAATCAAATTCACCATAAATTGCCATGTGAACTAATCCTGTTCCTTCATCTGCGCTAACTTCTGTTCCACCATTTATTACATAGTGTGCTTTTTTATCCATTTCTTTAGTTTGAACATGATATAGTGGTTCGTATTCTAAATGAAGGATTTTTTCTCCTTTGAATTCTTCAATTAGTTCGTATTCTTTTTCTTCAAGTGAATCTTTTATTCTATCTTTTGCTAAAATTAGAAATTGGTTGTTGAGTTTTATTTTAACGTAGTTTAGTTCTGGATTTATGGCGATTGCTACGTTTCCAATTAATGTCCATGGGGTTGTTGTCCATGCTAGTAAAAATGTGTTTTCTTGTTTTTTAATTTTGAATTTTACAATTGCTGTTTTTTCAGTTACATCTTTGTAGGAATTGTCCATTGCAATTTCTGCTTTTGCTAGGGGTGTTTCACATCTAGGGCAGTACATTAGAACTTTTTTTCCTTCGTATATGTAACCTTTTGTGTGAAGAGTTTTAAAAATATGCCAAACACTTTCCATGTAAGTGTTATCCATGGTTTTGTAAGAATTATCAAAGATAGTCCAAATTCCTATTCTATCTACTGTTTTTTTCCACTCATCTGCAAAGAATAGTACTTTACTTCTACAAAATTCGTTAAATTGTTTAATCCCGTGTGATTCAATTTCGTTTTTCTTTTTTATTCCAAGTTCTTTTTCTGCGATGTTTTCGATAGGAAGGCCGTGACAATCCCATCCCCAACGTCTCTCGCACCTTTTTCCTTTCATTGTCCAAAATCTTGGAAATAAATCTTTACATGTTAATCCTTGAATATGACCGTAATGAGGAAGACCTGTTGCAAATGGTGGTCCATCGTAAAATACGTATGTGTTGCTTTTTGGATTTTTTTCTACTGATTTTTCAAATGTTTTGTTACTTTTCCAAAACTTTGTTAATTTTTCTTCATTTTCTTTACGGCTCATAGTGGATTCCTCTTGTTTTAATTGGTGGGGTTTAGTTATTTAAAAAGGTTATTGTGATAATGTTGAGAATATGTGTTTTTTGTTTTGATATTATTTTTTTAAATTATCTTTTAGAATAAGGACATTGCCTCTGCCTTTTTTGATTTTTTCTAGTTTTTGTTCGTGTTCAAGTTGAGTTACGATTAAACTTACTTTTGCTTCAGATAAGTAATTCATTTCTTTTCTAAGTTGTTTTTGATTGATTCTGCCATGATGTTTTTTGATGATATCTATTGCTTTTTGTGTTAGTTGAGGTTCTTTTTCTAAATCTTGTTTATGTTCGTTAATTGATTTTTTTTGTTCTTCTTTTTGTTTATTTCTAAATATTTTAAGTGGTCCATATCTTTTTCTTGCTTTTATTAGTCTTACAAATAGAAATATGAATAGGGCTATTGCAACGTATAGTTTCCAATTAAATGTGTCTTCTTCAACTGTTATTAAATTTTCATTAGCATCTTGCCAGATTTCATCTTCATCTTGAAAATCTCCTAGTAAGAAAATGTCAAAGATTACTTTTTGATTACTATTGATTGTTACTTGTTCCGAAGTTGATGTAAGTGCTTTTGTTGCTTTGATTGTGTAGGTTCCTGGTTCGAGTTCAAATGTGAAGCTTCCATCTTTAGATAAATACTTCTGATCGCTGTTAATTTGAACTAAAACATCTCCTGTAATTTCTAAATTTGAATCGTATATTGTTCCTTCTAGGGTAGCTGCTAGTGAAATGTTTGCTAGAAGTATGATTGTTAATGTTAGAGCTATGATAGCTTTGATTTGATTCATTTAGGTTTAGAAATGTTTGTTTTAATAAAAAGATATCGGATTGATTGATATTTTTATTATTTTGACTCTAGTTGGTGATGAATTGTTTTTGTTTTTGTTATGTCTTGGTTGTGTATCTACTCTGGAATACTAACGACACCGAAAAGTTTATAAATAAGTGCTTATTTACGAGTAGTAAACATCTATCACCTCTTTTTCCCCAGCCAACCACTTGTGGTTGGCCAGGGGTTTATATTCATAATTTCTGTTTAAATGGATTTTTATTTATTACAACTTGAGTTTAATACCCCGTTGCTCTGCAACGACTAATTAAAATAAAGTTGTAATGACCAGAAAATCTGTTAAGAAAACTGGCGAATACCCCGGAGCTTTGCTCCGATTGGGTAGTCAGTTTTTAGGATTTTCTAGTTTATTTGGATATTTTGTTTTATATTAAGTTTAGGGTATATAGATAAATTTATTAAGGGTTGGTTAGAAATTTATAAAAATGGGAATATTTAAAGGTAGAAAAGTTGATGTAGAAGGGACAACTAAATTGTCTGATTTGGATTTTGGTTTAGATGATACTTCTTCAAGTGGAGAGAGTGGAGTTGATTTATACAGCAGAGTTAGGGATATGAGCGATGAACAGATATTTGATTATTTGAATTCTAAAACTTCTCTAATTCGGGATACTTCTTTGTTTACTAGGGTTCGTTTAAAAACTCAAGCAATTTGTTATAATAGAACTCAATGTGATTTTGTTGGTGTTAATAATTATGCAGATATGTCTGCGGAAGATAGATCTAGAGTTATTTGTTATGCTCTCATGAGTGAATTAGAAAGAGAAGTTGAAGATAAAAAAGAAATTTAAGTTGTTTTTTTGGTTATTTCTATATCGTCATCATCATTATTAATATTCAAGTTGTAATTATTTTTTAATAGTTTATGTAATATCTATATCATTTTTTTCTTATGTTTTCTGATTTTGTTTTTTGATAGTTTTTTTGTACTTATATATATTAATAAACATATTAGAATTCCAAACATAAATCCTTCCATGAAAATCAATTTATCTCTTGTTAGAAAATCTTTTGTTCTTTGAATTGTTTTGTCTTTTGGAAAGTAGATTCCTAAATCGCTCATTTCTAATGAGTATTCTAAATATACTAAAGATGTGTATTGTTGATCTTTTGCTAAGGAATTTGCGTATTTATAATATGAATATCCTAATATTGGAAATATTTTTTCTTCACTGTTTTGAGCAATTACTCTTTCTACTGCTAATCTTTTAGTTGTTATTAATTCATTTAATGTTTCATTATTGACTCCAAGAGTACTTAAAAGGGCATTTGCATCTGCTTTAGCTTGAGTTGCTGTTATTAAGCAAAGTGCAGATTGGTTATTATCAAAAGCTTGTTTTGCTGTTAAAGTTTTTTCTTTTATGTGATTGATAAATTCTCCAACAAAAATATTTCCATATTCAATTCTCTCTTGTGCTTCTGATAATTTATTTAAACATAATTCATCTAATTTGTTTTTATCAAGGTTGAATTTTTTCCCATCCATTTTGAAAAATTCTTTCCATGATTTAGCTGAAAAGTATCTTTCTTGTGAATATGCTAAAAGTGAGTAGAAACCATTTAGCATTTCTGGTGAGTATGTGTTTGTTTTATTTTCTTTACTGTTGATACTTTGATTAAATTTATCTATTTGTTCTTGTACATCATTTAATCTCTCTTTTACTACCATTAGAGTTTGAAGATCTGAAATTGTTTCTATTTTTTGATTGTTAACTTCTTCAAGTAAGTTATTTTTATCTTTTTGTAATTTAGAAAATAATCCTTTGACAATTTGCAAAGATGGTTCTTTTTTTTCATAAAATAAATGTCTTAATTCTATATTGCTACCAAAGCAGTAACTTGCTGCTGAGTAGAAATCTCCTGTGTTGCTTGCATTTTGAGCTATTTCAAATCGATTGTTAAAATAATCTCTTTGGGTTTTGTTTAAATTTACATTTTGATCTAATAAATCTTTTCTGATTTTTTGGTTTCTTTGACAAAGACCTGTTTTTAAATCTTGCATTATTTTTGTGTATTGTTTGTCTTCGTTAATTTGGTATTCTTTGTTGTTTAAGTTTATACCTGTCATTTCAAAAACTACTTCGTCTATTGATGTTACTTCAACAATTGTTATGCTTAAATTTTCTTTTGCAAATTTTGTGAAATTTTCTTTTATTTCTGTCTGTTTAATTTCATCGTCATTTGTTGTTGTTTTGTTAGAATTTGAAGTGATATTTTGGTAGGTGTTGTTGATATTTGATGTTATTATGTTTTTGTTGGTTTCTTCTTTATCTTCTTTGTTTGAATGTGAATTCTCTAAATTTGACCATTTTGGAATTAATGCTTTTTTTAATCCTGCTTTAGATGCTGCTTCTACTTTTTCTTTAACTCCTCCAACGGGCCCTACAATTCCACCTGAATTAATTGTTCCTGTAACGGCAATGTTTTTATCGTAATCTAAATCTAGCACAGCTATTGTTGTAAGTGCTGCAATTGATGCTCCTGCACTTGGACCTCCTATTATGTTTGATTTTGCTCTTATTGTGTAGATGAAGTCGTATTTCTCACAATCTAAATTGAAATGTGAGCAGGCTACTTCTTTGGCAAATCTGGTTGATATTTGGGTGTCGATTTTTGTTAGGGGGATTGTTTCTAAAAAAATTCTGCCTCTCCCTTCTCTTATTTCTAGGAACAAATCAGCGTCAGATCCTTGATAATTGCCATTTTCTTCATGAACTGCTAGAAGTTTTGTTTGGTATACTTTTCCTTGTGCTATTGCGCTTGATGCTAGGAGTAGAGTTGAGATAAGTATAAATATAATTAGGATGGATTGTTTTTTTAGAATCATTGTATTTATAATTTTGTTTGTTGTTATAAAGATTACTGTTTGGGAGTTTTGGTTTAATTATAAATCGTATTTCTGTTTTATTTTTTCTATTGTTTCTTGAATATCTTGTGCTGAAAATGTTTTAAATAGCCTATTTACATTTGTTAAGTGACCTAATTTTCTTTTGTGATCTGATAAATATCCTCTTATTAGAAATGCTTCTAAAGTTATTTGATCTTCTTTGCCTAATATTTTTAATGCGCTTTCATAATTTAGGTCTGTTAATTCTTGTGTTTGATTTGTATTTTTTGTTTCTTCATCTGAAATTTGTTCAATTGTTTTATAGTTTAGTCTTGTAAAAATAGGACTTGCGATTTTTATTGCTTCTTCTTTTTCTTTTACTGTGAAATGGTAGGTTATGTCCTTTTTAATTATTTTGATGTTTGGATCTTCTATTTCTTCTCCACGAGATATTTTTGTTTTTAATTCTATCCTTTTTTTTAGATCTGGTTTAGGATCACATTTGGAATAATCGATTTTAGTGTATGATTTTTTGGCTTTTTCAAAATTTGCAAATTGATTTGGATTTAGTTCTATTTGATCAAATATTTCTTGTGAGATATATATTCCTACAGCGTTTTGAAAATAGTTAATTGGTGTTTTTAAGAAAAAATCATCTCCGGTCTCTTGGTTTTGTTGATTAGTTAAGTAATCTCTTATTTCTTCTTCTAAACTAAATGCGTAAGTTTCATTATCAAAGAAATAATTTATTGATCCTTCTTTACTACATATAAGTCTAGTTATTTGAATTGGTGATATTTTTCTAAAATATCTTGGAACATCAAGGGCTATGATTTTTCTTTGCATTAGTTTGTTTATTTTATTTTAATTTAAAATTGTAATGGTTTTAGAATGTTGGTTTTTGAATATCTGTTTTTTAGGCTTATTCTGGTTTTGTTGCAAATAATCTTATAGTAAGATATATAAATTGCAAAGTATTAGTTTTAAAGGTGGTAAGTGTTAAGAAAAGTAAAAAAGGTAGTAGTAAGTTAGTTTCTAAATCTAGGGTTAAGTCTAGTGGTCGATTAAAAAAAGTTAATGGGAAAAATAATTCTGGAAAAAAGAATTCTGAGAAAAAAAATCAGAAGTCAAATAATCATAAATCTAAAAGGCAATTGAAACTTGGTCTTGCTCTTGGGGCTGGAGCTGCTAGAGGGCTTGTTCATATTGGAATTTTAAAAGTTTTACATAGGAATAAAATTTATCCTGATTTGATTGCTGGAACTTCAATGGGCGCTGTTATGGGTTCTTTATATGCTGCTGGTCATACTCCTTTAGAAATTGAGAGAATTGCTAAGGGAGCAGATTTGAAAACTATTATTGATTTTACTATTCCTAAATCTGGTATTTTACAAGGTAGGTTAATTGAGAAATATCTTCGTGGCAATTTAGATTCTAAAACTTTTAAGGAACTTGATATTCCACTTCGTGTTGTTTCATATAATTTTACTAAAAAGGAGAAGGCTGTTTTTTGTGAAGGAGATGTTGCTAGAGCTGTTAGAGCTTCTATTTCAATTCCCGGGATTTTTAATCCAACTCAAATTGGTAAGTGTAATTATATTGATGGTGTTTTAGCCGATCCGACTCCTTTTGATGTTGTTCGAGATATGGGAGCAGATATTATTATTGCCGTTGATTTATATTCTAAACAAAAAGTTGGTAGGTCTGTTAAAGTTCAAAGTCATACCTTATATGATGATATTAAAAAGAAATTTATTAGTGAGGAATTATTTAATTTGAAAAATTATTTATTTCCACAAAGATGGCCTAGGTTACTTAGAAAATTTTTAATTTGGATTTTTGATAAAATTTTGTATCCTGCTAAAATATTGAGAATTGTTACTAAGCGTGAGCTTCCTGAGATTACTAAGGTTATGAATGAGAGTTTATCGATTGTTACAAATAATTTTGCAAGAGAGAGAATGAATCATTCTGATGTGGATTTTAAGATTACTCCGGCTTTTAATGGATTGGATTGGACTGATTTTAATAAAGTTGACCAATTTGTTAAAAAGGGTGAAAAAGCTATGTTAAAGGAGTTACCTAGATTAAAGAAGAGATTGGGGATTAGGTAGGATTTTAGTTTGTTTTGATGGTTGTTATGTTGCTTGAGGGTTTATTCTTTGGTACATTAGTTATTGAGCTACAATAAAGATAGAGCAACTTAAATATTCTACATAACGATGTTGTGCTCTCTTAACTTTATGTGGAGGTCGAGGCGCACCTGAGAAGTTATTTCACGTTGATAGTTTCTCTGATAAATTATTAGATAACTTTATAATCAGTTACTATTTTTAAGTGAGTATGTCTAATGAATGTGTTGAAGCGGTTGTTTGTGGGCTAGGTCCTAAAGTTGATGAAACAATTGTAAGTATTTGTAACAATGGTGAAGTACCATTAGCTTTGTTAGAATATTCTGATAGAGTGATTGCTCTTGATAATGATGATAAGGAATTAAAATATACTTTTGAAATGATTGCTCATCTTATTAATGGAAGATATGATCATTTTTTAGATGAATTATTAATTTCTGAAAACAGAGAATATTTTTCAGCTAATGGTAGATTAGATTGTATAAGAGAAAGAATAGATTTATTACAAATACTTAAAGGAGATATATTTAGAGATTTACCTGATAATTTTGCTAAAGTTTATTTGTCAAACGCTTTAACCTATGCAGGTGGATCAACGGTTGGAGTAACTGAAGGATTATCATTAATTGCACAAAGTTTACCTCCAAATGGTTTAGCATATATCTCTGATGGCCATAAAGTATTTCCTCCATATTTAGTATCTCATGAAATATCACCACAATTATGTGTTTGTGAAGATTTAACTATTAGAGCTAGAGAAAAGGAAAGCTTTTGGTCACCTGTTGTATTTCAAAAAAAGATATTAGACCCACGCGAAAGAGGAGGAATAATTGGAGGATTATCTCTATATAGTTTACAACTTAATTAGGGAAACGTTTAATTCTAATTTAACGTGAAATAATTAAGCTTAATGTTGTTCTGCTTCCTCGGGTTTACACCGAGGTGGAGCGTAGCGACAAGTTTTTTACCGCTGAGAATTCTAGTTTATTAATCGTTAGGAAAAGGGGACTTAAGATTTCAGCTTTTAGTTAAAGAATTTTATCTAATTCTTCTTTTAATTTAGGATCTGTTCTTAATGAAAATGGTGCATCCTTATATACTTTAGATAGAAATCTTATTTGAGGATTAGAATCTAGATCTAAGCAAATTCTAGTACCTCCAGGATTTGGTTTTGACAATTTGTGACCACGTTCATCAATGTAATCTACAAGTTTATCTATATCTAAATCTAGTTTTCTTCCCGTTGTGGTCTGTGGAAAAACTTGTAAGAATACTCCATCGGAATATATTACTTCTAAACCACTACAAGTATTGGGGCCATCTTGCTTTTGATTATTATCATAAAATCTAATCCTGGGATTATCATCATTTGCTTCTTCTAGAGCATCACGACTTCCAATTTCAATATATTTATGTCCTGGATCTCTAAGTTCGTGAATAAAATGATACGGTGCCCCCACCACTGTGCCTGCTAATATGTTCCTTGGATCAGAGTTACTTTCATTTCTTCCTATTAAAGCATAAGCCGTAGCAAGTGGTGCAGTAATTGGCCAAGTAACACTCAAAAGGCCCAATAAAGCTAAACTTTTTTTATCTCGT
>Ga0233439_10003832_pt1 | contig 15129 bp, 10 predicted proteins | sample SI_123_September_6_FD_182713 | JGI IMG/M metagenome (GOLD analysis project Ga0233439, IMG submission 182713) | Seawater microbial communities from Saanich Inlet, British Columbia, Canada - SI_123_September2016_100_MG | ecosystem: Environmental > Aquatic > Marine > Inlet | place: Canada: British... | reverse complement strand
GGATCAAAATCATGAGCCATTTGTTTTTTCATGATTATCAGTGTATCGAAAGCACCTAAAGCTTTTTTGTAAGAACGGCGCGTTGTCAAGGCATCATAGACATCCATGATTTTGCAAATACGCGCATGCAAATGGATTTCATCGCCGATTTTTCCAAGAGGATAACCCCCACCCTTAAATTTCTCATGATGCTCTGCGGCCATTCTCACCACATTGCCCGCAAAACAACCCATCCCTGAAATGATTTTCCCCCCTTCAGCGGCGTGGACTTTTATTTGTTCAAACTCTTCATCGGTAAGTTTGCCATTCTTGTTGATCAGGGCATGGTCTATTTTTGATTTGCCGACATCATGCAACATCCCGCCCAGAGCTAATTGCCGGGTATCGTTTTTAGTCATCCCCCTCTTTAAACCGAATGTCATGCAATACAATCCCACATTAACGCTATGGGTATAGGTGTAATAGTCCTTGCTGGTTATTGCCGCAATCCCGTGAAACCCCGCCTCTGCGGAGCTCATACAATCTTCCATCATTTCCATGACTTCTTCGGATGATTCCAGAATCTTTTCTGAAACATTATTCTCAAAAAATTCCTTCATCACCCCTTTGGAAACTTCATAAATTTTTTCGGTTTTCTCCTGGAGAGGAACATTCGGGTTGGCCATAACCGCTTTCAGGGAATTGGTAGCATATTTATAATATTTGAACAGGTCATCTTCATGAATATAGTACTCCTGGTCGGCCCCCTCCTCCAGAATCCGCATTATCTTTTCCTGATGTTTGCGTTCTGTACTCGCAAACTTTATAAACTTCGTAGTTCCATAATCGTCTGTTTTATAGAAAATATCAAACCCTTCATCCCCTCCCTTAGCGAGGAATTCTATATTGATTTCTCTATAGTTATTTTCTTCCGTTGCCGCGCCCACTCTGACCTCGCTAAGTTCAGTAACTAGCCCCTTCCCTTCTGGCCTCAACCACCTTATGCATGGCGACCATAGGGAAAAGTTTTGACAAAAGGTTTATTTAATCGTTGATTATAAACCTTCGAGACATTAAAAGTAATCCCGTTTTTTTCACAAACCTGAAAACATTTACACCGGCTTTCTCGGCCTAAAAAATAAAGTGCTCCTGACAGGCTAAAGCTCAAGGTGCTCTTCAAATTTGGACAAGTGGAATTAAAAGTATTCGAGCAGAAAATCTTTTGGGCACTGTAAATATAAGCAGAAAAAAAATCAAACGGCGGGATTTCTATACCCTTCATCAATTCGCGACAGAAAATATATGATGGCTCGGGTGCACCCCATTAAATCGGGCATGGACAAACTCTCTCCTGGCTCATGCATCCTGCAATCAGGATCGTATGCGCCCAGGCAAAGAGGATGGGCATTCCCCAAAGCCTGCATGAGTTTCGCCACAAATGGAATGGTGCCTCCACAGCCATAAAGACATGCTTTTTCACCAAATCCCTTTTCAAGAGAGTCGAGTATCAAGGGGAATACCGGATGCGCGATTTCAGTCATCCAGGGGGAAGCACCCTTATCAGCCTTGATATCAAGCTCAAACCCAGGAGAAATATTTTTCTTAAGATGAGACCGAAGTGCTTCTTCAGCCTGAAGTTCGTTGTTGCCAGGAGCCAGGCGGATTTCTACCCAGGACCTTGCTGATTTTTCCTCGAAGAGCTGGCCCGTCAAATCGTGATCAACCCTAAGGGCTTGTACTTGCACCCGATTCGCTTCTTCTGCTGTGCGCATTTCCTCAAGCTGTGGATGCCACCGTCCATCGGAAGAAATAAGTTCATCAATCATGCAAGCCAATTGCAATTCAGCAACGGGAACCGGCCCCCCATTGACTCCCGAATGAGGATCTTTTTCAGATGAACGCAAAATGATATCTACCGCTAAAGGTTTCTCGCTGATGATTGTAGTTTTTAGTTCCAGGTTAAAGCGGTTTTTTTCGGCAAGGATTTTTCCCAACCGCTTTTTGAACTCTTTTGCATCCCTGATACCAGGAAAAGTCAGGCGAGCTCCCGCCGTCCCCAGGATCACGCTCCCGGTAACCCGATGTCCGGGCCGGGCATTTGCAGACGAGGTTCTTAACTGCGCAATCAGCATTGAAGGGACATCTGCGGAAACTGTAAGACGGGTATTGGAAAGAAGCCCTGCAGTCTCTTTTAAAGCTGACACGGAAGTGGGAACCCGCGCGTAACCTTCTCTTTCGGCATCCGTTACCGGTTGATCTGCATTGGCAATAGCCGGAAGTGCCAGAGAATGGTCTTCGCGGATGAGCGTTGCAAGCAACTTGTAAAGGGCTGTTTGCTCATCAACAGCCATCTCTTTTAGTCCCATGCTGACTGTCGCATCCATCTGGACAATGCCGCGCAAGGATGTAGTAAGACCCGGTTTGCCCTGAGCAGGATTGACCACGTCGGTAATCACAACACAATCGATGCCTTTGAAAAATTCCTCATTTTCACGAATTTGGTCAATCAGGCTGTGGGAACCGCTTTCTTCTTCAGTCTCATATATTATTTTGATATTACAGGGGAGTTGTGAAATTTTTTCTTTTGGATTTTTCCCCGCCTTAATATCCACATGCTGAAAAATGGCATCAATAGCCATGCCAATCGAGACGACTCCGCTAAGATCATCAGCGGCTCCCCGCCCGTAAGCCCGGGAACGGTCTTCATTCCACCTCAATTCTGTGGGAGCAGTTCCTCCCCATTTCTTAAAACTCCCGTCATCCATATAAGGCTGTTTGTCAAGGTGGGCATAAAAAAGAACCGTAGGCTTTTCTTCGGACGCAAAAGTTTCTGCCATCAATATGGGAAACGGACTACTGGAAGGTGATGTGCTTATTTTGACCTCGGACAAGCCGATTCCCAGAAGATAATTGCGGGCACATTCAAGAATTTCCCGCATATCACTGGGTGTGGTGCGGTCACCCTCAAACTCGTTGACCCCAAAACTCCGGCTGTCGATGCGGACCATCTGCTCGAGCACCTGCAAATGTTTTTGCACCAACTCCGAGTCAGGACAAATGACCTCGGAGCAAAAGGACTCAAGGGATTCTGAATTCATTTCAAGGCGTAGGGGAAACGGAGGCCGGGGATGACGGCTCCTGATGGACTACAAAGTCGGTGGAATGATGATTCTTCACAATGATCCAGCTATAGAACCTCTTAAACAGAAATTTGAAATGACGGAAATTTTTTATGCTCAACAGGTTGCGGATTAATATCCTCGGACGCAGATAAAATTTTAAAAACGCTTTCTTCCTGATAACCAGAAGCTCTTCCCTTTTAATTCCCGGTGGGGTATAGGCGGCATCCATCATATAAAAATTATCCCAGTCCACATTATCAAGCTCGCCGGTTTCCTCAAGGTCATGGTAACTTTCAGTGCCGGGAAGCGGTAAATAGGTAAAATAGTTAGCCCTTAATAAGGGAAGCTCCAGGGACAGGTCGATGGTGTCCTGAATAGTTTCCAGGGTCTCTGCAGGAAAACCCAGAATAAAAAAAGCGGCAATGTCAAAACCATGCTTTTTTATCAATTCCACGTCCCGGCGAATCTTGTGGACTTTGATCCCCTTCTTCATTTTTTTCAAAACTTCATCATTCCCCGATTCCACAGCAATGCTTACTAAATAGAGTCCCGCCTCCTTTAACAACTCGAGCAATTCATCATCAAGGTAATCCATCCGGATGCCATTGGGCATCGCCAGACTGATATCCAGATTGAGACTGATAATTCCCCTGACAATTGTCTTGGCGTATTCAATATCCTGAGTAAAGTTATCATCAACAATATGGAACTCCCGAATTCCAAAATCGTGATACAGATTGGATATGTTTCTCAGGACATACTCTTTCGAGTGATGGCGCAATTTTTTCCCGGAGAGAATGGGAGCGGAGCAAAATGAACAAGAGTACGGGCAACCTCTTGTTGTAATGATAGGAGCTATGGGAAACTTTTCAAAAAAAGCACCATGTTGCGATTCCGGATATAAATCAGGTCGAATGAGGTCCCAAGCCGGGTCGCCTAACCGGTCCAGCTCTTCTTCCATATTTACAGGGTTAGCGACCAGTTCCTGACCCTTCTTCCAGATCAGGCCGGGGACTGAAGAATAATCCGGCTCCCTGGTCGTGTCATCCAGCATATCGATGAATTTCGGGAAACCCGTTTCGGCCTCTCCGGCAAACGCAAAATCCAGATTTTCTTCCAGATCTGCAAAAGCCCGCAATGGATCGCTGGAAATATGTGCGCCCCCAACCACCGTGATGATGGCAGAATTCCACTCCTTAAGTGCCTTTAAAATTTTTCGGACGTTGCCCAGGTCAAAAGTGTAGCATTGGATGCCCACCAAATCAGGGCGACAGTCTTTCAAGGCACGTTGGACAAACTGGGTGGGGCCAATATCTTCCTTGATACAATCCAGAATAACAACTTCATGACGGGCACGAATCCCTCCCGCCAGATACGCGAGCCCCAGGGATGGCTGGATATGATCACTCAAGTTATTGGGCTTGACCAAAAGAACTTTCATGTATCTTTCTGAAAAGTGAAGAACCTTTTATTATTCTACATTCCCCATTTTGGTTTCACATGATGGCTTAAAATATTTAAAAGATCAACATGGATACTTCTTTGGCGTGACCATGCTTTCTTTACTTCATTGGATGCATGGTATAAAATCACAACTAACAAGGGTTTTTAAGGGTTTGCGAGTCCCTGCCCGGAGTTTCCGCACTATGAATATTCTTCCCTGAAAATTGATATGCTTCAAAACCTGCAAAATTTTTTTAAGCTGTGCAAAATTTTAAAAACCCGTGGGAATTGGCCTCTTATTCTAAAATCAAAAAAGCAGTTATGGAATTTTATTCTTTGCAGAAATGGTTTGATTCAAAAACCTTTTTTTTCTGCCGTGCTTTACTGGTTTCAAATGCTCAAGGGTCTGGATATTCTGGTATGGCGACTTGAAACTTTCGGGTTTTTGTTCAGCCCAAGATTAAACGATGATGACAGGAAACATATAAATAAATCTTTAAAATAACCGACTTTCACCCTTCAACCGTCACACCCTCTAGTTTGAATTCCGTATTGAACAACAAGAAGCTTCAGATATCCTTCCTGGTTTTTGCTTCGCTATTAATTTTTCTGGGTCGGCAATTGGATACCGGCATCACTAATTTTGACGATGCCTATTATGCCCAGAAGGCAAAAGAAATCCTGGACTCCGGGTCCTTCTGGCTTATCACTCAGGCCGGGGAACCTGCTATGGATAACCCTCCCCTGCCATTCTGGCTAACCGCTTTGGCCTTCAGCATCTTTGGGGTGTCCAGTTATTCAGCAATTTTCTTTTCGGGCCTGTTCGCAACCGGAATCGTCCTCATGACTTATCGGTTGAGCCTGTTACTCTATAAAGATTGCTGGATCGCTTTTGCCTCAGCCTTTGTCCTGCTTTTTCCGGGAATATTTGTTGATGCCTCTCGTCGGGCCATGGTCGACATTCCCCTGGCATTTTTTGTCATCCTGGCTTTCTATGCTGTATTCAGAGCAAAACTTCTCAAACCCTGGTACCTGGTTTTCGGGCTTTCCACCGCCGGCGCCATATTGACCAAAAGTGTTCTAGGACTTTTTCCTCTCGCGATCACAGGTGCGTATTTAATTTTCAGCCGGCAATGGAGAGAGCTCGTCAATCCCTGGTTTTTATCAGGGGGCCTGATTGCCCTTGTTTTTGGATTCAGCTGGCATCTTGTGAACTGGCAACACTACGGGCAGGAATTTATAGACGTTCATTTTGGTGTGCTGATTTTTAACCGGGGTTTCGGGGAAATTGAGGACTCGTTTTATTTCCTGGGGTACGCTGAAGATTTTCTGAGAAATTACTGGCCCTGGCTCCCTTTTGCGCTGGTAGGCCTGGCACAATTTGGCAAGCGTAGTTTTATAGAGAAAGATGCCACTTCCTTATTATTATTTTTGTGGCCCGTGCTCGCCTTTGTGGTAATGAGCACGAGCAAAAACCACACGATCCGCTATTTATTGATGATATTCCCGGCCCTCGCCATCATCATTGCAAAAACTATTTCTACCTGGCTGGGTCCTGACAGAAAAAATCAGGCTCTGACCATAATGACCGGAGTGATTGCCGCAACCATCCTGTTCGTGAATGCCACTCCCTTTCGGGCAAAAGTAACCCTGGCGCAAAGCAGTAAAGAAGTAAGGGAAATTGCGGCGATCGTAAACCTCAACACTCCGGCAAATCAGAAAATAGGCAACTACCGTCTCACAGAATGGAACCCAAAACACGCCATGCTGTTTTATTCGAATCGCATAGTAGATAGAAGCATAACCAGAGATTCTCAAGAGTTGATAAAACAACTATCAGCCCATCCGGAAAAAACATGGCTAACATCTATTCAGGAATTCAGAAACCTTATGGCCCTTCACCCTGACAAATTGTATTTGATTCAAGGCAACAGCAGATTCGCTTTTTTCACTTCCAAGAAAAGTCAGGAGAATATCCGTTACGATTTCTCAAATATGCAGTTACCCATCGTCAAATAACCTTCCAAAAACCTCTATTTATTCGTCAACAGGTAAATCTTTTCCGTGAGATTCGAAAAGTCCGCCGACTCGGCTTTCCCAAAAAGCTCTTTCGTTCTTTCCCAGTCAACACGTCCATCCAACCAGGCAATATCCTCTGCCACTATTTTCAAAGGGACATCAGGAAATTTATCTCTAAAGTCCGCTTGCCTCATTACAATCCTAACCTGTTTTTCGGTTGCTAAAAATTCTTCAAGTTGTTCCGGAGAGTGAATTGTCAAAACCTTTTGTCCTGTCAATACTCCCAGGCGGGCTCGCTGGTTACCTAACTGGTAAACAACTATGGGACCAGAAAATTTTTCCGATAATATTTTTTCAGCAAACAACTTCATCGGATAGCGACTGGCATGTGAAAGCACATCCCCGCTCAAAAAAGAAAATGCCAAAACCAGAGCAAAAGAAATGGCAAAAACCTGTTTCCCAGCCTGCCGTGTTTTTTTCAAAGCCATAACAGCAATACCCCCGAAAAAAAATACTACAGGCAGGGCGAAAATTCGCAGAGGAGCAGGGTAAAACGAGTCAAGGCTATATAAGCCAACGCCTGAAAACAGCCCAATCAGTATAAAAATAATTCCTGTTAAAATTACAGGGATTTTATAACCTGGCCAGTCTGAGCCATGCTTTTCCATATCCGCGAAAAATTTTGCAGTCAGAATGGCAACTGCCGAGGAAGCCGGCAACATATAACGACTATGCTCTGTTCTCACGAGAATGAATAAAATCAAACATACTAGAATCCAGATATAGCAAAATAAAACCGATTCATTTTCCCTGACAAACAAGAGCCTGACTTGAGCCTTTAAGTTAGCGGGAATCTGCTTAAAATATTCTGACAACCCTGAAACCGGCGAAAGGGAATAACTGTAGAGGCCAAACTGGTGGAGAACCGCCACAAGGAAAAATAAGGACCAAGGCAGATAATAACGAAATAGCACACCGAAGTAATAAAGGCTGAGCGGGGTACCATGAGCCAGCCTCGCCTTGATCTCCGCTCCAATAATATGATTCGTAAATTCGTCTCCATGCAGGAAATACATGGTCGCAAACCAGGGAAGAATCACCACCAGCAGAATCATGCCACCCTGCCCAATACATAATTGAAATAAAGTTCGTTTAGTTGCTACAAGAAAAATCAGCACAACCATAGCGGGAATGATGATTGCAGGCGGCCCCTTGGTCATAAACCCCAAAGCCATTGCCAGGTAAAACAGGTAGATGTCGGAGCGTTCCTTAAAATCACTTTGATATAAGCGCACAAAAAAATAGAGCGCCAGGAGAATGAAGAAACTCATAACAATGTCCGTGGTGGCCCATCGCGATATTTGGAAATGTAGAAAAGTGGCTGGCAAAATCAAAATACTGTAAAAAGCAATTCGTCCCTCAAACAACCGACTGGAAATTAGATATAGCAACCCAATGGTGAGGCACCCGAAAAAAGCAGAAGCCAACCGTGCCGAGGTCAGATTCACGCCAAATATCTTGTAAGAAGCGGATACAAACCAATAATAAAGGATAGGTTTGGCAAATCGTTTTTTATCGTGATAAACAGGCGTCAGGTAATCTCCCGACTCGACCATGTTGCGAGAGGATTCGACATAGAAATTTTCATCGCTATGATAGGGCGGGACGCCATCAAGCTTATAGCTCAAGACAACAAAACAAAAAATCAACCACAAGAATACAAGTTGTTTTTCAGTTGCTTTGCTGAAATAATCATGAAAAAAAGTGGACATAGAAAATGCGGAATGATTAAACCTGAGATTTTGGAAAAGACACTTTTGCAAAGAGGCTATTTTGCATCATTATATACATAAAACCAGAATGGTTGAAACGCTGAAAAAAGGGTTTCCTTTTCAGAGAACGAGAACCCAATCGACCCCCCTAGGAAGTTTTCCAGAAAAACTCACATGAAGCCTTCAACACCCTTCACTGGCTCTCGGCCAGACTTAAACTTTCATAAATATCTTTTATGCGCGATTGTCCTTTGGGTTTGGGGAAGCAACGCAATATGGATGATCCTGGATAATCGCCCCCCGGCCTGGGATCAAGGGGGTCATTTGCGCTATACGTTTCATTATTGGCAAGTCCTGACTTCTGGCTCGGAGGACTGGTGGGTTGACCTGCTAAATGTTGAGCCCTTCTACCCTCCCTTTTTCCATTTATCTTTAATTCCTTTTTCATTGCTATTTGGCTTCACACTTGACACCGCCATCGTGGCAAACTCATTTTATCTGACCGCTGCCATTCTCTCCACCTACGGAATTGGAAAAATTCTTTTCAGCCGCTCCGCCGGGTTGATTGCCGGATTCCTCATATCCTGCTACCCATACATGGTCAGTATGTCGCGGGAATATTTGATCACCATCATGCTGACCTCCGCAGTCACTCTAGCTTATTTTTTGTTCCTCAAGTCAGAAAATTTTGAGAATAAAACTTTTTCATTATTATTTAGCGTGGTTTACGCTTGCGGATTGATGGTCAAATGGACTTTTTTAATTTATACATTGCCAGCTATTCTCGCCGGCTTACTCAGCGGAACTCTTTCGCCGCGAAAAAGAATGGCGCAATGTCTATATTACTTCGGCATGGTTACTGGTTTGCTGATTTTACCTTTCTTCATTTTCATCTCAGGGGGATTTAGCTGGCTCTTTCTTTTGGCGGAGTTTATTTTAATTGGAACTTTAGTGAAAAAGTATTCAGCAGAACTTGTTTCCCCACAAAAACTGTTAAACCTGATCGCCCTGACTTGCATAGCAGTGCTTATCTGCTTTCCCTGGTATGCCCACAATTTGATCAACATTTCTATCGGGATGTCCAAATTCGCTTTTCCTACCGCAGTACTTAAAGGAAGCATGGATTGGAATCTTCCCATTTGGGGATTTTATCTGGAAATGGCCGAACGACAAATGGGAATGCCATTATTATTACTTTTTGCTTTTTCTTTTATTTCGCTCCTTATTAAAAAGGAGCGTTTTGACCGAACCCTTTTGGCATGGGCCATTCTCCCTATAATTGTATTTACTTTTATCAACAATAAGGGTGCCCGATACACCATACCCTGCCTGCCTGCCATGGCACTTATTTCATCTGTAGCCTTAACCCAAATCAAGAGTTTTCCCTGGCGCAAGACCCTTTACACCCTGACTGGAATCGTTGGAATGGTTACAACCTTATACGCAGGTTTTGGTACTGGGAATATTCCTTTGCCCTTCTTGGGAGGCCAGTTATTGGGTTTTAAAAATCCTCCCATTACTCAAAACTGGCCCATCGATAAAATTCTTGACGATGTGATTACTGAGGCCAACCCCAGCCCGGGAGTTTTTCTAACGGTCCGCACCCTGACCAACCATATGTTTTTCCAGCGCGGTGGTTTTCGCGGTGCCGCCGAAATTAACGGGCTACCAGTAGTCATGAAAAGCGTGAAAAGAAACGTTGGCGAGATGACAGATTTTTTTATCACCAAAACCGGGGATTTTGGCGTGCACCGATTTAAAGATATCAATCCAAAATTAACCCGATTGTTGCAGGATCCCGCTCTCCAAAAGACCTTTACGCACTTTAAGTCCTACCCGCTCCCTGATGGATCAAAAGGGTTGGTTTTAAAAAAGAACATCCAACCCGCCACCGAGCTCCCCGGTGTGGGCAACCTCGAAAAGATTGGGCAACGATTCATGACCGCCTTTTCCCATTATCCCATCTATGGAATCAAGGATGCAGTCAACCCGGAAATATCTGTCATTCCCACAGAGAATCCAGATGACATTTTCCTCGGTCGTTACAAGCAAATAAAATTCAAAGCCGATTCTGTGGTCAGTAATAAAATTAAAATTGATGACTTTGAACTGATTTTTGAAAATGTTCAGGTAAATATTTATGACCTGATTCGTAATAACAAGCTAATCCTGTTCGACCTTGAGAGACTGACTCCCAAAGGAACACTGAGCTTTGATTCCCTGGAAAAAGATGCTAAGAAAGCCCTGAAAGGAAAAGGCGAGGTCAAAGTTGAGGGGTTTGATAATGGGATTTTGGTCCACATCATCTACACTCTTCCTCAGGGCCAAACCCTGGAAGGATCCGTCAAACTAAATTTAATGTTTTCGCCAGGGCAGAGCATCGAGTCCTTTGTCGAATTTATTAAATTAGGATCTTTCGACATTCCCCGGGTTTTCTTTCGAGGTATCACCGATAAGAAAATCCTTCTAACATCCACACCCGGGTGGCCACTGGAAACCAATATTCAAACCCTTCAGGCTCATCCGCGTAAACTACAAATCAACCCAACTATGAATTGATTGAAGTGAAAATTTGCCTGCTCTGTTTTGACATTTCCAATAATTCCCTGGGAAGGACCGCCTTGCTGGCCAGTGCCCTCGCTACCCGGCATGAAGTGGAAATTATCGGCACCTCAAGGAATGGGGATATCTGGTATCCCATGCGTAACATCGAAATCCCCATCCGAATATACCCATGGAGTCGTTATCCGGCTTTTTTCTCTACCATTCGAAAAATGGTCCGGGAAATGGACGCGGATATTTTTATCGCATGCAAATTACGCCCGACAAGTTTCGGCATCGCTTTATTAAAAAAATGGTTCACCGACAAACCTGTAATGGTAGACATCGATGACTGGGAAGCCGGGTTCTATTATCATTCAGGGTTCTGGGGGCGTGTTGGCCGCTTCCTGAATTTTTCCAACCCAAACGGTTTACCGTGGACCTGGCTCATGGAGCGGCTTGTCGGCTTTGCAGATTCTGTCCTTGTCAGCAACCGATTTTTGCAAAACCGTTTCACGGGATGTCTGATGCCTCATTGCCGGGACACCGCGGCATTGAACCCCGACAAGTTTGATGCACTGGAAATTAAAAAATCGCTGGGCCTGGAAAAAAATCGAGTGATCATGTTTTTGGGTACCCCACGGGCCCACAAAGGCGTTGATGATCTAATTCAGGCAGTTGACAGTCTGGATTATCCAGATATTCGGTTGGTCTTTATTGGGGCCGAGTCCTCTTTCGATCCACAGCGGAATAAATCCTTTTCAAATCAAAATAGAGTCGTGGTGCTTCCCAAGATTCCTTTTGATGAGCTTCCCAAGCATCTCTCGGCCGCAGACATTCTGGTTGTTCCTCAAAGAGATACGACGGATACCCTGGGGCAGATTCCGGCAAAACTATTTGATGCTATGGCTATGGCAATACCCGTGGTCGCCACTCATGTCTCTGATATTCCGGAAGTGCTGGGAGGAAATGGTTATCTTGTTGAACCCGGCAAACCCGAAGAGCTTGCCCGCACCCTTAAGCATGTTCTGGATCACCCTGAGGAAGCCAAAGAAAAAGGCCTCCAGGCAAGACAAAGGTGCGTGGAACTCTATGATATAAAAGTCATGGAAACGAAATTGCAAAGTTTGATCGAGGAATTAACCACATCCCCTTGATGGCAACATGCAGTCGCCTGAATTCACTTTGGTAGGGTTTTACGCCCCTATCAATATGGTCTATAATAAAAATACCTGTCGCAAATCAACTTGCTGATTTTTTCTGCGATTTTTTGAATGGAGTTTTAACTAACCTTGCTGAGCTTTCCCCGGGACAAATTACCCAAAAATCCTAAATTTCTTATTATCAAACTGCGCTCCATTGGAGACGTGGTTTACAATACGGCGGTTTATTCCCCTTTAAAGAAAAGTTTCCCCGATTGCCATTTAACGGTACTGGTGGAACATTTTTCTCGGGACTTGGTTTGCAATCACCCAGACATCGACCAGGTTTTATCTTTCGAAAAAAAGTCCTGGTGGCACCAACTTAAGTTTTATTACCAACTTTTTGCCAACCGATATGATGTCGTAATCGACATGCATGAGGGAACACGGGGGGCAGTCATGTGCTTTGTCACCCAGGCTCCCTACCGCGTGGGCCACAAATTCGCCAGACGCTCTTTCCTATACAATGTGAAGCTTGAATTTTGGGACCTCGAGCCCAAGCACCCCATTGATTATCAAGTCGCCCTGATTAAAAAAATGGGCGTGGAGTTTGGAGAAATTTCCCCCTCCATCCATATTTCAGAAGCGGCAAAAATTAAAGCAGGCGAATTATTGCAAGCTGAGGGAATTGATCAGCAGGAGCCATTCTGCATTTTGCACCCCGGAGCGAAGATTTATGATCGCTGGGAAGCTGAAAAATTCGCAGAGCTCGCCGATACGATCTATTTCCAACATAAGATAAAAATATTATTGGTCTGCGGACCAGGCCAGAAACACCTCGTCGATGAAATAATTCCAAAAATAAAAAATGCGCCCTTCGCTTTTCTCAGCACAAGCCTGCAGGAGTTGGGGGCCATAACCCAGAAAGCCCGGTTTGTAGTGTGCCATGACGGGGGCTATATGCATTTCGCCTCAGCACTTGGAGCCCCGGTGGTCGGCATGTTTGGATGGACGAACCCCGGAATATGGCGCCCTCCCGGAAACAACACAACCATCGTCTCAAAAGAAATAGAGTGCCGGCCCTGCAACTTGAAAACAAGAAAAGAGGAATGCTGGAATGGTCGGCCGGAATGTAAAAGCCTCATTACCGTGGAAGACATCATTTCTGCCATCGCCGAAGTATACCCAGCAACCTAAAAATCCATTTTCCTCATTTAATATGGCCGCTTGACATGCTGTACTGGCAAATGTCTAATACCGACTTGCTTTTTAACTGAGCAAGTTATCTTTTTTTAAAAAATGATACCGAGGAAGACCTTGGCCATCCTTCAGACTGCCAAATATACTTCGACATGAAATACAGCTATTTAATTGTCGGGGCTGGTTTTACCGGCGCAACGGTTGCCCGGGAAATTGCCGAGAAATGCAACGAGCCGGTTCTGGTGATTGACAGGAGGAACCATATTTCGGGCAATGCGTTCGACCAGAACGATAAAAATGGAATTCTCATACATGAATACGGACCTCATATTTTCCATACCAACTCCCTGCAAGTATGGGAATTTTTATCCCGGTTTACCGAGTGGAACCCCTACGAACACCGGGTGCTTGGGCAAGTCGGCAAGAAACTTATACCTGTTCCGTTTAATTTCACTTCTATAGAAACCCTGTTTTCTTCTAAAGAGGCTGACATTATTAAGGAACATCTATTGGAAGAACATGGGAGCGAAACAAAAGTTCCTATTTTAAATTTACTGGAATCCAAGAACCGGTTTGTTAAAGAACTGGCAGATTACGTTTATAACAACATCTTTTTCAATTATACGAAAAAGATGTGGGATCTGGAGCCACAGGAACTGGACCCTCAGTTGCTTTCCAGAGTTCCCATACAAATCGGCTACGATGACAGGTATTTTCATGACCAATACCAGGCCATGCCGAAAGAAGGCTACACCAAAATGTTTCAGAAAATTCTAAACCATCCTAACATTGAGGTTAAGCTTGACACTCGCTTTGAGGATATTTCCGACCCAAATGAATTTAAAAAAGTCATTTATACCGGGCCCATTGATGAGTTTTTTGACTACCGCCATGGCGAACTTCCTTACCGAAGCATTCGATTCGAATTTTTAAATCACGACACAGAGTATAAGCAAAAAGTGGCGACCATGAATTTCCCCGGCTTTGAATTCCAGCACACCCGGATGACCGAGTTCAAGCACATGACATTCCAGAAAAATCCCAAAACAACCCTTTGCCGGGAATACCCGGAAGCGTACAACTCAAAATCGAACCTGCCGTATTATCCAATTCCCACAAAGGAAAACAAAAAACTGTTCCAAAAATATAGAAACGATGCTGATAAAGTTGAAGAGCGGGTGGCTTTCGTTGGGAGGCTGGCAGACTACCAGTACTTCAACATGGATCAGGCGGTTGCCCGGGGCCTGCAATTTTTCAAAAAAGAACTTTTATCCAAATAAGGATTGAGTTCGAATAAAGACTTCCAGGGCGGATTCACAATCAGGCCAATCTCCATTCCAGGAACAGTCTCCCACTCCTCTAGTGTTGACTACCAATATTCTTTTTGCCATCTATTTCATTTCCTATATAGTTACTTGACAGGCAATCAAGCTGAATGTCTAATAGGCAGGAAAATGGTCCCATCCATTTTGATTTTGCTTCTATTGAAAGCTTACTTGAGTCCAAAAAAAATCTTACCAAAGAGTACCTACGAACACAGCCAAAACACGGAACTCTGGTTTTAATGGGACTTCGTCAGATGTTATAGATAAATATTATGCACGATATATTGATGTAAATATGCAGAGAATATTTTTTCAGAGATTCTAAAGAGAACGTAATGAACAGCATAAATAATAACTCAATACCTGAAAAAAAAATAAGGGTAGACGTGGGAGGGGGAAAGCTGGACCCGGATAAAATCGCTCGCTACAAGAGGTATATTGGCGAAAGCTACAATTCGTCCGATTATTTTGTGGTCGAATTGACCCCGCTACCCGGTGTTAGCGTAGTTTGCGACATCACCCAGGGGCTTCCCTTTAAAAATGGGTCTGTGGACGAGTTGATCTGCGTTCATGTCCTGGAGCATAT
>Ga0233439_10003829_pt1 | contig 15140 bp, 15 predicted proteins | sample SI_123_September_6_FD_182713 | JGI IMG/M metagenome (GOLD analysis project Ga0233439, IMG submission 182713) | Seawater microbial communities from Saanich Inlet, British Columbia, Canada - SI_123_September2016_100_MG | ecosystem: Environmental > Aquatic > Marine > Inlet | place: Canada: British... | reverse complement strand
GTCACCATCCGTTGATACCAACTTGGATGGTCTACTTGCCAAGCATCAATTATATTCGAGCCTGGCATGGTATCTGACCCTTTGCAGTACAGTTTTATTGTGGCTTTCTCTGCGGTCGACTGCTCCTGTGATTAAGATTGTTCTAGATACCTTTATACTGCTCTTCTTGGTTTTTGGTTTTCTCACCATCTGGGGGATGGTTTGGATGGGGGAATTGCTCAGTAATTCCCAAGCTTTTTGATGTCTCCTAGTGGCTTTTCTTGCAGCACAGAAGCCAACCTGTTAATCTTAAAACTCAAATTTCTACTCTCCTAAGATCATATGAAAAAAATGTATTATTATAGCTCCGGTTCTAACTATTTTTGGATTACCAACCTTCAGTTTTGCTGATTCGCGACAATTGGCTGAGCCTCCTGAAATGATGCAAGATCACATGCTGGAAAACATGCAGGACCATCTACTGGCTCTGACTGAAATTCAACAACATCTTGCTCTGGAAGAATACGAAAAAGCCTCCACTGTCGCAGAAAACCGACTAGGCATGTCTTCTTTAAGCGGTCACGGTGCATCGCATATTGTTCGTTTCATGCCCACCGCTCTGCAGCAAATTGGTACACAGATGCATAAGGCAGCTAGCCGATTTGCGACTATTGTACAAGAAGGAGGTTTGGAAGAAAGTACACCGAAAATCGCAGAAGGCCTAGCAGGTGTCATGCAACAGTGTGTTGCTTGCCACAGTTCGTATCGAGTACATCCATGACCAAAAGATATCGATGGAGGTACTTCCTGTACTGTCTGATTAGCCTTCTTCTTATCTCTTCAACAACCTGGGCAGCAACTTGTCACTCACCAACTCTAACGCCCCAAGATCTGTCAATCCTTTCACCGACTGGTTTCGGTTGCCATTCGCAAGCTGACAGTAGGATTAATGGAATTCAGTGCATTCACGACAACCAAGAAGCCTGTCTTCTTCGTAGGAAAGTAACATTACCTGACCCAAACGCCTTTGCTAGTTTTGCCCCTCAGTTAACTGTAATTCCAACTGACTACCTCACGACTAACATCTGTTTTACAGACTCAATCCAGCCTGTTTTTGAACATATCTTTCTTCGAAAGTGTGTCTTCCGAATTTAGGCTATCTCACCACCCAAATTTTATGTGATTTGACAGAAATTTTTGGTTGTGAGTAGCAATATGATGAAGAATCAGCTTGTTCTGAGGAGAAGACAACTGACTGCCCTTTTGCTAGCACTGATTGTCGGGCTACTTTTGTTTGAACCCTGGTCATTATTCTCCAAGCCAATTTGGGAACAGGCACCCAGCAGTGAGAGCATTGCCAAAGGGGAACAAATATTCGCAGCAAATTGTGTGGCATGCCATGGAGAGAAGGCTGTAGGAGAAAACCTTCAACGTCCGCTGGGAGGTATGAAGGATCAAGGAGGTTACCTAGCCCCAGCTCTCAACGGAACTGGTCACGCGTGGCATCATCCTGATGAAATACTGTTTAGGATCATTCAGGAAGGTTCGATTGCGGAAGATTCACCAATGCGGGGCTTTGCTGGAAGACTCAGTGATTCCGAGATTATTGCTAGCATCCATTACTTCAAATCACTCTGGCCAGAAGAAATTCTGAACCGACACAAAAAAATGGTACAACACTGATCAATTCTGAGTTTCATTCCATACTCTCTTACCACGGAATTTCAATGAAAACACTATTAAGTAAACTTCTATTCGTACTATCACTAACGGTGGCTTCTGTTGTTTGGGCCTCCGATATCACGATGTACAAGCACCCACAATGTGGCTGCTGCGAAGAGTGGGCGAAGATCCTGCGTGATGAGGGACATCAGGTTACCAGCAAAGGCACCTACAACATTGAGCAACTCAAAAATCAGATAGGATTACCCAACTCTCTGCGCAGTTGCCACACTGCCATCATTGAAGATTTCATTATTGAAGGACATGTGCCTGAAAAGACACTCGCTCGCTTTCTTGCTGACCCACCAGTTAGTGCCCAAGGGCTAGCTGTACCGGGGATGCCCATCGGTTCACCGGGGATGGAACATCCAACCAGAAAAGACGCATATGATGTGCTTTGGTTTGACCAGCAAGGCAAAGCACAGGTCTTCGAACACATTGACTAAAGCTCTTGTTGCAAAGCAAATCTCAAAAGTGTTGCGGGGGCTTTTTCCCGTACGCTAATTTACCGAAGATAATTTCATACGCTAAACACCAACGGAGTTAGAGATGTCTGATCTTGGTACGATTGCCTTGATGATTGCTCTTGCTGCTTGTCTCTACGGCACAGTTGTACCCCATCTGGGTGTTAGAACAAACAACTGGAACCTGATTCGTTCTGCACAAAATGCCAGCATCATCAGCTTCTTTCTGATTGCTATCGCCTCTGGAGTGCTCATCCACGCTCTTGTTGTAAGCGACTTCAGCATCTTCTATGTCTGGCGCAATTCCAGCGTTGACATGCCGATGTTCTTCAAAGTGACGGCATTCTGGGGAGGTCTGGAAGGTTCGCTGCTATTTTGGATTTTGGTTCAGAGTTTCTTCGCGATGGTCGTTGCTTTTCGCTACCAGTATAGCAATCGAGAAATCATCCCCTATGTAATCGCCACTCTGAATGGAATCCTCTGTTTTTTACTCGTTTTGCTCCTCGGTTGGTCCAATCCCCTGGATCTGCAAGCAACCATTCCTGCAGAAGGACGAGGACTGAATCCGTTGCTACAGCATATTGCCATGGTGGTTCATCCGCCTGCCTTGTATCTGGGCTTCATCGGTTTTAGTGTGCCCTTTGCGTTCGCGATTGCCGGAATGATTCGAGGCAAATTAGACAATGAGTGGGTACTGACCACTCGCCGCTGGACTCTGGTCTCTTGGTATTTCCTCTCAATGGGGTTGATCCTCGGTGGGCAGTGGGCGTATGAAGAATTAGGGTGGGGTGGTTTCTGGGCTTGGGATCCTGTTGAAAACGCTGCCTTCATGCCTTGGTTGACAGGTACCGCTTTCCTACACTCTGTGATGATCCAGGAAAAGCGTAACATGCTCAAAATCTGGAATGTTGTGTTGATCATTATCACATACGGACTAACCATCATTGGAACATTTCTGACCCGCTCAGGAGTGGTCAACTCGGTTCATTCCTTCACTCAATCTGAAATTGGCCCTGCTTTTCTAGTCTTCCTCGCTGTTGTTCTGGTCGTAGGTTTTGCGCTGCTCTTTCGGCGCATTCAAATGCTGGAATCCGAACACAAGATGGAAGCCGTACTATGCCGTGAAAATGCCTTTCTTGTTCAGAACGTAATCTTTGTAGGCATGGCATTCACTGTTTTGCTGGGAACCACATTCCCACTACTAGCAGAAGCGATTCGTGGCACAAAGTTGTCTATTCAGGCACCGTTTTTCAACACGATCATGGCACCGATGGGCTATGTTCTATTTTTCTTAATGGGTATTGGGACCGTGCTTGCCTGGAGGAAATCAAGTAAAGAAAGCCTGCGCAGAAACTTTCAGAACCCGATGATTACAGCAACCGTTGGAACCATCATTCTGGCTGTCGTCATTCCATTTCATTTAGAAGCATTCACAATTTTTTGGATCGCTATCTTTGTCACGGTTACCATCCTGATTGAAGTTGGTAAGGCAGCACATGTGAAAGGCAAGCAACTACAAGCTAGCCCCCTAGTAGGGTTGATTCACGTTTTTCAGCGTAACCAGCGTCGCTATGGTGGATTAGTGATTCACTTGGGAGTCGTGCTGATGTTCCTTGGCTTTGCCGGTACTTTTTTCAGTGAAGAACGCGACCTAACACTGGAACGCGAAGAAATGGTGCCACTGAACGCTTACTATTTAAAGTTCACTGGTGTTGAACAATTTCAGGTACGTAACGCCACACACCGAGCTGCAATCATTGAAGTCTATGATCAGGACAAACAGTTGCTGGAAGTGATGAAGCCTGCCAAAAGCTTCTATCCAACCCAACCACAACCCTTGACTGAAATTGCACTACGAAGAGAATTCCTGAAAGATCTCTACCTGATATTTTCCAGTGAATCTGGTGCTGACAGCGAATTAGTGACAATCAAGACCTATGTCAATCCACTCGTTGGTTGGGCCTGGATGGCTCTTCCCGTATTCACTCTGGGTATCGGCATCTGTTTAACTTATAGACCACGCAGTTTGACCTCGCGCCAGGAAGTATTGCGTCAACAGTACATTGCTGCTGAAGGCTGAGTATGTGGAAGTCATGGAAATTCTGGACAGTCTGGATCGCCTTAGGGGGATTGATTAGTCTATTCGCTTTTGGTTTCACCACAGACCCCAAGAAAGTTCCTTCTCCTCTAATTGGCCACGAAGCTCCAAATTTTCAACTCATCAATCTCTGGAACGGGGAATCCGTTGAACTAAGCACTCTACGCGGTAAGCCCGTAGTCTTGAATTTCTGGGCTTCCTGGTGCGTTGAATGCCAACAAGAAGCTCACATTCTGGAAGCTTTTCACAAGCGTTACGGTGAAACAGTTCCTCCTCAGGTTCACGTCCTTGGTGTAGCCATTCAGGACAAATCCGAACAAGCGCAAGCTTTTGCACGACAGTTTCATAAGACATACTTCCTTGGCCTAGATAACACCAACGGTGACATCGCTTTAGAGTATGGTATTTATGGGGTGCCAGAAACGTTTTTTATCGATCCTCAAGGAAAGATTCGGTTCAAGCAAATTGGGGGGGTCAGCGCAGAATTGATGCAAGAACAAGTCGACGAAATGCTTAGTCAAGGGTAGTCTTAATCAGATTAGACAACTTGATTTTTTGAGACAGGAGGCCTCATGAAGTTCATTATTCCTTTTCTGCTAAGTTTTGCTATTGGCTGGAGTGGTCTGCAAGCTGACCAACGCAATCCAGAACTGCCTGATCTTTTTAGCCAGCTGGAACAGGCGGTAACTTCATATACGGCAAGTCCGATTGTTCAAAACATTTGGACGATCTGGTTAAAGCATCCGGACTCACAGCTTACACAAGCCATGGAAGCAGCTTCCAAGATCATGCAAAACGGTGATTTGGAACAGGCTGAGTTGTTATTTACTCAATTGATCGAAAAAGCTCCTGGCTGGGCAGAGGCCTGGAACAAGCGAGCCACCGTTCGCTACTATAGAGATAACCTGATCGGCTCAATTGCTGACATCAAGGAAACTCTTGTATTGGAACCCCGCCATTTTGGCGCACTCTCTGGTCTAGGAATGATCCAAATGCGTCTTCAGGATTATTCAGAGGCCTTATCAACCTATGAGTCTCTGCAAAAAATCCATCCAAACTCACAGGATGTTGGAAGAATACTTCCAGCACTACGTCAGCAGATTTCTCAACAGTACCTCTAGATCTTCCTCTTCAAACCACCACCTATGAAATTCCAGCAAATCCAGGAACTCTGGGAAATCAATCCAAATCAGTTCCTTGGATTGTTCAGTCCACCGGGTCAGAAGGAGCATCAATTATTTGCTGCACTCTGTGGAGCAGCAGTAAGGGGAAAAACTGATCTTGTCCAGATTAGTTCGCAAGAACTGGAAAGAGAATCTGGATTGAAGAGTGATGAACTCAGCGCAATGCTTGTAAAACTGGAAGAAAAGGGAGTAGCTCGTAGAATCAAGGAATCCAAATGACTCTATCTACGCTCGGTGAGAATTATCCACAATTACATGCCAGCGCTTATGTTGCAGAGAGCGCACAAATCATTGGCAATGTTCAGCTAGCGGCTAAGAGCTCTGTTTGGTTTCAAAGTGTGCTGAGGAGAGATTCGGATCTAATCATAATTGGCGAAGAAGCAAACGTACAAGATGCGACCATTTGTCACGTTGATCCAGGCTTTCCTTTAGAGATTAGCACTCGAGTCACAGTCCGGCATCGCTGCATTTTGCATGGTTGTACGATTGGGGACGACTGCTTGATCAGGATGGAGGCTATTCTGATGAACGGTGTGCGAATCGGAGAGGAAAGTATCCCTGGAGCAGGAAGTTTATTGCTGGAAAGGACCGAAATTCCTCCTTTTTCTTTAGTAGCTGGTTCGCCAGCCAAGGTGAAGGAAACCTATGGGCCCGAGATTCTGGAACAGATTCGTCAGGCAGGTGCCCATTATGTCAGCAGAGCAGAACATTACCGCAGCAATTGGCAAAAACTCGAATCCTAGGCGCTTTGCGCAAGAGCGTCATAGTTCATGGGGGAGGCGTTGTAACGGTGAATTTCCGCAAACACCTGGCGCAGTTCCTGTGGACTCAGGTCTGAAAGAACCTTGTGATTGCTGCCTAGCAGACGGTTCAAAAAGAGCATCTGCTGCTCTTCAGATCGATAACCAAAAATCTTCAGTTGTTGTCGCAAAACATCGAAGACTCGTTGACTAATCTGAGGTTGGCTTTCTTCCTCGACTACTTGAAAAGTTTCCTTGGACAGAGAACGCAACTCTTGGCGCAGTTCTACTTCTTCAGAAAGTTTTGAAAATCTTTTGCGCTCTCGGAGGACTTCCACCACAACGATCAATCCTGTGATCATCAGGGAAATCAAACAAAAACTGAGTAGTATGGTCTCCATGAACAAACTCCGTTGGCATGCGGAAGAAAAATTGCTAAGGCATTGACGCACACAAGATCCACGAAAGCACAAAGCAGACCACCCCTTCCTGTCTATATTTCTCATCAAAACAACCCAACAAACACTCTTTATAGCGCAAGCGACTCTTGAAGAACAGCACCATTTACGCTTCTCCAGCACCACCTCAACTCGATCCCCGACCTCATGCGGACCTGCGTGCACAGACCCGCCAATTGGCAGGTGAACACCTGCGAAATGTGGAACTAGCACCGGCAATTCATCGCAGTCAGGAATTACAAAATTCTCTACTCACTGAGTATGCGGGTGACTCACCAGAAAATATCGAACTTCTGAAAAAATGTCTTCAAGAAGTCAGCATCATGGGAATCAATTTTTTGATTCCTAAACGACGTGTGCTCCTCAGTGTTCATGAGATTTTGCGTCTATCAAACCTTGGGTTTCGCTTTGGCAAACTAGACCCAGACTTTGAGATTCATCTACAGCAAGGTCGTCGTATTCCTTTTTTTCGGGGAGAGCCACTTCCCAAGCAAAACTGGGAACAAAAATTTGCCTGTGTACTCAAACACGAAATTTGCCTAGAGCTTCTACAAGAATATCGTTCCGCTTTGGAAACTATTAATCAGCAACGTCAACAAACCCTTGAAAGCAAGAATAAGAATTCAAGCCTGAACAAGGAACTACGGCAGCAGGCAGAAGAGAACATGTTCCAGTTTAAAGTCCCAACCAAGTTTGATTTACTCGATCCCCCGCTAATTCCAATGGAGGAAAGTCTGTTTGCTCATGATCAACAAGTGATGGAAGCAACCCTGTCCAATGTTGCCAAGAAAGTGCTGGAGATGCAAAACCAGGGAGAGCTTCCTTCTTTATTTCAGGAAACCACACTTCCCGAGATTCAGAGTGTACCGCACCATGTGATGATTCTGTTGGACATGAGTGCTTCTACCTTCGAGAAAGAAATCTTTAAGCTCTCTAATCTGGTTTGTGCGGAGTTACTGAGAACTCTGCCAGCCTATTTGCCTGACTCTACGTTGAGTATTTTACCCTATAGCGACGGTGCCCAGGGGATAATGAATAATTTTCAGAATTTCATTGCACCAGGTGGCACAACTGCCTACGATGCCATCTTTTCATTTTCTCAACAGTTGCTTGGGAAAACAGAAGGGCATCGAGTAGTGATTCATCTCTCTGATGGATTACCAAACAGCTTGGAAGACGCTTGCCAACAGGCCAAACAGTTTCCAACTCTCAATATTCACTATGGACAAATCATTTTCGGCCATACTAAAAGAGTTGGTGACTTAGCAGATTATCTGTTTGTAGATGCAGCTACTACTTCCGGACAGGATCGTGATTTCACCCGCTTTGAAAAATACGTGTCTCACTTCACTGATGTTGCCCTGGCTTCACAAGGGGAACAAATCATACTCTGGGTTATGCAGCATCTTGATGAAGCGGTGATAGCCATGCTGGATCTATTCATCGGGCAATATTTCCTTCAGCAAGCTTCATCTGAGACTACTCATTCTGAAGACACACCCACGTCCCTCTAGACCTCTTACTATTCGTTACCTGTTATGCGAACACCGGTTGCTGCTCTCCCGGACGCAGTGTGTGAAGAGTTGGACTTATTACAACAAGTTCAACAAGGAGCCTTGCGTGATCAAGCTGATGAAGCTGACCCCAATTATTATGATGACATTCTCGAGTTGCGAGATTCTCTAAGTGAAGCACATCCAGAAGATTTACCTGCGCTGACCACCCAAATTGAGCAACTGGTTCTGCTTGCTCAACGTCAACAGGAGCGGACACCACGGAATCGAAGTTTTCACTGGCATTCCCCATATTTTGCCCACATGCGCTTACAGGAGCAGGGAAAGACTCGAGATTTACTGCTTGGCAACCAGAACTTCTTCTCAGGCCATCTCTCCTGCTCCATAGTCGATTGGAAAAAGGCTCCGGTTAGTCAAATTTTCTACCGTTACCAGGAAGAGGAAGAGTATATCGAAGAACTGGGAGGGCGTGAAGTTGAAGGACGGCTCTTACTTAGAAGACTAGTCCGTATCGAAGATGGAGTTCTACACAGTGTCAGTTGCCCACAAGGAACGTGGTTTTTTGAAGACGGTCAATGGTTTCAGTGGGAACAAACAAGGATTGAGTTGAGTGGCGGAAGTGGTAGTGCTACTCGACCAATCCATGAAATTGGACCGTACCGACTGGACAAGCATCTACCACAAATCACAGCGCTGATTGATGAACGGCAGTTTGGAATCATTAGTCAGCCAGAAGCTAGGGTGATTCTTATTCAGGGTGGGGCTGGTTCGGGCAAAACCACAGTAGCTTTACATCGACTCGCCTACCTGATGACACAAAAGCCAAACTACTTCAATAGCAATAGCATCCTACCAATTGTTTTCAATCGGGCCCTCGCCCAGTACATTAGCAAGCTACTACCTTCACTTGGAGTTGATGGAGTAGAAGCAAGAGTTTTTCAGGAATGGGTTGCTCAGTTACGTCAACGTTTTTTTCCAGACTTGCCTTCTCGTTATGCTGAGAATACTCCCGTAAGAGTAATCGAGTTCAAGCGAAGCCCTGTCATTCTTGCTTGGTGTGCTAAGGAGCTAGAGCATCGGCTGGAACAGTTTCAGGCTACCCTGATGGAATTGTTTAGTTCATTGATCAAAGGGGATGATGTAATCACTGTGTGGAACAGTTCTACTAACTCTCCAGTGACCGATCGGTTATCTCGCCTGTTGAAATGGACCCAGGGGCAAGAAACCTTTACACATCTACCACCTATGCCCGATGCCTCAATCCGGCAGCGAATAAACCGTCTAGTAGAAGATTGGTTCCCTGATGTCCTCAAGAATCCTCAAGCATTAGCTCTTCAACTCTGGAATGACGCGCTGATTCAACGTAGAGCCTTGCAGAAAGCAATCACTGATTTTGCTCCAGGTTCGTTCAGTGAAAGTCAACTCGAAGAAATTTGGAGTTGGAACGTACGTTGTTACCAGCGGCGTCAGGTCATCGTCGGAGAACGAGTCGAAGAAGATGGAGAAACACAGGAAGGTTGGCTAGAAAATCAGAGTCTCAGCGATGAATTGCCAACCCTAGATGAAGAAGATGACACCCTACTGTTGCTGCTTTACCAACTGACTACGGGACCACTCCGTGGTCGGAAGAATAAATTACTGCAGTATCATCATTTACTAGTGGATGAGGTCCAGGATTTCAGTATTCCAGAGCTTCAGTTATTACTCTCCATGACGCCTCCAGAGCGTAGAAGCGTAACGTTGGCTGGAGATATGGATCAACGTATTTTGGCAGGAAATCGCTACCAGGACTGGAATACCATGTTACCGGCCCTGAGTGTGGAAGTTACTGCAATGGAACCGCTAACGATTGGCTACCGGTCTACCTATGAAATTATGGAGGTTGCAAGGCATGTCATTGGTCACCTAAGTGTAAATACAGTATGGGAAGCCACAAGACATGGTGCACCTGTGGAACGGTTTGGCTTTCAGCATCCAGGAGTACTGATTGCGTTTCTAGTGGATAGTCTCGGCAGTTTACTGAGGAGAGAGCCTTCTGCGAGTGTGGTCGTACTTACTCGAGAGTTACCAGAGGCTAGGAAAATTGCAGAGCAGTTAGAACGAGCCGAGATACCAGGATTACGATTGGTTGCTGATCAGGATTTTTCTTTCAGGGCCGGAGTTGAAGTGACTGATATTTCACAAACCAAGGGGCTTGAATTTGACTATGTTCTCTTAGTTGATGCAGATGCTTCCACTTATGGCCCAGATGATCTATCTCGGCACTTGCTCTACGTCGGTATCACTCGTGCTGCTCATCAACTGTGGCTGCTTCATTGCGGTAATCCATCTTCCCTCCTTCCAGACACCCTCCGCTGAAGTATGTGATCGCCCTTCCAGCAAGCGAGAAAACAGTCGAATCTCCCGGGGTAATTTGGAGTCGGGTAGTGGTAAGAAGACCTCTGCGTTGCGCTCCGTGACATCTCCCTCCAGCAAGCCATTTTTATCATTTACATTGAGCGGAGGAGATGTCGCATAACTTAGAAGTAGCTTTCCTTCGAGCGACTTGAGATTGGGATGATAGATTCGTAGGCGTTCTTTGTACTCGCGAGTCTGAATCAGGTAGTAGGCGATACGCGACCAAACTGGCAGAGCTCCGCTGGAACCTGTCAGGCGGAACCGATTTGCAGTTGCTTCGGCTTCCCCAGGTCGATCTGAGCCAACATAGACGGCGATTGTGTGACCTCCCTGGGTTTGCATTCCCTGTCGTGTTGGAACTGGCAAATGACCAACAAAGGTCGCATTTGAATAATTGTTGGCAGTTCCTGTTTTCCCCAGAGCAGGGATTTGTACTTTCACCTGTTTTCCATCTTCACGCACATACTCTGTTTGTAGAAAGCGTTTTGCTCTTCGGCCTGTTCCATACTCAACTACTGAACGCATAATTTCTTGCAAAGCCCGATTGACACCGGGATCAAGAATGGTACGAGATTGATGATTCGCTTCGTAAATAGTTCTACCCCCAGTATCCTCAATCCGTCGAATCAATGACCAATGTTTTTTGGGTGATGTGGAATCTCCAAACACTTGACCTGTGGCCAGGGACTGATAGAGCATTGCCAGATCTTGTAGCGTTACGTCATTCGCACCAAGCGGAAACGAAAGCACTGACTGAAGTGGGCTCTCGACACCTAGGATGGTTGCTACTTCCACAATTGTCTGTAGAGAAAGCAGCATCCTGAAGTCATGATTCCAATAAAGACGTGCCGTTGAATAGGGCTTCTGGCGCAATAAATCCTGCTGACGTTGTTGCATCAAGTCTTCAAGTCCCTGAAAAATCGTGGAACGGATCTTTCCGTGCAACCAAATGTTAGCTGGTGAAAAGAAGCGCTCTCGCTGATTCGAAGTCCAGACCTGATTGTACAAGCGGAAGCGATAGGGAGTTATGGGAACCCAGCCTTTTGTAAGATCACGGGGGTTCTCTGCGTAGGCTAATCGTGGAGGTATGGGGGTGTTATAAGGATCTGTCCGCAGCGCACTTTCATGAACATAAAAATTTTGAATCCACTCTCCTGACACCTGATCATCAGTTTTAAAACTGCCGTTGAGGAAGGCATCTTTTGTTTGTACAAGTTGCTGCCGTAACCGTTCTTGCAACTCCTGAAGGCGCAAAAAGTTATGTTCCAATAACTCTCTTTCGCGGCTTACACGCGCAGAACCCGAACGCAAGCGTGAGCGCACCTCAGCATGCCAGTTCCGACCATGATAAAGATTGCGCAGCGCCTGCTCTTCTTCAGGTGGTTCAAAGGCAGTATTGCGTAAGAGTTCCTGCCGAGCTGCTTCCATCAAGTAGGGCTGCATTCGATACTGAGTATCAATAATTCCATAAGTATCTCGCAACCGGACAACGTAATCTGCACGACTTTCGTTCTCTTCTCGTGCAAAGCGAGCGAATTCCATTAGTCGTTCGAACTGCTCTAGGTCCAAGTAATCGAGCAGGTGTTCTAGCAAATAGATACTGGCTAGATTCTCTGAAAGGGCACCAGCCCAGACCATCGAACTTTGATTATCTGGTGGATTATGATCGGGCTTGGGAATGTAGACTTCACCCTGCCATTGATAAACCCGATACTCATTGGACAAGGCCTCCAACGGATTCCAACCCAACTCCATTGCCACCATGTACAGTAACAACTTAAAGGTTGATCCAGGTTGACGATAGGCCTGCATGGCTCGGTTGAATCCACGAGAGTCAAATCCACCTGCAAAAGCCCGAACCTCACCATCTTGCAGAACCATCACGCCACCGTCGAGGGTTGGTTGCTGTTCAATGCTCGCCTGCCAAACAGACCTTGTATTATCACGTTGATGCAAGGCCACTAGAATTGAACCACCTGTTTTTAGGTTCTCAAGCGCTTGCTGAAAATCTTTTTTTCGAAGTTTGTTGGGTGCTTGCGGATTTGTTCGACGGACGAACTCTTCCAATAACAAGCCCCAAACTTCTGCCCGATCAGTTCCTACTTGAACCTTTACGCTCGGGTTATCTCCCAGCAACACCTCTTCAATTCGGCCAGTGTAGAAGTTTCCGGATTCAGGTTGTAATGAGGATGGCTCTGGATTCGTCACTGGAGCAGCATAGCCATTGCGCTGAAATTCTAAGCGAGAGAGATGTCGCCGCAACTCAAACTGCGCAAGATATTGGAGATTGGGATCGAGTGTCGTCTGAATGCGGAGTTCTCCCTTTTCCACCCCCTCAGCACCATAGTCCTGTAAAATGGAGTGAAATGGCTCTTCGTTCATCTGCTGTCGGACCACCTCAATCTGGTGGTTATCTTGATAACGGAACGACCCCTGTCGAAAAGCTACCAAATCCTGAGACGCCTCTAGGAAACGCTCCTCAGAGATGAGCTCCATTTCCAGCATATTGCGTAAGACATAGTCTCGACGCTCCGTTGCTCTCTCGACAATACGCTGTATTTCCTCTGGATTCTGGGTTCGGAAGGGATTGTAGTTTGCCGGCCCCTTAACCGAACCAGCAATGAAGGCGATCTCAGAAAGATTCAGGTCTGAGACGTTTTTGTTGAAATAGTAACGGGCCGCTATCGCCAATCCCTGCCCTGTTCCGTGCACGTGGAATAGATTGGTATAGAATTCAAGAATATCTCTTTTACTGTAGCGAGCTTCCAAACGCAGGGCATCCAGTGTCTCCAGGGCCTTGTTTGCCCAACGCCCCTCTCCATGTTCCGGCCGGTGTTCAAACAAAAGTTCTGAAGTCTGCTGGGTGAGAGTGCTACCTCCCTGAATAACACGCCCTGCAAGCAAATTGGCCCAAGACGCTCGGAGGATTCCAATAGGGTCGGCGCCGATATGCTGGTAAAAAGATTGATCTTCACTGGCAATGATTGCGTCAAAGAATGCTTCTGGAATCACTGTATCCAGGTCAGAATCAATCCGAGTTGGCTGGTTGGCCTGCAGGTAAAGAAGATGAACTTGATCGTAGAAGGCGCCTAATTTCGTGCGTTGATCACGATAGTAGACGGTTGTTTCGGTAAGCAGACGCTGCTGGATCGCATTACGATCAAGATGAGGAGCAGGTGCTAGGAATACAAGATAGCCCAGTACTGCTGTACCAGTCAGCAGTACTAGATTGATCAGCGTGAATAGCCCGAAGCAGGCTTTGGCGACATATCGTGGAACTGACAAGATCTCACATCAGGTAGCAGTAAATTCATTTGCGTGAATCAGGTCACTCTTGGCAGCCATGATGAAATCACTCTCCACCAAGCCATCAATCTTGTGCGTCCAGTAGCTCACACGTACTTTGCGGAAGGATAATATCAACTCAGGATGATGGCCTTCTGATTCTGCTAGATTCGCAATTAAATTCGTGAAACGAAGAGCTTCTTGGTAAGAGGGAAAGGCATAATCTTTCTGAAGATGGTGCTCGTTGATCATCTTCCAGTCATTCTGCAATTCTTGGAGTAGCACTTCTAGCACATCTCCTTTAAGCGGTGGAACATCTCCACGGCAAGGCACGCACTGCCTTTGGGACAACTCCATTATTCTCTTCTCCTTGAATTCGCTCGCTGCAAAATAAAGCCCACTGCAAACTATTGAAACACTTGTATTTTGCCTGGGCTAACCAGTATTTCGCAAATCAATTCCCCTGCACTCAGAAATATGACAACTCCTGAATCTCACTATGTGTTGTGCTGTGAACGAGAACTCCGTGTAGAAGTTTGGAATCCTGCCGCAAGTGAAACTCTGGTCCTTTGGCACGGATTGACACGCACAGGAAGAGACTTTCGTACACTGACAACCCATCTCTCTCCACACTATCGCCTGCTAATTCCTGATACTCTTGGACGAGGTCATTCGCAGTGGGCACAAGATCCAATGAAGGAATATACCGTCCCATTCTACATGAAACAGGCAGTTGCCCTATTAGAGCATTTTCAGGTCGAGCGTTGTAGCTGGATCGGGACTTCGATGGGTAGGATCATGGGCATGCTGCTTGGAGCCACCAGTTTGCAGAAGCACTTGGTGGGATTCGTGGTCAACGATATCGGTCCGGAGTTACCTACCGGAGCGAATCATCGGATTGCTAGCTACATTTCCGGGCCCCCAACTTTTAACAATTTTCAGGAACTGAAGCAGTACTTTCAGCAGGTCTACCAGCCTTTTGGGTGGCTCAGTGATCAGGAATGGCAGGAGTTAGCAATTTCCTCAGCTAGGAGGAAAGATGATGGTAGATGGACCGTTCACTAAGATGTACGTTTATCAGAACCCTTTGCCCAAGCGTCCTAAGGGGGAGATCTGTGGGAGATCTACGAGCAGATTTGTTGTCCAGTGATGATTCTTCGAGGTGAATTTTCCGATATACTGATTCCCAGTGTTGCAGAACAAATGACGACTAAAGGACCAATGGGAAAGTTATTTACCCTCCCTAACTGTGGGCATGCACCCTATCTGAACACTCCCGAGCAAATCGGTCTTCTAAAG
>Ga0233439_10003826_pt1 | contig 15149 bp, 12 predicted proteins | sample SI_123_September_6_FD_182713 | JGI IMG/M metagenome (GOLD analysis project Ga0233439, IMG submission 182713) | Seawater microbial communities from Saanich Inlet, British Columbia, Canada - SI_123_September2016_100_MG | ecosystem: Environmental > Aquatic > Marine > Inlet | place: Canada: British... | reverse complement strand
CCGCCGCCAAACAATTACTTCAAGCGACGCTAGGACTATCTACGGAGTGGGCATTCTTGTCTGACACTAGAGGGTTTTCGGGATTGTGGAAGGGTGTGAAGAAGGGTATGATGGAGTCCCTGAGTTTCACGAACGTGATGGCGAGCGTTGTGTCGAAGGTGGTGGAAAGGGCGTTCGAGTTTGACAAACTTCAAGCAGATCTATTCCAAAAAACGGGAATCAAGAGAGAAGACATGAATCTCATGGAAATGACTGAAGATCTGAGAGGTATGAGTTCAGATTATGCACAAGTTGGTCAAAAAGCAATTGTTGATTTGCAAAACCAATTTAGAGATTTTGGATCCCTGAGCAAGGATGACGTAGAGATGCTAGGCAACACCATCGCCGTCCTAGAGAAGAGAGGTGCCGCATCTTCAAGCACGATCGATGCCTTGAGCAACCTCACGAAAGCAGTGGGATTTACATCTGTTGAAGCCAATCAAATATTGCTAAACCAAGTTGCTATCGCCGATGTATCACAGCGACCTGTTCAAGAGCAACTTTCAGAGTTTCAAACAGGGTTGACAAATTTAGCAAGGTTTGGCAAAGACAGTGTTAGCATCTTAAGTAAGATGAAACTTGATGCAAATAAATCGAATGTTGAACTCAGAACCCTTTTAGGGTTATCCGAGAAGGCAGATACTTTTGAAGGCGCAGCACAAATGGCCCAGGCATTCAATGTTGCCATCGCAGGACCGTTTGGGGCGTCAATCTTAAACCCGTTAGAGTTGGTGGGTGCCTCTATGGAGGAGAAGGTTCAAGTGTTGCAAAGAAAGTACAAAGAAGCGGGAAGTCCCGTTCTGTCCCCTCGTGTACTCAGGGAACTGTCGGCGTCATTTCAGGTTCCAGAAAATGAATTGTTAAAGATATTCAATGTAGAGTCCAGTAAAATCGGCACAAAACAAGACGATGTCTTAAGTGCGTCAACAACACTCAAAGACCAGACAAAACTAATATCAAAAAACGCAGACGCTCAGGAAAAGATTATGGCCGCTATGAAACACTTCGCTGATAAGGTCCTTGAGATGGTTGGCGGGTCAAATGGGTTGATCACGATCGTCGATGGCATAACAGACGGAATTAAATTCTTGTCAGACAACATCTACACCGTCACCCTCGGACTTGGTGCGATATATGGAATACAACTCGCAAATTCATACAGAGGTGCTACAATGGGGAATCCAGAGTTTGTTAGGAGTCAAAGCGGGCCAGGACCAACTCGTGGCGGCCGCGGTGCATTGGGCACTGTTATGAAGACCGTCGGCATTGTTACTGCTGCCGTTGGTACGGGTATGGCCATCGATGCCATGACAAACGACGAGGTGCCAACATCACCTAGTCAATCTTCACCAGGCGGCGGCATGACCCCTCTCACTGGCGGATCCCCAAGACTTGGAGGCAACAGCGGTGCGAACCTCAACCTAACAAACGATGGTCCTGGCAATATGTCTGGCGGAAGATCTATGAAGATACCCAGAGGTGGATCTGTGCCAAAAATGGTTTCAACAAACTATGTCGCACCTCAGATTGATCTTGTCCATAAGGACGATAAACTTTACTTTGCAAAAAATGATGGAGCTTTGATGAGCAAGATAAGTGAAGCAAAGAGTAAAGCATTAAGTAACTCGGAGAAAAAACAACCTACAGTCATACGTATTAGTAAGAGAGAGTTTAAAGAAATGATCAGCGAAGCGCTAGGAGACTTAATTTAATATGGGTTTTTTGCACATAAAACCAGAGAACATGGATCCAACAATTGCCGCCATGGAGTCGCACGGATACTTGATCGAGGTCATGCATATCTCATCAGGAAAGACGTGCTCTTTTCCGAGTTGGCTCACAGAGTATAGCGACAATTATACAAGTGAGTGGAAATCGGAAAGAATTTTTGGAAGGAATGATCCGATTGGTAGTTTTTCTGGAGTTAGCAGGAAATTATCTGTTGCCCTCGAAGTACCTTCGTTTAGCGTAGAGGAGTCTAGAGAGAATCTACACCAGTTGGAGCACTTGTTTGCAAGTCTTTATCCTAGTTACAGACCGAACAATGGAGTGCAGGTCATGGAGGCGTATCCCCTCGTGAAGGTGAGGTTCGCCAACCTAATCAAGAGCGCCCGATTTAAGAAAAACGACAACAATGTAAGACTAGGTCTCGCTGGATGGATCGACAATGTGTCTTATAGTCCAGATCTGGAGGCAGGATTTCATCACCCCAGCGCCGGTCAAGGTGCTGATTCCGAAGTCTATATGGGCAATGAAAGTCACACATTTTACCCAAAAACTTTGAAATTCTCATTTTCTCTTTCGGTTGTCCACGAACATCAGTTAGGATGGAACCGCAAGAAATGGCTAGGTCCTGACGGCCGTGGAAATTACACAGACATAACTCTAAGTGGCGGACAGCACGCTGTCGATGAATCCCCTGGATCGAAAGGGGTATCCCGTGGAATGGACCGAAAGGTCATCAAGGACGAGATAAAGAAGAGAACCAAGGGCGTGTTTGGACCCTAAAAGGAATGTTAAATGAGATATGAATTTAGAGAAGAGTTGCAAAATGAGTCAAAGTTTTATTCAAGAAAACTTAAGTCTTTGGGTGTTAAACGCCTGACACATTTTGCCACACCCAGGTTTGGAACCATATCCGAAGAAGAGAAGCAAAACATTGATACCGAAACTGTGTACTGGAAAATAAACACCAAGTTCTACAAGTTGGCACACGAGTATTATGGAGATTCGAAACTTTGGTGGATCATCGCGTTTTTCAACAACATGCCAACTGATTCTCACGCAAATCTTGGAGATGTAATATTTGTTCCACTGAACTGGGAGGCGGTCTACAACGCAGTAACTTCTCAGGATTTAGAGGTCTAATATGTCTGCACAGAAATACTTGGACAGGGTTATAGGTAACCACGGAAAGTATATGTCAAGTTACAATGACCAATTGCTTTGCTCGATGTACTTCGACACGGTGATGGGGTTGTTTAAGAGGACACCCAAAATATCAAAGAGTTTTCAGTTTATCAAGGAGTGTGTTGGTCCAACTCCCCAGGTCCCAATCGATCCAATGGTGATGTCGTCTATTTTCAGTCCAAAACAGCAGTCCGCAGAGGTATTTAACACGTTTAGCAACGCCCAACTGTCTTCGTTAACCCCCTTGGTTGAGATGTTTGTAAAGAACGAGGCGGACAACAGCATAAGTCCGATACCATTGCAGAACATTCATGGAGCAATTGACACGTTCGCGCAACAAGGCGACTCGTATTCCTTTTTGGGATTGAAGGAGATAACCATAGACTTGAAGGGGGATTCGTTCGAAACAAGAAAGAGGGACATTGAAATATCTGTAATTTTTTATGCAAACAATCTCAATGTTTTCAATGACAACAAGAATGGTGAAATTTACTTACCCCTAATACATCCGTTCCACAAGAACAAGGGCAACAGGTTCAGATTGTTGTTGCGAACTGGATGGAACAACCCAACACCAGAAGCAAAAAAGAGCTTGTTTTCTGGAAAGGATGATGAATCTAAGTTATCGGCACTGGAAAAGCAAAAAGTTGTTTACGAACTGCAGTATACCAAGCACACTTTTGATTTCAATGAAGACGGATCATTCACAATCCAGGTTGATTACGTCTCAAGCATTGAGGACTCACTGTACGACATAAGTTACACAGACATCTCTGGTAAGGAACTAGAAGTCGTCTATCCGACTAAGAAACCACAGAAAATTACGGGTAAACAAGAAAAGCAGATCGATGACTATATAAGGGAGAACCACCCTTCCGTGGCACCCAAGTACAAGAAAAGAGTGTACGATTATTTTGCGTCAAACCCAGGTAGTATTGAAAAATCCATTTCGAATAAAAAAGAATCAATACAAAACAGAAACTCGAAAGTGTTTCACGACATGATAAGGTTACTGCAGGCATCCAAATGCGCTTATTCTGTTGCTGCTAAAAAGTCGATAGTTCAAAATGAGATGTTCGTGAGGTCTGTAAATGCCGCATCTTTTGCAGAATCAGAAGGCAACGGTCTTACCATCTTCCAACAACCAGATCTTAGAATGTTGTATCTGCTGCATGGAGAGTTGACAGGGTTGACTGCACCATCAGCGAACCCTGGGGACGACCCGAACTACAGGATAGATGATTATTCCAAGAGTTTTACTCTACCTAGCGGCGTTCTGCATTATGCGGGCGACACGAAGACATTCTATATTGCCAACACCACGAAAGACACTAAGGTTGTAGATTTTAAAAGCAAGTTGTCGGACTATGAAGGTGATGGATTTACCTCGTCAGACTCAGCACACCCAGCAATTTGGCATGTTTTTGAAGTTTATAAACTGGGAGACGTCCTGAACGCATTTATCGCATCGTCACCAAACGCATCGGCATTATCTAACACGGAACTCGCCCTTGGCAGTATAGGGATATCTGCATACGCAAAGTGTTATCCAGCACTGAACAGCAAAGCGGTCGGCGCAAGTGCTGCGTCTTTCGGCATGGACCCCTACAGGGAGGGATATGGATTATTTCAAAAGCGAAGCGATGTTGCTGGAGTTTCCGAGGTGCACCCACTCTATAATATCCCAATCACTTATCAGATGCTGCAGAGAATTGTTGCTGAAAACTTCGCTGCAACTACTCGGAGTAGGTTCACTTATTTTCACTTTTTCAACTCCTTGATGTCGAGGGTTGTTAGACCTTACTTTCTTGAGGGTGATCCCGCACTGCACGCCGGCCAAGCCACCACAAAGGGCGTGGTTAGGACATATCAAAAGACGATAAGCAAGAAAAAGTCCATTGAGAATATAAGTGTCAGCAAACTGACTGAAGTATTTAACCCAGGAACCATAGATCTCAGGAAGGCAAAGCAAGTACACCTTACCGTTTGCGGACCAGCCGCCGCAAAGACGAAGAAGGATATTGACATTTACAGGATTGGTTCCGCAGGTAGTGTCATAAAGAAGGTTCAGTTTTCTCAGGCAAATACTGGTATCGAAAAAGCGAGAGCAACGGACAATGCAGCCGCGACCTATAGAAACGGTAGTTCGGAACTGATTCCTCAACTGTATAACGTTCAGATGGACTTGGTTGGCAATTTGAGTTTCTACCCAGGTTATGTTTTTGATTTGAGACCTGCGATGATAGGGGTCGATCAAGCTTCACAGGCAAAGATTTTTAAAACGCTAGGTCTTTTGGGAAAGTACTTCACGACTCATGTGCAGCACAAGATAGGATTAGAGGGGTTTACGACAAAAATCGTTAAGGCGTACAACTTTGGAGCACAAGACCCGTGAAAAACTTATTTGAAGAGAGAGAGATATACGAAAGCAAAACGACCGAGGAGAGTCTCAATGTTTTTGATAACTGGGATTCGGGACAGTTCCTGTATGGAAAGGTCAGCAAGCGAGACAGGACTGTCGCACCACTTGACAGAACCAGTCTTAAGAAGATAATAAATAGTGACGTGTTTGTTTTGAACTTTGTAGCAGATGCATTCGAAGACATGAAAGAGTACTACTCAAAGAACTTAAATTCAGCCACAAATTTCCAAGTGCCTTCGTTTGCGGGCATGTCAACTCTTGAAGCTAGAAAGGGGTACATAAAACCGATTGGTCTCTATAGGCAGAATATGGCGGAAGCAAGGAACATCTTTGTGGGGGACTATCTCTTCGGACAGCGAATTGAAAGTTTTGACCAGGCACTCGAAAAGTTCAACATCTTCACCAGGGATTATGCAAGCAAGGTGCCGATGCTATATTCTGTGTTCATGGCGTCATCCGCTTGCCCTATCCAGTCTAGTGGGTTAGTGATTGAGGTCACCCGTGACCCCCACAACAATTCGGACCCCAAGGACGACTTCATCGATGATGCTTTGTTCGACTTTTATTTGGACATGTTGTCAAAATTTGGATTCGTGGCAGCGAAAAACGCCCCATGGTGTCTGGTTGCTAACCTGAATTCTCCTGCAATGTATGAGTATGCAAAATTCTACGACGTAAAAAGACAGGCGGACATAATTGACGAATATTACTATGAATGCAAAGACTTCGACATTGACCTGATGAGGGAATTTGTGTATGAGTCTTTTTTGCAAGTGCAGGAAGAAGACTACGTCGAAACAACTCATAGAATTTGTAACAACAAGACAGTCACAAAGAACGTCCTGAGAGAGTCGGTCGACATAAGGAGCGAGATTGACAAGTTCGACAATAGTCAGTGGATGAAGATCTATTTGAGAGTCTTGGTTCTGCAGAGTGGGGTCACTGTTCCCGATGAACGACTTGAGGTGATCTTATCAGAGTTTATGACCGTATATCAGCAGACTGATTTTGAGAGAGCGTATGGTTTTATTGTTTCTGAGATTAAAAAGTTGCCAAAATCGCTTGACATCCAATCAGGGATATTGTATAGTAACGCTAACGCTAACCAAGTACAACAAAGTTTACAGAGCGGAGCAACAGGTGGAGTTTCAGGTTATTGATAGTAACGGTATTTGTAAGAAAGTTTTTATAAATTCTGATATTGTAGATCTCTCCGATAAATTAAATCTAACGAAAACATGGAAGCACTCTGTTCACCTATCTGGTGCCTGCAATGCTGATTACGCCATGTTGTACGGCGACGGCACCTATGATTCGCTTTGCCCTTCCTACCTTAAAGAATCGTGGGGGTCTGCGCACTCAAGGGTTGCGTCTATAATGAAGTCTGTTATCAATGCCCGCTGTGATCTTGAGAACACCTGCGTGTATGATTACGTCCCGCACAATTTTCTAATGAAGTTCTTGTCTGCCAAGAGTATCATAATCGGCAACACTTTTGAGAATGTGAAAAAACCAAAGCACTACGATATACTTAGAGAAGCTCACATACTGACAGAAGAGATGAATTCCAACTTGAACACGTATGGTGACAAGAAAGGTAGGACCAACTACAATATTTTTGGAACCAAGACAGGGCGACTGTCAAATAAGAAGTCCGCTATACCGATATTGACCATGAAGAAGGAAGACAGGCATATGCTAAAACCTAGCAACGATCTGTTCGTCGAGTTTGACTTTAACGCCGCAGAGTTAAGAACCTTGCTGGCGTTGTCTGGCAAAAATCAACCACAAATAGACATACACAATTGGAACGTCCAGCAGGTCGTACCAGGCATCTCCAGGGAAGACATGAAGAAGCGCATTTTTGCTTGGTTATACAACCCTGAAGCGCGAGATTCGGTCCTGGAGCGACTTTATGATAGGAACGGTGTAAAGAGTAACTATTGGAACGGAAGTACCGTTAGAACCCCCTTTTTTCGCAATATCGAAACAGACGATAGGAGGGCCCTGAACTATATTGTCCAAAGTACAAGCAGCGATGTGTGTATCGAGCAGGCGTTTAAACTGAGAAAACTTTTTCACAACAAAAGAACAAAAATTTGCTATTTGCTTCACGATTCTGTTATACTAGACTTTGCGAAAGAAGATCGACACCTCTTTCTCGAAGCGAGAGAGGCATTTTCAGACACTAGGTTTGGTAAATACGTTGTGAATTCCGCCATTGGTAAGAATTTTGGAGATATGAGGGTAGTATAATGTATACGGTTATTGGTCTTGGTGGCGTCGGGTGTAAGGTTGCTAGGTGCTTTTCTAGTTACTCTCAATATAATGTTATCTGTGTAGATAATGAGCAAATGGATTGGAAGGACAAGATGGTCATCAAAATCCAACCAACACCAGAAGCCTATGAAGAAAATTTTAAAACAATACCCAAGAAGATCAAGGACGACATCAAAGAGGATGTAATTTTTGTCCTTAGTGGGTGCAGCACGATATCTTCCATTGCCTTGAGGTTTTTGTATCAAATAAGAGACAAGAAGATATCAGTGCTGTATGTAAGACCCGAGTTGGATCTGTTAGATGAAAAACAGTCTTTACAAGAGAGATTGGTATTTTCGGTCCTGCAGGAATATACTCGTTCTGGTCTTTTGGAGAATATATTCTTGACAAGTAATGCGGAGATGGATAAACTCGTAGAAAATGCAAGCATTAAAGAGTATTACCCTACGATGAACAATTTGATTGCCTCTATCTTTCACATGGTTATGGTTTTTGACCACCAGAGTCCAGAGGTTAGCAATTTTTCTGAAATCAGTGAAACCAGGAGAGTGTGTACACTTGGAGTCTTAGACATAGAGAGTGGTTCTGAAAGTTTGCTATTTCCTTTTACAGATCCTATGGATACGAGACTATATTATGGAATATCGAAGGTAAGTCTGGCGGAAGATCAGAGCCTACAGAGAAACATCATTAAACTGATAAAAGACAAAAACCAAGAACTGTGCAAATACAGTTATGGCGTTTATGAAACACAATACGAATCGGACTTTTGTTACATAAAAACATATTCTTCAAAAGTTCAAGAATTCTAAGGAGACGAAGTGGAAAAAGCACAAGATAATGGCAGACAAGAGCAACAGATAGAACATTTTGAACTAGAAAAAATTCCAGGCAGACAGGGTGCTGACGCGAAGTTTTCTCACAACGGAAGAGACATCGTTATAGAACTTAAGACGCGTCAATTCGGACATGGATGTACCACTGCTAGGGACATCGACATGTCCTGGGTTGAAAATAAAGAAAAGAGCGAAATGATATGGATCATCTCTTCTTACAGTGACCCTCGAAACATCAGCAGCGAACACTATGTTCTTTTTCCAGAAGACATGAAGCCAAAGTTCGAAGACCTTAAGCGCCAGTTGAATGAGGGGTCACCACGCCGCTGCGGTATTGACGATTGGAACGCGGTTAAGAGGTTGATACCACCAGGATCTCCTGGATTAGAAAAAGTGAACCGCTCAATGATGACCAAGGGTGTTGCTCTCAATAATCCAAAGATACCCGACCATTATATATCTAAGCATGGTCACCGCGTCGAAAGTTTGAAAGACATAAGAAAAATAATTGACAAACAAAAAAACATTTAGTATAACATATAAACATTTGTAGAGGGTCAAAATTGAAAAATCCTGATCTAGTCATGTTTGTTGGTCCAATGTTTGGATCAAAGACAACAAGACTCATTGCAGCGCTGGAAAGATACAAGTATCAAGGGAAGACAATCTCGGCATTCAAGCCAAGGATTGACGACAGATACTCTACTGGAGAGATCGTGACCCATAACGGCGGCCGCATCGAGGCATTGTGTGTCACCTCTGGTACAGATATTCTCAGGCACTTGCAAGAGGATCCTGCCGAAGTGGTTGCCATTGACGAAGCGTTCATGATAGAGGGTGTAAGTGATGTTGTAATAAGTCTTTACAAGTCAGGTGTATCTGTGCTAGTATCGAGTCTGGACTTATCATCAAAGGCAGATCCTTTCAAGGAAGTGTCAAAGATGATGCCCTGGGCAACGAACGTGGTGAAGTGTCCATCGGTCTGCTCTAAGTGTGGTAGGGATGCTTTCTTCACGTTCAGGAAGTTTGATGACGACAGGGAGTTGTTGGTTGGGGGTTCGGAGATGTACGAACCAAGATGTTTTAAACATTACAGAAAACAGTTGACAAGCAAATAAACATTTAGTATAGTATAGAAAGTTGGTCGGAAGATTTGCCGACCCGCTATATCCGAAAGTGTGCAAAAAAACAATACCATAGGAGGTAATAACATGGCACTGAATCTAGATCTTATGAAGCAGAAGATGTCTTCATTAACAGGAAAGGGCGACAAGAAGAACAACTTCTGGCGTCCACAAGATGGCGAGAACAATATTCGTATTGTTCCTACTGCTGATGGCGATCCGTTTAAGGAGAAGTATTTTCACTACGGAGTGGGAGAACAGTCTTTTCTATGTCCGAAGCGAAACTTCGGAGACAATTGTCCGGTTTGTGACTTTGGAAACAAACTTTGGAACGAGGGCACAGAAGAGAGCAAGCAACTTGCTAAGGGGATGTTCGCAAAGCAGAGATTCTTCTCCCCTGTTCTTGTGAGAGGTGAAGAATCTGAGGGCGTTAAAGTCTGGGGGTACGGCAAACTGGCATACCAGAAACTTCTCGGCATCGTCCTGGATCCTGACTACGGTGACATCACCGATCCGGAGGATGGCAACGATTTAAAGTTGATGTACGGCAAGCAGCAGGGAGCTTCCTATCCCACTACTGATATCCGCCCTCGCCCTCGAAAGTCTGCACTTTGCGATGATGCAATCGGAGGTGAAGAGAAGTGCGCAGAGTTACTTGAGAAGGTGCCGAACTTGGATACTGTCTTTGAGAGAAGGACAACAGAAGAAGTCCAGGCAATCTTGGATTCGCACCTGAGTGGTGATTCTGGAAGCGGTGAAATCACCAGAGGTAACGTCAGTGTAGCGACCGAAACTTCCGAAGCATCTGGCGTTGAGTCCGCATTTAACGAGTTACTCAATTGAGGTGTGATTAAATGTCAAAAGTAGCAAAAATCAAACCAGGGGGTTTGTCCACAAAGGACATTATAAAGTCATTGAACAAGTCTGCTGGCGGAGTTGTTGCTTATAATCTTAATGAAGAGAATCCAACCCAGGTTAAATCCTGGATTCCGACCGGTTCTCGGTGGTTGGACTCTATAATCTGCAAGGGGCGACTTGCTGGAATTCCAGTTGGAAAGGTTTCTGAGATTGCAGGCCTCGAAGCAACGGGCAAGTCCTTCATGGCGGCGCAGGTCGCGGCAAACGCACAGCAGATGGGGTTCCGTGTAGCATACTTTGATTCAGAATCAGCAATTGATCCCGACTTTCTTATGAGAGCGGGATGCGACCTTGAGGATGAAGAGAATGGACTTATTTACGTGCAAGCACATTCTGTCGAGATGGTGATGGCAACTATCGAGGACCTCCTTAAGATGCCTGAGAGGTGGTTGTTTATATGGGACTCACTAGCCCTTACTCCTTCGGAGCATGATCTGGAATCTGATTACAACCCACAGTCATCAATGGCAATGAAGGCGCGTGTGTTGTCCAAGGGCATGCCCAAGCTGGTGCAACCTATCGCAAACGCAGGAGCGACTTTGTTGGTGTTGAATCAATTGAAGACCAACATCACTAGGTCGCCATCGGAGGCACTCACAACGCCATACATGACACCTGGTGGCAAGACTTTGCCGTACTCTTATTCTTTGAGGGTTTGGTTAACTGGTCGCAAGGCGAAAGCATCGTTTGTTAAGGATGAGAATGGATTTAGAATTGGTTCGGAAGTCAAGTGCAAGATTGAAAAATCTCGCTTTGGATCAACTGGTAGAACTTGCAACTTCAAGATCCTGTGGGGCGACGCCGATGTCGTCGGTGTGCAGGATCAAGAGAGTTGGTTCGACGCAATTCAGATCTCTGAAAACCTTAAACAGTCGGGCGCGTGGTATGCACTTGTTCACGATGACGGCACAGAAGAGAAGTTCCAGAGAGCGCATTGGGTTGCCAAGTTGCAAGATGAGAGATTCATGAAGAGAGTCTTGCAGATCATGGACGATGATGTCATTATGAAGTTCAGCAACAAGACAGGAAATGCTTCTGATTTCTACGATCAGGAAGATACCCCCACCAAAGACTGACATAACGTTCAGTTGCCCCCCTGTGAGAGCAGGGGGTTTTTTTTACTAAGGAGTTTTCGTGAAGAGACTAATGCTGGTAGACGCACAAAACCAATTTATGAGGTCATATATTGTTAATCCCACCATGTCACCCAATGGTGATCCTATCGGTGGAGTAGTGGGGTTTTTGCAGACCATGAATAAACTATGCAGACAAATCAAACCTGACCTCCTTGTGGTCGTATGGGATGGCGACGGCGGATCCAACAAGAGGAGATCGCAGAATAAGAACTATAAGGTGGGACGCAAACCGCCGAAGTTGAATAGATGGTCCCAATCTATGAACCCTGCAGAACTCCACACGAACAAGATCTGGCAACAGGTCAGGTGCATTGAATATGTGAACCAAATGCCAGTTTTGCAATTCAGGCAGCCAGGCGTCGAGGCGGATGATGTGATCTCGTATATCAAATCAATGTCTATTTTCAACGAGTGGCAAAAGGTTGTCGTATCCAGCGATAAGGACTTCATTCAACTTTTGGACGATAAGACTCTCTTGGTTAGACCAACACAGGATCAAATACTCAACACAAAAAGAATACTAGATGAACATTCGATCCACCCGTGCAACTTCGCTCTTGCGAGATCTATGGTCGGCGACAAGAGTGACAACATAGACGGACTACACGGTGTAGGTTTGAAGACAGTCGCAAAGGCGTTCCCGTTTCTTTCAGAAGGTAAAGATTATTACTTAGACGACCTTAAGCAACACTCGATCAGTGTAGACTCGAATCTTGCGATTTACAGTAAAGTTGTTGAAAATTACAAGCAAGTGTGTGATAATTACTCTATAATGCAGTTGAGTACACCACTGATCTCTATTCAGTGCGCCAACTTTATAAACTCCACTTTTGAGGAATACAAACCTTTGTTTAACAAGACTGAAATAAATAAGATGATGTCAATTGATGGTGCTATATCTCTAAATATAGACTGCCTCAAAACTACTTTCAACTCGATGGTCGAGTCGGGAGTAAGTTACAACTAATGGACAAAATGAATCAAGACTTTTCTAAGTTTGGGAAAAACTTTCAAGAAAACCTGTGTCATTTGATCATGGATGATCGTCCGTTTGCGGACCAGATCTTTGAAGTTCTGGATATAAACTTCCTTGAACTGACATACCTCAGAGTTTTCGTCAACAAGATCAAGGAGTACAAGAAAAAGTACGGAGTACATCCCACCAGAAAGATAATGACAAGTATTCTTCGCACCAACATCTCTGAAGAGCAGGACTCTGTACAGAAGATGTTGAGGGATTACTATGCTAGAGTTCTGTCTCAAGATATAGACTCTTCAGAGTCTGGGTACATAAAGGATACTGCGATTGACTTCTGCAAGAAGCAGAAACTGCAAGAAGCTATGATTAGGTGCGTGCCGCTACTGAAGAAGTCATCTTTCGATCAGGTTGCCAAGGTAATAAACGATGCAATCAAACTTGGGACGTCAAACGACCTTGGGTACGATTACATGGAGGATTTTGAAAGGCGGTTCGAAAAGAAGGCAAGGAATCCAGTTACTACTGGTTGGAAACCGCTCGATGAGATCACGAAGGGTGGACACGGCAAGGGAGAGCTTGGTGTAGTAATCGCTCCTACTGGCGCAGGAAAATCGATGGTCCTGGTCCACCTTGGATCAAAAGCGCTCTTGGACGGAAAGAACGTGGTGCACTACACATTAGAGTTGGCAGACACTGTCGTCGCCAACAGGTACGATAGTTGCATTACAGGATATCACCTCAATGACATAACGATGTTCAAGGAGCAGATCTACGATGAATTGAAGGACCTGCCAGGAAAACTCATTGTCAAAGAGTACCCCACAAGGTCAGCAACTATTCAGACAATCAAGAATCATGTCGAGAAAATGAAAAATCAAGAATTTATTCCTGATATGATTATTGTGGACTATGCTGACCTAATAAGACCAGAAGGGTCTCCGAAAGAGGAGAAAAGACATCAACTTGAGGCTATTTATGAAGAGTTGCGCGGCATTTCACAAGAGGTCGGGTGCCCAATTTGGACCGCTTCCCAGACTAATCGGTCTGGTCTTAACGCAGAGGTTATTACTTTGGAGTCGATATCTGAAGCATTCAACAAGTGCTTTGTCGCAGATTTTATTTTCTCTGTTTCAAGAACTGTTGAGGATAAGAACACCAACAGTGGAAGAATTTATGTCGCAAAGAACAGAAATGGTCCCGATGGCATGATATACCCCATATTTATGGATACTGCCAATGTGAAAATTAAGGTCTTGCCAAAAGCGATGACGCAGGAAGAGATGGAAGACGTTGTCAAGAACGCTGCCAAGAAGCAAAAGAAATTGTTAAATGAAAAGTACAAAGAGTTTAAAGGAGGGAAAGGTTAGTGAGTTTATCAAATGATATTTTATCAGAAATAACCGTGCACATGAAGTATGCCAAGTATGTGCCCGAGAAGAACAGGAGAGAGACGTGGCACGAGTTGGTTACGAGAAATATGGAGATGCACCTAAAGAAGTTTCCAGAATTAGAATTACAGATTAGGAAGAACTACAAGTTAGTTTTCGACAAGAAGGTTTTACCTTCGATGAGATCACTTCAGTTCGGCGGCAAACCGATCGAGGTGGCCCCGAACAGAGTTTTCAACTGCGCCTTTATGCCAATCGATGATTGGCGGTCGTTTGGTGAGGCGATGTTCTTACTACTAGGCGGTACAGGTGTCGGATACAGTGTTCAAAAACACCACGTTGAAAAACTACCAGAAATTACTAGACCAAACGCGAAGCGGACACGAAGGTTTTTGGTCAACGACTCTATCGAGGGATGGGCAGATGCCGTCAAAGCGCTCGTGCGATCATATTTTAGTGGCGGGTCTAGACTTAGATTTGACTACACAGATATTCGACCAAAAGGGTCAGCGCTCGTAACGTCAGGCGGCAAAGCTCCAGGACCACAACCTCTTAGGGAGTGCCTCGTGAAACTAGAGGGGATGTTGTCAGAGAAGGACAATGGTGATAAACTCTCAACAATAGAGGTCCATGACATGGTGTGTCACATTGCCGACGCAGTTCTTGCAGGTGGCATCCGCCGTGCAGCGCTAATATCTCTGTTCTCTGCTGACGATGAGGACATGATTGCTGCAAAAACGGGGAATTGGTGGGAAACGAATCCTCAAAGAGGTCGGGCAAACAACTCCGTGGTGCTCTTGCGACACAAGATCGACAAAGAGTACTTTATGGGACTGTGGGACAGAGTCAAAGCATCTGGCGCAGGCGAACCTGGATTTTATTTCTCTAACGATAAGGACTGGGGAACCAACCCGTGTTGCGAGATTGGACTTAGACCCTACCAGTTCTGTAACTTAACTGAAGTTAACGTATCGGACCTTGAGAGTCAGAAAGACCTCGAAAATAGAGTCACAGCAGCTACCTTCATCGGCACGCTCCAGGCGAGTTACACAGATTTCCACTACCTTAGAGATGTGTGGAGGAGAACCACAGAGAAGGATGCGCTCATTGGTGTGTC
>Ga0233439_10003825_pt1 | contig 15155 bp, 13 predicted proteins | sample SI_123_September_6_FD_182713 | JGI IMG/M metagenome (GOLD analysis project Ga0233439, IMG submission 182713) | Seawater microbial communities from Saanich Inlet, British Columbia, Canada - SI_123_September2016_100_MG | ecosystem: Environmental > Aquatic > Marine > Inlet | place: Canada: British... | reverse complement strand
CGAGACGATTGTCGCAGCAGTATTAGAAGGAACAATGTCAGGATCGGTACCTGAGTCATCCCACGTATACGGCGGTGTCAGATCTACAGGCTCTCCGGCGAGTGAGTTTTGCACCACGAAGACGATTTTATGAACCGCCCGTGTGCTTCCTACATAGCCAGAGAACGCAAACGCTGAACCTGCTTGACGCAGACCCGTCCGAGTCTCTTTAAGACCGGCGTGAATCGTTTGCTTGTTTGCCTCAGATGAGAACACACCTGCTGAAAGAATCGTGAATGCGAACACTGAAGCCACAACCACGAATGCAATTAGCACGATCGCTGTTTCAAGACCCGTTATACCTTTTTGCTGGCTACGGGATCCTTTCAGGACCATAATCGTTACCCCTTACTTATACCGCTCGACCTATACGACAACAACGAGAACCCCCTCGCTGTTATTTAGATCGCCCACTCGTTTTTATTTGAGTGCTGGCCGGGCGGATAAGTTCTAATATGTCGCCCTTCCACCATGCAAACATCGTGGAAACTACCTAGTGCCATCCGTGAAACGCGGTAATTAACAGCACCTACTGAGTGCCCGTAAAGCCGTAGTACAGCATGGATGGCAGTGCTTATAACCAGTTCAACTTGGGCATTTCAGGAGTGACTACACAGTGTCGAGCCCCACTGGAAGGGGCTCAATTTTCCCAAAGCTGGGGAATTCACGATTTGTGCATATTTACGAGTGCACTACAGGTAAACCCCCACGCAAATAGTTCGAGTGGGGCTGTGTGAGCGCTACAAGTGGAGATAGAACGAATGTCTAGCTACGGAGGATTTCGTTCAAACGTTCGGCAATGATGATCTCTTCGCCATCCTGCACGTTCACCATCACGATGTTGATCTCTGCTCGACTTCCGCCACCGCCAACGTAAATGCCGGGGTCGCCATCTTCGAGCTGCTGCTTGATCTCATCTATAGAAGGACCATCGAAGTTATCGTCGAAGTAAAGAACAGGCTGTGGTCCCTGGCGTTCGGCGGGATCATCTTCGATCACAACACGTAGGCCGGCAATGCCAGTGAGTCGTTCTGCAACGAACTCAGCCTTAGAGTGCCACCCTGCTAGCTCAGCGGCTTCATCTGAATCGGTAAACAGCTGTAGAGCCGTGACCATTCCTACGATGTTCTCCTTAGAAACCTTCATAGGTCGACCTATACCCGCAACTGAAGAATCGAGGTTCAGCGAGTTCATCACTACGGCTTCCATTAGCTCAGCCTTGCCAGCAAGTACTCCTGCTGACTGTGGACCACCGATGCCCTTACCACCGCTAAACGCCACCATATCGGCGCCCATATTGTGGAATTTAGAAAGATTTGATCGAGGTGGCACTTCGGCTGCGGCATCGACGATCACGGGTACGCCGTGTTCGTGAGCAACACGAATAGTCTCTCCTAGTCCGATACCAGCTGGCACGAACGGAGCAACCACGTAAGCAATGCACGCTGTGTTCTCGTTTATCGCAGCTTCGAGATCGTCTGTAGTTACTGAATCGACAGATCCGTACTCAACCAGAGTGGCCCCGGCAGTCACGAACGCCTTGTCGTAACGATTGCGCTGTCCTTTAAAGAGAATGACTTCGTTCTTCATTCCGGTGGTATCGGGAAGCTGCTCGACGTTAGATTCACTCTGACCCGTCATACATGCCGCAACCATCAGCACCTGGGCTGCTGAACATCCAGCAGTGACCAATCCACGTTCAGCCCCGCATGAGCGAGCTACAACCTCACCAGCAGCGAGGTTCAGCTTCTTGATGTCGATAAAGGCGTTTGCGGCGTCGTCCATCGCCTGTCGCACTTCTGGACCCATTATCGAGCCACCTAAGGCAGTAACCCAGCTCTGAGCGTTGATGATGGGCGATACTCCGAGTTTTTTATATACCTCGGGCCAAACGCGTTCAGTCATACGGAATCTCCACTTCGTATTGCAGTGCCCAAGTACGGGCCTACCTAACGAGGCGGAATTCTACAGATGATTTTTTAGTTTGGGGGGCAGACCGGAGTACTAAGCGCCGAGAATGTCGATTGCACGTTCACGGAGCTGTCCGCAACCTGCATTGATATCGATTCCCTTTTCCATTCGAACTGTCGAAGGAATGCCGTACTGCTTCAAACCGCCCTGGAACTCTTTGGCAGAGTTCAGGTCGGTTCGTTCAAACGGCCCCATCTTAGTCGGGTTCACCGGAATAAGGTTCACGTGACAGTGAAGACCGTTCAGCAATCGCCCAAGCTTCTGAGCCTGTTCAACTGAATCGTTCTGCTCTTTAAGGAGAACGTACTCGAAGAAGATGCGGCGCCCAGTGGCGTTAGCGTACTTGTGACAAGCACGAATGAGATCTTCAACCGGGTATCGTTGGTTGATCGGCATAGTCTGAGAACGAGTGTTGTTATCAGGAGCGTGAAGTGAGATCGCCAAGTTGATCTGAAGCTCTTCTTCTGCGAGTTGCAGAATCTGAGGAATCAGCCCAACGGTCGACACTGTGATGTGCCTTGCACCAATATTCAGGCCTTGGCCATCGTTCAACACACGAATCGCAGCCATAACGTTCTTATAGTTGGCTAGCGGCTCGCCCATTCCCATGAACACAACGTTCGTCACACCCTGCAGTTCACCCTTGGTGCGCTTACCCTGTTCCATCTGAGCTTCGTCTTCGGCATATGCGATGCGCTGCATCTCAATTACCTGAGCGACGATTTCGCCGACGGTGAGATTACGTCGGAAGCCCTGTTGGCCTGTGGCGCAGAATGTGCAGCCAAGCGCACAACCAGCCTGAGTTGAGATACACGCTGTTTTGCGATTCCGACGGTGACCATCGGTTTCGTAGCGCATGAGAACAGTTTCGATCAGTTCGCCATCGTGCAGCTTGTAGAGCGCTTTGCTCGTCGATTTATCTTTAGAAGTGACGAACATAGCCTGTTCGACAGATGAAATCGTGTACTTCTCGCTAAGCGACGCTCGGAAAGTTTTGCTGAGAGTCGACATTTCGTCGAAGCTAGCAGCAGCCTCGTGATAGATAGATCGCCATAGCTGATCGGCACGGAATTTCTTCTCGCCAAGTTTCAGCATCGTCGAAGTTAGTCGATTACGTGAGAGTTCGAGTATTGATCTGAGCGGGACTGAAGATTCCGAAGCACTTGTGGCTTCGGGAGAACCTTCAGCGGTCGACCCAGAGTCAAAGTCAGGGCCAGAGTCAGAAGAAGTGGACGAGGGAGTTGTCATCGATCAGGAGGGGGGGGACTATCGGGAGGAGTAAACGTTAAGTTTAGCAACGAAGAGCGAAAATGGGCGCATGACATCTGTTCGACCAGTGCCTAAACTCGATCTGTGACCAATATCAGCCGCAACCCGACTAAACCAAACGTTGAGCCGAACCATGAAGGAACTCTCGAAGAGAGAGCTCTTGCAAGGCTGATCGCCAATCGTCGAACCGGATACGACCCCTTCTACAAGTTCGACTACGAATACTCGATTCCGTCACAGGGTCGATATCACTGGCAGTGGTTCTGGGATTCGTGTTTCCACATCATCGCACTCGCGCGACTAAATCCCGCAATGGCGATCGCCGAAATGGATTCTCTTCTTACACCTCAGCAAGAAAACGGATTCATCGGGCATCTCACGTACTGGGGCCGGCGTGGTGCTGTGATGAGTGCGATCTATGGACAGAGCAGATATGGCGAGTGGCGTCGACGTCACTCGGGAATGATCCAGCCGCCTGTTCTCGCTCATGCTTTAGAAGAACTCTGGCTCCAAACCGGCGATTCTGACGTGCTGGCAAGATTCCTTCCAAAAGTTCGTGCGTACTACGATTGGTTGAATAGAGAACGTGATGCTGATGATTCCGGATTGATCGGAATCGTTTCGCCGTATGAAGCCGGAACCGACAACAACCCGTCGTTCGATGCCGCACTCGGCATGTCGAACCCGGGTCGCAACGGCATTCTCTGGGCCAATCGCAAGCTCGATTGGTACAACATCATTCGAGGTCGAAACTTTGACTATCGAACTCTGATCAAGCGAGATCGCTTCGTCGTGATCGATCCTTTTATGAACGCTGTATACGGCGATGCGTGGCATTCGCTAGCGAACATGCATGAATCTGCCGGCGAAATCGAGCTTACCGCAAGCGCAAGTTCACATGCTTCGAAAACAACTGCAGCGCTGAACGAACGATGCTGGGACGACGAACGAGGGCACTACACGTATCTACATGGTGCTGATCAGACGCCAGATACGACTCTTTCAGTAGGAGCCATATTTCCTCTCATCCTTAATGACGCGCCAAAAGATCGTGTCGCAAGCGTGATGGAACGATACGTCACTGATGAAAAGCATTTTTGGCGACCGTTCCCAATTCCGAGCGTGGCGGCTTCAGAAGATTCGTACAACGCCGAAAGTGAAGCGATGATCTGGCGAGGTCCGATTTGCATGAATTTGAACTGGCTACTTGCACGAGGTTTAAAATCTCACGGCTTCACCGATGAATCGAAGCGAATCGCCGAGCGCTCAAAAGAAGCAGCGTTCAAGGATTTCCGCGAGTTCTACTCTCCAGAAACGGGACGAGGCATGCGCGGCACGAAGTTCGGTTGGGCGACGGCGGCTGTAGCAATCGATGGGTGACGAGCTGCGGATATAAATCTCTCTTCGACTTCCCGATAAAAAATATCAATCCGTTAACGTTGCGCCACTAATATTTGAACCATCACAAACAACGATTTATTGCTTGGCGACCAGGCTCTTTTGTGGAGTGACCAATGGCCCTAAATGACACCGACCTCCTCTCACAGGCGGGATCGGTCGAAAATATTCTGAAGTTCGACGACATCGAGCCAGTTCTCGAATCCAACGATCTTTCTGTTGCCTACAGCGGTCAAACCGCAGTGAGCGGCGTTTCGCTTCAGGTCCCAAAAAACAGCGTCGTATCGCTGATTGGGCCTTCAGGTTGCGGCAAAAGCACACTTCTTCGCTGCTTCAATCGAATGAACGACCTCATTCCTTCGGCATCGGTAACTGGCAAGGTCAACTTCGCCGGGCAGGATATCTACGCTCAAGACGTCGATCCCACCGAAATCCGATTCCGAATCGGAATGGTTTTTCAGCGACCTAACCCTTTTCCTAAGAGTATTTACGAAAACGTAGCGTTCGGTCCTCGTATTAACGGAATGACCGACGACCTCGATGAAGTTGTTGAAACTTCTCTTCGGCGAGCTGCAGTTTGGGACGAGGTTAAAGATCGTCTAAACGATAGTGGTCTAAGCGTTTCCGGTGGTCAGCAACAGCGAATTTGTATTGCACGTGCGCTTGCTGTGAATCCAGAAATCGTCCTAATGGACGAACCAGCTTCTGCCCTCGACCCGATTTCGACTCAAGCAATTGAGCAGTTGATTCAAGAGCTTTCGAGCGAAGTTACCATCATCATCGTTACTCACAACATGCAGCAGGCGACTCGAATTTCCGATTACGCTGCCGTGATGATGGCCGGCGAAGAACGAATTGGCCGAATGATCGAATACGGAACGAACGAGCAAGTATTCGGTAATCCAAAAGACGAACGAACTGAAGCGTACGTAACCGGTCGAATCGGCTAACTAACGTCACGGTCATTTCACCACATGTACCAGCGATACCAGAGATAACAGGTAAACTGCATCGATCATGAACGAACAGAGCAGCATCATTCCAACGGCACGACAAGAGTTTGATCGAGAACTAGGCAGGCTTGAAGCCGAGCTTATCTTGATGAGCGGACTTGTCGAAAAAGCGATATTCGACGCACTTCAGGCGTTGAAAACTCGGGACATTGACCGTTCACAGCGTGTTATCGATGAAGATGACCACATCGATGAAACCGAACTTGAGATCGAACGCTATTGTGTCGAGCTAATCCGTCGCCAATCGCCTATGGCAGGTGACCTCCGCCGCATTGTTGCTTCATTGCAGATCGCAGGTGAGCTCGAACGAATTGGTGACTACGCAGAAGGTATCGCCAAGATCAGCATCACTATGGGTAGCCAACCTCCTCTTAAGGAGTTGATCGATATTCCACGCATGGGCGATATGGCTGTCAGCATGTTGAAGCGATCCCTTGAGGCGTTCATAAGCCGAGATGCAGACGGCGTTCGAGTAATCAGTGTTGAACTCGAAAAAGAGGATGATGAAGTCGATGATCTGTACGCCAAAGTACAGGCAGACCTCATGGAGCTCGTGAAGAGTAATCCTGACAACGCTGAACGTGCGACCTACCTTATGTGGGTAGCTCACAACGTTGAACGAGTTGCCGACCGAGCGATGAACATCGTCGAACGAGCTTTGTATCAGGCGACTGGCGAACTCGTTAGCGGTACGACTCAGATCGAAACTACACCCGACTAGTCGCTTGACTGGTTGTGTTTGAGATCCCAGTTACTCTCTAGCCGAATAACGCCGCGCCTGCGATCGAAACGAACGACGTGTCGTCTTCATCGGCCTGGCATTGCTGATAGCCGTTTGATATTCCAGTAGTCACATCGGCTGCCCACAGAGTCATATAAATGGGTGCGAGACCGCAGATTCTGTACTGATCTTCATTGCTTTTCACATGCTCGAGGAATCTATTTCGACTGCCCTGAGTGATCGAATCAAGCAGGTTCTCGTCTTCAACTTGAACACTGCGTCTGCCATCGGAATCCTTCGGCATCAGTTCTGTATCGCCGAATGCTGGTCCGACGTGGGCTAAATCCGCCGCGGCTACAAACAATGTTTTCCGGTCTTTAGCAACTGATTGAAGAAGTCGGATGACCTGACCGATTTGGGGATGGTCGTCAACATTTGGCGCACCGTCGTCGAGTAGGCTTCCGAACGATCCACAGAGGATCGGCAACATCTTGGCATTTGAATTACCTATCGCTCTGTGAAGCCAAACGCTCGCCAGTTCGATCGAATGCTCATTGGCGTGGTTGAACTCATTTGCAAATGCATGATCAGCGACTGAGTCATCGGTCGCGAGAATTCGTGCGATATCGTCGACTAATTCAGTGTCGGTTTCCAATTCACCAAGTGGAGTTTGATAGTTCTGATTGGTAAGCGTCAGCCGCGGACCGTCGCCGTTGTGATCGGTTCCGAACACCACAAATAATTCGACGTCCTGCAATTCGTGCCGCACTTGTTCCCAAATCATCCCGTAGGAATCGCCGCCTCGTTCGAAATCGATGTGCGGTGAGATGATTGCTTTGAGTTCAACATCTAGATCAGCGGGTAGGTCGTCATCGGCTCTGGCATCGTCGACCATGTATGGAAAAGCAAATCCGTCTAGGTAACCTCGAAGATCGTCGACCTCCGCGGGGTAAGCCAGTCCAGCCAATGCTGGCTCACGAAATGGAGCATCACGGTATTCAGCGATCCGTTGATCCAACTCTGCGACGTACTTGCCATTCGAGAGCAGCAACATGTCATCGAGCCGGCCCAGCAAATCGTCTAAAGTCTCGGCTGTCACAGGTGTAGCACCCAGACTCAGCGCAGCTTCTACGATTTCCTCGACGGTCTTTGTACCGTCAACGTTCTGAAGGTAAGCACCGAGTTGAACAGGCACCAGCAGCGACTCATCACTGAGTCGTTGAGGGTCCTTTAGCACGAAGTATTCGCTCCCCTCATGGGCTATGCGATTCACTTCGATAGGTCGTAATTCAGGGCGATCAGGAAGAGTGGAACTGTTAGACATGCTGATAGTTTAGCTGTCGAAATTCGGTCCGACTCCATCCACAACTACCGTATGAACTAGTTCACTCCGAATCGGCTTGAACTTCCGATCATTAGTTCAGGAAAAGGTGTGCGCTGCCGGAACAATGATCGCTCTGCCAACTCGCTAAGTGAGATCAGTGGGCCATCATCTTCTTCAGCTGCAGTAATAGGAGCTGCACCGCCACGCTGAACAATTCGGTGAACAGTTCGAGTGCTAATTCCAAATCGCTTTGAAATCTCTGCTACAGGTACACGTTCTTCTCGCAATCGGAAGATTTCATCATCGCGAGTTCTACGACTCTCGCGCTGCAACCAACCTGGGTCATCGTATTTGCACAACGACAACGGACAATCGAGGCAGCTCAGAGAAGCTTCGCAACCATCGTCTTTGTACTGCGTGTTTTCTGGCAGCGTGTCAGATCTGACAGGCGCAAGTGCACCAAAGTTTTCAGGGTTAGCAGGACCAATAGTCATCACCATGCAGGGAAGCCTCCGAAGTAGAACCGAAATATCAAAGTAGGAAAATTTGAACTTAGACAGCCGCTGTAGCGGACCAGTTCGTTTGACGTGAAAAGTGGATTCCACCGGGTCGACCCGACAGATTCTTAGTGCGTTCTCGTTTGAAGATTGAATTTGCGTACTCAGAGCCAGGAGCATTCGGCACGCCGAACATCACAGTTGTTAGCCCGGCTGATGACGCACGTGGACTCACACGCTGGTCGTACCACTCGGAGCTAATTCGGTGCGCAGCGACAATCTCGATAAGTGCGTCGGGCGAAGGGCTGCGATCTGCCACCGGCATATCAACGCTCACAAACAAGTGCTTGGCGTTACCCATGCGGATAGAACGAGGGCCATCTGGTCGCCAGTCATCACTAGCTCCGGAACTCTCAAAACCCCTTACAAGAGCAAGCATTGCGGGGTACGTATCACCCTTAAAAGAAGGAGAGACCGTCGCAGATACCGACCCACCGGCACGATTCATAACCAGCAAAAGCATTCGAGTAGAAAACTCTTGAGCACTCTCGTCTGGAGCTAGATCTACCGTGATGACATTCGATTCACTACGGCTGGCTCGATTCGTAACGCTTTGAACAATGTGCGTCCACGCTGTGTTGAGCTCATCCACCAGAGAAACCGATTTCGCAGAAGCCTCGGATGAACCGGGTGCAATCGACATAGGTGAAACCACGCCAACACTCTTGGATTCTCCAACACTTGGGGATCCTGCGATACTCGTGGCGTTGTCCGGTATGACAATTGCGGTAGCAGTCGGACTCATCTTGACCTCTTCAGAACTTGCTTTCGCCCTTTTGTTTAGAACGACTGTTCTATTATCGAACATCTGTTCTAATTAAGTCAAGAGATATGGCGCAGGCGAATTGCTGAAGCAGGACGAATGCCTTAGCCGAGTATTGTTTCTAGCGACCTGACCGATTTAAAGGACAGATGCTTCGTACTGCCTAGAGATCCTGAATCGAGTTCAGGATGACGTGTAAGTGGTTGACCTCAATCGCTTTCCGCACTAGGTTGATTGCGGCATAATTCCGCCTACGAATCAACCCCGACACTCGCTCACGAATCGCCCTCAAAGATAAAAATATGAACGCAGAAATCGTCTCTATCGGCTCAGAACTACTACTCGGTCAAATCGTCGATACAAACGCTTCGTGGATAGCGCAACGCCTGGCAGCGAGCGGTGTGAACCTGTTCTACAAAACAACCGTTGGAGACAATCTCGATCGAATGGTCGACATCCTCGACCGCGCTCTCGACCGCTCCGACGTCGTGATCACCGGCGGCGGAATCGGCCCAACCCAAGACGATCTCACCCGCGAGGCAATCGCCAAAGTCACTGGTCGTGAAGTTGTAACCGATCCTGAATCTCTCGAAGAACTACGAGAACGATTCCAGAAGCGTGGATTCATCCTTACTAAGAACAATGAACGCCAGGCACAGATTCCAAGCGGTGCCACCGTTGTGAAAAACCCGAACGGAACCGCCCCTGCGTTCATCGTTGAAACCGACCGTGGCGTAACGATCAGTCTCCCGGGCGTCCCGTTCGAGATGAAGTGGCTTGTCGATAACGAAGTTATTCCTTACTTACGCGAAAAGTACGGTCTCACGCAGATGATCCACTACCGCGTACTGAAAGTTGCCGACATTGGAGAAAGCGCGGTCGACGACAGAATTGGCCACCTGATTGCCGATTCCAAGAACCCAACAGTTGGCGTTCTCGCTCACCCCGGGCAGGTCGATGTAAGAATTGCTGCTCTTGCCGAGAGTGTCGAAGAAGCAAACAAACTGATCGATCCTGTCGATACCGAAGTGCGAAATCTTCTTGGCGACAATATTTTTGCTGTGGATGACGACACGATCGAATCCATCGTTGGCGATCTGGTCAAAAAGAACAACGCTACGGTTGCCACTTGCGAAGACCTCAGCGGAGGTTCGGTGGCTTCAGCTATCCAAAAGGCAGCCGATTCAGCGTTCTTGCAAAGCTCTATCGTGAATTCGAACGAAGCTCTCGAAAAAATCGCCCGGACCGGTGGCGAAACACCTCCGTTCGCAGATGGCGGCGAACGAGCTGCGGCTCTAGCACGGGCGATCAAGAAGACGACCGGGGCGACATACGGAATCGCCGTTCACGGAACCGAAGAAGGCGATCAGCGAACTGAGAATCTTGGCAGGGGCGAGACCTACATCGTTGTATCGGGACCCAAAGGCGAACGCACTCGGCATGTTCGATCAGCAGGAAGAGGCGGTCCTGATCGCCAACGCGCCGCGATGGGTGCTCTAAGTCTGTTCAGGCGAGAACTGCTCGGATTACCTGAATAGCCGACGCCGAAACACAGCGAATTATCGTCTGATTCACAGTGAATCCTAAGGAAACATAGGTAAAAAGGTCACCAAAACATAAATACAGCGGTAACGATTGAGATTTAGACTAAATACCAATCGTGGCACGGCAACGCCTACTCACCCACTGTTTTGCAGCCCTACTTATAAGGGCGGAGAAGACCTAGATGTTTCGCCAAAAGTCAGTAATTTTTCTAGCACTTGCAGCCATCATGGCTGTAGTTATCGCTTGTGGTGGTGCAGCAGAACCGACTGCCACTCCTGAGCCAACTGCAACTGCGGTTCCGACCGCTACCGCAACACCGGTTCCTGTTGCTCCAATTTCTATCGACCCTATCGCCGATCCTGCCGGGTTCTTAAATGCGCTTCCTTCTGATGAAGCAACTTGCGCCGCCGATGCACTTGGTGGGCGTGACCGTGTGCTGAGCATGCTCGAAGGCGAACTTGGCGACCAGCGACTAACCAGTTCGGAAGCTGACGCTCTGAACGCTTGCCTTAGCGACGATACGGTTCGAGCCGTATTCATCGGCCAACTGGAACGAGAAGCCGGAACGCTTAGCGACGCCACTATCGTCTGCATAGGCGAAAAGGTTGGCGGTATGGCAGCAGCAAGCCTCTTTACTGAAGAGCCAGCTGCCGATGTAATCATCAGCACACTGCAAGGCATTTTCTGCCTCAACGACGATGAACGAGCAGCTGTTTCTGAAAGCGAATATGTCTACGGATTCGGCGAACTCGGCGGCATCGACGCTGTCGAATGTGTCGTGAACGGCGTTGGGCCAACTGGACTCGGCGAACTTGTCGGACTTGCTTCCGCTGACGAATACGACTTCGCTGCACTTGGCGAACTATTCCCACTGATGATCGAGTGTGGCGCTATCGACGATTCAGAGTTCGAAGAACTTGGCGTATCTGCCGAACAGATCGGATGTGTACTCAGCGAACTTGGCGAAGATGGTCTTGCACTGTTCGACCCAACCGCGGCTGAGCCAGATATTTCAGAGCTGACTTCGATTCTGGGTGTATTCGGCACCTGCGGCATTGAGCTTGAAGATCTACTGGGCGGAGCCGAACTGCCGATCGATCCAATAGACGTGCTTCCTGAGATCGACCCGACCCAGGTGGCAATAATCGAAATTCCAGAATCTGTTGAAGATATCGAGCTCCCATTCACCGAAGAGCAGATTCTCTGCCTAACGAACGAGATGGGTGAAGATCAAATCGCCAACCTGCTAGCTGGCGGAGCGCCCGACCTAAGCCTGTTCGCAGCACTCGGCACCTGTGAAGTCGACATCAGCGCACTACTTGGTGGCTAGTTCGGATCAGACCGATTGAATAACTAAAAAGAGTTCAGGTTTTTCGGAGCCTGAACTCTTTTTGTTTAACGTCTAATTTGGGTATTCCGAAAACATTCGAAACATTGTTAGTGGAGTAGATACGCCCAGAAGAATCGCGATTATTAGGCGCATTGTCACTGCACTGATTCTGCCGGTTTGCTTTGCACCAATGAAACTTCCAGCCATGCCAGTGACACCCATCACGGCGAGCACACCAATGTCGAAGTTCATGTTGAATGCGTGACCCATGAAACCGAAAATTCCGGCGAGAATGCCGATGATATTGTTCGTTCCAGCGGCGTTACGAGGATCCATCCGAAGCACGTTGATCAGTATCGGGAATCTCAGTACAGCCAGAACCATTCCCGATGCGCCGCCGACTATGCCGATGATCAGGCCGATAGACCCGTATTGCAATCGACCTCGTGAATTCAGATCGATGCCCTGCTTGGACGCCCCTCCAATCTGAGCTTGCTGAGCAGTGTCGGGCTGACGAGATTTACTACGCGCCGACCACCACTGTGCGAATGTCATTGCCGACGAAATTGCAGTTAGCGAAGCAATAAGCCCGAGAAGCATCCACGCTTGGACATCATCGGCATAGAAGCCACCTAGCAATGAGCCGATAATTGCTGGAATCCCGAGCACAAGCACAACTCGTACTACAACTCTGCCATCACGCCAGTGCGGCCATGCCGCTGCCGACCCGCCCAAAATCGTCACGCCGAGATTCGTCCCAGCTGCGACTACAGGGTTGAATCCCAATACAAGCATTACTGGAAGGCGAACAGCACCGAGCGCTACGCCCACCATTCCAGCAAAAATACTCAGAAGAAACGTGAACACGCCAAGAAAAATGAGCTGCCAAAGCGAGGCATCAAGCGGGAATAAGTCGATCATTTATAAGCGAGTAGATATCACGTTGCGAACAACGTTAAAAGGTTCAACAGAAAAGGAAAGACCCAAGTGTATCGGCGCTCTCGCTTTGAGTTAGACCTCGATAACCGTCTTTTTACTGGAGTTCTTCTTCGAAATGAATATGTACGCATCCCGGGCCCGCTTCGCCCCCTGCTAAACTTGCCGCCTATTCGTTAGATTCACACTGGGCTTACAGCCGGTGTAATCACGTTGGGTAGCCGAGTAAATTCGGCGTATTTTCAGGCAGAGGAACAGACAACGATGAAAAGCAGAGCCGCTATTCATGTCGGACACGGCAAAGAACTTGTAGTCGACGAGGTCAACATTCCAGATCCTCAGCCCGACCAGGTTGTCGTGAAGCTCTATTCAAGCGGTGTTTGCGCCTCTCAACTTCACCAGATGCACAATCCTGACACCCCAACGCCGGGACTACTCGGACACGAAGGTTTTGGTGTCGTGACGCAGGTCGGTTCCGGCATCACACATCTCAAAGAGGGCGATGCGGCAATCGTAACTTGGGTTCCCCGCGAACCAGTTCAGGGTCGCTGGCGAGCACCTGCTGCAGGCGTCACTTGGCAAGAAGAAACGCTTCAAGGCTCAACTTACACATGGGGCGAAGATGCCATCGTGTGGGGCGGATACGCTGTCAAAGTAGAAGACAATTCACCACGTGATCTATCTTCTATCGTCGGCTGTGCAGTTCTCACCGGCGCAGGAGCCGTAACTCACACCGCCAAAGTACGTCCTGAAGAATCGGTAGCAGTATTTGGTGTTGGTGGAGTTGGATTATCAGCCATTCAAATGGCAGCTGTAATCAATGCATACCCGATCATCGCTGTCGATATCGACGACGAAAAACTCGAGTTCGCAAAGCAGTTCGGCGCGACTCACGTTGTGAACTCCAGCAAAGTAGACCCCATCGAAGCGATCATCGAATTGACCAACGGTGGAGTCGATTACGCTTTCGACGCAGTCGGTCTTCGCATCACCAACGAGCAGATCCTCCCCGTAACCCGAAGCGGTGGATCAGGTGCCGACAACATTGGTGGCATGGCAGTAATGATTGGCATGCCTGGACCCGAAATGACTCTCTGGCCGGGACACTTTATGCTCCACCAGCGTCAGTACCGCGGATCGCTTGGTGCGACCTACCCTGACAAAGATTTCAGCATGTACTTGCGACTCTACAAAGAGGGCAAGTTCCAGCTCGATAAGATGGTGACTAAGCGATACAAGCTCGACGACATCAACGAAGCATGCGACGACCTACAAAGCGGCAAAATTCTTGGTCGCGCAATCCTCGAGTACTAAGAGAACCCAACAAAAATTGCAGTATCGAAAATTAGGTAACACCGGCGTAGACGTTTCACTCCTGAGCTACGGAACCGGTGGACCATCCCAGTTCGGCCAAAAAACAGGCGTTGATGACGCAGGCCGAGCGGCTCTTGTGAATCGGGCAATCGAACTTGGTGTGAACTTGTTCGATACGGCAGAAGCGTACGACGGCGCAGAAGTGCTGCTTGAAAAAGCTCTCCGAGGTCACTCTAGAGATTCGTATCTGATAGCCACAAAGTGGTCGTATCGACTTGCAGACGGTCCTGTAACCGATCCCGCTGAAATAGTTCGTTCTTTAGAACAAAGTCTGCAACGACTACAGACCGACTACGTCGATATCTTTCAAATTCACGGCGTCCTTGAAGAGCACTACGACCACGTAGCCGATATCTACATTCCAGCAATGCAAAAGCTTCAGGAACAGGGCAAGACTCGATTTCTCGGAGTAACTGAAATGCTGACGATGGATCCCAAACACGAAGGCATGTCGGTCGCAATGGAAAAGCACCCCGATGTTTGGGATTCCGTGATGCTCAAGTACGGAATCATGAACCAGTGGGCAGCAAAACGTGCGTTGCCGCTGGCTGCATCGTCAGCAACTGGCATCTTGAACATGGCGCCGGTTCGACTCACCCTCACTCGACCAGAAAAGCTTCAGGAGCGCATGAACGAGTGGGGTGAAGACGAAGGTGGAAACGCCCTCGACTGGCTTTCAAACGGCGACTCAGCAGAACTAATCCGCAAGGGCTACTTGTTCGCCTCCGAGCCGCCAGCAGTCACGACGGTCATCTCTGGCACATCGAGCATTGCTCACCTCGAAGCGAACGTAGCAGCGCTCGGCGGAACCCTCACGGACGAAGAGTTCAGCAAGCTGAAATCGGCCTATGGCGACTCAGCTTCACCTGACTAGATAACGTTCGAACCTGCTTCCACCCTTTAGTGAATATGCAC
>Ga0233439_10003824_pt1 | contig 15162 bp, 14 predicted proteins | sample SI_123_September_6_FD_182713 | JGI IMG/M metagenome (GOLD analysis project Ga0233439, IMG submission 182713) | Seawater microbial communities from Saanich Inlet, British Columbia, Canada - SI_123_September2016_100_MG | ecosystem: Environmental > Aquatic > Marine > Inlet | place: Canada: British... | reverse complement strand
GTATCCAAAATTGGAAGTAGAATAGTGGATGTTACAATAATATGCTTACGATAATGGGCAACCACCATGGTTTGCGTCGGCGCCAAACACGCAATTGCATGGCGTGAGCGTCCTCTGGCAGAAACCATCATCATTTTGACCAGGGCGGCTGCATATGTTTCCGACGCCGAAGTCGCCGCTAGCACTAGTAGCGTCATATGCATACTCATACTCACACGTGCACACCGAACCATCGGTAAAAAATTGACCCCTCCCCGAGCAAGTCTGAATGGTGTCATCAACATGCATATCATCATTCATGCAACCCGTGATCTTATCGGCGAGCGCATGTTTGGGGTGACAATGATAATTTTCATGACATTGGCTATCTAGTGTGCATAAAGCTGTAGATTTTGCTTGTTCGGCTGTGACTTGGATAGTATTCATCCTAAACATAACATTTTTATGTTGCGCGGGAACAGATATTTGCCAAGGTTAAGAACGCATAAACCCAGTGGCAGATGGATGCGCTCCCCCTTTTTTCATTCCGCCAAAATTGTGACAAGGGGTTATTTTTGTTCCGTCCGCCGCAATACATGTTCCTTGATACATCATGCCGTTTGTGTTGCCCGTGTTTATTGCACGCCGCGCAATTGCGGAGCGTCCGCGTGAATATCTTGGCTGATTACGTCCAGGCATTTATACTATAGTGTAATATAAAATTAAATTATATAGTTAATATATATATATATATATATATATGGAACGCATAAAACTGAGTAAACTACAACAATTAGAACGCGATGCAGATCGGGCAATAGAAGCAGCAGCAAAAAGTGCCCGAGAAACACAGCGTTTAGCGAAAGCCGCATCAAAAAGTGCGACTGATTTGGAACAAGAAGCATCTAAAGTTGCGGACAATGTCCGGGAAATATCTAGAGCAGCAGAAGAGTTATCAAGTCTAACTATTGCAGCAACTGCGCAAAAAAAATAGAAATTAACCGCGTTATACGTTTATATAAAATATGAATTTATATAATAATATAATATGACTGAAAATAATATACGTCGGGCGACACAAGAAAATATATCTATAGAAATCGACACACCAAAATCTATACAAAAATCACCTGATTTGACACTCACAAAAAATTCTAATGATAAACCCTATAATAGCTCCTTAACTTATATAGAACAGTATATTAAGGCTCTTATCGTCAATGTAGATAATAGCAGTATTCCTAAAACGATAAATTTAATTTTCGATGGCGGTGCATTTAATGCTTTTTATGCAACGGGTATTGCACTATATTTATTAGAACTTCAAAAACAAAACATAATAATAATAGAAAATGTTTCTGGATGCAGTGCAGGAGCAGCCGTTGCCGTGAATTTTTTAGCAGGGGATTTTACCTATATTGAACAATTATTTGAAAAATTAACTACATGTATTCGCGATACGCACCAACTAGGAGTGATGCATTCCCTCATGCGCGATAATGTATATTATTTGTTTGACAATGATACAACTGCGTTAGATATATTACAAAATCGTTTGTTTATAAGTTATTATGATGTTGAGGAGAGAAAACATAAAGTGGTCAGCACGTATAATTCCAGAGATGATTTGGTAGAATATTTAATTAGAACAACATTTGTTCCTTACCTAATTAATGGAGAAAGTCGTCATAAAAAAAAATATATTGATGGCATATCGCCTCATATATTTAGTAATAAATACCCGAATCTTTTTATCAAACTAATTACAAATGGTCGCGCGGCACGTTGTTTAATGACGAAAAACGAAGAAAATCCGCATCATAGAATTATGGCCGGCGTCTCCGCGTCAAACGATTTTTTTACAACAGGTTCTTCTAACATGTGCAGCTATATGCATGATTGGACAATGATAGATAATATTTTATTCCGTGGGCGAACTATATTTGTGTTTTTTATATTTACTATTATAGAATGGCTGGTTTTTATAAAAACTTATATTCCCAATACGCTTACAAGCTCATTAATGGTGCAGGGTATACAACAATTTGTAGAAAATATGTATCATGATATGTTGCGTAAGTTACTCATGTAAAAACCGATAGGTTACTCATGTAAAAACCGATAGGTTACTCATGTAAAAACCGATAGGTTACTCATGTAAATCGGCAGCCGTTGTAATCATTGATTGAATAGGGACACGCATACAAAAATCGTGTGCGTATCCTTGTTTTTTGCATTCTTCTAAAGATTCGTAACCTTCGACAATGCCCATTTTATAATATAATGCGTAAATAATGACTAAACCTATGCCAATGTATATAATATATTTCATTTATAATATATTATAGTATTATTATAGTATTATTAAATCATGCGCAAATTTTGTATTATTAATAGTCGATATTTAAAATACTTATAGCGCCCAGCCACTGCGGTTCTTTTTAGTTTTTTGCTTTTTAGTTTTTTGCTTTTTAGTTTTTCTTGGCTTTTTAGTTTTTCTTGGCTTTTTAGTTTTAAGCTTTTTCCTAGAACATCCCGTTTTTTTTGCCCCCTTTTTATTTGATTCCCCGGGAACATAACGCAAAAAATATTCCTGATATTCTTTAGAATCACGCGAATCTTTTAATTCTTTATATTTATCTGCTTTTTCTGCGCGCATGCTTTCGAGTGTTTCCTGTTTACCGTAACAATTAATACTAAAACGTTTTAACAACCCTTTTTGTTGCAAACGATTTTTTGATTGCACTGAAAAAAGATATTGCGCCATACATATTATGCGATCATGGTCATAATAAGGGCGGTTTGCATATAAGAATGCCAAGTAAAAACTAAGCATAGTGTCAATTGTCGCTACCTTAATAATATCTTTTCCAATACGTATAGTGTTGTAAGAGTGACAGGCTAATGGTTTATAGATAAAGCAGACGGTTTCATTATTAATCATAATTTCATAATGGGGTGCGATAATTTCTCCAATGCCATTTTTAACCGCGACACTTACTTTTTTCACACCTTCATAAATAAGCCGTTCCTTAATAATAGTTGCAGCGCTTTTCGGGTCTTCCGCCAAAATATCAAAATCAGGAACTTTTTGTAATTGCCGACGTTGCGCTTTAGGCATATATCGACCATATAACGTGCTGGCATAGCCGCCAAAAAAAATAAGCCCTTGATCTATAATTGCGTGTTTTACAGTGCTATATATTTCATTTTGTTCTTCTGGAGTTCCTTCAAAATCGCGCATAAAATTCAGTTCACTGCAACGAGGGTTTTTCAGTGGATAGTGACGATTTAAAAGCGTCAATCGTTTCAATACTTTTTCCCAGCGGCTTACATCGCCGGCGGGGCGTGAAAGTTCTAAATACATTGCCATGCGTAAATAATTTGGAGGCGCATAAAAAATCCCATTGATTGATATACTGTCTTTACTAACACTTTTAAATAATTCCTTGTCTAGATCAGTTATATCAGCCACCGGAATAAAATTCACAAAAACTTTAAATGTGCCTTTATGTACGCCTGCCTTTGCCTCGACGTCAGTATATCCTTCTTTGGCATAAATGTCGGCAAGTTCTTTTGCATCTTCTAGCGCGGATGGAGAGAAAAAGTCATAATCTGGAATTTCAACGCTTTTGTCATAAAATTGATCATACGTGGGAAGAATATTATTAATTGCAGTTCCTCCATAGCAAACACACTTGTTCTTCTGTAGGAATTTCTCTACAATAACAATGATTTTTTTAACTTCATCAGAATTAACTATTGTTTTTTGCGAGCGCTCTTGTGCTCGATCGACTGCTTGTCGTAATATTTCTAATTCGCGTTCTTCGTATGACAGTTTCTGGTGAGTATTATGTTGCGCCATATGTATATTATATATATATATAATAATAAATAAATATAATATAATACAGAAAAATGACATGAGATGTTATCTTTTAAAACGACCATTCCCCCGCCGCCGTACGTGTTAGTCCGGTGGACTGCCGCGCCGCAAAACTCAACTTTGGATCTTGTGTGCTTGGAGCAGCGACAGTGTCGGGAATATACCGCAATCGTTCAGGCTTTAGTGAAAATGCAGAGCCGGCGCTATTAAAGAATAGCGACGCTGCTTCCATATTTGAATCAAAATTTTGAAACGACATGCCGACCAACTGAACTCCCATATCGTTACATAGTAACATAGAAGGATTCTTTGTATCTGTTGTTACGTCGGGCAAACAAATAGTCATATATTGTTTATTATGTGTAATTAATTCCTCCATATTATGTGTATATTTTACGTCATGGTATTTTTTAATCCACATATAGGGTGTTCCACTAGCAATATTAACATATTCATCGAGAGGGGTCTCAATAAATAGTGGATTTGATTTATCTACCATAATAATTACCTTGCCCTTAAGTTCGTTAAGATTCGTCGCTCCCAAATTTTTATTGTGGTTTTGATAACTATACTCTTTTCCCAATATATATGGTTGTAGTGAGTTGTAAATATCTTTTGTCATTTCCGTATAAATTTTTTTATTGTTACTTAAAATCCGTAAATGAATAAGAAGTGGGTCGCCTGCACATGTTGTTGCACCAGAGGCGAACGCATTATTTGCGATAGCTTCCATCGCTTCACCAAATGGAACACTGTTATAGCTTTCCTTTGTAGAATAGTCTTCCATTGATGAAACCGCAATAACAGGTCGATTGTCTACGGAATATACTGCAAAATCAAGGCATCTTGCCCCTGATCGAATACAATTATTTAGGGCACATATATTCACAAAATCATTTTTGTAGTATCCTGCACTGCAACAATTATAAGCGGTTTTTATATAGTAATCGCGCAGACCAAATTTGTATCCGCTGGCGCTAGTATTTACTGTAGAAATGGGTGGAAATTCTTTATATACGGTATTCATAGTAGTGCAGTTGCTGCCTTCTTTTCCTGCTAAGCGACCTTTGTTAATTATCCATGAAACAAGAAGTATTACAATGACCCACCACATAATCCAAACACCATAATTTGTTGCATAATTTGTTGCGGTTGCTGCTGCAGCGCGAAAAGCCTCATCTGCCGTGGTTGCCATTAATATACTTATTGATAAGATTAATTTATTTACAAAAAAAGCTTTAATTATACGATGCGGATAATCCGAATAAATAGATAACCCTAAATAAAAATATATAACTTAAATTACAGTTAAATAATATACCACGATATATATAAGATGCCTGGTGGCTTATTAAATTTAGTGTCTTATGGCGCGCAAAATGTAATATTAAATGGTAATCCATCAAAAACTTTTTTCAAGTGTACTTATGCAAAATATACCAATTTTGGTCTGCAAAAATTTAGACTTGATTTCGACGGTGCGCGTTCTTTACGTATGACGGAAGCATCCACATTTACATTTAAAGTTCCTCGATATGGTGATTTATTAATGGATACATATTTAGTTGTAACTTTGCCGACAATATGGAGTCCTATATTACCTCCTGCTAATCCTCCTCCTCCCCGTCCTGCTCTTGTTCAGAGTTATGAACGTGAAGGGGTAACTGCGCCTGACAACGGTATTGATTGTGATACACCGTGCCCCTCCAGTGGTGTGTGTGTAGATAATGTAAATGTGTGTGGTCCTAAAACAAAAATAGATAACCCCAGTGAATGGTGTCCATACGAATTTAAATGGATAAAAAATTTAGGGACGCAGATGATCAAGCGTGTTAAATTCATCGTCGGTGGACAGGTCATACAAGAATACACGGGAGATCATTTGTATAATTTAGTCGAACGCGATTTTGATAATGCAAAAAAAGATTTGTATTATAAAATGACAGGCAATGTCAACGAGCTGAATGACCCGGCAAATGCTTTTGGAAGAAAAAACGAATATCCTAATGTGTGGCCGGTGAAGGGAGAGAAATATAATGTAATGGGACCTGAACCATCTATTCGAGCCAGAAAATTATTTATTCCATTAAATATTTGGTTTACATTAGCAGCGAAAATGGCATTTCCTTTGGTGAGTTTACAATATAATGAATTAAATATTGAAGTAGAAATGCGCTCCATAAATGAGCTATTTATGATAAGAGATGTCGAGAATATTTATAATGTTAAACCCGGAGCACCTGATAAAAGTATATATGGTCCGGGGCCATATATAAAACCTGACTGTAATAAAGCAGTTTTTCAATTTTATCGGTTTTTGCAGCCAATACCTACAAAAAATAACTTTGCCGATATACATAATCTTCGAGAAGGAAAAGTATATGTGGATAAACGCACAGATTGGGCGGCAGATATACATTTACTGAGCACCTATGCTTTTTTGACAGAAGAAGAGGTGAGAGTGTTTGCTGAAAAGCCGCAAAAATATCTTATTAAAGAAGCCTATACGCATTCATTTAATAATGTAGTTGGTTCTAATAAGGTGGACTTGAATAGTTTAGGAATGGTTTCGAATTGGATGTGGTTTTTTAGGAGAACGGATGCACATTTGCGCAACGAGTGGTCAAATTATAGCAATTGGCCATATGATTATTTGCCACAGAATGTTGAGGGAACAGATTTTTATGAATATGGTACACAGCCGGACCCACCTTCATTATTAGTAACGATGCCGTGGACGCACACACCGACGACACAGACGAATGTCCCAACGAATTATAAATTATCAGGGACATTTAATCCTGAAAATCAAAAGGAGATTATGCTTACATGGGCGTTAGTATTAGATGGCAAATATAGAGAGAACACGTTAGATGCAGGTGTATTAAATTATGTAGAAAAATACACGCGGACATCAGGAAACGGAAAAGACGGTCTTTATTGTTATAATTTTGGATTATTTAGCACACCAAACGACTTTCAGCCTAGTGGAGCAATGAACATGAGTAAATTTAATAAGATTGAATTTGAATTTACGACTTATGCGCCTCCATTAGATCCGGAAGCAAAAACAATGACAATATGTGATGGCGCTGGGACAGTTATAGGTGTGAACAAACCTGTGTGGAGAATATATGATTATACATACGATTTAATTGTGATGGAAGAGAGATATAACATATTGACATTTGAATCTGGAAATGCGGGGTTAATGTATGCAAGATAATATTGTATTTAGCAAATAAATGCTTTTGCAAGCAGTATACTGATATTATAATAATATTAGGAGATTATAATATCATTATTTATATAATATGCCAAAAGATGCACTAGCACAAGCCGCTACGGCACCCGCTGTAGTAGAAAAAAAAGAAGATGATACGCCAGTTCTAGAACAACCAAAAACGTGGAAAACATTGGGTATTAGCATTTGTTGGAATATATTATATATATTATGTTTTGCAGTAATTATGGCAAATTTTATTTATTTTAAAACCTTGAACAAAGAACAACTAAACTATATGTTTCCTACTGGGGGAGGGGGTGAAATAAGCGGAGGAGGAAAAATAGCTTGTGATAATTATCCGTCCTCACTCACCGTACCACCAGTATGGGATCAGGACAATGCGAACGACAGCTTAAGCAGCTCTTTACGGTCAACCATATGGCCGGGACCTGAAAATTACCGTGACTGGGACACACTCAATGGCGATGGCGATGCCGGCGCCGGATTTTTTTGGGGTAAAGGATTTAAAGCATGGGTAAAAATAACAACGGGAAAATCTTATAATACACTTCGTGGATGGTTAAAAGACTTTTTGGGCTCGGGATTCAACAAAACAAGTCCGAGTATTTGGAACAATATGTTTTTTCAAGGGTTTTTATTTTTAATACTACATTGTATTTCAGGTATACTTTCTATTTTGGTAACTTTTTGGCATTGCATTATGGTAGACCCATTTTGGGGGATATTTTTTGGATGGATTTTATGGATATCTATCCCTGTGATACAGGCAGTCCAGTTGTTTGTCACTTTTCCAACTATACCTATACCTCCGATGGGGTTCATTGTGGATTCTAAACTTAATGGCTTCAAGACAATTAAAAAGATTTTAGAATGTAATATACCAACACTAATTTTTTTATTTGCACTTAATATAATTTTGACATTTAGTGGGGTTGTTGGAGGTGGAGCGGCAGTAGGGATGTGGGTATGGTTTATATACGCAACATATAGAAAAACCAAGTAGTCATGATAATAACGGATTGAGAAATGTTAAATAATAAATAATATGTGATAGAATGACAAATGTATTAAACAATATAATAATGTATTATATATATTATATATATTATTATATTTTGATGAGTAGCATGTTTTTTTCTCTCCAGACTCTTATTGAAGAGTATAAATCGTCGCCGTATATGCTGTCTCGATTAGAAACACATATTAATCAGCTTCTACCTGATACATTAAAAGTTGAGGAGAAAAAATATACGGATCGCATAGAGAGGAAACAACGACTTACAGATGAATATACGCAATTTATAGATACATTTATGCTAAAGCATCGATATTACTATTGTTCACATAGTGAATTATTTTTAGAATATGATGGATGTCATTTTATAGGTTGCAGTGTAGATGACATATTACATAAAATTTTGTCTAGAATTTCTGCTGAGAAAAAACTTATGCCATGGAAATATAGAACAAATAATGATTTGATATCCAAGATAAAACAAAAATCGCCTATAAATGTTATTCCCGAATCGGCGACAATTCAATCGGTAATGGGGCATTTTTATCCGGCATTATTTCATTCACGTAGCGAAGTAAAGTATTTTTTAACTATTATAGGTGATTGTATTTGTGGGAAAAAAACAAATCATTTATTTTACATCATCTCTCCTTATATGAAATTAATTCTACAAGAAATATCATATTATTGCGCAGAGCATTTTGGATTAGGTAATATATTCAATTGTTTTAAATATAAATTTTATGATCATGAATATAAATTGTGTAGGTTGGTGCGCACGAAACATAAAAATTATACGGAAGCCATTCCAATATCATATGATATGACCAGATATATGATAGATATTTTATGCGTCGCTGCGCATTACTCTAAACGCTATGGAATGAGTGATTTATATTTAGAACAGTGTAGCGATCCATCATTAGTTGAATATGTAAAAAGTATTTGTATATCTACCCCACATAAAATGGTAGACGCCTTTATAGACAAATCTTTACATGGAGGATTAAACGTTTCTATTACTACAAAAAATATGATTTTTCTTTGGAAAAAATATTTGGAAGAACACGATATGCCAAATATTATTTTTCATGAACAAGTAAAACAAATATTTCGCGAAATATTAACTTACGATGAAGAGTGCGAGTGTTTTTTAAATGTAACAAGTCGACATTTACCCATAGTTTCCTCATTTATGGAGTTTTGGGAAGAAACGATAACCACCACTAATGGAGGGAATGAAAATACCTCGTGTATTTATTTGGAATATAAAGTGGATGAACTTACTACTTTATTTCGTATATGGCTTAAAAAACCATGCAGTGATCTAACAGAAGATACGGTTATTGCTTTTGTAAAGCATTTTTATCCTGAAATTGAAATTACAGATAACAAAAATATTATGAATATCAAGTGTTCTCTCTGGGACAAGCATACATCGGTCTCACAAGCATTAGAAGTGTATAAGGATAAAAATTGTGCGCAACAATCGAGTAATGTATTGTCGTTGTATAGTGCGTATGAACATTACACAAATCATGCAAAATATCCTTATATAGTGAGTAAACGATATTTTGAAATAGTATCAAGAGAAGCATGCGGCGATGTAATAGACGAATATGGTATTATATCAAACAATTGGTAGAGAATGATATGATTAGTTATATTAAGATGATTTAACGGCGGCGGCTGCTGCGGCGGCGGCGCCTTGTCATATTCTTACCATCCTTGCGCACAGCGCCAAATTTCCCCTTTTTGGTAAAGTATCCGGCTTTCTCAAGGCGCTTTTCCTTCTTGGCAGTAGCATGTTTTTTTCGCGATACAATGCGACCATTTTTATTCATGAGAATTTTCTCCTTGGTGAGACCACCCGCGGTTTTGTAAGCCGTGCCATGGTGTACCTGTGCGCGCGAACCAATAAGAAGCTCGTATTTTCGCCCTTTGATGTGGTATTTACCGTCAGAACCTTTAGAAACGCGTTTAGTCATTATAACTTATCTAAAGAAAAAAATATTTTCCTAAATAAAAGATAAATTATATTGATAGAAATAATCATATACAATGATGGAAATAATAACATCAATAGTATAATGTTGTCTAGCGAGAATTAAAGTTATGGGAAATATGAATTGAACAATATTACTACTAATTTTTAAATAAATATTATAATTATCATCAATCATTTTTCCAAGAAAAATAAATACAATCGTATGTCCACTATATATTAAATCATGAGTAGATGCAAATAGTTTGGAATATAAATTGTAAGTAAGTTGTGGACGCGGCATACATGTAGGTATGATAGTAACTTGAGTGGTGATAAAACGTAGTAATAATGAATAAAATACACAGGCAACATTGGCATCGAAGTGAGAACTGGAAAAATATAAATATTTTATATATGTACAAAAGCCCGTAGTAATAATAAGATAATCCGGGACATGTGTGTTGATACTTGGGGCATATTTATGAATCAGATCATAAACAGGTGTATATGGATGTTCTAAATATCGTTCCGCTGTGCGTTTGCAATTTATAGATGCATAATAATTTAGAAGAATACACGTTAATAGTTGAAGCAAAATATACATAGATTATTATACAACAACTTCTTAAATAAAATACATTTATTTAAACGTGTTATTTAAACGTGTTATTTAAACGAATTATGTGGCCTTAAACAACTCTTGTTGGGTCCACCTTCCCGCTGTTTAAAGTAATTTAATGGAGCGTTTACAGTGGTCGGTTTTCCTTTATTTAATCTAAGTTGTTCCGAACGCCTTGATGCCTGTGTCGTCTGTGCTTTTGGCGCCTTTACTAATGCAGGGCATTTTTTACATCGAGCAGAATTTATTCGAAAAGGGACGCGCATATAATATATACTCTTTTTATAAAAAGCATATATTTTGGAAATTTATAAAAGGAAATATAAAATTGAATCAACTTAGAGAAATAAAAACGTATCACATAATCGAAGATGGCTTCTGATAAATCGAAGATTGCTTCTGATAAATCGAAGATTGCTTCCGAAACATCATCTTCTCTTGCACACAAATATCAAAAGAAGACCGACAAGCAACATGTTCTCGATACACCAGATACCTACACAGGAACGATGGAAAACACCGAATGTGACACATACGTTTATGATGAAACCGCCAACAAAATCGTTCCAGCGAAAATCGACATTATTCCGGGATTGTTCAAGCTGTTTGATGAAGCCGTTGTAAACGCTCGTGATCACCAAGTTCGCATGGCGCAAGCAATTTCATCTGGAAAACCTAATTCGCTCCCGGTCACATACATCGACATTAGTATTAGTGATGATGGTGTAATCACGCTCACGAATGATGGTAATGGAATTGATGTCGAGAAACATCCTGAACACGATATTTGGATTCCTGAAATGATTTTCGGTCATCTTCGTACATCGACCAACTATGACAAAACGGAAAAGAAAATTGTCGGCGGCAAAAATGGTTTCGGATTCAAATTGGTGCTTATTTGGTCGACATGGGGGAAAATCGAGACGATTGACCATGTGCGAGGACTAAAATATGTTCAGGAGTTCGAAAACAATCTTGATGTTATTAAGAAGCCATCCATTCGAAAATGCAAAAACAAGCCCTACACATCTGTATCGTTCAAGCCAGATTATGCGCGCCTCGGTTTGACGGGATTATCGAAAAACATGATGGAGTTATTTCGTCGGCGCGTCTATGATATTGCGGCAGTGACTGATAAAAAGGTGCGAGTAAAATATAATGGCGAGGTCGTTCCTGTCAAACATTTTCCGCATTATGTCGATATGTTTATTGGTAAATCGGCAGAAGGTGGCGCACCTCGTGCATATGAAACAACGCATGATCGCTGGGAGTATGCTGTATGTTTGGCACCAAGTGACGAGTTTACCCAGGTGTCTTTCGTGAATGGTATTTTCACCGGCAAGGGCGGCAAGCATGTGGATTATATTCTTGGACAAATCGTGCGCAAGCTGACAGCCTACATTAAAAAGAAGAAAAAGATTGATGTTAAGCCGACCACAATCAAGGAGCAGCTTATGTTGTTTGTGCGATGCGACGTGGATAATCCATCTTTTGATAGCCAGACAAAGGATTGCATGAACACGCCTTCTAACAAATTTGGGTCGTCGTGCACAGTAAGCGATAAGTTTATTGAGCAAATCGCCAAGATGGGTGTGATGAATGCAGCCTGCGCTTTGACCGAAGTAAAACAAAACTGTGCAGCAAAAAAGACGGATGGCACAAAGAGCAAAAGCATTCGCGGTATTCCTAAATTGATTGATGCAAATTTTGCAGGAACTAAAAAAAGTGAACTTTGTACAATTATTTTGTGTGAGGGAGATTCCGCAAAAGCAGGCATTGTTTCCGGTCTGTCGAAGGAAGATCGCAATGTGATTGGCGTTTATCCTATGCGGGGAAAGTTGCTGAATGTGCGTGGCGAGCAAATAAAGAGGATTATGGAAAACAAGGAAATCGCTGAAATCAAGCAAATTTTGGGTTTGGAAACCGGCAAAAAATATGATGCGGAAAGCGCACGCACCACACTTCGTTATTCAAAAGTCCTTTTCATGACTGACCAGGATTTGGATGGCAGTCACATCAAGGGCCTTGGCATTAATTTGTTTGATGCGCAGTGGCAATCTTTACTTGACATTCCTGGTTTCATGGGTTTCATGAATACGCCTATTTTGAAAGCGCGCAAGGGTGCACAAGAAAAACTGTTTTATAATGACGGGGAATATGAGGAGTGGAAGGAAGAAAATGATATGAAAGGTTGGAAAATTAAATATTACAAGGGGCTTGGCACGAGCACAAGCAAAGAATTTAAAGAGTATTTTCAACACAAAAAATCTGTAGAATTTGTTAGCACTGGAGTGGGATCGCGCGAGGCGATTGATTCTGTATTTAATAAGAAGCGTGCGAATGACCGCAAGGAATGGCTGGGTGGTTACAATCGCGATTTGTATCTTGACACCAATCAAGAAAATGTGACATATGAGGAATTTATTGCGAAGGAGATGATTCATTTCTCAAAATACGATTGTGACCGTTCAATCCCCAATTTGGTGGATGGTCTCAAGACAAGTCAAAGAAAAATTCTCTACACTGCGTTTAAACGCAAACTCACTCACGAAATCAAGGTGGCGCAATTTAGCGGTTCTGTTTCGGAAATCAGCTGCTATCACCATGGCGAGGCGAGCTTAAATGGTGCGATTGTTGCCATGGCACAAGATTTTGTCGGCTCGAGCAATATTAATTTGTTGATGCCAAAGGGTCAGTTTGGCACGCGGTTGCAAGGCGGCAATGATTCTGCATCGGAAAGATATATCTTCACACAACTGCATCCGCTGGCACGAGCGATATTTCCAGAGGCAGATGACGCAGTGCTGAAATTTCTGGATGATGATGGTACTCCAGTCGAGCCGATGTATTATGTTCCTCTTATTCCGATGATTCTTGCGAATGGTAGCAAGGGAATTGGCACAGGGTTTAGTTCTGAGGTTATGGCTCACGACCCTCTGCACATTATCGATTATATTTCTGCGAAGCTTTGTGGTGTCAAACATGCAGATAAGCAACGTATCATGCCATATTATCATGGCTTTAAAGGAACAATTACACCAATTTCAGACGATAAATTCATGATCAAGGGGAAATACGAGATTATTAGTGATAAGCAAATCCGCATTACAGAGCTTCCAGTCGGCACATGGACCGATAATTACAAGCAGTTTATTGAGGGGCTCATTGATGCTGGAACACAAAAGTCTAGCACGAAGGATAAACCCAAGACTTCGCAGCGCAAACATGCAAGCACTGTGCGTGATTATGTGGACATGAGCACAGATGTAACCGTTGATATTACAGTGACCTTCTCGCCAGGCATGGTAAAGAAATTGCATGCAGAGGAAATTGAGAATGGCTGCAATGCGCTGGAAAAACTGCTAAAGCTGTTTACAACGCGGTCGACCAACAACATGCATGTCTTTGATGAGTGCGAGAAGCTAAAGAAATTTAACACAGCAGAGGAAATTGCTGATTATTATATTAGGATTCGGCATGGTGTTTATGTGGTGCGCAAGGCAGCACAGCTAAAAGCACTCCGGGAAAAGGCGAAAATTCAATCCAACAAGGCACGCTTTATTAGTGAAGTGCTGGAAGACACACTTGACTTGCGTCGTAAAAAGAAGGCGGAGGTAAATACCATCTTGACAGAGTCAGGATATGATATGGTGGATGATGATGATGATTATAAATATCTTGTGCGGATGCCGATGGATAGTGTCACTGAGGAAAATGTGGAGAAAATTCTACAGGAGAAGAAGGATACTCTTGCCTCCATTAGTCTGCTAGAAGGCAAGACGGAGAAGCAAATCTGGTTGGAGGAGCTAGCAGTGCTGCGAGAGGAGTATGTGAAACATAAACGCAGTGAGCCGGTTGTGAAAAGTACGTCTCCGAAGAAGCTAAAGATGAAGAAAAAGTAAAGTAGGTTATCTTCTAGTTATTTATAATAAAAATATTCATGTTTTATAATATTTTTATTTTTAATAAGATTTTAATATAATATTTTTATTTTTAATAAGATTTTAATATAATATTTTTATTTTTAATAAGATTTTAATATAATATTTTTATTATTTTTCCTGTTTTTATATGATTTTATACGATTTTTCCTGCTTTTTCTACTTTTTCTACTTTTCCTGCTTTTTCTACTTTTTCTTCTTTTCCTGCTTTTTCTACTTTTTCTGCTTTTTTTCCTGCTTTTTCTACTTTTTCTACTTTTTCTGCTTTTTTTCCTGCTTCTGCTCTTATTATTTTTATGGGGTCTTTTATGTTTTGTTTGCTCGCCCCTCCAGCCACTGCCCGCATCAGCTTCTGCTAACATTTGTTGAGCAAGGGACCATCGCTGTCCGTATCTCCTCGCCCTCTCACGCAGGTCAACTCCCTCAATATCTCTTATACTCAATTCTTCTTCCCTCAAACGCCTCTCAACATCTTGATTATATATTTC
>Ga0233439_10003823_pt1 | contig 15164 bp, 13 predicted proteins | sample SI_123_September_6_FD_182713 | JGI IMG/M metagenome (GOLD analysis project Ga0233439, IMG submission 182713) | Seawater microbial communities from Saanich Inlet, British Columbia, Canada - SI_123_September2016_100_MG | ecosystem: Environmental > Aquatic > Marine > Inlet | place: Canada: British... | reverse complement strand
TTGGTTTGAAGCTTCCTGGTCTAGATGATCCGCCTCTACTTGGAAATTTACTTGATTGTTTTTCGATTACTACTGAGTTTTTTCCTTGAGTTTTTGCAATCTCAATATTTTTGAACGATTTTTTGGCTGTGCCAGATATTGTTAATTTTGTTTTTTTTTCCATAGTTCATCACTCAATCTTTGTAGACAATATTTCTCGCAGACATAATTAATTCATCTGCTTCTTCTTTTGATAAGGCAAAATCTTCAAGGTAGCCTTGTATCTTCACTCTTTCACCTTTTACAATATCATATCCACCTGTTAGCTCATCTGATGCTAAATCAGCAAAATCTTCTAATGTAAGAATTTTTTGTTCACCTAAAGTCATTAACATACCAGGTGTTAACCCTTTTAAATTAATTAAAGCATCTTGAAGACCCAATTCTTTTATTCTCTCTGAAATATCTTCTTGATCTTTTTGATGAAATTCTTTTGCTCTTTCTATAAGAGCTTTTGCAGTATCTTCTTCGATACCTTCAATTTTCATCAAGCTTTCTGCAGTAGTATCTTTAATATCATCTATTGATGAAAAACCTTCAGCGACAAGCAATTGACCCAATGTTTCGTCTAGTTCTAAGTTTTTTACAAAGTTTTCTGTTTTTTCTTTAAATTCTGATTGTCTTCTTTCAGAGTCTTCTGCATCAGTCATTATGTTAATTTCATAGTTTAATAATTTCGTTGCAAGTCTTACGTTTTGACCTCTTCGTCCAATCGCTTTACTTAAATTTTCTTCAGTTAAAATTACGTCTAATTTTTTTCTTTCTGAATCAACATTTACTCTTTGAACTTCTGCTGGTGATAAAGCATTTGAAACTAAAATTGCTGGATCCTCAGACCAATTTACAATATCAATTTTTTCACCTTGGAGTTCGTTTACAACAGCTTGAACTCTAGAACCTCTCATACCTACACAAGCTCCGACTGGATCAAGAGACGTATCAACTGCTTTTACACAAATTTTTGCTCTACTTCCTGGATCTCTTGATGATGATTTAATTTCAATTAATCCATCATAGATTTCTGGTACTTCTTGAACAAAAAGCTCCTCCATAAATTTAGGATGTGCTCTTGACAAGAAAATTTGCTGTCCTCTTGGCTCTCTTCTTACATCGTAACAATAAGCTTTAATTCTGTCTCCAGCCTTAATATTTTCTCTTGGGATCATTTCATTTTTCTGAATTATTGCTTCAGTACGCCCAAGATCAGCAATTACATTTCCAAATTCTAATCGTTTAACAATACCGCTTAAAATTGTGTTTTTTTTATCAATAAAGTCATTGTACTGTCTTTCTCTTTCAGCTTCTCTGACATTAAAACTAATTACTTGTTTTGCAGTTTGGGCTGCAATTCTACCAAAATCAAATGATGGTAATGGTTGTAATACTTCGTCTCCAATTGCTTTATCTTTATTAATCTCATTAAGATTAATAGCATCTTCAAGTTTAATTTCTGTATTAGAATTTTCAGGATTTTCAGCAACAATCAATTTTCTAAAAATTTCTATATCTCCATTATCTCTATTAATTGAAACTTTAATTTCATTTTCTTGACCAAATTTAGATTTAGCTGCTTTTGCAATACCGGTTTCCATAGAACTAATGATAAGTTCTTTATCGATAGATTTTTCTAAAGCAACAGCTTCAGCAATTCTTAATAATTCAAGTTTATCTGCTCTTTTATTTAACATATTTTTGTTTGTTCCAAAAAAAAATGGGCTAATGCCCATTTTGTAAATTCAATAATGTAAGGGCAATATAGTAAAGTTTTTTTTTAATTCAACAGAAACTATTTAGAAAAATGACTTATTTTATCTGTTTTTTCCCAAGAAAACGAGCCATTGTCTTCTGGAGTTCTTCCAAAGTGGCCATAGGCAGCTGTTTTCTCATATATCGGTTTATTTAAATTTAGCATCTCTCTAATTCCTCGAGGGCTCAAATCAAAATTTTCATTTATCTTATCTACAACAAATTTATTTTTATCTAGATCGTTATCAAATAAATCAACATAAATTGATAATGGTTTTGAAACACCAATTGCGTAAGCTAATTGGATTAAACACTTGTCCACAATTTTTGAAGCAACAACATTTTTTGCAATATATCTTGCTGCGTAAGCAGCAGATCTATCTACTTTTGTTGGGTCTTTTCCAGAAAACGCTCCACCACCATGCGGTGCTGCACCACCATACGTATCTACTATAATCTTTCTTCCAGTTAATCCACAATCTCCATCTGGACCACCAATTACAAAATTACCTGTTGGGTTTACATAAAATTCATCTTCATTAAAACCTTCAAGAAAATTTGGTGGAATAGATTGTAGCATATAAGGTCTCAATAAATCTCTAACTTGTGATTGGTTAACATCTTCAGAGTGTTGAGAGGATATTACTACAGATTTTACTTTAGTAGGTTTTCCATCTACATATTCAAAAGTAACTTGGCTCTTACTGTCTGGTTCTATGTTTTTTAACTTTCCGGATTTTCTGTCTTCTGCCATTAATCTCAAAATTTTATGAGAGTAATGAATAGGTGCTGGCATTAAAACATCCGTTTCATTACAAGCATAACCAAACATGATACCTTGATCTCCAGCTCCCTCATCTTTATTTCCAGCTGAGTCCACACCCATTGCGATATCAGCAGATTGTGAATGAAGATGGCTTTCTATTTTAGTTGCTTCTCTCCAGGTAAATCCCTCTTGATCATAACCAATATCTTTTATGCAATTTCTAACTTTTTCAATTAATTCATCTTGTTTTATTTCGGGTCCTCTAACTTCACCTGCTAAAACTACTTTATTAGTTGTTGTAAGTGTTTCACACGCAACTCTTGAGAAAGGATCTCCAGAAAGGTAACTATCGACAACCATATCTGAAATTCTATCAGAAACTTTATCTGGATGACCTTCGGATACTGACTCACTCGTGAAAAGATAATTTTTTAAATTACTCATTTTTAGTTCTATTAAATGAAAATATTATAAAAATATATAGTAAAATTAATATTATAAAGATTTTATTTCCATATTTAGAAAATAAGGTTGGTTGTATTTTTTTAGCCTCTTTAAAGTCTATAAAACCTGACTCACCATATTCAATTTTTTGCTCAACAATGCCTAATGGATTAATAATAGCTGCAATACCATTATTTGCTGAACGCAATAAATATTTGCCACTCTCGACTGCTCTAAAAATGCTATGTGCAAAGTGTTGTTTAGGGCCTATTGATTTACCAAACCATCCATCTTCAGAAATATTAATAATTAGATCAAAATTTGAGTTACTAAATATTTTACCCGAATAAATTATCTCATAACAAATCAATGGTAATATTTTTATAGAAAAACCCTCTCTATTAATCTCCATAATTTCTCTTTTATTTCCCTTTGAAAATGATTGATAATTATTTGTAATTGACCTCAAACCAAAAGCTTTTGATATATTTTCGAAGGGTAAAAATTCACCAAAAGGGACTAGATTCACTTTATTGTAAAAATTTAATAATTCTAAATTATGATCATAAATAGATAAGGAATTAAAATAATTGATACTTTCTTTATTAATTGTTTGATTGTTAATACCAATTAATAATAAATGATTTTTATTAAAACTCTTTTCAAATAACCATTTATATTCAAACAATTCCTTTTGAGAAATTTCTGGAAGAATTCCCTCTGGCCATACAAAAATAGTTTTTTCATTTTTATTAGGTTCACTTATTTCAATTAAATCATTTATTGCTGAAGCTGGATCAATATTAGAGTAAAATCTATCAAGACTAATATTTGAGCCAATAGCTCTCACTTTGTAATTATAAGATATAACATCTGATGTATTAAATGTTTCTTTATAAGATGATCCATGCATATAAAATAATAGTGGCATCATTAAAAAAACAATACATACCCATATATCTTTTTTTGAATCTCTTAATATAAAAACTGCAGGACTAGTAAACAATGAAATACAAAATAAATTAAATCCATAAGTTCCAATAAAAGAAGTAATACTTAAAATTTCTAAGTGATTTGAAAAGCTATAGGCTATCAAATTCCAAGGAAAACCAGTCAAAATTGAACCTCTTATAAATTCAAAAATTCCAAAAAATAATGAGAAAGAAAAAAAGGAACTTACAATTTTTTTAGGTTTTGAAATTATGAAACACAAAGTAATTAATCCATAAAAAATTCCCAAAAAAGCAGGTATTAAAATAATAGTTATAGGAATTAAAAATTTAAAATTTTGATCAAATGTTAAAGATATCGATATCCAATATAAACTTGATAAAAAAAAGCCAAATCCAAATAACCATCCATAAAAAAAGAAAATTTTTTTACTTTGGATAATCTTAGATTTTTTGAACAGAAATAAAAAAAATGCACTAAAGGTAAAAAAATTTATTATTAAGTAATTATATGGAGGCAAGCTTAGAGATGAAGCCATACCTAGAATAATTAAAAATATTATTTCAATGTAATTTTTTTTTATCAATCTGACTAGTCTTTGAAATTACTAATTTATATATTTTTTCTTCTTCACTTAGCATTTTTCTATAATCTTTATCTTTAATATGATCAAAACCAAGCAAATGAAGAAACCCATGTATAAAAGTTTTAATTACTTTTTCTTTAAAATTTTTAATATTTTGTGATTTAGGCTTATTCATAAAATTGTAACTAATTATAATATCTCCAATATAAGTTTTTTGAGATATCATTATTTTTTTAGTTAAAGGAAATGATAAAATATCAGTAGACTTATTTTTGTTTCTAAAATCTTTATTTAATTTTTTAATACATCTATTATTTGAAAGAAGTAAAGTGAGGCTAACTCTCTTATTGGGAAATTGATATTTTTTTGGAAACAGCCTACAAATTCTTTCAAAAAAAAGCTTTTTTTTTCTAAGTTTTTTTGACCAAGCTTTCTCCTCTGAGAAAACCTCAATATTAATCATTTTTTGAGTAGGCTTTAACTATTTTAGAGACAAGTGGGTGTCTAACAACATCTGAATGATCAAAATCAACTACTGATATTTCATTTAAATGGCCTAATAATTCTTTTGATCTAACCAAACCGGACATGTTTTTATTAGGTAAATCAATTTGGGTTGGGTCACCGTTAACAACTATTTTAGAATTTTCTCCAATTCTAGTTAAAAACATTTTAATTTGAGTATCAGTTGCATTCTGAGACTCATCTAAAATTGCAAATGAATTTTTTAAAGTTCTTCCTCTCATAAAAGCAAGTGGTGCGATTTCAATATCACCAATTTCAATCATTCTTTGAATTTTTTCAAAATCAAAAAGATCATATAGAGAATCGTACAAAGGTCTTAAATAAGGATCAACTTTTTCTTTCATATCACCAGGTAAAAATCCTAACCTCTCACCAGCCTCAACAGCTGGTCTAGATAAAATTATTCTTTCAATTTTTTTTTCTAACAACATTGTAAGACCTACAGCAACCGCCAAAAATGTTTTTCCAGTACCTGCTGGACCTGCCGAAATAATTATATCACTTTGTCTCAAAGCTCTTACATAATCTTTTTGTTTTTCTGACCTTGGAATAATAGATTTTTTTGGAGTCTTAATTATATCTGTAACATTATTATTTTTAACTTTTTCATTAATCATAAAATTATCTACTGAAGAAAGTATATCCTTATTCTCTATACTCCCATTGTTGATAAATTGATTAGCTAAAAATTTAATAGCATTTTTAACTATTTCATTTTTTTCAGGATTAGACTTAATTAGAATAGAGTTGCCTCTAGAGTATAAACTTGTCTCTGTAATTTTTTCCAATTCCTTTAAATTTTTATTAAACTCACCTACAACACCAATCAAAAGTTCATTGTCATGAAAAATAACACTTAGGGAATTATTATCTGAGTAAACAAATTTTAACGATGTATCACTATTTTTTTTTGTTAAACTATTCAATTTTTATGCTACCTTTTGGCTAGAACTAAAAACTCTTTCACCAAATAAGGTACTTCGATTACTTTTGTTGATTTTTACTGACACAATTTTTCCAACATCATCTTTTTTACCATTAAAAATAACTGATGTCATATATTCAGATCGACCAAAAACTTGGGTTTTATCCTCTGTTAAATTCTCAACTAAAACATTAATTGTTTTATCTTCCAGTGATTTATTCATATGCATTTGATTATCATATAATTGACTTTGAATTTTTTCTAATCTTTCTATAGAAATTTTTTTATCTATCAATTTTAAATCTGCTGCAACTGTTCCTGGTCTTGGGCTAAAAATAAAAGAATAAGAGTTTATAAACTTAATTTTTTTAATAAGTTCAAAAGTAGCCTTAAAATCATCCTCTTCTTCTCCAGGATAACCTATAATAAAATCACTAGAAAATTGGATACTAGAGTTAATTTCTCTCAATTGATCATATATTTTATAATAATTACTAATAGTATGCTTTCTGTTCATAAGATTTAAAATTTTGTCAGATCCGCTTTGAACTGGTAAATGGACCAGGGGCATAAGTTTTTTTGAATTTTTGTAAACTTCAATTAAATCCTCTGTCATATCTTTTGGATGTGATGTCGTGTATCTAATTCTTTTAACTGCAGAATATTTTTCGATTTCTAATATTAAGTTCGATAATTTATATTTTCCATTATTGTAAGCATTTACATTTTGCCCAAGTAAAATAATTTCTTGTGTACCAGAGTCTGCTAAATACTTTGCCTCATCCAAAATTTGTCTAAATGGTCTAGAATATTCTGGACCTCTTGTGTATGGCACTACACAAAAATGACAAAACTTATCACAACCTTCTTGGATTGTTAAAAATGAAGAAATTTTCCCTGAGTCATTTTTAATTTTTTCAAAATATTCAAATTTTGAAATTGCATCAAATTCTGTTTCTTCTGCTTTTTTCTTTTTTTTTATATGATTTAAAATTGTATCATTAATTTTATGATAAGCTTGTGGTCCAATTACAAGATCAATGTACGGTTCTCTTTTAAGCATTTCCTGATTTTCTGCCTGCGCAACACATCCAGCAATGATTACTAGTGGTTTTTTTTTTGATCTAAAAATTTTTTTAACTCTCCCAATTTCATGATAAACTTTTTCTTTAGCTTTATCGCGTATGTGACATGTATTTAATAAATAACAATTTGCATCTTCATAATTTTCTGTTTTTTCAAAACCAATTTTTTTTACTGAGTCGTATATTCTACTTGAGTCATACTCATTCATTTGACAACCAAATGTTTTGATAAAAATTTTTTGTTTCATTTATTAGGACTTTTTCTTTATCCCATATAATTCAAGTTTATGGTCTACAAGTTTATAACCATATTTTTCTGCTACTTTTTTTTGAAGTTTTTCAATTTCCTCATCCACAAATTCAATAATTTCACCTGACTTAACATCTATTAAATGATCGTGGTGTCCTTCATTTAACTCTTCATATCTTGCTTTTCCTCCCTTAAATTCATGCTTAGCTAGTATTCCCGACTCCTCAAATAATTTTACAGTTCTGTAAACAGTTGCAATACTAATTTTTGAGTCAATTTTAGAAACTCTATTATATAACTCGTCAACATCTGGATGATCAGATGACTGAGACATCACTTGTGCAATTACTTTTCTTTGATCAGTTAACTTTACACCTTTTAATAAACATTTTTCTTCAATAGTTTCTGACATAATTAATTTTAACTTATTTAAATAGGATTAATCAAATTTTTTTTAATTTCATATTTTTTGCATAAATTAGGGATATTTTCATAACTCAAATTACTCTCATCTTTAAAATCATCTAAATTATAACAGTAATAATCAATCTTTTTCGCGACATTAAAGGCTTTAACTACAGATAGAGAATTTCTTATCCCAGCAAAACTTCCTGATCCCTTGTTGATATAAATTGCACTAATATCAGTTATTTTAAGATTTTGTGATGAGAGAAAATCATTAATAATTATTGTTAATTTTTCATAATTAATTTTAGTATTCTCATGCGTAATATTATAAGTACTAACAGTAGTGATGATCATTAGAAAAATTTTCTCATTAGTAACATCTATAATAAGTTTGTTCATTTTTATCCTGTTTATAAACACAAATTCTATTTCAGATGAAAATAATATCAAATACTATTCTGGTGACAAAGGTATTTTGTCATTAATGTACCACCGTTTTAATGAACATCAATACCCTTCTACTAATATTCAAATGAATATTTTTAAGGAACAAATAGAGATAATAAGAAACTCTAACTATGCTTTTTCTCATCCTAAACAATTTGAAGAAAATTTTAGCGTACCAAAAGCAAATAAAGAAATTCTTATAACAATTGATGATGCCTTTCAGTCTTTTTACTTGGAAGCGTGGCCATATTTTAAAAGAAATAAGATTCCCTTTATCTTATTTGTCTCAACAGAACCTGTTGGAAAAAAGGGGTATATGACTTGGGATCAGATTAAAGAAGTTGAAGCTGAAAAATTTACCTCAATAGGACATCATTCACATTCTCATGGATACCTTATTGATGGTGATAATGATTTATTCAGCTCAGATATAGAAAAAGCAAATAAAATATTTTTAAAAAATCTAGGCTATATACCAAATTTATTTTCTTATCCTTTTGGTGAATATTCTAAATTCATGAGAGATTATATTTCTCAGAATTTTGATTATGCTTTTGGTCAACATTCTGGTGTAATTGATTTAAATAAAGATAAATTTGAACTACCCAGATTTCCAATTAATGAAAATTATGGAGACCTAAAAAGATTTAGTTCCATTATAAATTCGTTTCCACTTGAATATGAACAATTGCTTCCTTTAGAGAAAAATTTATCAGCAGAAAATAATCCACCTAATTTTCAAGTTAAATTTTTTAATGAGCAAAAAAATATCAAAAGTATTAACTGTTACTCTAATGAATTAGATAAATGGGAAAAATCAAATACAAGTTTAAACAATAAGATATTAACCATCAAATTTAGAGGTCCATTTATACCAAGAAGAGGTAGAATTAATTGTTCCTTGAATGACAACGGCAAATGGCGATGGTTTGGTGTTCAATTTCCAATTAAAGAAAACTAAATTAGACTTTCGAGATCAACACTTGAAGGCATTAATTTTGCATCGTCAAAATCTTGTAGTTTGTTTTGTTGTATTATTTTCTGTAAGACTTCAACATATTGATTGCCTGTCTCTGCATATTTATTTAGATATTTAGAAAGTTCTATGCTGTCTAATGATTTATTAGAATCTCTAAGCTCTGCTCTGGCTTTTCTAAAATCTTTGTAAGTAGAATGAGTGTTTAAATTTCTTTGGTAAGCTCTAACTGATGCTTGAAGGATATTAAATTTCATAACTTTATGATCTTTACTCTTTTCAGCATCTTTAGGCTTAAGACCCTCTCCTGACCAGGTCCACTGTCCGAATAAAGCGTTACCTTCTTGTGCAAATCTAGAAGTTCCCCAACCTGTTTCTTTAGCTGCCTGTGCAATTGCTAATGATACTGGTATTTCATCCATTCTCATTTTTAATGTTGATAAATCTTTGGATTTTACTCCATATTGTTTATATTTTTTATCCAGCCATTGTTTTTCTGAGTCTAAATTATTGCTTTTATTAATAATATTAAAGAGAGTTCTTCTATCTTTTTTAATATTATTATTTTCTTGTATAATTAAAGGTAAAACGATTTGTATAAAAAATTCCTTTCTTTTTTTTACACTTTCAATCATTTTAATTTCTTGAGGCAATAAAGTTAAGGCAACTGGTTTAACTAATTTATTTTTTCTAACATCGTTTAGGTCATATCCAGTATCCTCAAATAATTCCTTTATAGTTGAGGCACTTAATCTTACAGAGTCTGACTCTAAATTATTCAAACTAAAAATATCAAAAAGTATATCCTCTTCTTTTAAAACATCATTTTTATTTTTATCTTCATTGTTAAGAGTATATGCTAAAATCTTTTTAGAATTATTTGTATATTCCTTTAGATAAAAATTTTTATCAGCAAAATTAATAAATATTGGAATGATGTAGAAAAAAGAGATGATAAAGAAGCTACTTAGAAAAAATCTTACTAAAGTATTTTTACTTTTTTGTTCTTGTAGATTTTGGTTATTTTTCATATTTCTAAATTGCAACAACTTCTTTAACTTCTGGTAAATAATGACATAGAAGATTTTGAACTCCTTGTTTTAATGTCATTGTGGAACTTGGACATCCTGAGCAGCTTCCCTGTAATTGAACTTTAACCACACCATCTTTAAACTCTTTAAATTTAATATCTCCACCATCTCTTGCTACTGCAGGTCTTATTTTTTGATCTAAGATTTTTACTATTCTTTGTTCGATTTCATCTAGATTTGCGTTTTGCTCATCTAAACTTTCGTCAATGACAAACTCTTTTCCATCAGAATAAAAATCATTGATAAATGAAATTACAATATGTTTTACATCATCCCATTTAGTTGCATCTTTTTTGTTTACAGAGATAAAATCTTCTCCCAAAAAAATTCCTTCTATTCCGTTTATAGAAAGTATGTTTCTTACAAGTACATTTTGTGTGTCATCTTTATTAATAATCTCATATGGACCACTATTAGACACTTTTTTTCCAGGTAGAAACTTAAGTGAATTAGGGTTTGGTGTTACTTCTGTTTGAACGAACATGGGTTATATATAGTGAATATTCAAAAAATTAACACTCGATAATAAATTTTATCTAAAAACCTACTATTTCTTTAATTCTTTTGATCTTTTTTGAAGCTATTATATTAGCTCTTTCAACTCCTTCTAGAAGCGTATTGTTCAAATACGATTTGTCATCTAGTAATTTTTTTATCTCTACTGAAATAGGTTGAATTTTATCTACAAGAACTTCGGATAATTTTTCTTTAAATTCTGAAAAATTTTTGCCAGCAAAGATCTCTATACTTTTTTCTAAAGTAGAATTGGTCAAACTTGCATACATTCCCAAAAGATTTTTTGCTTCTAATCTTTCATCAAGATCTTTTATTGTGTTTGGCATTGGCAATGGATCTGTTTTTGCTTTTTTAATTTTATTAACAATCAGATCACTATCATCCGTTAAATTTATTCTACTTAAATCTGATAATTCTGATTTACTCATTTTTCTTGAACCATCTTTAAGGCTCATAATTCTTGAAAATTCTTTTTGTATTAAAGGTTCTGGAACTTGTAAAAAATTTTCTATTTCAAAATCACTATTAAACTTTTGAGCTATATCTCTACATAACTCTAAATGCTGTTTTTGATCGTCTCCAACAGGAACGTGGGTTGTATCATAAAGTAGAATGTCAGCTGCCATTAGAACTGGGTAAGAATAAAGGCCCACACTAGCTTTTTCTTTGTCTTTACCAGCTTTTTCTTTAAATTGAGTCATTCTGTTCAGCCACCCCATTCTAGCAACACAGCTTAATATCCATGCGCCCTCAGCGTGAGCAGCTACTTGTGATTGATTAAAAATTATGCTTTTTTTAGGATCTATTCCGCTAGCAATAAATGTGGCTACAGTTTCTTGGATATTGCTTTTTAATTCTTTAGGATCTTGCTTAACAGTAATTGCATGTAAATCTACAACACAAAATATACACTCATTTGAATTATCATTATTTAAATCTACAAAATTTTTAATTGCACCCAGGTAATTTCCTAGATGAAGATTGCCTGTTGGCTGAACACCTGAAAAAATTTTTTTAGTCATTATATTTTAATAGTTTAGTTTAAAATCGCTAATTTTAAAAGCTTTGATCCAATATGAAACAATTAAATAAAATAATAAACCTAACACAACACTTAGCATTAAATAAAATGATTTCATATTTTGATCAAAGGCTAATTGATCTTTAAAATAAATTAGTAAAAAACTAAATAAAATTCCCATAAACACAGAAGTAAAGATTATTTTTATAAACCTAAAAATAAATATTTTATTAAATGTAAACAAATTATCTTTTTTTAAAAAAACAAATAATAATATTCCATTAATCCAAGATGAAATTGATGTTGCTATAGGGATTATAATAAAGCCTATTTCTTTAAAATAATAAACACTAATAACTATGTTTAATATTACTGATAATAAGGAAATATAAAAAGGGGTTTTAGTGTTATGGTTAGCAAAGAAAAAACTAGAAAAAATTTTTATTAATGAAAATGCTGGAAGACCTAGTGCAAAAAAATAAAGAGCTTTAGATGAATTTTGAACAGCTATTTCATTAAAAGAACCATAACCAAATAAAGCTGAAATTATATATTCAGAGCCTACAATTAAAGCAACTGATGCAGGTATGCTTAAGAATAAGCTTAATTCTAAAGCTTTATTTTGAATTAATAAAATTTTGTCTTGTTTTTTTGACTGAATATGTTTTGAAAGTTGTGGCAATATTACAACACCAATTGCTATGCCTGCTATTGCTAAATTTATTTGATAAATTCTATCTGCATAATACAGATAAGATACAGCACTTGCTTGAAATGAAGCAATTATAGTTCCAACTAAAATATTAATTTGGGTAACTCCAGAAGAAAAAATACTTGGCAAAAGTTTTTTAAAAAATATTTTTACTTTATCATTGGTTTTTATGTTTAAATTTAATTTTAAAGAGTAAAATTTACCCACAAATTTATACAAAAATAATAATTGTAAAATGCCTGCCAATGAAACACCATAAGACAAATAATAAACAAGTTCATCACCTAGGGATTTTGAAAAAAATAAAATTATAATTAAAACAATATTCAAGATTATAGGAGCAGCTGAAGCTGCTGCAAATTTGTTATGAGAATTCAATATTGCTGCAAAAAATGATGCAATACTTATAAACAATAAGAAAGGGAAAGTAATTCTTGTTAAAGATATTGCTAAATTCATTTTATTAACATCCTCTATAAAACCAGGAGCTATCATTGATACAAATGCAGGCATGAAAATTTGAACAATAAGGACTAGAAAAAATAAACCTAAAAATAAAAGATTAAAAATATTATTGGCGAACTCATTAGAGTTTTTTTTTCCTTTCATTATCTCAGATGAATAACTTGGTACAAAAGCTGCATTGAAAGTTCCTTCTGAAAATAATCTTCTAAATGTATTGGGAATTCTAAATGCTACAAAAAAAACATCGGCCAATGCTCCAGTGCCAAGAAATACTGCAATAAGAATATCTCTAAGATAACCAAGTAATCTGCTAATTACCGTAAAAAAACCAAATGTGCCTGTTGACTTAACTAAGTTCATAAATCATATTAGTCTTAATTTTACCCAAGTTGTATACCTAATTATCAAAAATGAAAAAAACTAACATCGACCACTACACTGATAAAGAAGCTCTAGATTTTCATAAATACAAAAAACCTGGAAAGATTGAGATTATTTCATCAAAAAATATGACTACCAAGAGAGATCTTGCTTTAGCATACTCTCCAGGAGTTGCTGCTCCTGTTAGAATGATTAGTGAAAATCCTGAGGCCGCATATGACTATACGAGTAAAGGAAATTTAGTGGCTGTTATCAGTAACGGTTCTGCAATTCTAGGAATGGGCAATTTAGGAGCCCTTGCATCAAAACCTGTAATGGAAGGTAAGGCAGTGCTTTTCAAAAGATTTGCAGATATTGATTCTATTGATCTTGAAATAGATTCCTCTGATGCTGATGAAATTATTAATTCAATAAAAAATTTTGCTCCTAGTTTTGGAGGAATAAACTTAGAGGATATTGCTGCGCCTGATTGCTTTATAATTGAGCAAAAATTAAAAGAAATTTTAGATATTCCAGTTTTTCATGATGATCAGCATGGAACTGCTATTATCACAACTGCAGCTTTGATAAATGCACTAGACATTAGTGGTAAATCAATAAAAGAAATAAAAATAGTTGTTAATGGAGCTGGTGCTTCTGCACAGGCATGTACAGAGTTATTTAAAAATTCTGGTGTCTCAAATGAAAATATTATTATGTTGGATAGAAAAGGTGTAATTTACAAAGGCAGACCTGATGGAATAGATCAGTGGAAATCTAGGTATGCAATTAAAACTAATTTAAGGACTCTAGAAGAGGCAATAAACGGTGCAGATGTTTTTCTAGGTTTATCTGCTAAGGGTGCTCTTAAAAAAGAATTTGTAAAAACAATGGCAAAAAATCCTATAATTTTTGCTTGCGCAAACCCTGATCCAGAAATTACACCTGAAGAAATAAATGAAGTAAGAAATGATGCGATTGTTGCAACTGGTAGATCAGATTATCCTAATCAAGTAAATAATTTAATTGGTTTTCCTTATATATTTAGAGGTGCGCTCGATGTTAGGTCAAAAACAATTAATGAAGAAATGAAAATTGCTGCGGCACAGGCGATTGCAAAACTTGCAAGAGAAGATGTTCCTGATGAAGTTGTTGCAGCAATGGGAGGTGAAAGACCACATTATGGTAAAGAGTATATCATTCCTTCTACATTCGACCCAAGATTAATCAGTATAATTCCAACAGCTGTTGCAAAAGCTGCAATGGATAGTGGTGTTGCAAGAAAAAATATTGAAGATTTAGATACATATAAAGATCAACTTAAACAAAGATTAGATCCAACAGTAACAATAATGCAGGGAATAAATTCATACATAAAAAGAAATCAAAAAAGAATAGTGTTTGCAGATGGTGAGGATGAAAATACACTTAAAGCTGCAATAGCATTCAAAAATTCAAAGTTGGGTATTCCAATTTTAGTTGGAAAAAAAGATAAGATAAAAGAGCAAATTAAGAATATTGGTTACAGTGATAATTTTGATATCGAAATAGTTAATTCTAAAGACGAAGAGAAAAGAAATAAATATGTAAATCATTTGTTTCAAAAACTACAAAGAGAGCAAGGTTTATTGGAAAGAGATTGTGACCGACTTGTAAGAAATGATAGAGTTATATGGGCAACTAGCATGGTTGCTTGTGGCGATGCCGATGGTGCTGTTACTGGAAACACAAGACGGTTTGGTGCTTCTTTAGAGAAGATTAAACAGGTAGTGGATGTTAGAAATGGAGAAATCATGTTTGGACTTAATATGGTTGTTCACAAAGGTAAAACTATTTTTGTGGGTGACACCA
>Ga0233439_10003822_pt1 | contig 15167 bp, 13 predicted proteins | sample SI_123_September_6_FD_182713 | JGI IMG/M metagenome (GOLD analysis project Ga0233439, IMG submission 182713) | Seawater microbial communities from Saanich Inlet, British Columbia, Canada - SI_123_September2016_100_MG | ecosystem: Environmental > Aquatic > Marine > Inlet | place: Canada: British... | reverse complement strand
TACAAAGATCATGATCTAATAACCTATATTTTTTAACCCGAGTGGTACACTTTTACTCCGCCACACTGGTACGAATTTACTCTGCCCTTGACATCTTCGATATACTTTCTTGACCTTCTCGGAGTAACGATCCGAAATGGCTCGTTCTTTAGCCTCTCCTCCGTTTCTTTTAATGACGCTATCGTAACTTTCATTTCTTACTCCTTCTTTTTAGTTTCCTTCTGGGAGGCTTCCTCCTGCCTTTTCCTTGCACGCTCTATATACTTTCTTGACCTTCTCGGAGTAACGATCCGAAATGGCTCGTTCTTTAGCCTCTCCACCGTGTCTTCGTATGACATCATCGTAAGTTTTGCCAACTTCATCACCTCCAATTCATTTTCTTTCAGTTTTCATTGGGCGTGTTGACTACCGCAAGGAGCCTCACAACTGGTGGCGCTCCAGCAATAGTCTCTTCGTCATCATCAGGCGGAAGCCTCACATAACGGTACACCTCCGCTCCGCCCTCAACGGTAATCACATCAAGACCTGAATAATCAAATCTATAGATTTCACTTTTTCTTTGAGGTGGAACTGTTTTTAGATCGCTCATGGTAATGCTCCTTATACTCCCGAATGATTGACGAGGCAGGTTCGGGAGAGGAGCCTGTCATCGCTTTAGCAGTACTTGTTTTCCGCCCCGCAAGTTGTTGATTAAATCGGCGGTAAAATTGGGCAATAAAAAACCCGGCTCAGCTTTTGCCAAGACGGGGTAATTGCTTCCTCGTTTTAGCAGTATTTATTAAACGCCCTGAAAGCTGAAACAAATCGGCGTTACATTTAATATACGGTTTCAATTAATCCATGTCAATGAGCTAATTCTTTTGATGCTCCTCCATCCACTCTCTCGCCAGTTTTTGGGCTTCGGCTATTACTGATGGCACATCACCATCAATGCTTGATTCTGCGCAATCTCTGCAAGCTGTTCGGTAGATTTCTCTTCAGTTTGTTCAGCCTTCTTAGAAGGAAGCCCACTAGATATTAGAAATTGTTTAACAGTAGAAGCTTTAATTCCAAAGTTCACATTCTCCGGCATTGACCCAATAGTCTTAGCCATCTTCATTTTATCTAGCTGAGAAACAACAACACCGACAATGTTTCCGCCGCTATCATAAATTGGACCACCGCTATTACCCGGTTGCACAGCTGCATCTAATTGGAATTGCCCTGTGTCATCCCCCGCTCCACGGGTGGCGCTTACAATGCCTGACGTAACCTTTATGGTATTACTGAAAACATCGCCAAATGGATAACCTGCAACTAGAACCTTCTCTCCAAGTCTCACATCGTCCGATCGCAACAAGCCTTTGGATGCTAAAGGAACAACTGTAATATTCAGCTTTTGGATAAGCGACTTACTGCCTGCAGATGCCATTTCAAGAGATGATAGTCTTAGCAAGGCTAGATCATTACTTCCATCAGTATTAACAACTTCGGCGGGTACTTGTTTATTGGCACTGTCACCTACAGTCACCTTGTTACAGCCCTTAACTACATGAGCATTAGTGACTACATGACCCATCTTCGAGACAAAAAAACCAGAGCCGGTTCCTGACTGAGGTGGAGAGAATGCTTTAGAAGCTTCCGCAACTTCAATTTCTGTATGTGCATCAACTAATTCAGCCAATAGTTCGTCTTTATCTCGCACAACATTGGCTATCAACTTTTCAAAAGATTTTGTCATGGAGTCCATTAAACCAGGACGTTTGAGGAGGTTTACAATTGACCCACTAGCCCCAACCCCCAGAGTCTGAACCTGGTTCTCAGTTGATACTTTTTCAATGTAGGTCTTAATCTCTTTCCCATTTGAAGAGTTCACTTTAAGCTCAAGCTCGACTGTAGTTATGATTTTTTGGTACTGAGGGATAAGAACACCAACAATAGTAAACCCTCTTAACATGGCTCCTCCCATTGCAGATTCATAATCTGGCTCTTCCGTTTGTATTTCTATGATTCTACCAGCCAAGACCATGTCTAAATTCTCACTATTAAAAGGGGCTTTGTGGACGGACTTAAAAACATTATTCTGATAAAGATAATTTACAAAGTTATCTGTAAAACCATCTGAAATTGACGTTTGAGGAACCATGGAGGGTATAATATTTTTCAAATCTAATGAGAATTTTTTTGCTTCTGAGAATTTTTTAACACCAACACGAAGAGGAAGTGTTTTAGATTGTTTTGAGGGTGTTTCTGACAAGTAAAAAGGAACTTTAACTGGTTGGTGAGTCGCACAAGCGGATAAACCTAGAATAGAAAAAGAACAAAAAATTAACAAAACAAACTTTAATCTGGCTATCCTCATAAAGCACACCTTTCCATTAGCTATCTTAATTTATTGAAGACACATCACCATCAGTGCTTGATTCTGAGCGATCTCCGCAAGCTGTTCGGTTGACTTCTCTTCTGCCTGTTCGGCTTTCTTTGAAGATAGCCCGCTTGACACAAGAAATTGTCTGACCGTGGATGCCTTGATTCCAAAGTTCACGTTCTCAACGAGAGAACCAAATGTCTTTTTATTTAGTTGAGAGATAACAACTCCAACAATATTTCCTCCGCTGTCATAGATTGGCCCACCGCTATTTCCAGGCTGAACAGCAGCATCCAACTGAAACTGTCCCGAGTCATCACCTACACCGCGAGTAGAACTCACCACGCCCGTTGTAACTTTTATAGCACTGCTAAACGCATCGCCAAATGGATAACCTGCTACTAATATTTTCTCGCCAAGTCTTACATCCTCAGATCGCAATAAACCTTTCGACGCAAGAGGAACGACTGCTATGCTAAGTTTTTGGATGAGAGCTTTACTTTCGGAAGAAGCCATCTCAATGGAGGACAGTTTCAACAAAGCCAAGTCATTGCTTCTGTCAGTATTGACTACCTCTGCGGGAACTTGCTTGTTGGCATTGTCTCCCACTGTTACTTTCTTGCAGCCCTTTACGACATGAGCGTTTGTAATCACGTGGCCCATCTTCGAGACAAAGAATCCTGACCCTGTTCCTGACTGGGGTGCTTGTTCTATAGATGGTCGGGTAGTCGATTTCTCCTCAACCTTTGTTTGATGTTGCCTTTTCTTTTCAGCGGCAAAATCTTCCTGTTGTTGCAATTGCCTAATGCCCAAATTTGGATTAGCAAATAAAGCTGATACAACTATTATAAATTCTGGGAAACTATCTAAATTATCAATTGCTTTTGTAAGTGCCTCTGACAGTCCTCGTGCTGGCGCACTGCCACTTGTTGCCATACTTTCATGTGGTAATTCTTCTATTGGAACATTTTCATGAAGGTTTTGTTTCCACAAGATATCCGTTCCTCCTGAATTTGTTAATTCTAAATCCAAACTTACGATTGCACCATAACCTGTGAAAGAAGCAACATCAGCAGAAAAGCTGAAATCTTTAAGGACACCTTTCAAAACTCCATGAGCCTTCTCTTTCGAGTCTAAAATATTTATTCCATATTTTCTTAGTTTTTCTGTCAGCGCATTTCTAGTAATGTCAACTGGCGACTCTATTGGAGCATATGTGTGCATACTACCCCTGAAACCAGTATTCAAATCTTTAGAAGTCCTATTCCCTCTAACATCTTCAAGGGGAGCCAAGTAAATATTTGTCCCTTTAGGAGATAGTATTTTAGGCAACTGACTTGTCGCAGAATTGTATCGAATATTTAAATCATGAGAACATCCACTCGAAATAACAACAAGCACAGTTAAAACTAAAAGTGACGCAAGTTTTCCCATTCCCTACTTAGCCTCTATCAGCACAACATTATTCGACACTCTTTCAAAAAAGTCTGAAAGCGAGTTGCCCGGCTTATTTGGCACAACTACTATTCCTCTATTGGACAACAAAGTTTTTGGAATTGTGGTTAAGAGGTTATTCACAAAAGAGGACTTGATTGCATAATTAACGTTCTGCGGCACAGCACCTAAAGATTGAATAGCGTTAAGTGATAATGAAGCAGTAGTTATCCCTATCACCTCACCTTTTTGGTTAAACAATGGCCCGCCACTATTTCCCGGCTGGATTGGGACGGTTATTTGAAACATCGTAGGATCATCATTTATCCCGGTAACAGAGCTAATTATGCCATCGGTAATTTTCTGGTTCTTACCTAAAATAGAACTCGCTGGATAGCCAATAGTAAACACCTTGTCGCCGGGACGTACTTTAGAAGAGTCACCAAATTTCAGGTCTGGAATTGGTGTTGATGGCGACTTGGAAAGCTTCAACACAGCAATATCATTCTGACTATCTTTGGCTTGTACACTGGCCTTAATTACCTCACCATCAGGAAACTTCACTTCAATAGAGCTTGCACCTTTGACTACGTGATAATTTGTGACGATATAATCCTTGGAGTTGAATAGAAACCCTGTGCCGCCAGAAACGATCTTTATTGCAGATGTATTAGGAGCCGCTTGTCTTACAGGCGGGGATGAGTTTGTCCGTGCCATTTTTTGTTCCAGGGCATTTAAATCATTACGAGCGGAAATAAGGTTCGGATCAATCCTTACTGCTTCTTTGTATGCCGAAATAGCTTCATCGTTACGACCCAGCAATTCGTAAACGAACCCTATGCTCCTGTGCGCCTTAACATGATCAGGGTTGATTCGGATTGCTTCCTTATAGGAAACAATAGCCTCTTGATGCTTGGACAATTTCTCGTAGACCATTCCAAGGAAGTAGTAGGCTTTAGATTCATTCGGCCTAATTCTAATAGCCTCTTTGATTGATGCCATAGCGTCCCGATACTGATCTACTTTTGTGTAGGCATGTCCAAGGACAATTTGCATGTCGGCGTTATTCGGGTTGATTCTTACCGCCTCTTTGAATGAAGCGATGGCTTCATCAATGCGGCCCTGCTTTTCGTAAAGATCGCCAAGAATTAAGTGCACACCTGCATTGTCAGGGTAAAGGCGAACTTGCTCCTGCGCATCCTCAAGTTTTCCCCTTTCCGGTATTTGGTCAGTTTTCCTACTCACCATCTTCTTTAGCTCATCATCACGGCCCTTGACAGTCAGATATATAGTAGAGCCTCCCCTTTTAACAAGAAAGAGAACCGAAGCGCCTTTTTTCACAGATCCTAATAAACGCTGGTAATCCCACATGTTATTTATTAGGGTGCGATTCATTTCTGCAATAACATCTCCTCGGCGAATCCCAGACTCTGCGGCAGAATTTCCAGGGGTCACATCAGCAACTAAAACGCCTTGATTATTTTCTAACTGCAGGCTTCGAGCTATTTCTGGGGTAATTTCCTGAACCTGCATACCCAAAGAATCGGCTTTAGCCACTACCGTTGTTTGCGAATCCTTTAGCACTTCAATTTTCACTCTCAAAGTTTTGGGAGCACCTTCGCGAACAACCTCTACATTTACAACCGAATTTGGAGTTGTTGCTGCAACTATTTTCGGCAGGTCTTCCATTTCTATCACGGCTTTCCCATCAAATCGGACAATGACATCACCGCGCTTAACCCCTCCTTTAAATGCCGGCCCTTCAGGTATAACAGCGCCCACCAAGGCTCCTCCGCTATGGTTCAACTCAAACGACTTGGCCAGTTCGGGAGTAATTTTTTGAATCATAACTCCGAGCCAACCACTATCGGTTTTTCCTTTTTTTGAGAGTTCTAAGGTGTTCCTATTTTGATAGTTGGGAGCGTAACAACCAGCCCATAGAATGATAATGACTAAAAATGCTAGATTTAATTGAAGAACTTTCATATTTTCAGACATAAATTTATCCACTTCCTATTTTGCTTCTATAAGGACAATATTTTTTGATACCTGTTCAATAAAATTGGGGAGCGCGTTCCCAGGCTCATTAGGAACCACAACAATGCCTGTGTTTGAAAGCATCAACTCTGGAATCGTTGACAGAAGGTTTTTCACAAACGACGCCTTGATCGCATAGTTGACGTTCTGAGGAATTGCTCCCATTGCATGACCCGCCAGAGGAGACAGCGAAGCCGTAGTCATACCAATCACTTCCCCTTTCTCATTAAACAATGGCCCTCCACTATTTCCCGGTTGTATAGGGACACTTACTTGAAAGAAAGCTGGATCATCCCTTAAACCCGTCATGGAATTGATTACTCCCTCTGAGTATTTTGGTTTTTCGCCCATGATCTTTGAGGCCGGATAACCAATAGTAAATATCTTTTCTCCCATTCTTGCTGATGATGAATCGCCTAACTTTATTGGTGTCGTTGATAAGGGTGAGGCGTTTGCCAGTTTTAGGATGGCTATATCATTCTTGGGGTCTTTCGCTACAACCACGGCTTCAACAGTTTGCCCATTTGTAAATTTCGCAAATATTGAATTTGCCCCCTTTACAACATGATAGTTCGTGATGACATAATCCTTGGAGCTGAAAAGAAATCCTGTACCACCCGAGGCTATTCGTTGTTCAGTGGAGGGCTGTGGAGCAACAGGTCGATGGGATGGTGTCGCAACTTCGACCTCTTTAAAGTCTCCTGACTTGTCCTGTATTTTAATGGCAACAGCTCGGCAGGTAACCGATGACCAACATCTTTTCTTTTGATTGGTTCCTTCCATTGGGTCGCACGTTAAATGAGCAAGACCATTTCCACCTTGTATATTTGATATATATTTTAACTGTGTAATAGCATTTTCTTGAGTTGCCGGTGGATCCCATTTTCTAAATTTACATGAGGTGGCTGTGATAGTTCCCAGTTGCTGATATTTAATCCTACTAAGGTCAGGACTTGAAAATACTAAGATTTTTTCATTGAGGCTCATGGCAGTATCTTCATCTATGTCTATAACGTCCACCAAGGGGGTAACACACCCTGAGAAAACCATAGCAAAGCAATATATGTAAGCAAGCTTCCTCATAGCAATCCTCAATTCACCTTAATCTTAATTACCTCAGAACTCTCCATCTGCTCACTATCTTTTATGCGGATTTCAAACTCATGTTCGCCCTCTGGAAACTTAATCCCGTTGGCATCAATTCGGGTTTCCTTAACATAGGGAAGTATTCGATCGGTAATATCGATGCCGAACATTTTCAAATAAATGACCCGAAGCGATTTCATATCCACAGGCTCACCAATCGGGTTCTTGTCAAAACTTATAAGAATATCGATCAGATCATCATAGAGATGGTCCGGGTCAGGTTTTTCCACCTTTATAACCGGGCCTGCTATGAACTGCTTCTTTACTTTAAACGGTTTATTACCAGATCCGGACAACCCTTTAACCTCTGCCTCAGAAGATTTCATGGCAGGCAGTGCTGCTTCCTCTTGAGTAATCCACGAAGCAGTTTTATTTTCTTCTGCCCCACTTATAACGGCAACGCTCAAAAATAGAATGATAACAACTAAAAATACAAATTGTTTTGGTTTCATGGTTTCGCACTCTTTTCTTTTCCCGCGCAATGATTACGGACTAGCTCTTCTATCGCTGAGTGGTGTTGCGCAGGTACATTTTTGTTACGTTTCAATGCTACCTTGACAGCCTCTGCTTCAACTTCAAACTCTTCTGCAGTGTTGATCAGGTTTTTCCAGTATTCTTTGACCATCTTCGCAACAGTTTCATGGTATGAGGGTATCTCCGCAATTTCCTTTACCGCATTTTCCATTCCATGCTTGATCAACATGTCGAAGCAAATCCCCTTAAATCTTGCCGTTACTGTATTGCGGTGCATCTTCAGTCGTGTGGCCGTCTGACTTATCTCAAAATTATTTTCTCTCAAGGCGTTCAAGAGTAGTTCGTCCCCTTCTTCTCTGCTGGGTTTCAATAAAGGCCTTTTAGCATAAGTTTTGACTTGATCCATTCCCAAGTCCTTCTCTTGAATCAATTCTCCAGTGGCGAAAGTTATACCTCTCTGAATAATATTTTCCAACTCGCGAATATTCCCCGGCCAGTCATGATTCAATATCACTCGCATAGCTTTATCTGAGATTCCCTGTATATCCTTTCCATATCCTGCACAGTATTTTTTGATCAGATGGCCCACAAGAATTTCGATATCCTCTTTCCTGTCTTTCAACCGTGGCAGTTTTAGAGTAACCGTGTTTACTCGATAAAATAGATCCTGCCGGAACTCTCCGTCATCCACTTCCTTTTGCAGATCCTTATTTGTTGCGGCGACAATCCTGACATTGACCTTGAATGCTTTACCTCCTACAGGTTGAACCTCCTTCTCCTGCAATACCCTGAGAAGCTTGACCTGCAAGTCCTGTTTAATTTCTCCAATTTCATCCAGGAATATGGTTCCTTCGCTAGCTTGGGCAAACTTCCCTTTCTTGTCAGTTATTGCTCCGGTAAAAGCCCCCTTTATATGACCAAAAAGTTCGCTTTCGTATAAACCTTCGGGGATAGCTCCCATGTTAACGGGAACAAATTCACCTTTTCTCTGGCTCATTAAGTGAAGAGCTTTTGCAAACAGTTCCTTCCCAGTACCTGAGTCTCCAAGAATCAGCACTGGAGATGGAACTGGTGCTACCTGCTTGAGGTTTTTGAAAACATCCAGAACCGATTGGCTTCTTGTGTTAATCCCAAACTCTCCACACTCCTTTTGCAGTGGCTCCAGTCTTTCTTCTCCAGTCGAATCAAAGGCAATGTGAACACGCAGATCCAACACCTTGTCTTCCAGTTGTGTCCTCTGAACTAGAAGTTCTTCCTTGTCCTGAACCAAAAGTTCCAACTTACCCTGTAATTCGTCGATTTTTAGTGATTGCACTTCTCCACGCTCTTGCCCCAGCTTCATACCCTCTTGAAGGTCTGTTAACTGATCCAGAATTTTTTTTAACTCCCCTTCTTTAACTACAAGGTTTCGAGATATCGACTCGAGATGAGACTCCACAAGGCTTTTTTCCTGTTGAAGGTTATCTGATAATTCTTTTTCAGTACTCGCCTGATAGATCGATACAAGAAGGCCAGTAAAAATTATGGAACAGAGAGGGGAGACAATTTGCAAAACAATTCCGGAACTGAACAACATGGAACAGGTGGCCAGATAACCGGCTGATAAAACTGATATGAAAATTGCTTGAAACAGATACTTTCTGAGCAGAAGGAGTCTTGCAGTAGTGATGCTCAGCAGCAGAACAAGTATGAGATTAAAACCCTGGCTTGTTTCTCTTAGAAAGTTCTGTGTAACGATTGTATTGATGATATCGGCATGAATCCCAGAGCCAGGATAATCCTTTTCAACCGGAGTGGGCTTGATGTCCTGACCAGAAAGCGTATTTGAGACAAGAATCAGTTTACCTTCTACTTCTTCCATACGGCCGGTTGTCTTTTCATCACTGGCTAATACAGAAGCAAAGGAAGCGTGCTTGAATGTCTCGCTCCATTTCCCGGCGTAGTTGATGAGCATCTGGCCCTTTGAGTCAATGGGAATAGAAATATCAACTTGACCTTGGTTGCCGGGAAGTTTTGTTTGCTTTAGAAGAATTGCTGAGCCATTAGCCTCAACCTGTTCAGGAGAAACATCCAGCCAAGTCAATACAGCCTGAAAAGCGAGCGAAGGAACAAGAGAACCTTCATGGCGAACCAACAGCGGAACACGCCTAATCACACCATCCTCGTCCCGGTTAGCTGCGATATGCCCCAGTCCTCTAGAAGATTCCACTAACTCCGGCAAGGGAAGGGTCGCACTTTCAATGGAAAGGTAATTTTTCGTTTCGATAGAATCCTTGATCTGCTTATCATTAGAATACTCTGGCAACACAGCCTTTCCAGTCGCCTTATCAGAACTAGCCAGGCTGACTGCAAAAGGGTAGACCATACGCTCTGAGTTTTTCGTTGCCTGTGCGAGAAGCTGATCCTCCGTTTCATCAACAGGCTGAGAAAAAAGAATGTCGTAAACAATGGCTCCGGGGTACTCATTGCTCAAAAAATTAATCATCTGAGTGTGAAGGGAACGTGGCCAGGGCCATCGACCAAATTGTTGTGCACTTGCATCGTCCGCATCGACCATAATTATGTTGGGATTTGTTTCGATAGAACCACGCATCTGGAACCTAGCATCCAGAGTCTTAAGCTCCCAAGCTTGGAATAGATCAGAAAATCCAAGGCTCAACAGCAAAGTGATAACTGCCCCAATGAAGCCTAGAGTGATTGACTTTTTCATATCAATAGTTCCTATTCACTACTACCTATTCTGCTCGTTGCCAAAAGTTCCGATCATGTCGTCGGGCTTTTTAGGTTTTTCAATGATCGGGATTTTTCTGGATCCTCTTGTATATCTCTCACCCTTCTTAAAAATATATATCTCTGAATAGGCTTCAGCCCAATCCGAACTCTCGGCTGATAAGATTTTTTTTGAAAGAACTTTGATGTCTCTCATTCCTCGCATAGTTCCTCCCTGAACACTGTGGAATCCTTGATCAAAGTTCATCTGCAGCAAAGAAATAGCATCCAGAGTAATGATGGCTTTTATCCGTTCCAAACCCGATGGTCCCTGAATATCAAGTTCAAAGTTATAATCTTTAGATGGAACATTGTAGGTTACCCCTGCACGAATAAAATTATCCTGATGAAATTTGTTTGGGAAAATAACGTCTATGTTTCCTTGTGGGTTCACGTCAAACAAAGTCAGGTATCCACTCTTCTCTGACTCCACTGAAAACACAATCCTCTCACCAATTTGGTATTCTTTCTTATCCGTCCAGACTTTCACGTTGAAAGACGACTGATCCGGCTTCAAAGCTACCAGTTTCTCAAGTCCTTCTTGGTAACTATCATCAGACTTTGCATAACCAGCCGACGCACCCTTCGGGTCTAGTAACGCCAGGTCTTCAGGGTTTATTTCCTTTCTTGCAATCTGAGTATTTGCGGAGGAATTGATATTGCTCGTCTGCGTTTCAATTAAACGCGCCCTTACTTCGAGGCCTTTCTTCTCCATCCGGTAAGATCCGTCTATATAGAAATCCAGATTATTGGCTTTCGCTATTTCTTCTGAATTTTCATTTTCCGCAATACTGATTTCTTTTATTTTTAGACCGTCTGCTCGCACCAGAATAGTCTTGATGTCCTCCTGCAATATCCTGCTAAATGACGTGGTCTTGTCATAGCGAAGATCCTTGAAGACCATCACACCTATTAATGGGGTTTCTCCTGGAGGAATGTTGCTAATAACTTGATTGACGAGGCCAGTAATTCCCTTTCTCCATGCATGCGATTTGTTCGTGTTCCATTTTGGAGTTTGAACCGAATAGTTGAAGGTGGTTTTTATATTACGTAATGAAGATAAAAATTTGTCCGCTAGCTCTTTATTAAAGTTAGAAATGAATCTATCAAAATCTAGTTTTACCGCTACGATATGGTTAGCTTCATCAAAAGAGGAAACCTTATAGATCGAGGTCTGAATAATTCCATTTGTGGTGCTTACTTTTTCTTCCTCAAGTTCTCCGCTTCCTTTTTCATACTTAAAAATAACAGGGATGTTGGGAGCAGGGATTTGCCTTCCTCCAGTCTGCAGAAAAACTTTCGCCACTAACGGTTCGGCCAAACCTTTTTGTGTCTTAATAGTCTGCTTGTTCCCGGATACTGCCGCCAACTTCAGATTGTGGGTTATTCCTCGGATCTTGGACTCAAAATCACTGGCAGTTATTTCTTGCCCCTCTGATGATTGCGTTGAGCGGGTTATAATGTAGAGCGCGCTTTTTAAAGAAGACAGAGCGGGAGCATCTTTGTAGCCAGACATATAGCGAGAAAGCGACTCAACCACATTTCCTTCCTTTTCTGCATCAGCACCCTCTCGCATGTTCCGTTTTAAGGATGATTCAACCTTCTCGATTCGGCTGGAAATTGTAGTCGATGCAAGCTTTCGCTCCAAGGTGGCTAAAGAGTAATAAACCCCTTTGACCTGATCGTACCAACCATCCTTGATCGTAACCCCTTCAAGGACTGTATCTACTTCTGTTTTGATAATAGATTCGATATACGTCCCATTTGTTGTAGAAACATCCTTCATGTTGGAGCGGATCCTTACCTTTAACTCCTTTGCCAAGTTAGCTCTGGCTGATTCATTGGCGGAGACAGCGTTTGTATCAGAAAACCCCACACCTACTACATAGCCTACCTGGGGAAAAAGGGAATGTCCTCTACCAAGCACCCAATCCGGGGGAGTGGAAGGTTTGGCCACAACTTCCTCCTGAACCGCTTCTTGATCCATGCCTAAACCTTTAAGGCTCCCAGCACAACCAAAACTCACGGTCAGCATCAACAGGCTTGCTAAAATTATGGAGACTCTCGTTTTCATTCTTTATCCTTTAACCTTTCTCATCATTTTCTAGAGCAATAACCATACCCATATAGCTAAGTTTTCCAACAAGCATCGAGTAATGCTCTTATTCGCTCATTTATCACAGATCCAACAGGACCTTTGAGTATTTTTCAAAAAACCCATGCATGGATCAGTGCATGGAATCATGCATCCATGCTCCAAAAACTGTAATTATGAGCGCATCCAAAGGTTAAATGTTTCTCTCAATCAATTTGGATTTTTCAAAATTCTTTTTAATTTAGCACTTAAAGGGATATTTTTGTGTAAAATTGGACTTGTCTAGTCCTAAGCTCTCAAGTGGCATGAAAAGTGTAATGTCTATGAGCTAGATATGGATGAAACACCTTAAATTAACTTTCAATGATTGGTATTAAGCATTACTTCATTATTATAAAGAAACCCGTAGGAGGCCAAAGAAATGAGATTCAAACATAAACTATCTGTTTTCTGGGGATTATTATCGATCGTGGCAATTCTCAGTGCTTGTTCAAGCACACCAGAACCCACAAGAACCATGTTGGGCGACTATGAGGCTCCTGAATGGGTCTTGAAAGGTGCTGGAGCCTTTGAAGATTCAAATGGAAAAGCTTTTTATGGTGTGGGTTCTGCATCAGGAATAAAGAATTTCTCTTTGCAAAGGACTGCCGCAGACGATAGAGCTAGGAACGATCTGGCCAAGGTGTTTGAGGTTTGGACTAAGTCCTTAACCAAAGACTATATGGCTTCTACTACAACGGGTGATTTAAGTGTGTCCTCGGAAGAACAAAATGTGGAAGTAGCCATCAAAACGGTGACATCCGCAACCCTCACCGGAGTTTTAATCATTGACCATTGGGAACACCCTGGAAGAAATGAATTGTTCTCGCTGGCACGGTTGGACCTTATATCATTCAAAAATAATCTGGATAAGCACAAAGAACTATCCAAAGAGGTAAGAGAAGAAATTAAAAAGAGAGCTGACAAACTTCATGATGAGCTGGAGCAGGAGGTTCTTAAGAAGGAAGGAAAATCCTGATGAAGCTCTGGTTCTTACCAATCATCCTGACACTGGGGTTTGCTGATCCTGTATTAAGTCAGGATTTTAATCCAAGAAAGATTTACCAGAAAACCTCTAGTGCTGTGGTATTAATTACCGCATTTGATCGGGGTCAAAAATCGGCCAGCACTGGAACGGGGTCCATCATCAGGAAAGATGGATTTATTCTCACCAATGCGCATGTGGTTTTCAATGACGAAAGTAACGAGCCTTTCGATTCAATAAGGATTTTCTTAAAACCGGATCGGGTAACAGGTAATTTAAAAAAGGACACTTCCCGAAAATTCAAAGCAACCTTGGTTCATTACTCCAATCCAATGGACCTGGCGATATTAAAAATACAAGACACTCAATTCTCTAACGCTCTTCCTCTACTGGAATTATCTGATCTAAAGGAAACCTCCATAGGCGATCCTGTCCTTGCCATAGGCCACCCCGAGCAGGGAGGGTTGTGGACCTTAACCACCGGAACCATCAGCAGTTTAATTGAAAATTTTGAAGACGTTCGCGGAAAAGATGTTTTCCAAACAGAAACCAGTATCAACAAAGGAAACTCAGGAGGACCTTTAATCGACCGACACGGCCATATGGTAGGAGTTAACTCGATGATTGCCCGTCAGGGAAAAGGCGGCCTAACCATAACAGATGTAAATTTCTCAATTAAGTCCACAGTTGCAATGGAATGGATGCGATCCGTTGGCTACTCGCATAGTTATGCAATGCCTCAGTCAAAATCACAAACTCCTAGCCCTGAAAAACAAACCCATACAGAGGAAGCTGGGATAGTTCCCGTTCCCACTCAGCCACAAGAACCAACTGAAATTAAGCCAAAGCTAATACAAGAACTTCCCAAGGAACCGGAAATATTGACAGAGGTTCGCCCATATAAGGAGAAGGATCTTTTTGATCAAGTGGAAGACGAGATGGAAGACATGATGGAAGAAATGAAGGGGAGAATTAGAAGTCGATGATAGTCAAAGGAAATTCAAGGAATATGCTACCACTCACAAAATTTCTTCTGGTCGGCCTGGTGACATTCATGCCAGCCCTTACCTCGGCTGACCAAGTCAAACTGTATCTTGATAACACTCGCACGAAACACATCATGGTCGAGCAGCAAGATTGCTCTGTTCATAAAACAGAAGATGGTCGTATTACTCTGGGCTTTAAAGTGGGGAATTTTTTGTTTGGCATAGGGCCAGAGATTTCCTTCGGCAAAAAGACTGGCATCGACTGGAACCACACTGTTCAAGGATTGGTTGCCCGCTACCAAGAACTTTGTGCGCGGTTTAATACAGGGAGCATCAGCAAACAAGAATATGATGAACGACTAGCGAAAATTGAAAGCATTGAAAATGATGCCTATGAACTCTATCAAAAGTTTCTAGAGAAGAAAAACCGACGGAGGCAAGATGTTTTTGATGAGTTGGATAGAGACACAAGAAAAATGAAAGCGATTAAAAGTTCGTATGACAAAATTAATCGTAGGCTAGGATTAAATTAAAAAGATTAACTCTATCTTGGCGAACCACTCTCTAACTGCCATCTACGCAATCAATCACCCTGCAGTTTACCCATTTTGAGGTATCGCCTTTTCGAAAAAAAAATGTTAAGGTTCGAAGCCTGCATTTACAGGTAAATCTTGATTTGACGCACAATCCAAGAGTAGAAGAATACAAATACTCGTTATTTTTAACGTTAATTGAGAACGGCGGAGCAATAATGTACCAGTGAGCCGTTGATATATTTTTTGTTGTGGCGGAGTAAAAGTGTCCCACTCACGTTAAGCTTTCTATCCTGTATGTAATCCATATTCAGGAGGGAGG